>Ga0070698_100005050_pt1 | contig 14464 bp, 12 predicted proteins | sample KBSK1502metaG_FD_65477 | JGI IMG/M metagenome (GOLD analysis project Ga0070698, IMG submission 65477) | Corn, switchgrass and miscanthus rhizosphere microbial communities from Kellogg Biological Station, Michigan, USA - KBS K1-50-2 metaG | ecosystem: Host-associated > Plants > Roots >...
GAACGCCTCCGAGTCGCCGGCGCGTCGCTGCAGGTGTCGGAACTCTCCGATATCGGTCAGCTCCTGAGCTCTTCGCGCCTGACGAGACTCGCGCTCTCGAACGCGGAAGCACCGCCGATCGCACTCGCCCTGCTGCGCCAGTTCCGGGACGCACTCGTCGTCGACGCGGATGCCGAGGCGGCCGTGGGCAAGGTGATCGCGGAAGACGGTTCGATTCGCGACAGCGCGTCGCCGCAACTCCGGCGCGTCCGCCGTGAGTTGCGGGAAAGCGAGGGGAAGCTGGTCTCGCTGCTCGAGCGCATCATGGCGAAGCTCGAGTCGCATCAGCGCGTGCCTGACATGTCCGTCACCGTGCGGAACGGCCGGTACGTGATTCCCGTTCGGCGTGAAGGGCGCGGGGCGGTCGGTGGACTCGTTCACGATTCGTCGCACAGCGGCGCCACGTTGTTCGTCGAGCCGCCGGCGGCGATCGAAGCATGCAATCGCATTCGCGAGCTCGAGGCGGATGAACTGCGCGAAGTCGATCGCCTTCTTGCCGAACTCACGGAACGAGTGCGTCCACTCGCCGACCCACTCATCGACGCGCATCAGGCACTGGCCAGGCTCGACGGCCTTTACGCCCGCGCACGTTTCGCCATCGATTTCCGTTGCGCGACCTTTGAGTGGCGCGAACCAGGAAGCGCGATCGCCTTGAAAGAGGCGCGCCATCCGCTGCTGCAGGCGCAGGGCATAGCGGTAGTGCCGTCTTCGCTGCACATGGAGCCTGGTGAGCGAACGCTGCTGGTGTCGGGTCCGAACACCGGCGGCAAGACCGTCCTCCTGAAGACGATCGGATTGCTCACGGCGATGGCGCAGTCGGGCGTGCCCGTTCCAATTGCGCCCGGCAGTGCGCTCACCGTCTACGATGACGTTTTTGCCGATGTCGGTGATGAGCAGTCGATTGCCGCCAGCCTGTCGACGTTCAGCGCTCACCTGAAGAACATCGCCGAGATCCTGCGTCGCGCGTCGGCTCAATCGCTCGTGCTCCTCGACGAGTTGGGGTCGGGAACGGATCCGTTGGAAGGCGCGGCGCTGGGCGGCGCGGTCATCGAAGTGCTTACGCGTCGCGGAGCGATGTCGGTCGCGACCACCCATCTTGGCGCGCTCAAGGAACTGGCGAGCGAAGTTCCTGGCGTCGTGAACGCGTCGCTCCAGTTTGACGCCGAACATCTCGCGCCAACCTATGCGCTGATCAAGGGGATCCCCGGACGATCCTACGGGCTCAGCATTGCTCGCCGGCTCGGCCTGCCAGACGACGTCCTGGCCAACGCCGAAGCGCGTGTGCCGCAGGTCGAACGTGATGTGAATGCCCTGCTGGCGGCGCTTGAAGCGCGCGAAAAAGTACTCGGGAAGCTCGAAGGGGAAGCGGTGGAGTCGCGTGACAGCGCGCGCGAGATGTCGCATCGGCTGGCCGAACGCGAAGAGCGGCTGCGCGAGCGCGAGCTGGCGTTCGAGCGCGAGTCACGACAGGAAGCGCGTCGCTACCTGTTGGATGCCCGGCATGAGGTGGAGCGCGCTATCCGTGATCTGAGGCAGCAAGCGGCGGAGCACGTAGAGGAAGGTGCCCGCGAGGCGCGCCAGCGCGTTGAACACCTTGCCGAGTCCGAGCGAGCGAGACTGGCGGAGCTCGACGCGCCGGTTCTCCCGCGGCCCGCGGCGTTGCCGGCCGAGGAACCGGAGCCGGGCATGCTCGTCATCGTGCATGCGATGGGAGGAAAAACGGGCCGTGTGGTCGAACGGCGGGACGGTGACCTGCTCGTCGCGTTAGGCGCCGTGAAGATGACGTTTCCGGCTTCTTCGGTGAGCGTGGCGCCGGTGCAATCCGTTCCAACATCGACGCCGATGCGTGGAGACGAGCCCGACCTGGACGTCGCGACCGAGATCGATGTGCGCGGCGTCCGCGCCGGCGACGTTGACGATCTTGTCATGCAGGCGGTCGACTCGGCCATCCGCGCTGACCTGAAGTCGCTGCGTGTCATTCATGGGAAGGGGACCGGTGCACTCCGCGAACGAGTCGCCGAAATGCTCAGGAAGGACACCCGCGTTCGTGCGTTCCGACCGGGTGGCTTCAATGAAGGCGGCACCGGTGTCACCGTGGTGGAATTGTGATTCCCGACGAAGAAGTCGAACGAGTGCGTGAGGCGGCGGATATCGTCGGCATCATCGGCGAGTCAGTCACGCTCAAGCGGGCTGGCACAGCCTTTCGCGGGCCGTGTCCGTTTCATCAGGGGAAGAACTCGAATTTTTCGGTGGATCCGCGTCGCCGCATCTATCATTGCTTCAAGTGTGGGGAAAGTGGTGACGTCTTCACGTACCTGCGAAAACGCTACGGAATGGACTGGCCCTCAGCAGTGAGACATGTTGCTGAGCGATCGGGCCTTACGTTGCGAGAGGTGTCGGCGCGCCGGGAAGGGCCGGACCCGCGTGAGGCGTTATGGGAGGTGAACGCCTCGGCTGAGGACTGGTTCCGCCGGACGCTGCGTGACGAGTCGTCGGGCGGTCCGGGGCGTGATTACCTCGCGCAGCGCGACGTCAGCCTCGAGGTAGCGGAACAATTCGGGCTCGGCTTCGCGCCACGCGACAGTGCGCTTCGAGCGCACCTGGCAACGCTGGGCTTCGACGACGAACGACAGCTCGCGGCGGGACTGCTCGTGAAGCGCGAAGAGTCCGATGACATGCGTCCCCGGTTCCGCGGGCGCCTCATGTTCTCGATTTACGACACGTCGGGGCGTGTCGCCGGATTCGGAGGACGAGTCATCGGCCTCGGTGAGCCGAAATACCTCAACTCTCCTGAGACCATCGCGTTCACGAAGGGCCGCATGTTGTACGGCCTCAATTGGGCGCGGAACGCCATCCGCCGCGCCGATCGCGTGTTGCTGGTGGAGGGGTACTTTGACCTGGTTCGCCTGGTGGTCGCCGGCGTGGAAGAAGTCATTGCCCCGCTGGGTACGGCGCTGACGACCGAACAGGCGTCGCTGATCGCGCGGCACTCCAAGAACGCATTCCTCGTTTATGACAGCGACAAGGCCGGGTTGAAGGCAACGTTTCGCGCCGCAGACGAGTTGCTGCGACACGGAGTGTCGGTTCGCGTAGTGACGTTGCCGCCTGGGGAAGATCCTGACACGTTTGCCCGGAAAGCAGGGCTCGAGGGAATCGAGCGGCAGCTGCAGACGGCGGTCGACGTCATTGAACGGAAGATCCAGCTGCTCGAGCGCGGCGGATGGTTTGCCGACCTGCACAAGCGACGCCGGGCGATCGACCATCTGCTGCCCACCATTCGAGCAACGGTCGATCCCGTCACACGAGACATGTACCTGGGCAGAGTCAGTGAAGCCACTGGTGTCGATCGGCAGGTATTGTCCCTGGAGGCCGAGGCCCCGGATCGAACGGTGGTGCAGCCCCGGCCAGTCCAGCAGGAACCTGCCCGACGACCGGGCTCGGGAGGTCGGAGAGAGGCTGTGTCCGTATCGACACGGCCTGCCAGAAGAGACCCGGGCATAGCGGCTGAGCGTGAGCTGGTTCGGGTAATGTTGACCTCACGCGCCATGGTGGAGCGGATCCTGGAACGAATCGGCCCGGGGGAGTTTCGCGACGAGCGTTATCGGGAGATCTTCGAGAAGCTCGCCTCGGTCGGGCCTGAGACTGTGATGGGCGACGTGGCCTCGGCACTCAGTTCTCCCGCAGTTTCAGTGCTCCAGACGTTGTTGGGGGAGCAGGGGGCGGTCATCGACGTTGAGCGCACGGTGTCGGACTGTTTGGCGCGGCTTGAACTCAGGAACCGGAAGGAATTGAACGCGAGACTACAACGCGACCTGATGGCGGCGACCCCGGCCGAGACCGATCGGCTAATCGCTGAGAAGCAGGCGAATTCTGAGGAGATCAGGCGACTCAGTGAAAGCATTACGCCGGCCTGAATCGAAACGGGATACTGACTGATTTAGGCTGGGTTCGTTGGAAATCGAAACGGGATACTGACTGAACTTCATGGAGGTTTGGTGGTGAACACCTTGCTGGATGGTCTTCTCGCCTTGCAGGCGCAGGATGACGTGGTCGACGCGTTGCAGGCGCGTCTGGATGCCCTGGCGCCGCGCCTGGCTGAACTCGATCACGTGCGCCAGCGTGCGATAAAGTCCATCGATGAAACGCGGGCTGGCGTGGACGCCGACGAACGGCGACAGCGCGAGCTCGAGGGACGCATCTCAGACCATCGTCAGCGTCACGATCGGAACGTGGCACACCTCGATGCCGTCAAGCGGATGCGCGAAGCAACAGCCGCGATGTTGCAGGTTGAGGCCGGGCGGAAGCTCCTGATGGAAGAGGAGAGCGAATTGCGCTCCTTGAGCGGGCGCGTAAGCGACGGACACGTTTCGCTGAAGCGGCAAGAGGCCAGTCTGCAGGAACTGGACGCGGCGCAGGCCGATGCCCGCGCGGAAATCGAAGCCGAGCGTGCCGAGCTGGGTGGCGAGTTTGCGGCCGCGTCGGGGGCTCGCAAATCGCTGGCGTCCGAGGTCGAAACCGCCCTGCTGCAGAAGTATGATCGCATCCGGAATCGTCGCCGTTCGCAGGCGCTGTTCGCGCTTGACGGTGGCGCCTGCAGCTGTTGTGACACCGCGGTTCCCGTGCAGCGGCGATCCATGATGGCGTCGACGGGCATAATCGAAGTCTGCGAGGCGTGCGGAGTGCTGCTGTACGCGAGCTGATTCGGATGTCGGATGGCGGATAGTGAGGCGCGAACCGCCTGACGTAGGCGTGATGGCGACCGACTAACTTCCGTCCATGGCAGTTTCCCTCGACAATTCGATTGACGCGGCTCCTCCCGCGTGGGCGCGACCGCTGGCGCGCTGGACGGCACCGAGGGCGATTGACGGGGCGTTGGCGCAAAAGCTGACCGAAGAATTGCGGCTGCCACCGCTCGTGGCGTCCCTTCTGGTCGCGCGCGGTTTCGGCGATGTCGAATCCGCCCGTACATATCTGCGGCCCCGCATGGATCAGCTCCATTCGCCGATGTCGATGCGAGGCATGTCGGAGGCTGTCGAACGCCTCAGCACCGCTATTCGGTCAGGTGAAACCGTGCTTGTTCACGGCGACTACGACGTGGACGGCATGTGCTCGACGACGATCCTCGTGCGGACGCTCCGGCACCTCGGCGCCAAAGCGGTGCCGTTCGCCCCGCATCGAATCCGCGACGGTTACGATCTGGGGGAAGCGGGCGTGCAGGCGGCCGTGTCCTCGGAAGCGACGGTCGTCGTCACCTGCGACTGCGGCACCACGGCCCACGAGCCCGTCGCCGATCTTCGTCGACGGGGCATCGACGTCATCATCACCGACCACCACCTGCCGAGCCGGCCGCCCCCGGAGTGCGTCGCGGTGCTCAATCCGCGCGTGTCGGGATGCGACTACCCGGACAAGGATCTCTGCGCGGCCGCGGTGGCGTTCAAGCTCTCGCTGGCGTTGCTGGAGCATCATGGCGCGGGGCCTAACGTCGCGCTCAACATGCTGGACCTGGTGGCGCTGGCGACGGTCGCCGACGTGGCACCGCTGCGCGGCGAAAATCGCATCCTGGTCCGGTATGGACTCCGCATGATGGCGGAAACCAAGAACGTCGGGCTGCGCGCCCTCATCAATGCGTCGGGACTTGAAGAGCGTGAACTGACCGCGGGGCGCGTCGGGTTCATTCTGGCGCCCCGGCTGAACGCGGTTGGGCGAATCGGTGATGCCAAGCGCGGACTCGACCTGCTGCTCACCAGTGACGAAAGTGAGGCCAACGGCATCGCACGCGACCTCGAGGAGATCAACAGGACTCGTCAGGCAATCGACCGCGACACGCTCGACGCGGCGCGAAAGCTGGCCGCAACGCAGGACCTCGACTCGATGGCCGGGCTGGTCATCGCCGCCGAGGGGTGGCACGCCGGCGTCATCGGCATCGTGGCGTCGCGATTGGTCGAGGACCTGTATCGTCCCGTGGTGATGGTGGCCGTCGAGGGTGGCATCGGAAAGGGTTCGGGCCGGTCGATCCCGGCGTTTGACCTTCACGGTGGCCTCACCGCCTGTGCGGACCTGCTGATTCGTTATGGCGGCCACCGCGCCGCGGCCGGCCTCACGATCGATGCCACGCGAATTCCGGAGCTGGCCGTCCGGTTCGATGCCGTGGCCCGCGAGCGCCTGACGAGAGAAGACCTCACGCCCGAGCTGCGCGTGGACCTCGAGATTCCGCTGAGTGATGCCAACGATGCGCTCGAGCGACTGTTGCGACACTTCGAACCATTCGGCATCGGCAATCCCGCCCCGCTCCTCGCGACACGCGGCATCCGACTGGCGTCCGCACCGCGCGTCATCGGCCAGAACGGGTTGAAGTTCTCCCTTCGCGACGCGACGACCGAGCTGGAGGGGGTGTGGTGGGGTGTGTCACACCGCGCGGCGGAATGGACTGCGACGCAGGAAGTGGATGTCGCCTACCGATTGGAGCGTGACCTGTGGCGAGACACGTCGCGGCTGGTCGCGCGCCTCGCCGACATCCGCTGACGTGCGGATCATCGCCGGTGAGTGGCGGGGAAGGACCATCAAGGCACCACGCGACGATCGGGTCCGGCCGACTGGCGATCGGGCACGCGAGGCGTGGATGAGCATCCTGCACCCTCTGCTTCCCGGTGCGCGCGTGGTCGACCTCTATGCAGGATCCGGCGCCCTTGGCCTGGAAGCGCTGTCACGCGGTGCGGCAAGCGCTGATTTCGTCGACGTGTCACAAGCAAGCATCACGGTGATCCGCGAAAACGGCGCAACCCTGGGCGGGTTGGACCGAATGCGGATTCACCGCGGTGAGGCCCTCCGTTTTGCGCAGAAGTTGACGGCCGGCGCATTCGACGTCGCCTTTGCCGACCCGCCCTACAACCTGGGCATGGCCCCGCGCCTGGCCGCGCAATGGCTGCGCGTTCCGTTTGCAGCCATCCTGGGGATCGAGCACGACGCACATGAGGTGCTACCCGAAGGCGGGGATACGCGGAAGTATGGCGGGACGGCTGTGACGATCTATCGGTCCCCCTAACGAATGGAGAAGGCAGAATGCAGAATGCAGAAGTAACGGTCCCCGTTCTGCATTCCCCATTCTGCCTTCTGCAATCACAATGACCCGCACCGCCATTTACGCCGGAACGTTCGATCCCGTCACCCGGGGGCATGAGGATCTCATCCGTCGTAGCCTGTCATTTGTCGACAAGCTCATTGTCGCGGTGGCCGTGAACGTCGCCAAGCAGCCGCTGTTCACGGTGGAGGAACGCGTCGAGTTCCTGAAGGCGGTGGTGGCCGGCGATCAGCGGGTTGAGGTGCTCCAGTTTCACGGCCTGCTGGTCGACTTCGCGAAGGAAACCGGAGCCACACTCTTCATCCGTGGGCTCCGCGCCGTCAGCGATTTCGAATACGAGTACCAGATGGCCCTAATGAACCGCCACCTGTCGCCGAACCTCGAGACGGTGTTCATGGTCCCTTCGCTCGAGACGACCTATATCAGTGCGTCGTTGGTCCGTGAGGTCGCCCGCTTTGGCGGTCGCCTCGACGAACTCGTGCACCTTACCGTGGGTGACGCGCTGCGGGAGAAATTCCGCAAGCGCTGACGCGCGCACGCGACACCTGGTCGACGGGCAGGAGAGTGCGCAGCGCGAGTCTCGGTCCGTTGCGCCGCGCGGGGGAATGGCGAGATTTCAACTCAGCCCGCGCTGCGCTTTCCTGTGAGCCTGGGTCTGGTTTACCGAACTCGTCGATCGCTGGGAGAATGCCATGGGATTTTCGGTCCGGAAGGACGGCGACACTTGTGTAGTAGCCGTTGAGGGGCAGTTGATCGTCGGGAACCGGCAGGAGTTAAAGCAGCGGGTTCTGGATGAGCTCGAGCGAGGAGAGCGGAAGTTCCTCGTCGACTTCAGTCGGACGGGCTACATCGACAGCTCAGGGCTTGGCGTCCTCGTTTCTCTCTCCAAGCGCATCCGCGAACTGAATGGCGACCTGCGTCTGTCGCACCTGAACGACGACCTCAAGACACTGTTCGAGCTGACGAAGCTCGACACGCTGTTCCAGATCGCCTGAAGACGCGACCTCGCCGCCGGTGTTCAGCGGTAGCCCGCCCGCGAGCCGCCGTGGCGATCCCCGTGACCCATTCGGGGCAGCGGGCGTTTCTCATTCGATGACTCATGACTGAACCTGCTGCGTCTCCGCCAGCTGAACCCTGGTTCGGGGAACTCCGTTTTCCCATCGATGTGTTCATCCCCAGCGATGTGCGCCTGATCGAAGCCATTGTGGGCGTCGTCGTACTTCGGTGCGCCGAGCATGACATTCCGCCGAAAGCGTGCCGGCTCAATGTTCCGGTTGCGCTGACCGAGGCGCTGTCGAACGCGATCCTGCGCGGCAACCACGAAGACGCAACCAAGGCGGTTCACTTCCGGGCGACCATCGACGACCGGGCGCTGATCCTCGAGGTCGAGGATGAAGGCACCGGCTTCGACCTCGATGCCTGCCTGGTCGACCCGAGTCGGGACGGGAATCTCTTTCGCGAAGATGGTCGCGGTCTTTTCCTCATGTGCAGCCTGATGGACCGGGTGGAGCAGCTGCCGTCGCGGGCAAACATGGTGCGGTTGACGCTTCATCGCGCGTGACCGATCTCGAGCGGCTGGTCCAGGCGTTCATCAACGCGACCGGCTGCGACGCGGTCGTGTGGACGCGCGATGGCGAGGTCGGTCCGCTCAAGGTCGAGGCGGGGCACGCGTCGATCGCACCGCCCGCGGTGGTCGAGCTGCTGCCTCCCGGCGGCCCACCGGCGCGCGTGGAGACCGGGGCCGGTTCAATCTACGTCGCGGCGGTGGCGGGACCTCGACGCGCGTGGGTTGGTGTGGGGCCATGCCCCGACACCAACGTCGACGCGGTGCGCTTCGTGGAGTTTCTCGCGGTGCTGATCGCGAACCTCCAGAGGGCACGACTCGAAGTGGAGCACGCGGCCTTCGAGCTCGCCGAGCGGTACGAGGAGATCAACCTTCTGTACACCACCAGCGAGATCTTTGGACGTACGGTGTCGCTCGAAGAAGCCGCGGCGAGGATTCTCGAGGAAATCGCCGACACGGTTGGTGCGGGACGGGGTGCCCTCCTCGTGCACGATCGCGTCACCGACACATTGCAGGTGGTGACGGCGATCGGCTTCGATCCGAAAGAAGCAGCGCCGGTTTCCGTGAACGACCCGAGGTCCGAATCCGCACGCGTCTTCCGCGAACAGCGGGCGGTGATTGTCGAGCCGGGCCCCGAGACCACGGATTCGGAACCATATCGGCAAGGCTCGCTGTTATCCGTGCCGATCCTGTGGACCAATCCGGGACACGCGGCGGTTCCCCTCGGCGTGGTGAACTTGTCGGGGCGGCGAAGCGGATCGCCTTTCACATCCGGCGACGAGAAGCTGGTCTCCGCGATTGCCACGCAGATCGGAACCGCGATCCAGATCAACCGCCTGGTCCGATCGTCGCTGAGCCAGCAGCGCATGCAGCAGGAGATGCAGCTCGCCCACGACCTGCAAATGAAGCTGCTCCCGAAAACGTCTCACTTCCTGCCGGAGGCGGACATCGCAGCGCGCGTCGTTCCCGCCGACAGCGTCGGCGGAGACTTCTATCATCTCTTCCGGCTCGGCGATGGACGGACCGGGGTGATGATCGGTGACGTGTCGAGCCACGGATATCGCGCGGCGCTGATCATGGCGCTCGTCATGAGCGCCGCGTCGATTCACGCACAGACCACGGCTGATCCGCAGGAGATGCTCCACGCAATCCTTGCCACGATTGCCGAAGAGCTCGAGAGCACCGAGATGTTCGTGTCCGCGTTCTACGCGGTCATCGATCCGTTCCGCCGCCGGATGCGTTATGCGAATGCCGGTCATCCCCACGCGTTCGTGGTGACGAGCGAGGGGTGCGAACGGTTGGCCGCCGGCGCGCCGCCGCTTGGCATGAGCGTCGCCGTTCCGAGAACGACGGAACGCACGTGGGATCCAGGGTCGGAACTGCTGGTCCTTTTCACCGACGGCATTTCCGATGCCCGCGATCGATTCGACCAACGATTCGGGGAGGAGGCGGTGCTCGAGATCGTCAACGAGCACCAGTCATCGCCGCCGCGCGTGATCGTCGACCAGGTGCTGGCACAGCTCCAGCAGCACATCGGCGACGTGATGCGGCGCGACGATCTCACCATGGTCATTACGCGCGCGTAGCCGCGTCGCGCCCCGTGACCGGTGACGAGCGGCTTCCACGCCCGCGGAAGCGATTCGGCCAGCATTTTCTCAGCGACCCGCATGCGTTGGGCCGGATTGTCGACGCGCTTTCACCGGAAGCAACCGACACCGTCGTTGAAATCGGCCCGGGCCGCGGCGCGTTGACGGATCTGCTGAGCACGCGGTGCTCCCGGCTGGTGGCCATCGAGATTGACCGGGATCTCGTCAGGCACCTGAGGGCGCGATACGAGGGGCAGGCGCACGTGGAGGTCGTCGAGGGCGACGCGCTCGAAGTGGACTGGGGATCCATCGCCGGCCCGCGCTATCTCCTGGCCGGGAACCTCCCGTATTACATCACCACGCCACTGATCTTCCGCGTACTGGAGGCGCCCCGGCCCCGACGCGCCGTGCTGCTGGTTCAGAAGGAAGTCGCAGACCGTTTGAGCTCCGAACCGGGAACTGGGGACTATGGAGCGCTGACGGTAAACGTTCAGGCGACTACGTCAGTCCGTACCGTGGGTAGGGTCAGTGCTGGATCGTTTCATCCGAAGCCGAAGGTCGATTCCGCCATTGTCCTGCTGACACCGCGGCCGGAGCCCCTGTTAGGCACCTCCGAAGAAGAGCCGTTCCGGAGGTTCGTTCAGGCGGTTTTCGGCATGCGACGAAAACAATTGGTCCGCGTCATCCGCGAAATCCGGCAGCTCGACGCGACTCAGGCCGTAACACTCGTCACGTCGCTCGGCCTGGAGGCTTCGATCAGGCCTGAAATGTTGAGTGCCGAGGACTTTGTGCGGTTATTCAGGGCACTGAAGTAGCGAAGGGTGCTCTTACTGCGTGCTCTTACTGCGTGCTCTTACTGCGTGCTCTTACTGCGTGCTCTTACTGCGTGCTCTTACTGCGTGCTCTTACTGCATGCTCTTACTGCGTGCTCTTACTGCGTGCTCTTACAACGTCTGAAACAGCGATGGTAGAGCACGACGTCAGAGCACGATCTTAGAGCACGATGTCAGAGCACGCTTCAAGAGCACGCATTCTTTTCGTTTGGAACTGCTGACTACCTGTCGCGGTTCGAGAGGATGTAACTCAAGCCCTCGAGCTCCATCGCCATGTTCACATTGCGCACCGAGACATCACTCGGCGTCTGGAGCTGAGTCGGCGCGAAATTGAGGATGGCTTTCATGCCGGACCTGATCAGCCGGTTCGCGGCTTCCTGAGCGTCGTTCACTGGAACAGCCAGGACGGCGATGTCCGGCGGGTTCGCCGCGAAGTCGCGCTCGATATTCGCCACGTCGCGCACCAGGATCGATCCCCACTGCGTGCCGATCTTCTTCGGATCGGTATCGTAGACCGCGGTGACGCGAAACCCGCGCTGCTCGAACCCGTGATACTGGCCGAGGGCCATGCCGATTTTTCCGGCGCCAACGATGATGACATTCCACTCGCGGCCGAGGCCGAGGATTTCACGGAGGCTGCTGGTGAGTTCTTCCACCGAATAACCGAGCCCACGTTTTCCGAACGATCCAAAAAACGAGAGATCCTTCCGGACCTGGGCGGACGTCGTCCCACCGCGACGCGCCAACGCGTCACTCGAAATGGTCTCGACACCCTTCTCGGCAGACTCCTCGAGGAAGCGGAGGTAGGCGGACAAGCGACGAACAGTGCTTTCAGCGATTCTCTTCACGGGCTGTTTGGTGCTTGTGAAATCATTCACAAGTGTATTGGGTTCGATTCGTTTGGTCCAGTGAGGGGCGCCCGGCGGTCGCGTAGGTTCGAACATGCAAACGGTGCGCCCGTATAGTTTTGACGACATGACGCGACGGCCGAGCCGGTCAGCCCACGAAGGCAACGCCGGACGCTTTGGTTTGCGGCCGGCAGACGTCGAGGTTCCGCCACTTGTGGCGGTAGAGAAACGCGACTCGCCGCTTGTCCATCGAGCGCGATTGTTTTTGCAGGCCGGACCCGCCAGGTCCGTTCCACTCATCGAACACGTCTGCAGCTTGCCTGGTGCGCCGGTCGCCGTCGCCGAACAGCTCGCGTTTGCCCTGTTCCTCGAGATTCCGGACGTTCAGCGCGATGGTGAAGGGCGATGGACGCTGGTTCGCGAGCAACCCGCGGCGGCGCGAGCCGCCAAGGCAACGCTGCACCGATCCCTGGATTCACTCTCGTACGTTGTCGTCGATGTCGAGACAACCGGCGGGAGTCCGGGTGGCGGTGATCGGATCACCGAGTTCTGCGCCGTGACCGTGGCGAACGGGCAGATCGCCGAGGTATTCGAGACGTTGGTGAATCCACAACGTCCCATTCCGCCGGCGGTGACGCGCCTGACGCGAATCACGTGGGACATGGTGCGTCAGGCACCGACGATTCGCGACGTCGCCGCTCGCATCGCCGACGTGCTCCGCGGCCACCTGTTCGTGGCGCATAACGCGGCCTTCGACTGGCGGTTCGTATCATCCGAATTGTCGCGGTACGCGGGCCAGGAATTGTCCGGCGAGAAGCTCTGCACCGTGAAGCTGGCACGGGCGGTGGTGCCTAACATCCGTCGCCGGTCTCTGGACGCGTTGGCCTACTTCTACGGCATCGAGAATCACGCGCGACATCGCGCCGGTGGGGACGCGGTGGCGACGGCCAAGGTGCTCCTCCGCCTCCTCGACGCGGCGCGGGATCGCGGGTGCGAAACGCTCGAGGACCTCCGGATGATCACGCGCCGCGTTCCGTCGCGTGGGCGCGGCCGTCGTCGGCGAAGGGGAATGCCGGGGTGGACCGATGGCGAGATGACCGCGTGAGCGCGCCGGGACCGCTGGTTCAATCGTTCGCGATCGGACGGCTCAAGGTGCACGCCATCCAGGCGGGTGGGCAGAAGCTGGATGGCGGCGCGATGTTCGGTGTCGTACCGAAGCCGCTCTGGGAGCGTCGCATCCAGGCCGACGAGCGAAACCGTATCCAGTTAGGCATGCGGTGCCTGCTCATTGAGCACGAGCGTGGACTCGTGCTGATCGATAACGGGGCGGGGAACAAGGAAGGCGCCAAGTTCCATGAGATCTATGCCGTCGAAAACGCAGGGACGCAGGGTCGGACGCTGCTCGAGGACGGTTTGCACTCGCTGGGGGTGAAAACCGATGACATCGCCCTGATGATCGACTCGCACCTGCATTTCGATCACGCCGGCGGCAACACCTGGGTCGACGCGGAGGGCGTCGTCCGGCCGACCTTCCCGAACGCGCGTTATGTGGTTCAGCGCGGTGAGTACGAATGGGCGACGCACACGAACGAGCGTACCGCCGCCAGCTATTTCCCGCACAATTTCGAGCCGATTGTCGCGGCCGGTCTGTGCGACTTCGTCTCCGGTGAGACTGAACTGTGGCCTGGCATTCGACTGCTTCCCACCCCAGGCCATACGCCTCACCACCAGAGCATCCTGATCGAAAGCGATGGGGCGAAAGCGCTCTATCCCGCCGATCTCATGCCGACTTCGGCACACGTCCCGCTGCCGTGGATCATGGGGTATGACGTTGAGCCGTTACGGACCCTGGAGAGCAAACGAGCAATTCTGAAGCGAGCGGTTGAGGAGGAATGGCTGCTCGTCTTTGAGCATGACGCGTTTGTGGCGTCGGGGCGGGTGATGGTCGACGGTAAAGGCTACGGGTTGCGGACGGTCGGGTAGACGGGCAGACGGGCAGACGGGTAGGGGAGTGCGACGACACTCCTGCTTGCCCGCCTACCCGTTTGCCCGTTTGCCCGCCTACCCGGATGCCGCCTACCCGTATGCCCGCCTACCCGTTAGCTTTACGCCCACAACTCGGAAAGTAGAGCCCAGGGCTCTCACCCTCCGGCCCTCACGTAGAGGTGCTGTAGGAGTCCTTGAATTCGCGACACGGCGTTGACGCCGTGGTTTGCGCGTCGCGGGCTCCCAGTGGGTCCGCGATTTTTTTGCACCCTCATCAGGCGGATGCCTGACGAGTCACCAGCCACAGGAGAAGTTGCCATTCAGGACGCATCCAAACGCATTCGCGTCAATCGACAGATCCGCATCAGCCCAGTGCGCGTCATCGGCCATGATGGTGCCCAGCTCGGAATCATGGAAACAGAAAAGGCCATGGCCCTGGCCGAGGAACATGGACTCGACCTCGTGGAAGTAGCCGCGACGGCCCGTCCACCCGTGGTCAGGGTGATGGACTTCGGCAAGTTCAAGTTCGA
>Ga0070698_100005052_pt1 | contig 14456 bp, 12 predicted proteins | sample KBSK1502metaG_FD_65477 | JGI IMG/M metagenome (GOLD analysis project Ga0070698, IMG submission 65477) | Corn, switchgrass and miscanthus rhizosphere microbial communities from Kellogg Biological Station, Michigan, USA - KBS K1-50-2 metaG | ecosystem: Host-associated > Plants > Roots >...
GGTCCCGATGCGCTGGAACGAGTAGATGACGTCGTCGGCCGTCATCGTCTTGCCGTTCTGGAACTCGATGCCGGGGCGCAGCCTGATGGTGTACTGCGTCGGGCTGTCCTGGGTCACGCTCTCGGCGAGGCCGTTGCTGGTGAGCTGGTAGTTCTCGTTGAACAGCAGCAGCGTCTCGAAGGCGCTCACCAGCCGGGCCTGGTCGGGCTTGGTGATGATGTTCTGGCCGTCCATGATGTCCTTGGACCCGCCACCGGTGACTCCCAGCCGGAAGTTCCCGCCGCGCTTGGGCGCCCCGGCGGGGCCGCTGGCCGCGGCCGTGCCAGGCGACGAAGAACTCGAACCGCACGCGGCGGTCAAGCCACCGACCGCCGCTAGGCCGGCGGCGCCGACAAGGACCTGCCGCCGTGAAACATCAGTCATGTCATCACCTTCTGTCCGCCCGCCCGGGCGCTGCGTCCGGGGCCGGTCTGGGTACTGCCGATGAGAGTCCCGGGCGATGTACTCGCAGGGAGCGGGCGCCGGCGTGGGTCCGCGGGTGGGCACAAGCCCACGTCGCGCGGATGCCTGCGTGCGAGCGCCGTAGGCGCGGATCGCGCGGTGAAATCAGGGATGCCTTGGCTCGTGAGGGTGCGGCCTGCGGAACGTCAGGCCGTGCCGGACGTGGGACTCGCATAACGGCCTGCCCCGGCATCGTGGTTCACGATATGAACGATGCGTGCATTATGTGATGAGCGGAGTCTAGAGATCATCGCTCGGCAGTGTCAATAGACTCCTCGCTTCCGGCCGCACCGCCGGGCCCACGCCGAACCGCTCCACCAGCAAAAGCAGCTCGGCCAGGAACTCATCGCGCGTGCGCTCCAGCTCGGCGACCGGGCGGCCGTCCGCCTCCCGCAGGCAGCCGTCAACCATTCGTTCCCGAAGCTCGGGCGTGAGCGGCGGCGCCGCCAGCCGGGTCCACGGCTCCAGCAGCGCCGCGCCGAAATGGTCCAGCATGTGCGCCATGCCGCCGCTGCCGCCGGCCAGGTGAAAGGTCAGGCACGGACCCATCTGCGCCCAGCGGAGCCCCGGACCGTAGGCGATGGACTCGTCGATCTCCTCGACCGTCGCCTCGCCGTTGGCGACCATGTGCAGCGCCTCCCGCCACATCGCCTCCTGCAGCCGGTTGCCGACGAAGCCGGGCAGTTCCCGGGTGAGCCGCAGCGGGCGCTTGCCGGCCGCGGCGTAGAACGCGGCCAGCCACTCGACCGCGGCCGGGTCGGTCCGCTCGCCACCCACCACCTCCACCAGCGGGATCAGGTAGGGGGGGTTGAACGGGTGCCCCACCACGCAGCGCTCCGGGCGGGCGCAGTCCGCCTGGAGCATCGTCATGGCGAAGCCCGAGGTGCTGGACGCGATCACCGCGTCCGGCCGCGCCGCGCGGTCGATGTCGGCGAGGACCCGGCGCTTGAGCGCGCCGTCTTCCGGCGAGTTCTCCTGCACAAGGTCGGCCGGACCGACCGCAGCCTCCATATTTTCGTGCAGAACGATCCGGGCGGGGCTCGCGCCGGGCCGTAGCCCCATCCGCTCCAGCAGCGGCCACGTGTCCTCGAGCATCCCGAGCAGGTCCCGGCGGGCCTGCGGCGCCGGGTCGTACACGTCGACGTCCAGGCCCATCCGCAGGTAGTGCAGCGCCCAGCCGCCGCCGATCACGCCAGCGCCGACGACCGCCACCCGGCGTACCTGGTCCGGCTCCACTGCGACCATCGTGCTCCTCCTCAGATCCCGGCCTCGTCGAGCCAGTCACCGATCAGGTCGCGCAGGGCGGCGCGGTGCCAGGCGAAGGCGTGGTTCGCGCCCTCCATCTCGACGTACTCCCGCGGCCGGCCGGCCCGCTGGTACAGCGCCCAGCCGTGGTCGGCGCGGACCCATTCGTCGTCGCCTCCGTGAATCACCAGCAGCGGCCGGGGGGCGATCGACGCGACGAGGTCGAGCGGTCCCGGCCGGCTGGCAACCTCTTCGCGCTGGCTGAGGAACTCCGCCGGTGTCGTGGCGAGGAACCGCGTGATCTCCCGGTCCAGTGAGTCCGTGGTGATCTCAATGTCGTCGAGCTCAGCGGGCGCGCCGCAGGTCACCACGGCGCGCAGCCGCGGGTCGGCCGCAGCGGCCAGGACGGCGGCCCACCCGCCCAGGCTGTGCCCGACGACCGCGAGCCGGCCGGGGTCAACGCTCGGGTATCCGCCGGCCTCCAGGTGGTCGACCGCCGCGCGGACGTCCCGGCCGATCGTGCGCAGGTCGTACCGCCCGGCGCTGCCCCAGCAGCCGCGGTAGTGGAACACCAGCGAGTTCCAGCCGCGGTCGCGCAGCATCGCGGCGACGTCGAGGTTCTGTTCGAGGCCCGGGCAGCCGTGCAGCAAGAGCGCGGTCGGCTTCGGCTCATCGCCGCGGGCCAGGTAGACCACGCCGGCCAGCCGGTGCCCGTCGCTGTCAAAGGTGGTCCCGGCGATGCCCCCGTGCCCGGCCGGTGTCATCAGCGCGCCCAGGCGGTGGCTCAGTAGCCGACGTTGGCAAGGCCCTTGAGGCCGAGCAGCTCCCGCGCCTCCGCGGGCGTCGCGATCTCCAGCGACAGCGCCTCCAGGATGCCGCGGATCTTGCGGACCTGGTCGGCGTTCGACTCCGCGAGCTGGCCCTTGCCGACGTAGAGGCTGTCCTCCAGCCCGACCCGGACGTGTGAGCCCATGATCGCGGCGGCGGTGACGATGCCGAGCTGGAACCGGCCCGCGCCGAGCGTGGACCACTGGTAGGCGTCGCCGAGAAGCCGGTCAGCCGTCCGCTTCATGTGCACGATGTGGTCCACGTCCGGGCCGATGCCGCCCATCGTGCCGAAGATCGTCTGGATGAAGATGGGCGCCTGGACCAGCCCCTTGTCCAGGTAGTACGCGAGCGTGTAGAGGTGGGAGGTGTCGTAGGCCTCGGCCTCGAAGCGGGTGCCGGTCTCCGGGCCGACCACCTTGAGCATGTACTCGATGTCGGCGTACGTGCTGACGAACGGCTCGGCCCGGGTGCTCTCCAGGTACGGCTCTTCCCAGTCGAACTTGAACGTGCCCTGGTACCGGTCGATCATCGGGAAGCTGCCGTAGTTCATCGTGCCCAGGTTGAGCGTGCACAGCTCAGGCTTGAGCGCCAGCACGCCTTCCAGCCGCTCCTGCACGGTCATGCCGGTGCCGCCGCCGGTGGAGATGCTGATGACGACGTCGCTGCCCTCGCGGATGCCGCGCGCGTACCGGGCGAACACCGCCGGGTTGGCGGTCGGGCGCCCGTCGCTCGGGTCCCTGGCGTGCAGGTGCAGCACCGCCGCCCCGGCCTCGGCGGCCGCGATGCCCTGCTCGATGACCTGCTCCTCGGTGTACGGCAGGTGCGGGGACATCGATGGCGTGTGCCCGGAACCCGTGATCGCGCAGGTGATGATGACCTTCGGGGAGACCGCCATGATCGCCGCCGTCCTCCCTGACGCGCCCATCCGTTCACTATGTGAACGGTCTGTTGACATCGTGAAGATTATCAGCGCAGTTCGGGGGCGGTCAAGGGCAGCCTGACCGGCCGTTTAGTCGAGCAGCGCGCGGACTTCCGCGGCGATCCTGACCGCTTCCCGGCCGATCTCGTGCAGCTTCCTGGGCGGATTGCGCGGAGCGGGCCCCCAGACGTTGATCACCGCGATCGGGTACTGCCGGGAGCTGAGCACCGCCGCGGACGCGCCGGACGAGAACTCCTCATACTCCCGGTTGCACGTGCCGTAGCCGGTGCGGCGGATCTCGCCGAGCTCGGCGTCGAGCCGGGCCCGGTCGGTGACCGTGCGATCGGTGTAGCGCGGCAGTTCCTTCGGCAGGATCGCATCGCGCTCGTCCGGGCCCAGCCAGGCCAGGAATACCTTGCCGCCAGAGGTGGCGTGCAGCGGCAGCGGCTTGCCGAGCCAGCTGGGCACCACCAGGTTCGGCGGATCCACCTGGTCGACGTAGACGAGGTTGAAGCGCCTGGCCATGGCGAGCGTGACCGACTCCCCGGTGCGCACGGCCAGCTTCTCCAGCAGGGGCCGGACCCGGCGGACCAGGGCATCGTCGGTCACCGCCGCCGCCACCGAGATGGCCCCGTACCCCACCGTGTACCGCTGGGTGATCTCGTCGCGGTCCACCAGGCCGTGGTACTCAAGGGTGCGCAGCAGCCGCCACGCCGTGCTCCTGTTGATGCCGCACGCCTGGGCCAGCTCCAGCGCCGTGGGCGGCGTGGTCGCGTCGGCAACCGATTTCAGCAGCGCGACCGCCCGGTCCACCGCCTGGATCCGCTGGGTTCCGCCACCCTCGTCCGCCTGATCCGTAGGCCCGCCGTGCGACGGCCCCGCGCCGCCTGCGGGCGGTGCGCCGGAGGTGGTGCCGGCCGGGCGTGACACAGGTGCAGCATAACTACCACCTGGCGTCAGACGAACGCGCTGGTGCCGGTGATCGGGCCAGACGAACGCGCTGGTGCCGATGATCGCCTCAGACGAACGCGCTGGTGCCGGTGATCGCGCGGCCGACGATGAGCGTGTTCATCTCGCGGGTGCCCTCGTAGGAGTAGATCGCCTCCGCGTCGGCGACGAACCTGCCCACGTGGTTCTCCAGCAGGATCCCGTTTCCGCCGAGCAGCTCGCGCGCGTAGCCGACGGTCTCCCGCATCCGCACCGTGCAGAACGCCTTGGCCAGCGCCGAGTGATGATCCTCAGCCTGACCCGATTGCTGCAGCTGGGACAGCCGCAGGCACAGGCACGCCGAGGACGTGACGTTGGCCAGCATCCGGACCAGTAGGTCCTGCACGAGCTGGAAGCCGGCGATGGGCTTGCCGAACTGCTGGCGCTGCCGGGCGTAGGCGAGGGCGTGCTCGTAGGCGCCGCGCGCGCAGCCGGTGGCCATCCAGGCCACGCCCGCCCTGGTCAGCCGCAGCACGGCCGCCGTGTCCCGGAACGAGTTCGCCCCCTGCAACCGGTTCGTCTCGGGCACGCGGACGTCGTCCATGGCGATGTGCGCGTTCTGGACTACGCGGAGCGCGATCTTGTCGCGCATCTTGGTGGTGCTGAACCCCGGCGTGCCCTTCTCCACCACGAAGCCCTTGACCTGGCCGTCCTCGAGGGACCTGGCCCAGATGACGACGTAGTCGGCGAAGGTCGCGTTGCCGATCCACTTCTTCTCGCCGTTGAGCACCCACCAGTCCCCGTCCCGGCGGGCCGTGGTGGTCAGCCCGCCGGCCGCGCCGGAGCCGACGTCCGGCTCGGTGAGGCCGAACGCGCCGATCTTCTCCAGCCGGGCCATGGCGGGCAGCCAGCGCTCTTTCTGCTCCTCGGACCCGCACAGGTAGATGGACCCCATCGCCAGGCCGCTGTGCACGCCGAAGAACGTCGCGATGGACGAGTCCACCCGGGCGAGCTCCATCGCGATCATCCCGTCCAGCAGGTTGCCGCCGGCCGGGCAGCCGTACCCGGTGTACGGCAGGCCCGCGATGTTCAGCTCGGCCAGGCCGGGGATGAGGTCGGACGGGAACTCCTCCCTGGTCCAGTAGCGGTTGATGACCGGCTCGACCGACTTCTCCATGAACTCCCTCACGCGCATCAGCAGCTGGCGTCCCGGCTCGTCGAGCAGCTCCTCCAGGGCGTAGAAGTCGGCGTCGGCAACGGGCCTGGCGCTCATGTCAGTTCTCCGTTCAGGGGCGCGGTCAGGAAGCTGTCCACCACGGGTGCCAGCTGGGCCGCCTCGGTGACCAGGCTGAGGTGGCCGCCGTGGTAGACGTGCAGCCGCGAGTCCGGGATGAGGCGGTGCATCAGCCGGGCGTTGGCCAGCGGGATGATCGGGTCATCGTCTCCCGACATGATCAGGGTCGGCTGCCGGATCAGCGGCAGGAACGGCAGGCTGGTCCAGCCGGCTCCCGCGACGATCTGGTACAGGTACCCGCGCGCGGACCCGACCCGGTTGTCCGCGTGCATGGCGGCGGTCACGCGCGCCGGGTCGGTGCGCGCGGTTCCCCCGTAGAGTTCGGCCGCGGCGCGCTCGAGGTAACCGCGATCCAGGTAGCGGCGGGGCGTCATCATGCGGACGAGCACCGTCGGCTTGGCCGGCACCATCAGCGACCCGGTCGCGGTGCTGACCAGCACCAGCCGCCGGCAGCGGGCGCGCTGGAACGCGGCAAAGTGCTGCGCCACACCGCCGCCCCAGGAGATGCCGAGCACGTCGGCGCGGTCGTGCCCGAGCCTGTCGAGCATCCGGGCGATGAGACCGCACAGTCCGCCGAAGCGGTAGGGGCCCAGCGGGAGCGGCGAGCCGCCGACGCCCGGCGCGTCGAAGCGGATCACCTCCAGCGCCGGATCCAGCTCGTCGACCAGCGGCTGCAGCAGTTCCAGGCTGGCCCCGATGCCGTTGATCAGCAGTAGCGGGGCCGCGCGCCGCCGGCCAGGCCGCAGGCTCCGCCGGGGTGGCCGCACGTCGACCCGCAGCACCTGCCGGCCGACCGCGATGCTGCGCACGTTAAGGGCACCCCGCGCGCTAACGGTCGAGGACATAGGTGCCGGGGGCGTCGCAGAGCACCGGGAAGGCCTTCCGGCCGAGCTTGCGCGGCGCCTTCTTCTGCCCGCCGCCGCGCTCGGCCAGCCAGGACGAGTAGTCGGGCCACCAGCTGCCGGTCACGGTCGTGGCCTGCATCAGCCACTCGCGCGGGTCGGCGGGGCTCTCGGCCGCGGTCTGGAAGGTCGCCTTCGGGTTGCCCGGTGGGTTGACCATCGACGCGATGTGCCCGCTGGTGGACAGCACGAACTTGGCGGAACCGCCGAGCAGCTGGGTGGTGCGGTAGCACGACTGCCACGGGCAGATGTGGTCGGCCACGCCCGCGATCACGTAGGAGTCCACGTCAACCTTGGATAGGTCCACCGGGGAGCCGAGCATCGTTGCCGTGCCCGGCGCGGTGAGCGCGTTGGCCAGGGCCAGCTGGATGAAGTCGCGGTGCAGCGCGGCGGGCAGCCTGGTCGTGTCGGCGTTCCAGTACAAGATGTCAAACGGCGGCGGCGGCTTCCCCTGCAGGTAGTTGTTCACCCAGTAGTTCCAGATCAGGTCGTCGGGCCGCAGCCACGCGAACACCTCGGCGAGCGCCCGGCCGTCCAGGTAGCCGCGGGCGCGGGACGCGGCCACCGCGGCGGCCGCGGTGTTCTCGTCGATGAACGCCCCGGCGGTCCCGGCGCGGGACTGGTCCAGCACCGTCACGCCAAGGCAGAGGCTGGCGACCCCGTCCAGCTGGCCGGTCTCGTTCAGGCGCGCCGCCACCATCGATGAGACGATGCCGCCCGAGCACAGCCCGAAGATGCTGGCCTTGCCCGTGTTGCCGATGATCCGCACGGCGTCGAGGGCCTCGACCACGGCCCGGCCGTAGCTGTCCAGGTCCCAGTCGCGGTGCCGCTGGTCCGGGTTTCGCCAGGAGATCACGAACACCTGGTGGCCCTCCGCGACCAGGTACTCCGCCATGCTCCGCCCGGGCGCCAGATCAACGATGTAGTACTTGTTGATCATTGGCGGAACGATGAGCACGGGGTACCGGTGCACGCTGTCGGTCACTGGTTCGTACTGGATCAGCTCGAAGACGTCCGTGCGGTGTACCACGGCGCCGGGAGTCACCGCCAGATCCTTGCCGACCTCAAACGCGCCCGGTTCCACCATCGAGGGGATCCGCGGCGGCGTGGCCACGTCCGTGAGAAACGACCGCAGGCCGCGCAGGGCGGACAGGCCGCCGGTGTCGATGAGCGCCTTCCAGCCGGCCGGGGACAGGACCGGGTTGTTGCTCGGCGCGGCGGCGGCGATGAGGTTGGTCATCAGGAACCGGATGCGCTCGCCGTCCCGCCAGTCCAGGTCGGCGGCGGCCAGCAGCGACTCCGCGGCCTGCCCGGCCGCCAGGTAGGCCTGGACGGCGCGCTTGAGCACCGGGTTCCCGGTCCAGGCCGGGTCGCTGAACCGCCGGTCCCGGCGCCCCGGCGCGATCTCGGACCGGCCGCCGGCGACCAGGCGCAGCTCGGCCGCGAGCGAGCGGGCCGCACTCCCGACGGCCCCCGGGTGCCGGGCCAGCCCCAGGGCGAACCGCAGCACCGAGCTGTCGGGGCGGAACCGCCGCAGCGTGCCCAGCGCGGCGTCGGCCAGCAGCAGGTCGAGGGCGCCGGCCTCGGCGGCGGCCTCCGACCACGCCTCGCTGGCCGCCCCCGGCCACGGACGGCCCGCGCCGGCCGGGCCCACGCTCATCACACGCCCTCCGGGGGCCGGACCTCGCGGCGAAGGATCTTGCCGGTGGGCCCCTTGGGCAGCTCGGCCACCAGCCAGACATGGCGCGGGTACTTGTAGGCGGCCACTCGTTCCCTGGTGAACGCGCGCAACTCCTCAGGCGTAGCGGCGGCACCCGGTTTGAGCGCGACCGCCGCGCCGACCTCCTCGCCGAGTTCGGCGTGCGGGATCCCGATCACCGCCGCCTCGGCCACCGCCGGATGCTCGTGCAGGACTTCCTCGATCTCCCGTGGGTAGACGTTGTACCCGCCCCGGATGATCATCTCCTTCTTGCGGTCGACGATGAAGTAGTAGCCGTCCTCGTCCACCCTGGCCAGGTCGCCGGTCCGGAACCAGCCGTCCGGGATGGCTTCCGCTGTCGCCTCGGGCCTGCCCCAGTAGCCCTTCATCACGTTGTGGCCCCGGATGGCGATCTCGCCGACCTCCCCGGCCGGCACGGTGGCGCCGCCGTCGCCGACGAGCCGCATTTCCACGCCCTCGACCGGCGTGCCCACCGAGCCTGGCTTGCGCACCTTGTCCGGGTGGTTGAAGGAGGCGACCGGGGAGGTCTCCGACAGCCCGTAGCCCTCCAGGATGATGCAGCCGAACTTCTCCTCGAAGCCGCGCAGGATCTCCACCGGCATCGCGGCGCCGCCGGACACGCACACCCGGAGCGAGGCGGCGTGGGATGGGTCGGCGTCCGGGTGGTGCAGCATGGCGGCGTACATGGTCGGCACGCCCTCGAAGATCGTCACCCGGTCGCGCTCGATGATCTCCAGGGCCTTGCCCGGGTCGAACCTGGGCAGCAGGGTCAGCGTCCCGCCGGCGGCGATGGTCGCGTTCAGCCCGCAGGTCAGGCCGAAGACGTGGAACAGCGGCAGGCAGCCCATCATCACGTCGTCCGGGCTGTTGCCCAGGAGGGTCCTCGCGGTGAGGCTCGCGTTGCGGGTGAGGCCGCCGTGGGTGAGCTGGGCTCCCTTCGGCGTGCCCGTCGTTCCCGACGTGTAGAGGATGACCGCGTCATCGCCGTCGGCCGCGTGGACCCACTCGCGCTGCGGCGCCCGGCCGGCCAGCGGGCCGCTCAGGTCCGGCTCGTCCACGGCGACGACCTGCGCGCCGGCGTCGGCGGCGCCCTTGGCCGCCTCCCCCGCCGCCGTGTGCCAGGCGAAGATCAGCTTCGCGCCGGAGTCGCCGAGGTAGTAGCCGACCTCCCGGCTCTTGAGCAGCGGGTTCATCGGCACGACGACGGCCCCGGCGCCGAGCGCGCCGAAGAAGGCGATGGGGAAGGCGGGCACGTTGGGCAGCATCAGCCCGACCCGGTCCCCCGGCTGAACGCCGGCGGACGCCAGCAGCGAGGTGACCTTGGCCGCCGCGTCGTGCAGCTGACCGTAGGTCAGGAACAGGCCGTCCATCCGGACCGCCGGGCGGTCGCGCTGGTCAGCGAGCGCCTGTTCCAGAACTGAACTGAGATTCGTCATTGCCGACTCCAAGGCCGCCCCGGTGGGTAACGCGTCCCATTATGTGTTTGGCTCGTCACGGTGAATAGGTCCGATTCAGTGAGACCGGGAGTGCGGGCGGGCCCCTCAGGGGTCAGCCTCGCCGGTAGGAGGCGGTGATCGTGCGTGCGGGGCCGTCGACGGTCATGGTTCCGCCGTAGGGGATCACCCATTGCGGGTCGGTGTGCCCGATGTCGACGTTGAACCCGATAGCTGGTCCTTCGGCGGGCCGAGGATAAGCAGCAGAAGGCCGGCCACCGCGCAGACCGCCCCCGCCACCAGCCACTTGAACTGCTGGCGCCGATCGCCGGATGCGCGCCGCCAGCTCAGGGCCTGGCGCGCCACGAACGCCGGCCAGAACAACGGGGTCACGAACAGGCCGACGCCGCCGAGGGCGGCCAGCACCCCAAGGCCGCCGGACGGGCCGCCGCTACCGGAGTACGAGCCGGACAGGTCCACGTGAATGGGCTGCCCGATGATGGAGCCGGCCTGGTCGGCGACCACGGCCATCGTGGCCACCGTCAGCAAGACCAGGTACGCCCGCATCACCCAGATCCACCGTCTGGTCAGCCGCCCGTCCGGGAAGAGCAGGATCACCAGCGCCGAGCCCTGGATCAATGGCGCCCTAAGGCTGTCGTGCAAGAACACCGCGGCCTCGCCCAGCGGCAACCGGCCGTCGTGCACTCGGTAGTCGAGCACCGCGTACAGGCCGCTGTCGAACACCACCATCACGCCCAGGCCCAGGCCAAGCAGCAGCCAGCCCTCCGGGTTCCGCGGCTGGCGCCGGGCCACCAGCATCCCCAGGATGCCGCAGACCAGCGCGAACGCCGTAGCTGCGCCGTCGCGGGAAGCCTGCAGGTCGCGGGTCAGATAGACCAGCGGCACCCAGGCGGCAATCAGCACCAGCCCAAGCGCACCCAGGACCGTGGCCGTCCCGGGTGGCAGCACGCTGAGCCGGCGCGGCGCGGCCTCCGCCGTCACAGCGCCCGCCCGGCCGCCACTCGCGCCTTCCACCACGGAGCCCACGCTATGCCCGGACCGTTCCGGGAACGTTACTGCGCCGGGCAGATCTTCACGCAGGCCGTGGCCACAAGAGTGCGGTTCGTGCGCCACGGCTGGGTGGGCCGGGCCGCCCGCCGGGGTGGCGGGCGGGCGGCCCGGCTGGGGGCCCGCTGGTTCGGTCAGCTCCCGGGCCCCTGTGCACCTCACCGTGTTGGGCGGCTCCCGGTCAGGCTGGCTCGGGCCTGGAGTGGCGGGAGCGGCGCGGTGAGGTACGAGACCGGCGCGCCAGTTCCTTGACGCGCACGATGTCTGGGTCGCGCGGGTCGGTGGGCAGCGGGTCCAGCCACCAGGTGCCGGCCCGTCGCCGCTTGCTGACCTGGACCTGCTTCATCGAGGACCACCTCCCCCACGGCCGTCCGCGAGGCGATGGCGCCCCGCTCCGCCAGTGCACCCCGCCGGCCGTGACGCTCTCAGCGTGCCGCGCGGCAGGTCCCGCCCGCATCGGCCGAATGTGCGATTCCGCATCACCCTGCGGTATGAGGACGGCGTCAACCCAGCAGCGTGCGCAGGTGGCGCACGGGGGGCATGCCGTGCCCGAGGATGGCGTCGTGTAGCTGGCGGTCGCCCCAGTCCGGGCGCGCGGCCCGCAGGCCGGCCGCCAGGTCGCTGATCTCGGTGAATCCCACGTAGTAGGTGGACAGCTGCGCCGAGGTCAGCAGCACGCGGCGCCATTTCGCCGCCGCCTCGCCCTCTTCCTGATAACCCTGACCGGTCATCAGCGCCATGGCCTGCTCCTGCGTCATGCCCGAGCCGTGCACCCGGGCGTCCATCATCGCGTTGATGATCATGCGGAGCTTCATCTTCAGCCGCTGCAGGCCGACCGCCGCCGGATCCCCCTCACCGGGGTAGCCGTGGGCGCCCATCAGCTGCTCCGCGTAGACCGCCCACCCCTCGACGTAGGACCCCGACCGCAGCACCGCGCGCACCGGCGTGGCGGCGGTGAACCTGCGCGAGTGCTCGAACTGCAGCGCGTGGCCCGGCATCGCCTCATGGATCATTAGGTTGTGCACCATGTGGCGGTTGTATTCGCGGTAGAACGACCGCACCCGCTCCGCCGGCCAGCCCTCCGGCGTCGGTGACACGGCGATGAACGTCGGCAGCGGGGCGGTCTCCAGCGCGCCCGGCACGTCGCAGTAGGCGATGGCCACGCCCCGGTCGATCTCCGGCATCTCGATCACGTCCAGCGGATCGCCGAACGTGGTGACGAGGTCGTGCGCCGCCACGAACCCGCGCTCCGCCTCGAACGCCGTTCGGACCAGCCCCAGGATCGTCGTGTCGTCGGGGGCGTCGGCAGCCAGCGAGTCGAGCGCCCCCCGGACCGGATCTCCCCCTTCCGCCGCCGGGCCACCGAACCCTGCCGCTGCCGCCGCCGCCGTGATCTCCGCACTCACCTCGGCCAGGTCGGCTTCGGCCCGGGCAAGGACCTCGTCGGCGGACAGCTCCGTGTCGAGCACGAGGCGCAGCTTCGCAGCGAACAGCTCCGGGCCCAGGCGGGGATCGCGGAAACCATCGCGTGCCCCGTCGGCCAGCCGCTGCCTGAGCCACGCCATGTGCCCGGCGATGGCCTCGGACGCCGCTGGCACCGCCGCGATGAGCTCGCGTCCCGCGCCGTTCGCCTGCTGGGCCAGCGGGGCCAGCTCGCCGGAGATGAGCCGCTCCGTCCCAGCGAACTGGATGAGCGCGGTCTCGATGTGCACCTCGGGCATGCTGGTGAGCACCGACCGTGCGGCGGCCAGCGACTCCGGCAGGCAGGCCAGCCGCTGAGCGGCCGAGCGGAGCCGCTCCGGCAGCGGCGCGAAGTCGCGGGCGAGCAGGGTGTAGAGCGCCCGGCCGGGGTTGGCGGCCATCGGGTCCCACTCGTGCGTGCGGAGTTCGTCGATGCCAAAGCGGAGCCGGGCCAGGTGGTTGGCCAGGATCTGGGCGTCCACCCGGTTCTGGGCGGAAAGGCGGCCAGCGTCGATGACGGCGAGCCCGGCGAGCCGCTCGCCGGCCCAGCGGCTCACCTGCTCGTAGTGCGCCGCCGTGCCCACCGTCAGCCTGCCGTCGTGCCGGTGATCCCCTGCCTCGGTGGCCAGCTCCGGATGCAGCTGCAGCATGCCGTCCAAGGTCGCCGTGGCGTGCGCCACGAAAGCGCCGTCCGGTTCGTCGGTCATGGAGCTAAACCTTAGAGTGCCCCCGTGAGCGGCTTCGCGCTCGGTCTGGTCCTGGCGGCCGCCGGGGTCCACGCGACGTGGAACCGGCTGCTGCACGGCGCCGATGACCGGCTCGCCGCCGCGGCCGTGGGCTCGGTCGTGGCCGCGGTGCTGCTGCTGCCCGCCGTGATCGCCGTTCCGCCGGTGCGGGTGTGGCCGCTCGCCATCGCCTCGGGCGCGGCCGAGGCAGCCTACTTCTCCTTCCTCGCGGCCGCCTACCGGCGCGGTGAGCTGTCCGTCACCTACCCGGTCGCCCGGGGCATCGCCCCGTTCCTCATCACGCTGGGCGGTGCCGCCGTGCTCGGGCAGCCGCTGACCGCCGCGCGGGTCGGCGGGTCGCTCGCGCTGGCGATCGGGCTCGCGGTCATCTCGCAGGCGGGCCTGGCCAAGGGGCGCGGGCTCGCCCTGATCTTCGCGGCGCTCACCGGCGTCACCATCGCGGTCTACTCGGTGATCGACGCGGGCGCCGTGCGCTCCGCGAACGCCGTGGGCTACCTGGGCGCGGTCACCATCGTGCAGGCCGCCGTCCTGCTCGGCGCCGTCCGCCTTAGTCGTGAGCGCCTGCGCGCCAGCGTCCGCGCCGGGGCGGGGATCGGGGTCGGCTCCCTCGCCGCCTATCTGCTCGTCCTGCTGGCGTACCAGCGCGCGCCCGCGTCACCGGTCGCGGCCCTGCGCGAATTGTCGATCCTGATCGGCATCCTGCTGGCCCGCGAGCGCTCGGGGATCCGGGTCTGGGCCGGCGGGGCGCTCTGCGTCCTCGGCGCGGCGCTGACCGTCGTGTGAGCCGCGGTCAGCGGACTCCTTGCGCCCTGAACTGCACGCTGATCCGCGGCCCGGCGGCGCGCGCGGTCTTCGGCACGGCGTGCTCCCAGGTCCGCTGGCAGCTTCCCCCCATGACGAGTAGGTCACCGTGCCCGAGATCGTGGCGGAGCGCGGGCCTGCCGCCGCCGCGCGGCCGCAGCAGCAGCGCCCGCGCCGCGCCGAGGGACACGATCGCCACCACGGTGTCCTCGGTGCTGCCGCGCCCGGTCGTGTCGCCGTGCCAGGCCACGCTGTCCCGGCCGTCCCGGTACAGACAGAGCCCCGCCGTGCACAAGGGCTCGCCGAGTTCCGCCCGGTAATGCCCGCTGAGCGCCTCCCGCGCCGCCGTCAGCACGGGGTCGGGCAGCGCCTCGCCCTCGCCGTAGAAGCACAGCAGCCGCGGCACGTCCACCACCCGGTCGTACATCGTGCGCCGCTCGGCGTGCCAGGGCACTGCCTGCGCCACGCGCTCGAACAGCGCGTCGGCACCGGTGATCCAGCCGGGCCGGACGTCGATCCAGGCCCCGTGGCTCAGCCTGGTCCGGCGCACCAACCCGCCCAGCTGGCCCAGGCCGGTCTCTCCTGCGGTGTCGAGCAGCGAGCCCTGGAAC
>Ga0070698_100005054_pt1 | contig 14456 bp, 12 predicted proteins | sample KBSK1502metaG_FD_65477 | JGI IMG/M metagenome (GOLD analysis project Ga0070698, IMG submission 65477) | Corn, switchgrass and miscanthus rhizosphere microbial communities from Kellogg Biological Station, Michigan, USA - KBS K1-50-2 metaG | ecosystem: Host-associated > Plants > Roots >...
GAGAACATGCCGCGCTGGATGTCGGAGGGCGAATCCTCGCCCCCGTACGAGCCGAGCCAGCCGGCCACGGCGTCCACGTCGACGCCGATCGAGCAGAGGATCTCCTTGGTCATCGCTGTACCTCCAATTCAGTCTCGACCACCTCGGCAATCCGGCGGCCGGCCTTGAGTCCGTTGCCAGTGAGCACCACCACGACCCGTGACGCTTCGCGCGGGATCTCGCCGCGCGAGCGCAACAGCTCGAGGCCCGCGACGCCGACGGCGGCCGTCGGCTCCACGTAGAAGCCGAGGCGCAGAAGCTTGACCAGTGCCTGGCGGATCTCCTCCTCCGACACCGACAGTGCCGTGCCGCCCGAGTCACGCAGCGCGTCGAGCACCTCGCGGCCCCGCAGCGGGAGTCTCGTCGCGATGCCCTCGGCGATGGTCCCGCCCGGCTCCTGGACGGGCCCCGGCTCGTCCGCGTGCTCTGCCCACGCGCGAGCCAACGAGCTGTACGCGTCGGCCTGCACTGCGAAAATCCTGGGCGCGCGGCTGACCGCACCGCCCAGGGCGAGCGACTCGAACGCACGGTGTAAGCCAAGCACCAGGCTGCCGTGGCCGACGGGGACGACAACTGCCTCCGGCGCGCGCCGGCCAAACTGCTCCCAGATCTCGAAACCAAGGGTCGACACTCCGGCGTGGAAGTCCGGATGCCAGTTGTGGCTCGCGTAGAACCGCGTCTCGGCGGCCGCAAGCGCCGCGCGCGCTACCGCGGCGCGGTCGCCGTCAATCGGCCGCAGCGTCGCACCGTAGGCCCGGATCTGCGCGAGCTTGTCGGGCGAGTTGCCGGCAGGGACGAACACCTCACAGCTGATGCCTGCGGCCGCCGAGTAAGCGGCGATCGAGGAGCCGGCGTTGCCGGACGAGTCCTCCAGCGCCTGCCTGATGCCCAGGTGGCGGAGGCGCGAGACGAGCACCGCGCTGCCGCGGTCCTTGTAGCTGCCGCTCGGCAGCAGGTAGTCGACCTTCAGCATGGCCGCAAGCGACTCGCTGCGGACAAGCGGCGTCATCACCTCGCCCAGGCGCACCCGCTCCGGCGCAGGCAGCGGGGGCAGCGCGCGGGCGTACCGCCACAGGCCCGTTTCGCGCTCGTCGACGTCGCGCTCAGAGAACGCGACCGCAGGCCAGCCCGTAAGCACGCCTCCGCACTTCGAGCATCGCCAGATCGCGGTTTCGGCGCTGAACCGAGTGCCGCAGCGCGAGCAGACATATACAGGCTCCAGCGCGGATTCGGCGGCGCTCGTTTCCATCAGTCGCTGCCCGCCAGCCATCGGCCTCCGTCGACCACCAGCACGTGGCCGGTCACATACCCCGCCTCCTCACTCGCGAGATACCTGTACGCGTAGGCGACGTCGTCAGCGGTGCCCACGCGCCTGACCGGCACCAGGCCCGCCTGCGCAGCGACGCCGCCCGGGCCAAGTGAGTTCACAGGGTCGAGCGACTGCGGCGATTCGACCACGCCTGGGGCGACGGCGTTGACCGTGATGCCGGCGGGGCCCAGCTCGACCGAGAGCGAGTTGACGAGGCCGACGATCGCGGCCTTGCTCGCGGCGTAAGAGGTGTGCTGAACCCATGCCTGGAGCGGACCCGACACCGACGTGGTGGTGAGCAGGCGGCCGTAGCGGCGGCCCCGCATGTGCGGGATCGCGGCGCGGAAACAGCGCCAGACGCCGTTCAGGTTGACGTCCAGGATGAGCGCCCACTGCTCGTCGGTCACGTCCTCCGGCCGCTGCTCGATGCGGGCGATGCCGGCGTTGGCGACCACGATGTCAAGACCCCCCAGGGTGTCGATCGCGCTCTGAACGACCTGTTCGATGTCGACTTGCGAGCGAACGTCGACCTCCTCGACCACAGCTCGCGCGCCCGCGGCCTCGACGTCGCGCCGCACGGGTTCGATGTCGTGCCCATCGGGCGGATACCAGGCGAGGGCGAGATCGGCGCCGGCCTCCGCAAATATGCGCGCGGTCGCCGCACCGATGCCGGAGGCGGCTCCGGTGATCAGCGCGGTGCGACCGGCCAGCGAATAGGCGAGCTTGGGCTGGCGCGCCATCAGAACATCACGTCCCCGCCGTTGGGCCCGAGCACCTGGCCGACGTAGTAGCTCGAATCGTCGGAGGCGAGGAAGATGGCCGTCGGGACCACCTCCGAGACCTCGCCGAAGCGGCCGATCGGAAGCTCGGCCAGCTTGGCGCGCTTCCAGTCGTCGCTCTCGCCCGCGAGCATGTCGGTGTTGATCGGGCCCGGCGCGATCGCGTTGACGAGCACATGGCTGCGCGCCACCTCGCGAGCCAGGGCGCGCGTGAAGCCGATCACGCCGGCCTTGCTCGCGCTGTAGTGGACCATGGTCCGGCCGCCGATCTGTCCAAGCTGCGAGGCCATGTTGATGATCCGCCCACCACCATGCTCAAGCATGTGCGGAAGCAGGAACCGCGTGCAGAGAAAGACGCCGCGCAGGTTCGTGCCCAGGACGCGATCCCAGTCCGCGATGTCAAGCTCCGCGAGCGGTGACTCGTGCACGGTGCCCGCGTTGTTGACGAGCACGTGGACCTGGCCGAACTCGGCCAGCACCCGAGCGACCGCTTTCTCCACCGCCTCCTCGCTGGAGACGTCGGCACGCACGTAAAGGCCATGCCGGCCATGCCCGGAGATCTCGGCGAGCAGCGATCCCGCCGCCGATTCGTCCCCCACGTCGAACACGGCCACGTCGGCGCCTTCAGCGGCGAACCCGAGCGCGATGCCCCGGCCGATGCCGCGCAGCCCCCCGGTCACGATGGCGCGGCGGCCCGACAGCCTCCCGCTCACCGTCGAGCCTCGACGATCAAGTGGCCGCCGTGCGTCATGCCCTCGTCGAAGGTGCGCGCGATCAGGTCTCGGCCGGCACCCGCCATCAGCAGGAGCTGGAGCAGGACGCGCGCGTGGAGCGCGTCATAGGCGCCGGCGAAGATCAAACCCTGAGCCAGCAGGTCCATCTCGCCGCCGGGATAGGCATAGGTCGAGCGCAGCATCTCTCCGCCGAACGTGCGCGACGCGATGACGACCGGCATCCGCTCATTCAGCGTGCGCAGGCGCGTCACCAGCCGGCGCGGGACGTGCCCGCCACCGAAGGCGGCGACGACCGCGCCCTGGTACGAGCTGAGCGCGGCGGTCGAAATGAGGTCGCCTTCGTCGCCAAGCGTCACCGGCAGGAGCGCGACCTTGACCACGGGCCGCGGGAGTGGGAGCTTGATGGTGAGCCTGCCCGGCGGGCGCACGAAGATTCGCACTCGGTTCTCGACCACCTCGCCCAGTGGTCCCGCCAGCGCCGAGCCGAAGGTCGCCGTCGACGCCGTGTGCCGCTTGCGCACGAAACGCGCCGCGTGGATCTCGTCGTTGAACACCACCACCGCGCCCAGCCCTCGGGCGGCTTCGCTGGCGGCGACGGCGATCGCCGCGGTCACGTTGGCCGGCCCGTCGGCTCCGGGCAGGCTCGCGTTGCGCATCGCGCCGGTGACCACGATCGGGACCTCGGAGTCGATGAGGAGGTCGAGCGCAAACGCCACCTCCTCCAGCGTGTCGGTGCCCTGCGTGACGACCACGCCTCGCGCACCCTCGGCGATGGACTTGTCGATCTCGTCGGCAAGCGCGAGCACGTCGGCCATGGTCAAATCGCCCGACGGCACCTGCTTGAGCGAGTGGACGTCGACCGAGGCGATGGCGCCGAGGGCGGGCAGGGCGCCGACCAGGTCCTCGCCCGTGAGGCCTATGTCGGCGCCCGCAGCCCCTGGCTTCGAGACGCTGGCTATCGTCCCGCCGAGGGCGAAAAGGTCGATCCTCGGACGCGCATCACTTGATGTCTGCAGGGTCTGCCGCAATCGCCTTGGTGTGCCAGAAGTCGGACTTGCCGGTCATCGCCGCCGCCACGAACGCGGCCGGAATCCCGATCAGGATGAAGATCAGGGTGGGGATCAGGATGTTGCTCGGCGAGGTGATCAATCCTGCGATCACACAGTAGATAAGGAAGAGCGCGCCGATCGCCGGCAGAATGCCTGCATACAGCAGCTGCGACGATGACTTGCCGAGCGTGCGCCGGTAATACCAGATGCAGGCGAGCGCAACGACGATGTAGAGCATCGCGTACAGGTAGCCGGCGGTCGCGGTGACCGCCGCCAGCACGCCGGCGATCGCGGAGTTGGCGAGGTAGAAGACCAGCAGGACCATGGGGATGGCGGCGGCGAACCCGAGGCCGAACCACGGGGTGAGCGCCTTCCCGAGCTTCGCGAACGGCGAAGGAAGGACGCCTTCGCGCGCCATCCCGAAGGCGACGCGGCTCCACGCGTTGAGCTGCGCCTGCACGACTGCGATCAGCGACGAAAGCACGGCCAGGCTCACGACCGCGTCCCACGGGTGCGGAACGACCTGGCCGGCGGCGAAGGCGAGGATGTTGCCCGAGTGGCCGACCAGGTCCTTGCTCGACGCCACCCCCTGCACGCCCCAGATCAGGAAGACGAACCAGACCGTACAGAAGATCACGCAGATGATGGCCGACCGCCCGGGGTCGCGGTGCGCTTGCCGCTGCTCCTCGCCGAGGTAGACGGCCGCCTCCCAACCGCCGAACATGAAGACCGTGATCACAATTCCGGCGACGATTCCGCTCAGCCCGGTCGGTGAGGCCGACGGCAAGAACCACGAAAGAGATGGCGTGGTGGCGCCCGAGGAGTGCGTGAAGTCCGCCCAGTAGATGATGAGGGCGAAGATCAGCATGATCGCGTACTCGACCCAGAGGATGTAGGTCTGGAAGCGGATGGCCGCGCGAATTCCGATGATCGCCACGCCGCAGACGATGGCCATGATGATCAGGGACGTCAGGTACTCCAGGATCGGGTTCGCCGCCGCGTCGGCGGAGAAGATGCCGAGCAGGTACGGGCCCATGAGCGAGATGTTGGCAATGTTGGAAACGGTGGATTCGAGGATCAGCAGGATGCCGGCCGCGAACCCGAGCACCGGGGTGACGGATTTGGCGATCCACATCACCTGCGCGCCGGGCGACGGCTGCCAGAGGTTGAGATGGTTGTAGGCGAAAGCGATGCAGAGCATTGCGATTCCCACGACGATCACCAGCAGTGGCGTGGCCAGTCCGGAGACTGCGATGATCGAGCCGAGGGTCAGAGCTACAGCCGCCGATGGAGCGACGTTCGTTACCGCGGCGATGAAGTCCCCCCAAAGGCCAACCGAACCCTCCCTCAGGTGAGGTCGATTGGCGGGCACCTGGACTCTGCCGCCACCTGCCTGGGCCATGCACCCCTCCTTACCAAAAGGCCGCAGATTGCGCGGCCCCAGCCGACTGTCGACAGTATCCTGAACGTCTGCGGCCATGTCAAGGAACGCTGAGGTAGCTTTGGGCGCCGAGCGGGCAAGGGCAGGGCGGGCCGGAACCGGCTCGCGGCTGCCGCGCATCGACCGGCGGCGCCTCGGCGATCTCGCCTACGAGGAGGTGCGGAAGCGAATCGTGAGCGGCGACTTCGCGATGGGGTCGAGGCTCAACGAGGTCAGGCTGGCCAACGACCTCGGCGTCAGCCGCGCGCCCGTGCGCGAGGCTCTAAGGCGCCTTTCCGAAGAGGGGCTCGTCGTCGAGCGGCCGCACCTGGGCGCCGTGGTGCGCGAGTTGGACGCCTCGTCATTGGTCGACCTGTACAACGTCCGCGCCGCTCTCGAGTCGCTGGCGATCCGGCTCGCGACGAGGCAGCGGATGGACACCAAGCCGCTGAGAGCAATCATTCGCCGCATGGCGGCGGCGGCGGAGTCGGGCGACTACGCGCTCGTCGCGCGGCACGAGCTCGACTTCCATTCGGTGATTACGAACAACTCCGGCAATGCGGTGTTGATGGGAATCTTCCACTCCCTTGAAGGTCAGGTCTTGATGGGGCTGGCGCTCGACGACTCGGGCTACCAGGACCTCGAGGAAGTGGCCCGCGAGCATCAGCCGCTGGTCGAGGCGATCGAGCTCGGCGACGAGCATGCCGCGGCCGAGCAGATGCAGGCGCACGTGCTGTCGACGATCGGAAACCTGATCGCGCGCCTGGGCGGATCCCCCGCCGACCTCGTCCCCGCCAAGGACCGACCTGGACCTCCAGACGCCGCTCCCCCCGCCGGCTAAGGCTCCCATTGACAGGCGGGCGGGGGGCGGTACTATATCTCCGGAACCGGTTACGTAACCGGTTTCGCCAATTCAAGGGAGGGCGTGACGGCGACCACCAAGCGGCCGACCATCAACGACATCGCCAAGCGCGCCGGCCTGTCCAAGGCCAGCGTGTCCCGAGCTCTCAACGGGAAGCAGGACGTCGACCCCGAGACTCGCCAACGGGTCCTCAAGCTCGCCGCACAGCTCGGTTACGTCCCCAGCGCCAGCGCCCGCGCCCTCAGCAACGGCCGCTCGAACTGCCTGGGCCTTCTGGTTCCAACTCTGACCTGGCCCTGGATCCTCGAGGTTCTGCGTGGCGTCGCCGAGGAGATCGAACCCTCCGGCTATTCGCTGATCCTCTACACGACCGCGGGCGGAGAGGACTCGGAACGAGAGTTCATGTCGCAGGTCGTGCCCGCAGGCGCCGTCGACGGCCTCGCGTTGGTCATTCCCCTGGGGATGCTCGAGTACATCGAGGAGCTGGCAAAAGGCGGACTGCCGATCGTTGTCGTCGACGATCGCGGGCACTATCCCGACCTTCCCACGGTCGCGACGACCAACGTGGAGGGAGGGCGAAGCGCGACGCGCCACCTCATCGAGCAGGGCCGGCGGCGCATCGCCATGCTGAACGGACCTCACGACTTCGGCTGCAATCGCGATCGGCTCAAAGGCTATGAATCCGCGCTCGAGGATGCGGGTTTGCGAGCTGATCCGCGGCGCGTCGTCGACTCGGACTTCAAAGAATCCGGCGGTGCGTCCGCCATGGCCGCGCTGCTTTCGGCCGACCCTCGACTCGACGCCGTCTTCGCGGCCAACGACCTGATGGCGTTCGGAGCCATGCGCGCGCTTCGGAACGCCGGCAGGCGCGTTCCTGAGGATGTCGCGGTCGTGGGCTTCGATGACCTCCCCGCGTCGGCGATGACCCACCCGCCACTGACGACAGTCCGGCAGCCGCTCTACGAAATGGGGCGCACAGCCGCCTCGATGGTCATGGCGGCCGTGCGTGGCGAATCAATCGCAAAACGGGTCGAGCTCCCCACCTCGCTTGTCATCCGCGACTCCAGCGTCGGCAGCGGGTCCAGCCACAAACCGAACCGCGCGAAGTAGGCGTCAGCCGGTTGTGAGGGACTTGAATCCTGAGATCGAGGCGCTGATGCGGCGCATGACGCTCCTCGAGAAGATCGGACAGATGACCCAGGCCGATGTGAAGAGTCTTCACAAGGGAGCGATCCGCGACTTGGGCATTGGCTCTGTGCTCAGTGGAGGCGGAGGCAACCCCAAACCAAACAGCCCGAGCGCCTGGGCGGAAATGGTCCGCACGGTGCAGAGCGAGGCACTCGAAAGCAGGCTTGGAATTCCACTCCTCTACGGCGTGGATGCGGTGCACGGCCACAGCAACTTGAGCGGGGCCACCATCTTTCCGCACAACGTCGGCCTGGGAGCCACGCGCGACGCTGAACTGGTGGAGCGCATCGGACGCATCACGGCCACTGAGCTGCTGGCCACCAATGTCCACTGGACCTTCGCCCCCGCGGTCAGCGTCCCGCAGGACATCCGCTGGGGCCGCACCTTCGAGGGCTTCGGTCAGGATCCCGCGCTCGTCTCTTCGTTGGGTGCGGCTCTCATCCGGGGATTGAACGGAGACGCCGGATCGAGCCCCGGAACTCAGCGACAGGTGCTGGCCTCGCCGAAGCATTTCGTGGGCGACGGTGGCACGGCCTGGGGCACCGCCCGCCGGTATGGCTGGATCCAGGGATGGCGGAACAGCGAGGCCCCCGATCGCTGGCAGCTCGACCAGGGCGATACGCGCTCCGACGAGGCCACGCTCAGAAGCGTTCACCTGCCACCGTATGAGGAGGCCATAGCGGCGGGGGCGCTGAGCATCATGATCTCGTACAGCAGCTGGAACGGTCAGAAGCTTCACGCGCACCGATACCTGCTGACTGATCTGCTGAAGGGCGAGCTGGCCTTCCGCGGATTCCTGGTCTCTGACTGGTTGGGCGTGAGCCAGCTGGACCCGGACTTCGAGAGTGCCGTCTGCATCGCGGTCAACGCCGGCATCGACATGGTCATGGTGCCCTTCGAGTACGAGCGGTTCATCCGCGCCGTGGAGGCCGGAGTCGAAACCGGCATCATCCCCGCCTCCCGAATCGACGACGCGTGTCGCCGGATCCTTCAGGTGAAGGCGACCTTGGGGCTCTTCGATGATCCTTTCGGGGACGAAACCTTGCTCCGCAAGGTCGGAGGCAAAGCCCACCGAGCGGTGGCCAGAGAAGCCGTCAGCAAGTCTCAGGTTCTGCTGAAGAACAAGGGCGCGGCCCTGCCCCTGGCACCGGACGTCGGTCGAATCCTTGTCGCCGGCCCGGCTGCCGGCGACATCGGCCTTCAGTGCGGCGGTTGGACGATCGAATGGCAAGGCGGCCGAGGCGCCATCACCACCGGCACCACACTGCTGCGAGGCATTTCCGAAACGGTTGCGCCCGGCGCGCCCGTGACCTTCCAGCCCGATGGCGACTTCGACGGCATGCGCGGTGAGGTTGGGATTGTCGTGCTCAGCGAGCCGCCTTACTGCGAAGGCGAAGGGGATCGAGACGATCTTTCACTTTCGGCTGAGGAGGTCGATCTGGTACGCCGAGTGCGGCGCCAATGCACCTCCTGGTCCTCGTCATCTACTCAGGCCGGCCGCTCATCATCGGAGACGTCGTTGACTCATGTGACGCCATCGTGGCTTCATGGCTTCCTGGAACCGAAGCCCAGGGCATTGCGGACGTGTTATTCGGAAAGCAGCCGTTCACCGGACGACTTCCCTATGCGTGGCCGGCAACTATGGATCACGTGAGATCGCCGAACGGTGCCGCACCGCTCTTTCCTCTGTCCTACGGCCTCACGACCGGCCGGCGGGCGATCGAGCCTACGGCGGTCGTGGACTAAGACCCAGGCGCCGGCGCCACCTCGACCCAACGCACCAGCGTCTGGGACACGAGGCCAGTCAGCCGCACGACGTGACGACCCGGTGTGAGTTGCTGTGTGCTGCCCTTCACCATCGCCTCTCCTGCATCTTCGACAGCAATTGATACGCCGTCGATCGAGATGTCGAGAGCGGGACGCCGAGGCACCTCCCCTCCTGCCGGCTGCACGGCCGCTGCAATCTGATATCGAGAGGGCGACCGGACCACGATGTCGTACGCCACCCAATCGCCCGCATCAAGCTTTACGAGCAGCTCGTCGGCGGCCGCCCGTGCGATGCCGTGGTTGTGATTCCAGCTCAACTCCCCGCTGCTGGACCCGCCAGTACGGCGAATGGTCACGAGGTCGTCACTCCGAAACGCACGCAGTGGATCCGCGGCCGACGTCTCGTAAGACTTGCCGGCTCCGCGGAAGCCAAACCCGGCCGCCGGGATTTTCAACGGCGCGCGCCGGAATATGGCGGAGATGACCTCAGGCCGGTACGTACACCGCGACAACGGCATCGCGTCAAGGAGCTCGGTCAGGGTCTGATTGGCGCTGGCGGTATCCGGCTTGGTGCCTTTGCCAGCGGCATAGGCCGTGATCGCAGCCCATCCCGATGGCGCGTCCACGGAGCACGGAGAGGTCAGCGTGTCGATCTTCTTCCACGTCCAGAAGTTCCACGAGATGCCGCTGTCGTCATAGAGCTGGAATGCTGTCTGGATCCAGTCGAGGTAGTTCTCTCCCCCCTCGCCCATGTAGACGGGCAGGCCCAATTCGTGACCAATGTCGAGGTAGCGCTGAATGCTCCGGCGATCCGGCGCCGACCAGTACTTATGAAACTGGAGGATCGAATTCGGATCCCACACCTCCGTGAAGATGTCCCAGCTCGTCGCCCAATGGGTGCCTTCGTAGCTGATCATGTGATTCGGGTCGACCTCGCGGATCGCGGCGGTGAGCTCGCGATACAGATCGCGAAGCCGGCCGGCGTACAGGTGCTGGTACTCGTTAGGTAATGGCTCGTTGAGCAGGTCGTAGGCAGCCACCACCGTCTCGTCGCGGTAACGATCCGCGAGCGCCCGCCAGAGGCTGACCGTCAGCGCGCGATACCTCTCATCGGTGAAGAGTTCCGGCTCGCGGTGAGGCGAGTCGTCGATGTTCGTGCCGGTCTGGCCGCCTGGTGCGCCGTGCAGATCGAGCACCACCCACAACTTGTGATGGCGGCACCACCCGATGAGGCTGTCGATGAGGGCGAAGCCGGCCTCGATCAACCGGCCGTCGTCGTCCATCACCACCCGAGAGTTGATCGGCAGCCGGACATGATTCATTCCCTCGGTTCGGATTCGCGCGATGTCGTCCTCGGCAACGAAGCCGGCCCTAAACCGGCGCCAGAACTCGGCCGCCCGTTCAGGCCCGATCAGCTCCACGATCAGGGCTTCGATCTCTCGTGGCGATTGCGTCCTCGGGTGCTCGAACTTCCACATGTAGCCTTCCGGCAGCAGCCAGTTGCCGAGCGCCACACCGCGCAAGACCAGGGGTTCGCCGTGACCGTCGACCAGCTTGCCGGCCTCTGCATGCACATACCCTTCCACCGCGGTCGAATCCTTTACCTGAGGCCCGACATCGTGAATCCCTGCACGATGTAGCGCTGGAAGATGACGAAGACGATGACGATCGGGATCACCATCAGCGAGGCGCCGGCCATCTGCAGCGGCGGATTGATGGCCAGCTGCTTGTTGAGCAGGGAGATGCCCACGGACAGGGTGTAGTTCTGCTGATCGTTGGCGATGATCAGCGGCCAGATGAAGCTGTTCCATCCGGTGATGAACGTGAGCACCCCACCCACCGCCAGGATGGGCCTCGAGATCGGCACCACGATCGACCACAGGATTCGGAACTCACCGGCGCCGTCGAGGCGCGCCGCTTCCAGGATGTCGTCGGGGATGGTCGACATGAACTGGCGAAAGAGAAAGATGTTGAAGGCGCTGACCAGCGTCGGCAGTGCGATGCCGACCAGCGTGTTGGTGAGCTGAAGGCTGTTGAGGATCAGGTAGGTCGGGATCATGGTGACCTGGACCGGCACCATCATGGTCGACAGCACGACCAGGAACAGAAGGTTCTTGCCGCGGAAGCGGAACTTGGCGAACCCGTACGCGGCCATGGCCACGAAAAACATGCCCACGAAGCCGATCAGGACCACGACGACGGTGTTCACCGCGTAGCGCCCGAACCCGAAGTCGCCGAACAGTCGCTGGTAGCTGCCAAGGCTGATCGTCGACGGAAAGATGGTCGGCGGGTCGGTGTAGGACTCGGCGAGGGACTTCAGCGAAGTGGTCAGCATCCAGAAGAATGGGAATGCGGTGACCACGGCGCCGAACGCGAGCAAGAGCCCGAGCACCAGCACTCCAGCACGCCTCACGGCCGGCCCGACCTTCTAGGCATTGTCAGCCTGCCTCGCGCGCAGCTGCAGGATGGTCACGGCGGCGATGATCGCGAACAGGACGATCGACGACGCTGAAGCGAACCCAAACTCGTTGTAGCGGAAGCCCTGCTGGTAGATGTAGAGCGACATCGACGTCGTCGCGTGCACCGGGCCACCCTGCGTCAGCACGTACGGCTCATCGAAGAACTGCATCCAGTTGATGAGGGTCGTCACGGTCACGAAGAAGATCGCGAAACGCATCAACGGAACGGTGATCCGGAAGATCTTCTGCCACTCGCCCGCCCCGTCCACGGCGGCTGCCTCGTAATACTCCGGCGGTATGGCCTGCAGCGCGGCCAGGAAGATGATGATGTCCAGTCCCGACCCCCGCCAGATCGCCACCAGCGCGACCGAGAACTTGGCGATCGTCGGATCGGTGAGCCATTCGACCGGACCCGCCCCGACCAGTGAGAGCAGCCAGTTGAGCAGCCCAAACTGGCTGTTGTAGAGGTTGCCCCAGATCAGTGAGATGGCGACGATGGCGGTGATAGCCGGCACGAAATAGAAGGCGCGCAGCGCCCGAAAGAACCTCGACCGGCTGTAGTTCAGGGCGATCGCGATCGCCAGCGAGCCGATGACCAGGGTCGGTACGCCGACAGCCACGAAGAAGGCCGTGTTGCCCAGGGCTTCCCAGAAAGCCGGATCGCCGAACAGCGTCTGGTAGTTGTGCAGCCCGATGAAGCGCACCTGGCTGTAGTCCGCGAGACCGCTGATGTCGAGGTTGGTCAGGCTGACCGCGGCGGCGACGAAGATGGACAGGACGCTGAACGTCACGAGGCACAGCAGGGCCGGGCTGATGAGGACGTAGGGGACGAGTGCGCTTCGCCGCCAGGTCGCCGGAAACGCGAGCCCGCGCCTGGTTGCTTCGTGGTGGGCGGCGGTCACGGTCATCAGGGTCTCCGATTGGTCCGTGCCGGCGCCGGCAAAATCGACGCCGGCACGGTAACCGGTAATGCTAGGTCTGGAGGCTGCTGACAGTCGCGTTCAGCGTGGAGAGCGTGCTGGTTTCGTCAGCGCCCTTGAGAACGATGCTGTTCAGGGAGTCGAGCAGGGCCTGGCTGATCTTGTCCCATTTCGGCACGAGGGGCAGCAGCTGAGCGTCCTGGAGCTGGCTGGTGTAGACCTTGACCATCGGGTCGCTGGTCAGTGTCGAGTCGGCCAGGGCCGACTTGGCGGTCGGCAGCTCGTTGGCCGCCTTGTACCAGCTGAGCTGCGCGTTGGTCTGGGCGAGATAGTCGAGCAGCCGCAATGAGGCTTCGACGTGCTTGGACTTCGACCAGATTCCCATGTTCGAGCCGGCAAACAGGGAAGTGCTCGTCTGGTCTCGCGGCAGCACCGCGACGTTCCACTTGCCGTCGAGCTGGGGCGCCGCGCTCTTGATGGAGGCGGCCAGGTACGGGCCGGAGATCACCATCGGAGCGCTGCCCGAGATGAAGCCCTGGGTCTGGTCGAAGTCAGAGGCGGTCGGGACCAGCTTGTCCTTGTAGAAGCTGATATAGAAGTCCGCCGCCGCCTTGAACTGCGGGGTGTCGAAGGTCACCTTGCCGTTCTGCATCACGTTGCCGCCGGCCTCCCAGGTGAACTCGACCGGAAGCGCGCTGTCCCACTGGGGGATGTAGTACCCGTACTTGCCCTTGCCTCGCTGGGCGAGGATGGCGGCGTCGTCGTGGAACTGGCTCCACGTCGATGGCGGCGAGGATATGCCGACGGCGTTGAGGATGTCGGTGCGGTAGAACAGGATCCGCACGTCACTGACCCATGGCACCGACAGCACCTTGCCCGATGGGTTGATCTTGTCTGAGGCCACAGCCCCGAGATAGTTCGAGCTCTGCAGGGCGGGATGGCCGCTGACGTACTGGCTGAGGTCCATCAGCGCACCGGCGGACTCGAAGGACGGCAGGAGAGAAAGACCGATCTGCATCACGTCAGGGCCGTTGCCTGACGCGACGGCGGTGGTGAGCTTGTCGTTGACGTTGGCCCAGGGAACGGCCTCGACCTGAACCGGGATTCCGGTCTGCGCGGTGAAGTTCTGCATCAGTGCCGTGAAGCTGGCGCTGTCCTCCATCGTCCAGACCTGTATCGGTCCTTTGTCGGCCGCGGTCGCGGTGGTCGACGAACCGCCACAAGCCGTGATCCACAACACCATGGCGAACACGCCGATGGCCGTTATGTGCTTGGGAACTGCACTCCGCATCGAGCCTCCTCCTCGGTGATCCAACACCTGTTCAATCCGCGCTGCCGCGGTAGGGCGCTATCAAGGTCAGTCGTCGCTCGCGAATGGGTCGAACCTGCTCGCTTTCAGCTCTTCGTTCCTTGCGCACCTCCCAAGCCTCGGAACCGGTTACGGAACCGGTTACGGCCGAATATATACCTGGAGGTTCCGGTCGTCAAGTGGCGATCTGGAGCCGCCGCTGCCATGGTGGGAGCCGGCCTCCAGCAGGCGACCCGAGCCTGCGGAGCTTGGGCCTTACAACGGAGGGATCAGATTAGGTACGGGATAAGGCGCTTTGTGCGGCGCATGTAGGCGCGATAGGCGGCGCCAAGATCCTCGGTCAGCGCACGCTCCTCAACCCAGATCCGGTAGGCGTAGGCACCCACGACAAGCGCGTAGAACGCCAGCGAAAGCCAGTTGGTCGAACAAAGAAGAATCCCGGCGGCGGTCAGCATGGCGCCCGCGTATGAGGGGTGCCTCACCCATCGATATGGACCGACCTCAACCACCGGTTGATCGGGGCGTGTCGTCACATCCAGGGTGTGGAGTCGACCAAGCGTCACGATGGCGTACTGGCGCAGCAGAAGGCCGCCCAGCAGCATCACGGCGCCGACGTAGAAC
>Ga0070698_100005056_pt1 | contig 14455 bp, 11 predicted proteins | sample KBSK1502metaG_FD_65477 | JGI IMG/M metagenome (GOLD analysis project Ga0070698, IMG submission 65477) | Corn, switchgrass and miscanthus rhizosphere microbial communities from Kellogg Biological Station, Michigan, USA - KBS K1-50-2 metaG | ecosystem: Host-associated > Plants > Roots >...
ACGGCATCGCGGTCGTCTCGAGCGTCGATGCCCACAAGATCGTGGCGGCCCGCAAGGGCAGTCCGTTGCTCGTCGGTATCGGCGACGGCGAGTTTTTCATCGCGAGCGACGTGTCGGCCATCCTCGCCCACACGCGCAAAGTTGTCTACCTGGACGACGGTGAGATGGCCGTGGTCGAGCGCGACCGTTACCGGATCGTCGACCTCAACGCGACGGAGATCCAGAAGAAGGTCTCTCGCATCGATTGGGATCTGGGGCAGATCGAGCGCGGCGGGTTTGCGCATTTCATGCTCAAGGAAATCTTCGAGCAGCCGCAGACACTCGAGAACACCATGCGCGGCCGTCTCCTCGACGACGAAGGCACGTCCAAGCTGGGCGGCTTGAACCTCACCGACGACGAGCTGCTCACGTTCGACAACATCGTCATCACTGCCTGTGGAACGAGTTGGCACTCGGCGCTCATTGGTGAGCACATGCTCGAGGAGCTGACGCGCGTTCCGGTCGAAGTCGAATACGCCTCAGAGTTCCGTTATCGCAACCCGATCGTGAACGAGCGCACGTTGTGCATCGTCATCTCGCAATCGGGCGAAACCGCGGACACGCTGGCCGCCATGCGTGAGGCCAAGCGCCGCGGTGCCCGCACGCTAGGCATCGTGAACGTGGTGGGCTCCACGATCGCCCGTGAAGCGGACGGAGGCATCTACATCCACGCCGGACCCGAGATCGGCGTTGCTTCGACGAAGGCATTCACGAGCCAGGTCATCGCGCTGCTGCTCTTCACGCTCAAGCTGGGCCGGTTGCGCGACCTGAGCATCCTTCGCGGCCGTGAGATCATTGAAGCCATGCACCGGCTGCCCGGACAGATTCAGGAAATCCTGAACCGTGCCGAGGGAATCGAGGCGCTGGCGGAAGAGTTCAAGCGCGCGTCGAATTTCCTGTACCTGGGTCGCGGCTACAACTTCCCGGTTGCGCTCGAGGGCGCACTGAAGCTGAAGGAAATCAGCTACATCCACGCCGAGGGTTATCCGGCGGCCGAGATGAAACATGGACCCATCGCGCTCATCGACGAGATGATGCCGGTCGTGTTCATAGCGCCGCACGACTCGGTGTTCGACAAGCTGTCGTCGAATATCCAGGAGGTGAAGGCGAGGAAGGGACGCGTGATTGCGATCACGAGCCGCGAAGAAGAAACGCTGTCGGACACGGTCGACTACGAAATCCGCATTCCGGAAACGCTTGATCTGCTGATGCCGATCCTGGCGTCTGTTCCGCTGCAGCTTCTCGCGTATTACATCGCCGTGAAGCGTGGTTCGAACGTCGACCAGCCGCGCAACCTGGCGAAAAGCGTCACGGTCGAATAGGAACGCCGAGTCCGGCACGGATCCGTTTCGGTTCCAACGAAATGCCGCTCTGATCAGCCCGGATCACGTTTCGACTCGCTTTTCGCGGCGAAGAACGCATTTTGGTGGTCACGTTCGGACAGAAGTTTCTTCGCTCCGGACGAAAGGCACCTCGCAAGTGGAGTAGGGGTTTGCGAAAGCGGGCCCCCGTCGAAGGGCGCTGCAGCACTCCCACGCTGCATCCCTTCGACGACTCCGCTGCAACTGAGCTGGTTTGTGAGTGCTCGGTGCTGGAGCCGCTTGCTGGTACTGGGGCTGAGAGCCTAACGGCACCAGCGTCGTCCGAAGGTTCAACCCAAAACGCCTTTCAAACGGCGCCGTTCATCGAAACCTCAAACGCCTTTCAAATGGCGCCGTTTTGCTACGACACACCGCCGTTTGAGGATGTTTTTGGGTTTAGACAACTGCGCCGTCTGACGAGCGCTTTGGGTTAATACAACGGCGGCTCCACAGTATATTGACAATCGTCGATATACTCGCTAGGCTCCTCTCGTGGCCAGAACACTTGAAATCATCGATCGCGAGCTGGGGGAGCGCTGCTGCGACGTGACTGCGCGCCCAACGCGTTCGTATGGCGAGGCTTCCGCGCTGGCGACGGACCTCGAACAGCTCGCGCATCCGGTGCGGCTCCAGCTGCTCGATGTGCTGGCCCGGAACGAAGGCCGCGTGTGCGTTTGCGATCTGGAGGCCGCGGTACCGGTGAAGCAGCCCACCGTTTCCCATCACCTGCGCCTGCTGCGTGAAGCGGGTCTGGTTGAAAGCGAAAAGGTGGGGCAGTGGGTCTACTACCACATCAAGCGGGACACGGCACGTGAGTTGCGCGAGCGCGTCCAGCAATTGCTTCGCGCGTTCGCCTGACGAGTAATCATTTTCCAACGAGACGCCGCCCAGATCAGTCAGGATCCCGTTTCGAACTGTAACGGAGAACAGCATGACCAGTACAATCAATTCGTTGGAGGTGGAGGCACTTCACCGGACGCCGGCACTCGCCAGGTCGAGAGAGCGCCTGACGAGGGCAATGGCGCCCACGATTTACTGCCCCTCCACAAATGTGGAGCGGTGCCTGCGTTCCACGGTGCAGACGGAACATCCGAAATGAGCTCGGCCTTCACGATACGTGCGGCAAACGGGAACGATCTCGGCGCGGTTGAAACCGCGCTGCGCGACTCTGATCTGCCACTCGACGGGCTGCGCGATCAGTTCGGTGATGGGTACGCGGTGGCGATCTGCGAAGATCGAGTGATCGGCGTTGAAGGAATTGAGGTTCACGGGAATGACGGCTTGTTGCGGTCGGCCGCGGTGGTTTCCTCCTGGCGCGGTAAGGGAGTGGGTGATGCCCTGACTCGCGATCGCATCGAATGGGCCCGGCGCCGTGGGCTTCGCTCGATTTACCTGCTCACCACGACCGCCGGCGATTATTTCCCGCGCTTTGGATTCACCGCCGTCGATCGCGACGCAGCACCTGATGCGGTGCGCAAGTCGCGCGAGTTTTCGGAGGCTTGTCCGTCCACCGCGCTTTTCATGACCCTGCCGCTTAACGGAGAATCACGTCCATGACCGATACTGCGAGGGGCTGCTGCGGCCCCGATTGTTGTGGTGACGAACCCGTCACGACGCTCGAGCGTAGCAGAACCGAGGAAGTCGCAACAACGCTCGGCGCCAGGGATGCCCTTCGCGACGAAGTCCGCGCGAAATACGGCGAAGCGGCTCGTCGGGCCGCCTCAGGCCAGACGGCATCGTGCGGGTGCGGCACCAGTTGCAGCTCCAAGAGCGCCGAGTGGGACCCGATCACGTCCAACCTGTACGAGGCCGCCGAGACCAGGGGAATCCCGGCCGAGGCGCTGCTCGCTTCGTTAGGCTGCGGCAACCCGACCGCGCTCGCGGCATTGGCGCCGGGCGAAACAGTCCTTGACCTGGGATCCGGTGGCGGAATCGACGTGTTGCTGTCAGCGCACCGCGTCGGCCCAACCGGCAAGGCCTACGGCCTCGACATGACCGACGAGATGCTGGCGCTGGCCAGGGAAAACCAGCGGAAGTCGGGCCTGACGAACGTGGAATTCCTGCGCGGGGAGATCGAGAACATCCCGTTACCATCGGAAACGGTGGACGTGATCATCTCGAACTGCGTGATCAACCTGTCGGCGGACAAGGCGCGCGTGATCAACGAGGCACACCGCGTTCTGAATCGCGGCGGTCGTTTTGCGGTCTCTGACGTTGTGCTGCGGGGCGACCTGCCTGAACCTGTACTCAAGAGCATAGGACTCTGGACTGGTTGCGTCTCCGGCGCGTTGCACGAAGATGAGTACCGGCGCTTGCTGATGGCGGCGGGGTTCACCGATGTCTCGATCGAGCCGACCCGGGTCTACAGCAACGACGACGTACAGGCGCTGCTCGACTCGGCGGGGCTGGACGATGCCGGTCTCGTGGATCAGGTCGAGGGAAAGATCATGAGCGCTTTCGTCCGGGCCGTGAAGTAGAAGGGACGAGGCTCGGGAAACACAGGAGCCTCGAGCCTATGCCCACGATTGCACTGATCTCGGACATCCACGCCAATCTTCCCGCGCTGGAGGCCGTGCTGGATGACATCAAAAGGCGTCAGGCGTCAGCCATTTATCACGTGGGCGACCTGGTGGGCTACGCACCGTGGCCTAACGAGGTCGTCGCTCTGCTGGCCGAACGCGGGATCCAGGGCATCTCCGGGAACTACGACTCGACCGTGGGCCTGGACTACAAGCACTGCGGCTGCCGCTACGAAGACCCACGGCAGGAAGCGCTCTCCCACCTGAGCTTCGACTGGACCAGACAGGCGTGCTCAGCCGAAACCAAGGGTTTGCTCGCTGCGCTGCCGTTCCGCCTCGATCTCCATCCGCTCGGCGGTCACGCTGCCGGACCCAGAGTCGTGTTGGTCCATGGCACGCCTACGCTGAACACCGTCTACTGGACTGAAGACCGGCCAGACGACTTCTGCAGAAAGATGGCCGCCTTGGCCGGCATGAAATCCGGCGACATCATCGCATTCGGCCACACACACCTTGCCTGGCACCGCGTCGTCGACGGAATGCATTTCGTGAACACAGGAAGTGTGGGCCGGCCGAAAGACGGCGACCCGCGGGCTGGTTATGTGCGCTTGGAGATCGCCAGTGATGGCGCGGTAGACGTTCGACATGAGCGCGTGGCGTATGACGTCGCGCGCGCCAGCGGCGCCATTCGCGCGAGCAGCCTCCCCGCGGAGTTCGCAAACTACCTGGAATCGGGCGGTTCCCGTCTCGATGCGTGAAGTCGCGAGTCGGCGCGTATTATTAGGCCGTGCGACTTCTCCTCCAACGCGTGTCTCGTGCCGAAGTCCGGATTCGTGAAGGCTCGACACCACGAACCGCCGGACAAATCGGTCGCGGATTCCTGCTGCTGGTCGGGTTCACGGTAACGGACGACGAAAGCCGTGTGGCGTGGATGGCCGAGAAAGTTGCCGGACTGCGCGTTTTCGCCGATGCCGAGGACAAGATGAACCTCGCACTGTCCGATGTCGGCGGCGCGGCGCTCGTGGTGTCGCAGTTCACGTTGTACGGCGACGTCCAGAAAGGTCGCCGACCGAGTTTCATCGACGCCGCTCGTCCGGAACTGGCGATCCCCCTCTACGAGAGCTTCAAGACACAACTGCGGCAGCTCGGTGTGCCGGTAGAGTCGGGTGAATTCGGCGCCATGATGGACGTTGAACTCGTCAACGACGGGCCAGTGACGCTCTGGCTGGAACGATGACCAGCCTTCCCGCGCGCGTGATACTCGCATCCCAATCGCCGCGCCGCCGCGAGCTGCTCGCGTTGGTCGGCATTCCGCACGACGTTCGTCCGGCCAACCTCGATGAGAATGTACTGCCCGGCGAGGAACCGTCTGCACACGCCGAGCGGCTGGCACGAGCGAAGGCGGAAGCCATCGCCGCCGGTGAGCGTGACGCCGTCGTCATTGGCGCCGACACGATTGTCGTGCTCGACGGGGACATCCTCGGGAAACCTCGCGACAAGGCAGAGGCCGTGGCCATGTTGCGCCGGCTTTCCGGCTGCACCCACACCGTCATCACCGCCGTGGCCGTGGCACACAAGGGGCGCACGGTGTCTGGCGTGGAAAGCGTCGAGGTGACATTCCGCCCGCTCAACGACATGCAGATCGAAGCGTACATCGCGACCGGTGAACCGCGGGACAAGGCCGGCGCCTACGGTATCCAGGGCTTTGGGGCGGTGATCGTGGAGCGGATCCACGGCGACTACTTCGCCGTGATGGGGCTGGCGTTAGGCAGGCTGGTGGGGCTGCTCGGCCAGGCCGGCATCGCGTACCAGTTCGGATCGGCACCGACCAGCATGTACTGACGGGTCGCGCTACGTCCGGTAGCGCGCCTGCCAGACGTCGACCTTCTCGCGAACCTGGTCCACCGTGATCTGCAGCACGCGCCCGGTCCGGTTTTCCATCGAGACCGGGTAGTCCTCACCCGGATTTCCGTAGGCGTCGATGAGCAGGTCATGAAAGCGCCGGTACGGGCCCGTGCGCTTCGGGTTCGTGTATCCCATCAGGCTGATCACGGGCCGTTCCAGCGCCACCGCCATGTGCAGCGGCCCCGTGTCGGGCGACAACACCAGCGCCGACCCGGACAGGATGCCAACCAGGTTGCGCAGCCCGCTGCCTAACGCCGACCGTGGCCGGTGACGCGCCTTCGCCAGGATGACCTGTTCGGCGGCGAGTTCCCGCTCTGAACGGCCGCCCACCAGCACCGGTTGCAGTCCATATGTCTCGTACAACAGGTCGGCGACCGCGGCCCAACGCGCCGGGATCCAGTCCTTCTCCGGCTTGCTGGTGGCGACGACGATGGCGGCGACCGGCCGATCGATCGTCGAGAAGAACTCATCCCGCCAGGCGAGCTCGTTGCTCCATGGCCCCAGGTCCCACACCACCGGCGCTGGATTCACCCCTAACGCCTCGAGGAACTCGAAGTACTGATCCTGCACGTGTTGGCCGACCGGCCGCGCGGGAATGCGATGGGTCGTGAACAGCCAGTTCAGGTCACGCGCCCGCGCCCGATCGAAGCCGAGCCGGATTGGCGCGCGGGTCAAGGCGGTGACGATGCCCGCCTTGAAATACACCTGCAGGTTGATGACGAGATCAAACGTCCGTTTCGCGAGTTCGCGGCGCATTTGCACGAACGCGCCCAGGCCCGCGGCGCGATCGAAAATGAGGATTTCGTCAACCGAACGATGGCCGCGCACGAGCGTCGCCGGGCCGGGCTGCAGTAGCCATGTGATGTGGCATGCCGGGGCGTGCCGCTTGAGGGCGTTTACGACAGGCAGCACGTGCACAGCGTCGCCCACCGCGCTCATCATGACGATGCAGACGCGGTCCAGTCGTGCTGCGATCACGCGCGACCGGGAGCGCTGGCCAGCTCGCGCAGGTGTCGCATTTCGGCGTCGTCGAACCCCACGCCGAATCGCGCGCGAAGTTTCCGGATCGATTGCTCCAGGCGGTCCAGGTTTGCGTCGCGCACGGTGGGATCGCTGGGCGGGGCGAACTGCAGCCGGTCGATGTCCAGCACGTATGCGTCCCAGACACTCGGCCCGCTTTCGACCAGCAACACGTTTCCCACGTTCAGGTCGGGATGCCATGCGCCCACGTTCGTGAGCGAACGAATCAGCGCGGCGATCGAGTCGAGCCAGCCACGCCGTACGTCGGCATCCGGCGAGTCCCGAAGCGCCTTCCCGAGGTCGCGTCCAGGCAGCTCGAGCGAGACGACGTCGCTGCGCCGCAGGATGCGGCGCACGGTGTAAACCGCGATGGCCACCACCAGTGGCGTACGCACGCCAACGCCGGCGAGCACGTGAGACACCAGCAACTCGTAAGGCGCGCGCGTTGGCGGAAAGAACAAGTCCCCTTGCAGAGGACCGAGCACGCCGCCGTGGTGCGAGTGCCTGACGACAACCCGGCGCTCCTGTCCCGGAAGGAGGACGGAGTAGGCTGGCACCCGGCCGCCGAGGTCCCGGCGATCTCCCTGGGATGCTGCCCATTCATACAACGTTTGGTCCGGCAGCACGGTTTTCGCCCATTCCGCGCATGATTCGTGCGCGATCACATGCGCCGGCCCGACATGAAACCGGTTGTAGTCCTTCGGGATGGCGGCGGTCACCGGATGACCCTGAAGACCGGCAACGGCTCCTTTCGCGACGGGATTTCCAGCGCGGGGTGTTCGGTCAGTTCATGCGATCTCGTCAGGCGTTCACATAACGACGTCGATACCAGGATCTCGCCGCCCTGGGCGGCGGAACACATACGTTTCGCCGTGTTGACGGTATCGCCGATGACGGTGTACTCGAGTCGCCGTTCGGAGCCGAGGTAGCCCGCAAACACCTCGCCGAAGTTGATCCCGATGCCGACCTGAAGCCGAGGACGACCCTGCGAAAGCCAGTTTGCGTTGAGTCGGTGCAGGGCGGCAATCATTTCCAGCGCCGCGGCCACCGCACGGTCGGCGTCATCGGGTTCGCTGATCGGCGCCCCCCACTGCGCCATCACTTCGTCGCCGATGAACTTGTCCAGCGTCCCGCCGTGCTTGAAGACGACGTCGGCCATCTCCGAGAAGTATTCGGTAAGCAGCCTCGCCGTCTCCACCGGCGTCAGCCGAGCGGCGAGCGTGGTGAAGCCCCTGATGTCGCTGAACAACACCGCGACATCGCGCCGCTCACCGCCCAGTCGCAACGATTCGGGCGCCGCCGCGATGCGCGCGGCCAACATGGGCGGGAAGAAGCGCTCGAAGTTGCCCCGGACCAGCGCTTCATGCCGACTGCGCTCCGCGAATCGCAGGTTGTCCAGCGCCACCGCGCCAATGCCGGCGAACGCGACGAGGAACTCGAGGTCGTCGTCGTCGACCTTGCGTGAACTGTTGGCGCTATCGACATACAGGACGCCAAGCGACCGACCCTCACCGCCGATGAGCGGCGCGCAGACCGAGGTGCGCGCGCCATGATTGCCACCGGGCTGGTCGGCCGAATTGTCGGTGAGCAACGCCGACTTCTGGTCCAGTGCGGATTGCGCGAGCGCCACCGGCACGTCGTGGGTTGTTCCACCCTCGCGGACTCGCGTCAGGCGCTCCTCGAGCCGATTGTCTTCATCGAGCAGCAGGACCGACGCCTGGTCCACTTCAACGAGGCGGAACGTGAATTGGACCATCTTTTCCACCAGCGCGCTGACATTCGTGGCGCGGGTGAGCGCTTTGGACACTTCCAGCAGCAACGTCAGCTTGAGCCGATCGCGTTCGTGTTGAGGTAGCGCAACCGTGCTGTCGTCAACGGCCTGCTGGACTCCGCTGGCCCGCAGGGCGCGTTCGAGCGTGAGGTCCGCGTCGGGAACAGGAACCGAACGGATGACCGTCGTGCCGGCCCGCGCGGCGCGCCGTTTCGTTTCGGCGGTCCCATCATCGATCAGCACCGGGCTGAGGTCGTGGAGCTCGAAGAGGATCTTCCCGAACACCACGCGGTCGCCCATCCGCAACGTGGTGGCCGTGACGCGGGCCCCGTTGACGAACGTGCCGTTGCTCGACCCCAGGTCTTTCAGCTGGACGCTCGAGGGCTCGATCGTGAGCTCGGCGTGCCGTCGCGACACCGTGGGGTCGAGCACGGGCAGGTCGCTGCTGAGGGCGCGGCCAAGAACGAGCGGCAGTCCCGCCCGCAGCTCGAATGACAGCTGCCCGTCCGCGCTTACCAATCGGAATGGCATGAACTTGGAATATGACGCGGTGAGGCTGGTGAGCCTAGCGCGACCCCATCCGGACTCGCCCGAGCGCGGTGAGCAGCGCGCGCGCCTTGTTTTCGGTTTCTTCCCACTCCCGCTCGGGAACGGAGTCGGCCACGATGCCTGCACCCACCTGGATCGATGCGGTTCCGCCGGCGATGACGCACGTGCGGATAGTGATCGCGAGGTCCATCCGTTCGTCGCCGGTCGCGATGTAACCCACGGCGCCGGCGTATGCGCCGCGGCGCTCCGGCTCGAGCTCGTCGATGATTTCCATGGCGCGGACTTTCGGCGCGCCCGTCATCGTCCCGGCCGGGAATGTCGCTCGATAGGCATCCAGCGCCGAACAGCCGTCGCGCAATTCACCTTCCACCTGGCTGACGATGTGGAGCACGTGGGAATAGCGCTCGACGGTCATGAAGTCGGTGACTTTCACCGTGCCAAAGCGGGCGATCCGGCCGACGTCGTTGCGGCCAAGGTCCACCAGCATGACATGTTCGGCGCGTTCCTTCTCGTCAGCAAGCAACTCGGCCGTCAGTCGCTCGTCATCCGCCGCGGTTGCGCCGCGGGGCCTCGTCCCCGCGATCGGGCGGACCGTGACGCGGCCATCGGCAACGCGCACCAGCAGCTCCGGCGAACTCCCCACGAGCTCCACGCCATCGAGCTGCAGATGGTACATGTACGGCGACGGATTGAGCGCTCGAAGCGCGCGATACAGGTCGGCGCTGTCGAAATCGTGAGTCAGCTCGATGCGCCGGGCGAGCAGCGCCTGGAAGCAATCGCCCGCCATGATGTATTCGCGAATCCGCTCGACGTCCCTCGTGAACTTCGCCTTTTCGTACGTGGAGCGCCCAACCGCGGGCGCCGCCGAATCCGCGAGCGCCAGCGCGCGCAGGGGCGTTGGCGCGCGGAGGCGATCCTCGATGACATCGATCTCGGCCTGCGCTTCCTCGTAGCGGCGGCGCAGCTCATTGTCGGCCGTTCCCTGTGCCACGGGCACGGCGACAACGACGCGGCCCAGGCCACGAAGATTGTCGAGAATCAGGAGCGACCGCGAGAAAACGAACAGCGCGTCAGGCGCGTCGATGCCGCGGGGCGGCGGCGACGGCAGACGCTCGAGGGTACGCACGACGTCATAACTGAAGAATCCAACGGCCCCGGACCAGAACGATCCGAGTTCAGGGACGACTGCGGGGCGTTCCGCGCGAACGCGACGCTGCAGATCGCCGATGGGGTCATCACACGCCGGACCGTTCACCCATCCGTCGGAAGGTGACCACGAGTCCACGTGCCCGTCGCGGAGTCTCCACGCCGCGCGAGGTTCCGTGCCCATGAACGTGTAACGCGACCAGGTTTCCGAGCCGGCGGGAGCCGACTCGAGGAGAAATGCAAACGGGGGCCTCCGAATCTTGGCGAACGCCGAGACCGCGGTGTCCACGTCGACGAGCACGTCTCTCCAGACGGGCACGAGCGTGCCAAGCGTCGTGAGCTCACGAAAGCGCTCGAACGTCACCATGTCACGCGCACCGGGATTCGCCGGTTCCTTGATCGTGCGGTGTTGCCCTTCGATACTTCGTTCGCATGCCTCAATTCCGCGCGGCGCTTGCCGCTCTCGTCGCCGTGATGTTGATGCCGGGAGTGGCTACCCCACCACGCGCGCAGGATTGGAACGATGCCCGCGCAATGGCCCTGGTAACCCGGGCGACCGAACGTCGCGCGCGGCAGCTGGCCGACACCGGCCTGACCGACTACACGGCAACCGCCCTGGGATCTCTCACCTTCCTGGCGCAGGTCGGCGAAGGATTCCCCGATCCACCCAAAGTCGTGAAGGCGGATCAGATAGCGCTCGAAGTCTACTGGCGCGCGCCGAACCACAGCAAGCAGTTGATCCTCGGGCGTCGCGACACGCTCCTCCTTCCAACGGACATCGAATACCATCGCGATCACCTCGGGATCGTACAGAACAACTTTCCCGAGATCATCCGCCTGGGAGACGGGGACGAGGTCCGCGACGTTCCGCATCCCCTCTCGGCGGCTGGCATCCGCGCGTACGACTACGCGATCACCGATTCCCTGCGGATCGAAGTCCCCGGCCAGGTCATCGAGGTATTCGAGGTCCGCGTCCGACCGAAGGACAGTCGCGCGCCGGCCGCCGTCGGATCGGTGTACCTGTCGCGCGCCGATGCGCAGGTCGTGCGGATGGCCTTTTCGTTCACGCGCGCTGCGCTGCTCGACCAGCAGCTCGAGGACGTCGCCATAGTGCTCGACAACGCGCTCATCGAGGAGCGCTTCTGGCTTCCCCGGCGGCAGGAGATCGAGATCCGGCGCACCGGCACATGGCTGGACTTCCCGGCGCGCGGCATCATCCGCGGCGGTTTCGAGATCTGTTGCTACCGCATCAACGACGGCACGCCGCCGTCCGTGCGGTTCGCCGGACCTGAAATCGACCTCGCGCCTCCGCAGCGCCGCGCCGCGTATCGATTCGAGGAGCCGCTGAAGACGATTGTCCCGCCCGACCTGGCGACCGCGTCGAGCGACGAGCTCACCCGTGTCCAGGCTCGCGCCGCGGAATTGGTGGGACAGGCGGCGCTGGCGCGCGCCCGACGCGGCGCACTGCTGGCCGGTTCTGTTTCTGACCTGGTTCGCGTCAACCGATCGGAGGGTCTTTCGTTAGGCGCCGGGGTCCGGAGGACGCTCGACCCGACGACCGACCTGGCGCTCAGTGTGAGATACGGATTCTCGGACGAACGATGGAAGGGCGCCGTCCGCCTCACGACGCGGCGAACGACTCGCTACTCCGTTCGGCTGAGCGCCTTCGATGAACTACGGGATGCCAGCGACGTGGCGGAGGCATCCGGGCTGCGAAACTCGGTTGCCGCCCAGGAGTTCGGCGTCGACTTCACCGAACCGTATCGGGTGAGAGGCTTGGAGCTCCGCCAGGAGTATCGGATGACGCCGAACATCCTGGCCTCCCTGGCCTGGGCGCGGGAAAGGAGCGATTCGGCACTGGTAGAGGCAACGCCGGCCCGGGGATCATATCGTCCGCTATTCAGCGCACGGCATAGCGTCGGATGGCGGATGGAGGCCGGTCTGACGATGACGCCACGCCCGTTGTTAGGCGGTGGAATCGAGGGGGCTTTGTCGGTACGGGTTCGTGGCGTCGCGCGCGACAATTGGCCCACCCGGGTGACCGCACACCTGGAGTACGAGCATCCGGTGGGCAGCGGATCCATCGTCTCCTCGACCTTTGGCGGCGTTGCCGACGACATGTTTCCGCAGGACCTGCTACGCGCCGGCGGCCCGATCACCGGACCTGGCTACGGTGCGCATCAGTTCGTATCCCGGGTGCTCGTGTCTCAGCATTTGGAGTGGCGCTTCTCTGTGCCGTTCGCTGCGATCCCGATCGGCCGGTGGGGTCGGTCCCCCGGTCGGGCAACACTTGCCCCGTTCGCGGCGGTCGTAGCGCAGGAAGAGCGTAGCGAATCCGGCTCGCGACCCGTGGCCGGATATCCTTCGGTGGGCGCCGGACTGCTCGTCTTTTTCAATCTCGTGCGGCTCGACGTCGCTCGCGGCCTGCGAAACGGGCGCTGGACCTTCGGCGTCGATCTGGCGAGAGACCTCTGGCGGATTCTCTAGATCCGATCGCAGGGACTCTGTGCAACTTTTCCAGCAACGGTACCAACGTTAGTTTCGACCAATTCACTCAGACCGAGGAAGGGATTCTCTGGCCGGAAATGACCGCGAGATACGGGACGACTGGCTCCTTCCGACCCTGCAGGCGCTCATCGATTCCGAGCGGCTCACGCAGCTGACGCAGGAAGCACCGGACAGCTTCTGGGAAGCGGCCGTTTCCAAGGGCCTGACGAGTGACGACGACATCCTCGCGGCACTCGCGGCGCGTTTCCGGATGCCCATCGCGGACTTCTCGAACGTTGAGGCGAACGCGCGCGAAGCGATCCCGGAGTCGCTGGCCAGGAAGTTCCGGATCCTTCCCCTCCGTATCTCGAACTCGACGATCGATATCGCTACGGCGGATCCGCACGATCTCGATTGCGAGCGCAACATTGGCTTCGCGACCGGTCGCACGGTCAGGATGAACCTCGCGTCGCCAACCAGAATCGTCGATAAAATCACCGAGGTTTATCGCCCGGAGCGCTCGGTCGAAAAGATCCTCGAGGGGATGACGCAGTACGATGTCGAGCTCGAGGACGACGCCCTTGAGGACGTCGATATCGCTGCCAGCAAGGCGGCCGAGCGGCCGATCATCAAGCTGGTCGATCACATCGTCGCCGAAGGCATCCAGGTCCGCGCCTCGGACATTCACCTCGAGGCGCAGGAAGGCGGAATCGTCGTCAACTACCGCATCGACGGCGTGCTTCGGCAGGCGATGGTCCTTCCCAGGCCCGTTGGCATCCCGCTCGTCTCCAGGATCAAGATCATGGCGGACCTGGACATTGCGGATCGTCTGCGTCCGCAGGATGGGCGCGCCAGAGTCACGGTCAATGGCAATCGTGTCGACCTGCGTATATCGACCCTTCCCGCGTCGACCGGAGAGAAGGTTGTTATCCGAATCCTCGACAGCCGGTCGACCGTGCCCACGCTCGAGGGACTCGGCTTGTCGCCCAGGGAGCAGGATCGGCTTCTGGGCCTGCTCAACCTTCGCGAAGGAATCATCCTCGTCACCGGGCCGACGGGATCGGGGAAGACCACGTCCCTCTACACGGGGCTGCGCACGATTCAGGCCCGTGGCGTGAACATCGTCACGGTCGAAGATCCCGTTGAGTACAAGCTGACCGGCGTCGTCCAGGTGCAGGTGAACGAGAAGGCGGGCCTCACGTTCGCCGCGGCGTTGCGGTCAATTCTCCGCCAGGACCCCGACGTCGTGCTGGTTGGTGAAATTCGTGACCGCGAAACCGCGACGATCGCGACGCAGGCGTCGCTCACCGGTCACCTGGTGCTCTCGACGTTGCACACCATCGATGCGGCGAGTGCGGTCGCGCGACTGATTGACATCGGGATCGAGCCGTTCAAGATCGCCGCGGCACTGAAGGGTGCGGTCGCGCAGCGACTGTTGCGTCGTCTTTGCCTGGTGTGCCGAAAACCGATGACCGCTGAAGTCCCGGGCCGGCTCAAGCGGTGGTTCCCAACAATTGAAGGACTCAACCGCCCGGTGGGGTGCTCGGAATGCGGGAACACCGGCTATCGTGGGCGGTTTTCGATCATGGAGATCCTGGTGTCCGACGCGGAAGTCGAACGCCGCATCAGCGCCGGTGAATCCACGGAGCGCATTTCTG
>Ga0070698_100005057_pt1 | contig 14453 bp, 13 predicted proteins | sample KBSK1502metaG_FD_65477 | JGI IMG/M metagenome (GOLD analysis project Ga0070698, IMG submission 65477) | Corn, switchgrass and miscanthus rhizosphere microbial communities from Kellogg Biological Station, Michigan, USA - KBS K1-50-2 metaG | ecosystem: Host-associated > Plants > Roots >...
CATGCTGCGCTACCTTGAGATAGGCTCCGAGCTTCGCCGGGCGCTCAACATCATCAAGATGCGGACCAGCAACCACGACAAGGGCGTCTTCGAATACGTGATCGACAAGCATGGTCTGACCGTCAAACACCGGTTGGAAGGCGTCACCGGCGTGCTGGGCTGGAGCGCTCTTCGCACCCAGGGTGACGTGGACCGGCCTGGACTGCAGGCGGCGACTCTCGCCAGCCGAAACGTCAGGACGGGCCGTAGTCGACAATCGTGACTGAGTCCTCGGTCATCCGGGTTGGCCGCCCGGGCGCGGTCGGCGCCGACCGTTCGCTCGGGCTATCGACGGCGAGCGTGTGGATCGGGCGAAGAACTTCCGCGAGTCGGTTGGCCGCTTCGGCGGCGGTTCCTTTTCCAACATAGATGTACTTGCGATGCCCGCCATGGGTTCTGGCTTCGCGCTCGACCCGCCCCAGGATCTCCTGGGCGGTGGAGTCGGTGAGATACGGATCAACGATCTCCATCAAGTGCGGCAATCCGGTTCTCGGGAGGCCCTGGCCCCGGTAAACGAAGACGATTGGCTGGTTGTTGGCCACCTCCACGGCAGCTTTTGCGAGCGCGACCGCCGGCCCCGCCTCATTCGGGACGACCGCAAGGACATTGCACTTTCCGATCCGGCGGGCACGCGAGATGAGCGTAGGCGAGCGATCATCGCGCAAGATGTGCGGAAAAACGGCGGGCACACCCTGCCGGTGGGCGAGCCGATAGGTGGCGACGCCGATCGCGATGCCGACCAGTGAGAGACCACCGCCAAAGGCGGTCGCCAACGGCTTGGCGAAGAGGTTGGTCACCCAGGCAATGGTGACGGCCGCCGTGGTGATGACCCCAACCACCATCACGACCGCCGAGGCTCGTTCGTGCCAGCGGATCACGTCGAGCGACAGCGAGGTCAGCATGAACGCGCCCAGGAGGCCGAAGGCGTAGATGCCGCCGAGCGTGCCGGTACTGCCGCCGGCGAAGATCACGACCCCGACCGGGATGATGGTGGCAAGGGCGATCGCCCAGTGAGGCGTATTGCGCCACCGGTTTCGCTGAGTCAGTAGCCGCGGCAGGAACCGCATGCGGGTGAGGGCGAGGAAGACGTGATAGCTGCCGATCAGGGCCGTGTTGCTGGCGAAGATCAGCAGCGACGCGCCGCTGATCGCAACCATCCAGGCCAACACCGGTCCAGCGGCGTAGTCACCGAGTAGCGAGATGAACTGGTCGGGATTGGCGTGGCTGCCGTTAAGGGTGGTCGACCATAGAGTCAGGAGGGGACTCGTCAACGCGATGGTGACCACGACCAGGGCCATCCCCAAATTGGCGACGCGACGGCGCGGCTCGGCCATGACGGGCGAAAGTTGCGCGATGCTCTCCAGGCCGGAAAAAGCGAGAAAGGCGCCGGCGTATCCGGTCAGAACAAAAATGGGCGTCAGCCGGGGTCCGCTGAGGACCTGGTGCACGGCGTCGAACGCATGCGCCGGCCCGAGGCGGGCGAGGACCGCTCCCACAACCGTCAGCTGCAGTACCCCGGCAATCACGGCGAACACGGCACTGGCTTCCGCGCTGGCTCTGACGCCCACGAGGTTGAGAAGCGCGAGAATGACCAGCGCCCCTACCGTCGCCAGGACAACGATGGTCCCGAGCGATTTGAACACGACACTGAAATAGATGACCCCGGAGAGGGCGCTGAGCGCCGCGGTCAGAAAATAATCGACAAGAATGAACATGCCCCCGACGAGGCCGACGAAGGGATGAAACGCTCGGGTGCTGACCGTGACTACGCCGCCGCCCTCGGGATATCGAACCGCCACCTCCGCGTACTTGATGGCCAGAAGGACGAAGACCAGCAGCGTCATCGCGACGAAGATCGCTGCCCGGGTTCCGAAACGCCCGTACAGAATGCCGGGTGTGTAGTAGACGGAGGTGCCGATATCGGCGAAGACGACGGCCCAGACCAGGAACGGGCCGATCCGCTGCCGTCGACGAAGGATCCGCTTCGTCTCCCCCTGATCCGGCATTGCTAATAGTGTCGCCCACGGCACTATGTGACAGGTCCGAAGCGGCTTGGCGTTGCATCCAGCAGAATTCGGCTGCCAGGCCACTGGAGGCACGACTTTTGGCAAAACTTCTACGTCCTGAAATGGGCTGGCTCGGTGAGCTCGCGGTGGACCAGGCGCTGGTCATCGGAAGCGGCGGCCGGCTGATTCCATGGATCCCGCTGGTCGACGCCCATGGGGTCGACCGCGCGTACACATGGGATGGGGTCGGGGCGCCGAGCTTTGCGCAGATCAAGACCAGTGGTTTTGCGGACGCCGAGGGCCGCCACCGCTGGGATCTGCGGGCAGGTTCGTTCGCGCCGTACCCTCAGTTTTCGGTGGTGCTGGCCCTGATCGATCCGACGTCCAACCAGGTTGGCGACGTGTTGTGGCGCCTGGACTCCACCGTCGTGCGGCGCCTCGCTCGCCGCGAATACGATAAGGCGCTTCGCACCGAGCTCTACCGCCTCGATGCGTCTCCCACGCACGACGACCGGCTCTCTCCCTACCGCTGCACGCAGAGTACGTTATGGCGCGCTTTTGCTCCGGCGGCCGGTCTCCGTCCCGCCGTGGTCCGCCAGCTCCCGGTCCTGCGGATCGACCAGGGAGGCGTGTACGAGTTCGCCATGTTCACCGTGCTTCTGCGGGGGAACCAAAAAGATCTGCTGCTATTTCGACCCGCCTTCGACATCAGAGGCCGGGATCTCCTGGTTCAGCTGGTCAACTCGCCATACGCGGCCTTCGTGCAGATCAAGGGCACGGCTCTGCTCTTGGGCAATGACAGGATCCGCTTCCATCTGCGCCGTAACACCTTCGTGCCGGCCGACGACTTTTGGTGTGCGTTTTACTTCTGGGACAACCGCCGGGCCGCTTTCTTCCCGGAGTGCTGGCTGGTCCCATCGCACGAGCTGGCGCGGCGGACCGCCCATCAGCGGGATGCTGGCTATCTCACGGTCGATGCTCGGCTCGACCCGTCGCTCGATCAGTGGGCGGACTTTCGACATCCGATCGAGGATCAGGCGGAGGTTCTCCGCCGAGCCTTGCACAGGCTTCGCGCCGCGGCGTAGCGTTGGTGCATGAAGATCATTCGACGAGCCGACGCGCTACGTGACCTCGATCCCCTGGACGCGTCCCACTTCACGGGAAAGGCAGGGTCGTATCCGCTGTTGCCGGCGGCAGCGCCGTTGCCCCCGACCTCCGCGGCGGTTGTTCGGTTCGAAGCGGGCGTGCGAAACCACTGGCATGCCCACGCGGGTGGTCAGCTGATGGTCGCGATCGAAGGCGAGGGCTGGGTGCAGGCTCGCGCTGCCGAGCCTCAATCGATCGAGGTCGGGGACGCGGTCGTGACCGGACCCAACGAGGAGCACTGGCATGGTGCCGGGCGCGGCGGCCCGTTCGCGCATGTTGTGGTCAACATCGGAGAGACGCGCTGGCTGGAGGATTCATAGCGTGCGAGGCGCGGGATGGACGAGGTAGGTACGGCCGAGCGCTGGGCCCCGGCGTGGTGGGCGGTCTTTTTGATTGGTCTCGTGATGTGGGCGGCCGCCTTTGTCGTGGCACGCCTCACACGCAACGTTATCCTGCTGCCGACGATCGTCCTGCTGGGCAGTTTCCTGGTCCCGGTCACCGCCGTGATCTGGTACTTGGATCACGACCCCAGTCCTGCCTTGTCCCCGCGGCGAATCCTGGTGGCCTTCATCATCGCCGGCACGTTCGGCGTCCTGGGTGCGTCGCTGCTCGAATACTGGCTGCGGAGTGCCGGCATCCTGGGCAGCCTCGAGGTCGGCTTGATCGAAGAGGCCGTCAAAGGCGTCTTCATCGTCGTGGTGGCGTTGGGTATCCGCCAATTCCACCTTCGCGATGGCATAGTGCTGGGGGCAACCGTTGGCTTCGGGTTCGCGGCACTGGAGAGCAGCGGTTACGCACTTGCCTCGCTCTTCGTCGTGCAGGGTGGTCACCTCTACCTGTCGCTCACGTCGGTGGTCGTGACCGAGCTGATCCGTGGGGTGCTCTCTCCGTTTGGCCATGGCATGTGGTCGGCGATCCTCGGTGCCGCCATCTTCGCCGCGGCTGCCCGCCACGGCCGGGTCCGTCTATCGGCGATCGTGATCATTGCCTACCTTGCCGTGTCGGTCTTGCACGGTGCCTTCGACTCGATCAACGGTATCGAAGGCTACGTCGTGGTGTCGCTCATCGGGTTGGTCCCTCTTGTCTGGCTGTGGCGTCGGGGCGGCGGCGGTGGTGTCTTGCCGCGGCGTCGACCGGCACCGAGCTCGATCTCCGTCGCTCGCTAATCTCACGGCGCGCAGGCGCGCCGCTAAGGTATCCGCATGGCTGCGCCCAAGGAAGAGGTCATCGAGGCCGCCGGACGGCAGGTGACGATCACAAATCCGGATAAGGTCTTCTTTCCACGCACCGGGCATACCAAGTTGGACCTGGTTCGCTACTACATGCGCCTGGCCGAGGGCGCGATTCGCGGTGTCTACGGGCGACCCATGGCGCTCAAGCGCTTCGTGAACGGCGCCGAAGGTCCGGCCTTCTTTCAAAAGCGCGCGCCGACCTCGCGGCCCGAATGGATCGAGACCGTCGAGCTGAGCTTTCCTTCTGGCCGGACCGCCGAAGAGATCGTGATCCGCGACGCCGCCCAGCTCGCCTGGATTATCAACCTCGGCTGCATCGACCTCAATCCGCATCCGGTGCGGACCAGCGACCTCGACCATCCGGACGAGCTGCGAATCGACCTCGACCCCGTGCCCGGCGTGTCATGGGCGCAAATTCGGGAGGTGGCCATCGTGTCGCGCGAGGTGCTCAAGGACTTCGGCTTGGTTGGCTGGCCGAAGACGTCGGGCTCGCGCGGCATCCACGTCTATGCTCGCATCGAGCCGCGCTGGACGTTTCCCCAGGTTCGCCGGGCGGCGCTGGCGGTGGCGCGCGAAGTCGAGCGCCGCGCACCCGAGATCGCGACGAGCCGCTGGTGGAAGGAGGAGCGGCACGGCGTGTTCCTCGACTACAACCAGAATGCCAAGGACCGCACGATCGCATCGGCCTATTCAATTCGCCCAACGCCAGATGCCCGCGTGTCCGCGCCCCTGACCTGGGACGAAGTGCCCACCGCCGAGCTCGAGGCCTTCACCATCGATACCGTCCCGCAACGGTTTGCGCAAATTGGCGACCCGTCGAAAGGCATCGATGAGGCGGTCGGGTCGCTGGAGGCGCTGCTCGAGCTTTCGGCCCAGCACGAAGCGGCCGGCTTCGGGGACGCGCCCTGGCCGCCGCATTTCGTCAAGCAAGAGGGCGAGCCGGCGCGCGTCCAGCTGTCGAGGCGCCGGCGCGAGGATCGACCGGCGGCCGAAAAAGGACAGGTCCCGGCTCCCGCGCCTGGCAAAACGGTCGGCCCTACCGGCCGCCGGCGAACTACCGCGCCACTGATCGAGATCGCCCGTGCGGCGACCGAGGCCGAGGCGCGGGCCGGGCTGCAGCGCTGGCGTGCGCGCCATGCCGAGGTCTGGTCGCACCTCGCCCCATCGGATGTCATGGTGGATTCGATGCGCGGGCGCAACACCACGTGGACTCGCATCCGGATCAATCTACGTAACGTCCCCGAGTCCGAGCGGCCACCGCAGGAAGCGCTGGAGGTCGACTACGACCCATGGGCCGGTTACCAGGGGCCCGATCGTTCCGGTCAGCTCGAACGGCCAAAGCGAAAGCGCGAGTAACCCCTTCTGAATTCCCTCCCCCGTGAGTCCCCTCCCCCCGTGAGTCCCCTCCCCCGCTTGCGGGGGAGGGTAGGGTGGGGGCCGGCAGGGTGGGGGGCTATTCACCGAGACGCTTTACCTGCATGTGCTGTTTGACGCTCTTGTGGATCACCTTCCACTTGCGACGCTCTTCGATCTGCAACCGCACGTCGGCTTTGACCTCGATCGCGCGCAGCTCGCGCTGCAGCTTGCGATAGCTGGCGAATCGACTCGAGTCCAGACTGCCGCCCTCGAGCGCCGCGATCACGGCGCAGTCCGGTTCGGTCTCATGCCGGCAATCGGTGAACTTGCAACCGAGCGCCAGCTCCTCGATGTCCAGGAACACCTCGGCGAGCGCCTCCGCCCCGGCCCAGAGTTGGATTTCCCGCAAACCGGGCGTGTCGATGATCAGACCCCCGCCGGGCACCTTCAGTAACTGGCGATGACTGGTGGTGTGGCGTCCCTGGCCGCTCTTGTGCACGTCAGCCGTCCGCAGCACCTCCTCACCAACCAGGCGGTTGATCAACGTGGATTTGCCAACGCCCGAGGATCCCACCAGTACCGCCGTCTTTCCTTGTGACAGATGAGCGCGCACCGCCTCGATGCCCGCGCCGGTCCGGCCGCTGACCGCGACCACTGGCACACCCGTCGCAATCGTGGCGAGCTCCGCCTCAAAGGGGTCGGGGTTACCGAGGTCGACTTTGGTCAGGACGATGACTGGTGCGGCTCCGCTCTGGTAGGCGACCGTCAATAGCCGCTCGATGCGGCGCAGGTTGAAATCGGTGTCCGCCGACGTCGCGATGAAGACGAGGTCGACGTTGGCGGCGATGATCTGCTGGGCGGTTTCCGCACCCGGTGCCTCGCGGGTGATGGCGGATTGCCGCGGCAGCACGGCGCGAATCTCGGTGGCCTGCGCTGTCTTGCGAATGCCGACCCAGTCGCCAACTGCGACCTGGCGGGCTGCGCGCAGGGCGTTGCTCAGCGTGGCGACCGGCGCCGCGCCGGCAAGCTGCACCAGGAATTGCGTGCTGTAGTCGGCTGCCAGCCGCCCCGGCTCCAGCTCCTCGTCGTCGAGATCGTCGAATGCGGACGCGAATCGGTCGTTCCAACCGAGCTCATCCAGCTCGGCGCGGTGGTTTGAATTCAAGCTGAGAACCTCCCTGATGTGGTCAACGGCAAACGGCGCCGGCGCCTTCGCCGAGGGAGGCTGTTCGCGGGTTTAGCTAACGCAACCCTCGGGAGGCGGTCGCCACGAAGGTGCAGCGGATAACACTGGCAGCCACGCGGACCTCACCTCCCGATCAGATTTCGAGGGTCGAAGTCTAACACGGCTATCCAACGAGCAGCGGCGCCAGGCGTCGAAGATCGTCGGTCGAGGCCCGATCGGGTGTCAGAGTGAGCACGTTCATCGCCACGTGGTCGGCCCCTGCATCGTGATGCCGTTTTACCGTGTGGGCGATCTCCTGCTCGTCGCCCCACGCGACCAACGCATCGAAGGCTCGGTCGCTACCTGGCGGCGTGAGCTCTTCTTCGGGCCAGCCCAGGCGCACGAGGTTCTGGCGATAGTTCTGCAGCGACAGGTAGGTGCGCATATAGATGTCGCCGGGAAGGCGAGCCGCCTCGCGATTTTTGGCGAAGACGACCGCCTGTTCGGGAGCGAGCAGACGATCTTGTCCCAGGATGCGGCGTGCCTCCCGCGTGTGCTCGACGGGCACGCAGTACGGATGGGCCCCGGCGGTCCGCTCACGGGCCAGTTCGAGCATCTTGACGCCGAGCGCCCCCAGTACGGTTGGCGCCGGCGGAGTCGGCTTCGCGGCGCGGTACGGTGCCCTGTCCATCGCGTCGAGGTAGGCACGCATCGCGGCCACGGGGTGTTTGTATTGATGGCCGCGAGCCTGCAGCAGCGGCGCGTGGCTGACGCTGATGCCGAGGACGAACCGTCCTGGCCAGGCCTCAGCCAGCGTTCGGCTGCCGTTCATCATGGCGGTCGCATCCCGCACCCAGATGTTGGCGATGCCGGTTGCGACCGTGATGTGACTGGTCGCCTCGAGGATGATGGCGCAGGCGGCAAACGGCTCACGACCGAGCGATTCGCCGATCCAGATCGTCCCGAAACCCATCTTCTCGATCTCGGCGACCGCGCGCCGTAGGTCGGGAGTCGACAAATACGCCATCGAGCCGAGCCAGACGCCGGCCCGTCCGAGGCTTACGCCCGCGCGGCCTGCCGTGTGTGTTCCTTGATGAAGGCGAGCATCTGGCGCCAGGCGTCGTCCGAGGCCGCCTTGTGCTCTTCGAAGGTGCGGTCGAAGAACGAGTGCGGCGCGCCCTCGTACACCACTTTCTGGTGGGGAACACCCGCGTCCGTGAGCTCTCGGTCGAACTGAACGAAATCCTCAGGCGTCGTGGCCTGGTCGTTGCCCGCCAGGAGCAGCAACAGGGGAGCCTTCATCTGTGGGATGGCATCGCGGACGCGAGACGGGACGCCGTAGAAGCCGATCGCGCCGGCCAGCCCGGGCTGCGCCGCGGACTGCCGCCACGACTGGGCGCCGCCAAAACAGAATCCGACGGTGAACACTGAATCCACGCCGCCGCCCGCGGCCGACCGCAAATACGCGATGCCGGCGGCGACATCGGCCGCGATCCCGTCGGGCGTCGTTTTTCCGATCGCAGCACGCAAGTCGAAGTTCTCCGGCCGTTCCGACATCCCGGCCGTTCGGTCGATGTAGTCGACCACCACCGCGTCGACGCCGGCCTGGGCGAAGCGCCGCACCAGGTCCCTGTAAAAGGGGTGCACACCCCGCGGATCGGGAATGACGACGACGCCGGCTCCCGAAGGGGCCGCTGCTTGGGCCGCGTAGGCCCGGAAACGATTGCCATCGGCAGCGGTCAGCACCAGGTCGTCTTCGTCGGTTGAGCCGCCCATGATCGGGGGAAGCGGAGATCGGGCCGCATCTGCGTAGCACATGGGATTTATTCTGGGCCTTCGCAAAGTGCCCGTGCCTGCCTATGATGGAGGGACCGATCACGTTTGGGGGGTAACAGCAATGTCCACCGCGGTAAAGGCGCCGCCAACGACGACCAGCCGTGATAGCCAGTCACCGGTCCTGGTCGCGATGGCCGACACGTTCATCGGCGGGATGGGGCACCCGGGTTCACCGATCCGGGTCGCCGCCTCGATGGAGGAAACCTTCGCGCGGTTGCCCTCCGAAGGCGACCGCCGCCGGCTTCGCTTGCTGGTCGGAATCCTCAAGCGCCGGTCCGGCACCTTTCTCCTGACCGGCCGCCCGGCCCCCTTTCACCGCTGGCCTCGTGAGCAGCGGATTGCGGTCATGTCGTCGTGGGCGGTCAGCCGGCTGAGTTTCCGGCGCCAGCTGTTCCAGGTTTTCAAGCGCCTCTCGCTGCTGGCCTTCATCGGTGACACGGAGGATGACGGCACCAATCCGGTCTGGCCGGAGATCGGCTACCCGGGGCCGGTATCGGCCCCGCCGCCGACGCCCAAGAATATCCGGACGACCACGCTCGACGGCGACACCACGCTGACCTGCGATGCGGTCGTGATCGGGTCTGGTGCGGGTGGCGGGGTGGTGGCGGGCGAACTCGCGGCAGCCGGTAAGGACGTCATCGTGCTCGAGGAGGGCGGCTACTACAACGAGGCCGACTTCAACCAGCTCGAGCTCGCCATGATGCGCAAGCTGTACTTCCAGGGTGGCTTCGCCGCCACGGCCGACGGGTCGATCGCGCTGATCGCGGGTGGCTGTCTCGGCGGCGGCACCGTGGTCAACTACACCACCAGCTTTCGCAGCCCCGACTGGCTCCGGCAGGAATGGGCCGATCGCTATGGCCTGACCGCCTTTGCGACCGATGAATTCACCGCATCCTTGGACGCGGTCTACGAACGCCTCGGCGTGAACATCAACCACAGCCGGGTCAGCGCACGGGAGCGGGTGCTGGAACGCGGCCTGCGCAAACTTGGCTGGCATGTCGACCACATGCCGCGCAACGTCCAGGGTTGCACCCAGGATGCCAATTGCGGGTTCTGCAGCTACGGCTGCCAGGTCGGCGCCAAGCAATCGACGCTCAAGACCTACTTGCTCGACGCCTATCGGCGACGCGCCCGCATCGTCGTCAACTGCACGGTCGACCGCGTCATCATCGAAGACGGCCGGGCGGTGGGCGTCCGCGCCACCGTGCGCCAGCCCGAGATGCCGGCCTTCACGTTGATCGTGCGAAGCCGCGCCGTCGTCGCCGCGGCCGGTTCGATCGGAACCCCCGCACTGCTGCAGCGCTCCGGCGTGCGATCGTCGGCGATCGGCGGGTTGCTCCGGCTGCATCCTGGTGTCGCGGTTCTGGGCGTGTTCGACGAGACCTTACGACCATGGGAGGGCAGTCTTCAAGCGGTCTACTCGGATGAATGGATTAACCTCGATGGGCATTACCACGGGGTGAAGCTGGAGTCGGGGCCGATGCATCCGGCCATCCTGGCGCACGCGATTCCGTGGCGGGATCCGACTCAATACCAGCGTTTGATGCGGCTGCTCCCACGCATGTCGGTGCTTGCGCCGCTGGTTCGAGACCATGGCGGCGGGCGCGTCACGGCCAGAGACGGAGCCGCCCGCGTCGACTACCGGCTGAGCCGCAACGATCTGGCGGACCTGCGTCGCGGGATCAAGGCGGCGGTCCAGGTCATGGAGGCCGGCGGGGCGCGTGAGATTTTCACCGGACAGAGCGCCTATGTCGCCTACCGGCCGGGTCAACGTGGCGGCGTGGAGGCGTTCATGGACGAGGTCGACCGCCACGGCTACGGCCCGGGGCAGATGGGCTACTTCAGCTTCCACCAGATGGGGTCCTGCCGGATGGGCAACGATCCGGCGACGTCGGTGATCGGTCCCGATCACGAGGCGCACTCGGTGAAGGGCCTGTTCGTCGCCGACGCGAGCGCTTTTCCCAGCGCCTCCGGCGTGAATCCGATGATCACCATCATGGCGATGGCGCACCGGGCGTCCCGCTTTATTGCGGCGGCCTGCTGAACGTGCCGACGCAGTGGCTCCCGCTCTTTCCGCTGAACGTCGTGCTCTTCCCGCACATGCCCTTGCCGCTTCATATCTTCGAGCCCCGCTACCGGCAGATGATCGCCGACTGCCTCGAGGAAGGTCACAGTTTCGGCGTGGTCGCCATCCGAGAGGGGGCTGAAAGCGGGCCAGCGACACCGTACGACGTGGGCACCCTGGCGAAGATCGTGCGCATCGATCGACTGGACGACGGACGCATGAATTTACTGGTGATGGGCGCGTCGCGCTTCGCGATCGTGCGGACGGCCGACGATCGTCCCTACCTGCGGGGCGAGATTCGAATCATCCCCGAGACCGGCGACGACCTCGATGCCACGGCCCGCCTCACTGAAGCGACGGCGACCACCTTCCGCCAGTACTCCAACCTGCTGCGCCAACTCGTCGGCCAACAGCCTGACGAGGTCGAACCACCGATGGAGCCGGAGCTGCTTTCTTACCTAATCGCCGCCGCGCTGAACCTTCAGGTACCGGAGAAACAAACCCTGCTCGCGGAGGCACGTACTGACTCGCGTCTTATCCTCGAACTGCGCTTACTGCGCAAAGAGATCGCGCTCCTCAAGCAGATGGTCGCCCACGCCGCGTCCGCGGCCAAGGTGAAGACATCTCTTAACTGATTCTCCCTGCTGACCTCAGCCACGGCCATCCCATCGGCCTCCCACTACGATTACACCGACCCCAGTGGTCGCTAATACAGGTGGTTCCCGAATGGGTCAATACAGCCGAAGTGACATGACCGCTCAAGACCATTACCAACAGCTGCCTTTGGGAGCGGAGGGGGTTGAGTACATTCGGGCATGCCTGTTGGATGGGCGGTCGCTCTCCCATGCGGTCGCGGCTGCAAACGACCTGGACTCAGGTGCGGCAATCGCCTACCTCCCGCCCGGCATCCAAGCCCTGAGTGCAGGGCAGTTCCGAGCAGGAGGAGTGGCCTCTGCGGCGAGGTCCGAGGATGTCGTGGGTAACGCCCTCGGTCAGATGCTCGTCGAGGACGGGCGTATCTTGGTTGGTGAGGACCAGCTTCGTCGCTGCTCGGATGCGGCCATTGTTGCCCGACCGCATGGGGTGGTGTGCTACCTGGACGAGGTTTACCATCTGGGCACGCGCGACGGCGTTGACGACCAAAGTATCCGCGGAGTTCTCCGACGTACGCGTTCGGCGATGTGCGGGGAACTGCTTTTTGTGACGCGTTGGGCTGGCGAGATCCCGACGAGTTGGCCGAACCGGATCACCGATCTGGGGCTGCTGGCGGGGTCGGTGGAAGCGATTGCGGCTGGCGCTTTTGACGGCGAAGGCTACGTGGTCTGGAAGCGCAGCAGGTCCGTCTGACGGACCCGCGACGCGAATCGCGTCAGCCGATCGTTTAGTGACGTGAACACGCACCAACAATCTAGGCGGCCTCTTTGTTCAGGTTGAGGGCGCGATCGTGCAGCGGTAAACATCATCGTCTCGAGCGCCGATTCCACGGGATATTGGTGGGGACGTGTCGGGCATCAAGGCCAGACCATTGCTTACAGGGCATGGACAATGGCACAAGATCCGATTCATGTGGGAACGTACCATGTCCCGTGACGAAGTGAATCGGTCGGCACCGGGCTTACGGAGCCCGACTGAGGCAGAGAAGGCGGTGATCGACGCATTGCTCTCTGCCGAAGTCCCCGGGAAGGACGCGCTGCGTATGCAGATGGCTACCGCCCAGGTCAAAACATTGGATGAGGATGGGGGTTTGGAGATCGCGCCGGTCGAGGAATCACTCCCGGCGACTGTTGTTTATCGTGTGCCTGTCGAGGCCGAGGCGGAGGATGTCGATGGCGTGCCGATCCACGTTCTGCTGCACGTCGTCGATGGGAGGGCGCGCGAGTTGGAACTCTTCCGAGAGGACGGAAAGGCGGTTCAACGGCAGCCATCTCCCCAAGACCTCCGGCTATTAGTGCCGTAGCTGTCCGACGAGATCATGGCGGTCACTATCCGGTCGCACTGACTCGCGACTGATCCCCGAGCTCCGCCTGCTGCGGAAAGAGATCGCTCTGCTCAAACAGATGGTCGCCCACGCCGCCACGGCCGCAAAGGCTCGGACCTCGCTTAACTAGCCGTCGTACAGATCCATCACCAGCCGCCACGCGTAGCCGCCGGTCGCATTGAGGGTGGTGGCCTTAACCTGCACCGGTCGAGCCAGGTCAATCGTCATGATCCCGTCCGGCCCTTGCTGGACGCCAGGCTCGATCGCGGCCACGCGCCGGGTGCTGATGCCGCTCACCGGCGCGCTCGTGACACTCGTGTCTTTGAAGGTCACCACAAGATGCAGGGCATCGGGCTGGCTGATGACCATGGTCGGTAGTCCCGTGCCGTGCATATCGAAGACCAACCGGGTGTAGGCGGCCACAGCGGTCCCGGATCGGATGCGGAACATCGTTTCGCCACCGACCCCGTTCCCCAGCGTGAAGAGCACCGGGGCTGCGGTGGCCGGGATTGGGCTGGGGCTCGGAGAGATGGAAGCGCGCACGGTCGCGGATGGTCGAGCCCTGGCGGTCGCCACAACCTTCGCCGCACTTGTGCTGCGGTTAAGGACCTTTGACATCAAGCCGCCCTCGTACAGGACGGCGGCCAACAGGACGCAGGCCGCGGCTCCCAGGCCGACAGCGATCCGCATCGCGTTGTCCGGCTTGGCACCGGAGACGGGGGCTGCCGCCTCGGACACTTGGTCGAAGGGATGGATGTGCTGCTCATCAACCCGGCGCTCGGCCGTCTCCGCCACGATGGCGTCCCATCGCGACGGCTCGGCGTGGACTGGCTCCGGTTGGGGCTCCCATCGATCGGGGTCCGCTTGCGCGGCCCAGTCATGCTCTTCGACCTCGCGATGCGAGTCGACCGGCACCTCGCGCAGCGATGCCGGCCACGCCTCCTCCGGCTGAGGCGCGGCGACTTCAGGCTCGATGGCCGCTTCGGTCGCCTCGGCTTCCAACGGGGCGGGCTCGTCAGGCGCCGGTTCGTAAAACGACTGGGTGGGGACCGGCTCCGTGGGTTTCACCGGCTCGACCTGCTCCGGCTCGGCCATCGTCGGATAGAGGGGCTCGGGCATCGGGGGAAGCCGAGTGGGATGGTCCTGGATGGGCTCGTCGCGGAAGATCTCACGCTCCAGCTCGGTTAGGAGGTCGGGGATGTTACTGATCTCCAGGCGCGCGGGCGACGGCAGATCGGTCGGCACCGGAGCCGGCGGCGCCGGGGCGACGTCGTAAGAGCGGGACCCGGCTTCCGCGCGCAACCGATCCGGGATCGACAGTGCGAAGGCTTCGTCCATCGCGCCCGGTCCCACCACGGCGCTTGGTAGGCGCCCGACCCGCAGCAGCATCTCGCGGAAATCCTCGACCCGCTCGCGGCAGGCTTCGCAGCGCCGCAAGTGGTCGCGGGCCCACTCCAGATCCTTGCCGTCGAGCCGGTCGTCGAGGACTGCGCTCGGGGAAATCCGCGTGCAGCGGTTGCGCTCAAAACTTGATGTAGTCATAGATCTCCCCGAACTCCGCGCGGCTGCGATCGAGCGCGTGCACCAGTTTTTGCGGGGCAACGTCGACGACCTCGGCGAGCTCGTCATA
>Ga0070698_100005058_pt1 | contig 14453 bp, 11 predicted proteins | sample KBSK1502metaG_FD_65477 | JGI IMG/M metagenome (GOLD analysis project Ga0070698, IMG submission 65477) | Corn, switchgrass and miscanthus rhizosphere microbial communities from Kellogg Biological Station, Michigan, USA - KBS K1-50-2 metaG | ecosystem: Host-associated > Plants > Roots >...
TTGATGTACGGCAGCGGAGGATTCGGCCGGAACCACTCCTTGCTCGTGACCGTCGCGCCGGGCCGCACCTCGTAGTTGTCGGGGCCGTAGCTCTGGACCTCGTAGAACCGGCCGATCGAGTTGTGGCTGTGGGCGATGAAGAACATGTAGTTCGGCACCCAGCCGTCGTAGAACCCGTAGGTCCACACGCCGGGCACGCCCCGCTTGGTCATCTCCATCACTTCGTTCTCGGCCAGCATCCACCACTCGTTGATGGTGATGGGGTCGAGCTGTTCGTTGTACGGCCCGGTGCCGGTCGAGGCGTAGAGGTAGGTCTGCGCCTCGTGCAGATCGTGCAGGATCGTGGGCTTCCACTCCAGCACCGTGCGGGTCACCGCCCGGGTGAGCTCCAGGTACTGGCCCATCCCGTCCCTGTTGTTGTCGTGGGCCACGTACTTGCCCCAGTACATCAGCGGCAGGCGGGCATCGCCCTGGGCCCGCTTCTTGTTGAAGTAGTAGGTGTCCACCTGTTTTTCCCGGCCGTCGACCTCGAGCACCGGGGTGATGAAGGTGATCACGTTGTCGCGGATGCCCTGGATGAGCGGGGTGTCCTCGACCGCGAGCCGGTAGGCCAGCTCCATCAGCATCTCCGGCCCCCCGGTTTCCGGCGAATGCATCCCGCTGGTGATGTAGTAGATCGGCTTGGCCGTCTTGAGCAGCTGGCGCGCCTGCTCCTCGGTGGTCTTCCGCGGATCGGTGAGCGCGGCGAGCATGCCCTTATAGCGCTCGAGCTGGTTGATGGTTGCCTCGTTGGCGACCGCCAGCAGGACGATGTCGCGCCCCTCCTCGGTCTTCCCGATCTTCCAGGTCGTGATCCGGGGTGAGGCCTTGTCGAGGGCCTCGAAGTACCGCTGGATATCCTTGGCGTAGGTCAGCTCGCCCGGGGTTCCGACGATTCGGCCGAGGAACTTGAGCGGCGTGGGGACGGTGGACGAGGCGGGGAGGTGATCGACCAGCTCGGTGGTAATCCGGGCGTCCTGGAGGTACTCCTTGATCTTGGCGGTATACTCCTTGTCGACCGCCTGTCCGGAACCCTGGGACCATGCCGCCGGCACCACCGAAACCGAAACGGCCGCAGCCGACAGGGTCCATACCAAACGGCGGATCAATGCCTTGGATTCCGGCATCACTGCCTCCTTACGTTTTTGATGGGAACGTGCCGGCTGGCCGGCCGCTCAATGAATACGCGAAGAACCCATGAACCGTTAGCCCCAGCCATGATCAGAACCCACGGACTGACCCACATCGCCATTGGAGTTCGGGACCTCGACCGGTCCGCCCGATTTTACGCCGATGTCTTCGGCGCGATCGAGGTGTACGGCGACACCGGCTTCCGCCAGCTGCAGACTCCGGGCAGCCGGGACGTGATCGTGCTGGAGAAACGGGCCCGGAATGCCGGCAAATCAGGCGGCGTGGCCCACTTCGGCTTCCGGCTGGTGGATCCGAACGACATCGACGCCGCGGCAATCGCCATCACAGCGGCCGGTGGAACCGTGGTGGAGCAAGGGGACTTCTGTCCGGGCGAGCCATATCTCTTTGCCACCGATCCGGACGGCTACATGGTGGAGATCTGGTACGAGCTGCCTACCCCGGTGGACCCACCGACGGGCGAACCGGCGAACCGGCGGACAGGCGGTCCGTGAGCAAGGATATCTTTGAATCCGAGGAAGCCCACCACACTTCATGAGGAACTATGCGCCGAACTGCCCTCCGCACTGCCCTGATGGGTTCGCTGATCCTTGGAGCCTGCTCCGAAAAGCCCGCACCGGCTGCGGCGCCGGCATCGCCCGTCGCCATCGAGTCGGCGACCTTCGCACCGGCGCTCGGCGTCGATCTCGCCACGAGCAGCAAGGCACCGTCGGGTCTGTACTATCGCGACCTGGTGACGGGGACGGGTGCGGTCGTGGCCAAGGGGCAGATGCTCTCGATGCGCTACACCGGCTGGTTACCCGACGGAACCCGGTTCGACGGCAATGAGCCGGACGGCGCCCTCCCGTTCGTCTTGGGCGCCGCGGGCATCATCGACGGATGGAACCTGGGCATCCTGGGAATGCGCGTCGGCGGCCGGCGCCAGCTGATCATCCCATCGGCGCTTGGCTACGGCGCCAGCGGGAACGGCCCGGTTCCGCCGAACGCCATCATGGTGTTCAACGTCGAGGTACTGAGCGCGCAGTAAGCGCTTCGACAGCCTCGTTCCAGCGCGCCATTGCCAGGTCCAGCGCCCGGCGGGCTTCCTTGAGCTCCCGATCCAGGCCGCCGGCGCGCCGGGCCCCGTCGGCGCTACCGTCATAGAGCGCCGGGCTCGCCAGCGCCTCGGTGAGCTCGGCGATGCGCGCCTCCAGGCGGTGCACTTCCCGCTCCCTCGCCGAGGCCTCGCGCCGGGCGCCGCGCTCCGCTTCTTCCTCCGCTTTGTTGGCGGCGGCGCTCTTCCGCGCCTCTGATCGCACCGCATCCCGCGCCGCGAGGTCGTCGCGCTGGCGGTCGACGTCGCGCCGAGCCCTTCGCTCCGCGGCGGCGAGCTCCCATTCGACGAAGGGTCCGCCGTAGTCCTCGATCGTTCCGCCCTCGAAGGCCCAGACCCGGGTCGACAATTCCCTTAAGAAAGCGCGGTCGTGGCTCACGAGGATGACGGTGCCCTCGTACGCCTCGATGGCGTCTTCCACCGCTTCGATGGACTCCACGTCGAGGTGGTTGGTCGGCTCGTCGAGCACCAGCAGATTGGCGTTGCGAAGCGTCATCAGGGCCAGGGCCACCCGCGCCCGCTCGCCGCCGGACAGCACCGAGGTGCTCCGAAGCACTTCGTCTCCCGAGAAGCCGAACGCCCCGAGGTGATTCTGGATGGCGCCGCGATTCCACATTGGCCTGAGGTCGGCAATGCAATCGTACACCGTCTTGTCGACCGGAATCTGCGAGAGGTCCTGGCGAAACCATTCAGCGGCCACCCCTGCCCCGAGCTTCGCTTCGCCGGAAGCGGGGGCCCGGTGGCCCAGGAGAGTGGCGAGGAGTGTGGTCTTGCCGACCCCATTGGGCCCGATCAGGGCGATCACATCGCCCCGGCGGGCCACCGAGGAGAATCCCCGGAGGAGCACCCGGTCTCCCACCGTGACTTTCAGCCGGTCGGCCACCAGCGCCTGGTCGCCTCCGCGCGCCGCGATCTCGAGCGTCAGCGACATCGCCTCGCCTTCGCCCGGAGGCGCGGAAAGCCGGGGCAGCCGCTGCAGGATCGCCTTCCGTCCCTTCGCCTGCGCGCTCATCCGCCCCGCCATGTTCCGGCGGATGTACTCCTCCTGCTTGGCGATGAGCTTCCCCTGCTTGGCAATCTGCCGGTCGAGCGCCAGCCGCCGCTCGTCCCGCTGGGTGACGAAGGCGGAGTAGCCGCCCCGATACGCGGTGGCGGTGCGTCCCGACAGGTGCAACACGTGGTCGACGGTGTCGTCGAGGAAGGCCCGGTCGTGGCTGATCACCATCACCGTCTCGCCGAACTCCCCCAGGTACTGCTTGAGCCAGTCGGTGGTCTCGAGGTCGAGATGGTTGGTCGGCTCGTCCAGCAGCACGAGGTCGGCCGGAGCGGCGAGCTGTGCGGCCAGGCCCACCCTGCCCCGCTCCCCGCCGGACAGACCTGACACCGCTCGGGTCTTGGATTCCTCGGCGTCGAAGCCGAGCCCCTGGAGCACCTTGTCGACCCGGGCGTGGAATTCGTATCCCCCTTCGTGGGCGAAGCGCTCCTGGTCGTGGCCGTAGCGGTCGAGGTCCTCCTGGGTGACGCGGTCGCCCAGCGCGGCGAGCTGTTCACCCTGGCGAGCCAGGTTGCGCTCCAGCGCGGCCAGGCCGCGATACGCCAGCGCCGCGGCGTCCCACACCGTGACGGCGTCGCCGAAGTCGCGATACTGATCGAGCATGGCGATCCGGAGCCCTGCTTGCCGGGCGATGGTGCCCCGAGCCGGCGCCAGGGTGCCGGCAATGAGGGAAAACAGGGTCGTCTTGCCCGATCCATTGCGCCCGACGATACCCCACCGCTCACCCGCGGCCACGGTGAAGGTGACCTTCTCGAGCAGTGTGGTGTCGCCGAATTCCACCGTGACATCGGAGAGCGAGAGGATGGTCATCGGGGGAAATATGGCGGGGGGCGGGTTTCGGGGGGTATCATCCGTCGGAGCAACGGTAACGCACCCTGGAGCGTCCAAGAGTAGCGACACTTCAACCGACCTTCATCCCAGATTCCGATGACCCGCCGGCTCCTGCCTTCGAGCGTCGCGCTCGCGCTGTCCGTCTCCGGTTGCACCCAGCCGCTCCGGCTGGCGCGCGACGACTCTCCCACGGTGCTCGCGCACCAGACGCTGACCGCGCCCAATCCATCCGCGCGAGGGTCCTTTGCGGTGCGGACGCTGTACTACGGCAGCGGCAAAGACAAGCAGCGGGCCGAATTCCGGGAAGGGGTGGCGCTCAGGACCAAGTCGGTCGACGGGAGCAAGTTCGCCACCGGGCCCACGCCCGCGCTGACCAAGGACCGGAAGAAGTACTGGGGGTTCGGCTTCGATTCGCTCCCGGTGAACGGACGAGTCTGGTATCCCGATGGCCCTGGGCCGTTCCCGCTGGTGCTGGTGGTCCACGGCAATCACAACATGAAGGACTTTTCCGACCCGGGATACGGGTACCTGGGCGAGCTGCTGGCCAGCCGCGGGTATATCCTGGTGTCGGTGGACGAGAACTTTCTCAACGGGAATATCCGCGGGGAAAATGACGCCCGCGGCTGGATGCTGCTGCAGCACGTCAAGGCATGGAAGCAATTCAACGATTCGGCCGGCCCGTTTCGCGGGAAGGTGGACCTGAACAACATCGGTCTCATGGGACACTCGCGGGGAGGGGAGGCCGTCGCGGTGGCCGGCGCGTTCAACCGGCTCTCCCATTATCCCGACGACGCGACGATCGCGTTTGATTTCAACTACGGCATCAAGGCGCTGGTGGCCATCGCGCCAATCGATGGGCAGTACGAGCCGGCCAGCCGGCCCACGCCGCTCTCCAACGTCAACTACCTGGTGATCCACGGCTCCCACGACGGTGACGTCTCGGCCTTTTCGGGTCTCCGGCAATACCAGCGGATCCGATTCACCGACGGGGGGCGCTGGTTCAAGTCCGCGGTATGGATGTACCGCGCCAACCACGGGCAATGGAACACCGTGTGGGGCAACAAGGACGGCGGGCCCGCCAGTGCCCGATTCCTCGACCTTCGGGGCCTGGTTCCGGCGGAGGATCAGCGGCAAATGGCGCGGGTATACATCTCCGCGTTTCTCGACGCCACGCTCAAGGGCCGCACCGAATACCTCCCGATCTTCCGGGACCACCGGGTGGTCGGGCCCTGGCTGCCGCGGACGATGTACGTCACGCGATTCATGGAGAGCGGGTTCCACTCGCTGGCGAGCTTCGGGGAAGACGTGGAGGTCGCCTCGGGGACGGCGCCCGGCGTCACCATCGTCGCGGAGAGCCTGGCCACCTGGAAGGAGGGCGTGGTCCCGCTCCGCTGGACCAACGCGAACGCGGGCCATTCCGCGGTCTGGCTGGGATGGAACAACCGGATCGCCGGACCGGACACGATGAAGACCGGAAAGCCGGCGAGCTACTCGGTGAGCTTAAGCGATTCGCTCCGGAGTGCGTGGGGGGTCGGCTCCGGCTCCGCGGTGGCGTTCTCGCTCTCGACGACCACGGCCACGCCGGGACCACTCTCGGCTCACAAGGACACCACCAAGAAGGACTCCACCAAGGCCGCGGGACCGAAGAAGCCCGCACCCAAACCGCCCCCGACGCCCAAGAAGGTGCCCACGGCCGCGGATTCGCTCCCGATCGAGCTCTCGATCGAGGTGGTGGACTCGAAGGGCACCTCGGCACGGCTGCCGGTCGGGCGGTACGGGCCGGTACGGCGGCCGATCGAGGTGACCGTGCTCAAGCGAAAAGGGCGGGACAAGTCGAACTTCGCGAATCTCTGGGAGATGATTCCACAAAGCTACGTGATTCCGCTGGCAGACTTCGTCGCGGCGGCTCCGGCCCTCGACCCGTCCCGCCTGGCCACGATCCGCTGGGTCTTCGACGGCACCCGGGCCGGGACCGTGGTGCTCACCGACGTGGGGCTCACCAACATCGATCCGGTGTTCCTCGCACCGGCACCGCGGTGAGGCCCGCCATGGCGGGTTCGGCGCGCGGCCTGGCGATCCTAGTGCTGGCGGCCACCACCGCGCAGGCGCAGAGCGCGCCTCTGGCGCCGCTGGCGCTGCGGCTGTCGGGTGGCACCCGGGCCAGCGGGTTAGGGCAGGCCTTCGTGGCCGGCCGGGGGGCCGAAGTGATCTTCTTCAACCCCGCGCAGCTCGGCATTCTCCGGAGCAGCATGATCTCGCTCCAGCGCTTCGGCTCGGCCGCCACGCAGGGGACCTTTGCGACCGTCGGGCCGTTCGGACGGCTCGCCATCGGCGCGGGCGTGCAGTATCTCGACTACCAGTCCCCCGCCACCACCAGCCACTTCATCCGGCCCGCCGATCTTGCGGCGGGCGGCCCCTTCAATTCGATGAGCCTGGTTGCCACGGTGGCCGCGGGCCGGGTCATCAAGGGGATTCGGGTGGGAGCCGCGGGGAAGTACGTGCAGGAGAACGTCGGCGGGGTTCGCGATGGCGGCCTGGCACTCGACCTGGGTGTGGCGCGCGAAGTGGGCCGGACCACGGTGGGCCTCTCGGTCCAGAACATCGGCGGCGGCATCGGGATCCTGGGCGAGCCGGCCCGGCTCCCGACGCGGGTGAGCGCCGGCATCTTCTCGCCGTCGATCCTGCTCACTCAGTATTTCGACCTGGTCGTCGCCCTCTCGGTCTCCCGCGAGCGAGACGGCCGGATCGTGCCTGCGGGCGGCGCGGAGCTGTTCTATCAGCCGGTCGAGGGCTGGATCTTCGTCGGGCGGGTGGGCGGGCGGCGGGTCGAAACCGGGCTCACGTCGAAGGAGTCTCCGGTGACGCTGGGCGGGTCGTTCGGGCTGGACCGGCTCTGGCTGGATTATGCGTTTCAGCCGTCTCGCGGCGACGGGGCCTCACACCGGATAGGCATTCGAATTCAATGAGGCCCTAGCGAACCGTCAAAGACAAAGACGCGGATTTCGCGGACGGGGCGGAGTGTCGCGGAGAGATCGAGCGCTCCGCGAAACTCCGTGTCCTCCGCGAAATCCGCGTCCTAGTTTTTGTCGTTGCTGTTATTCCGCGCGCATGGCCACCAGGGGATCGATACGGGCGGCTCGGAGGGCGGGGAGCCAACTGGCCGCTACCGCCACCACTCCCAGCAGCACGGGGATTCCCACGAAGACCGTCGCGTCGGTCACCTCAACTCCGAATAGCAGCGTGGCCAGCACCCTGGTGAGCGCGAACGCCCCGGCCAGCCCCGCCCCAACACCGATGACCGCGAGCAGCGCGCCCTGCCGCACCACCATCCCGACGACCTGGCCCCGGCTCGCGCCCAGCGCCATCCGCACGCCGAGCTCCCGGGTACGCTGGGCCACCGCGTAGGACACCACCCCGTAGATCCCCACCGACGCCAGCACCAGCGCCAGCACCGCGAAGAGGCCGATCACCTGCCCCTGCATCCGGGGTCGCCAGAGCGAGCGGTTGACCGCCTGCTCCAGGGACTGCACCTGATAGGTGGGCAGGTCGGGGTCGATCGACTTGATCACCCGGACGACGCCGGGCAACAGGTTGGCCGGTAACCCGCTGGTCTTGAGGACGATGGTCTGGGTGTAGCTGGCCCACTGATAGTAGGGGTAGTAGATGGCCGGGCCCATCGGCTGGGGCAGGCGATAGTGCCGGAAGTCCCGCACCACGCCGACGACGGTGACCCAGGGCTCCTTGTCGGCGAGCCTCCCGATCTTGATCCGCTTCCCGAGGGGGTCCTCGCCGGGAAACTCCTGCTTCGCCAGGGTCTCGTTGATGACGCCGACCCGGTTGGCGGTGTCGCGGTCCAGGGGCGAGAGGTCCCGCCCGGCGACGATCGGGATGCCCAGGGTCTTGAAGAACCCGGGAATGACGGCCTGGTAGTGGACGTCGAGCGGCTCGCCCTGTGGATGCTCGGGGTGGCCCTCGACCGTCATCTCGGCCTGGACGTTCCAGCCGCTGAAGGGGATGCCGTTGGCGCCGCCGGCCTGCTCCACTCCGGGCAGCGCCCGGAGCCGCTCCATCAGCTGGTTGAAGAAGACGATCCGCTGCTCACTGTGCGGATACTTGGCCTCCGGCGGCGAGACCCGGAAGGTGAGGACGCCCTTGGGGTCGAACCCGATGTTGGTGTGGGTGTAGGCGCGGTAGCTCTTGAGCAGGAGTCCGGCGCCGATCATCAGCACCAGCGACAGGGCGACCTCGGCGACCACCAGGCTGCTGCGAAGCCGGGCCCGGCGCGCGCCTTCCCCGGAGCCGCCGGTGCCTTCGCGCAGGGCGCCGGTCAGGTTGATGTCGGTGTTCCGAAACGCCGGCACCAGCCCGAACAGGATGCCGGTCAGGGCGGAGAGGCCGAGGGTGATGGCCAGGGTGGCGCCGTCGAGGCGGAGCGGGATGTACCACGGCAGCCCGTTGGGCATCGCGAGGCCGAAGAGCCGGATGCCCACCACCGCGAGACCGAGCCCCAGCACCCCGCCGAGCCCCGCGAGGACCAGGCTCTCGGTGAGGAGCTGGCGCACCAGGCGGCCGCGCGCCGCGCCGATGGCCACCCGCACCCCGATCTCCCGCTGGCGGCCGGCGCCGCGCGTGAGCATCAGGTTGGCGACGTTGGCGCACACAATCAGCAGCAGGAACCCCACGCCACCCAGGAAGATCAGCAGCGGGCGGCGGAGATCGCCCACCAGATCCTCGCGCAGCGTCATCGCCTGGGCGTCCCAGCCGAGGTTTTCGCGGGGGAATTCCTGCTGGAGCCGCTTGGAGATGACATCGAGGTCCCGCTGGCCCTGCTCCAGCGTGGTGCCGGGCTTGAGCCGGCCGATGGCGCCGGCAAACTGGCGGTTGCCGCGGCTCTCGATGTGTTCCTCGACCACGAAGGGGATCCAGGCCTCGCCCCGGTCGGGAAAGGCGAAGCCCTGGGGCATGACGCCGATCACCTGGAGCGGGGCGCCGGCCACGGTGACGGTCCGGCCGACGATGGAGGGGTCTCCGCCGTAGCGGCGCTTCCAGAGCCGGTACCCCAGCAGCACCACGCTGCTCTTCCCCTGATGCTCCTCCTCGGGCAGGAGATTCCGGCCCAGGATGGGGGTCACGCCGAGCAGGGGGAAGAGGTTGGCGGTGATGCTGGCGGCGTCGACCCGTTCGGGCTCGCCCTCGCCGGAGAAGGCCAACGCCTCCCAGGTGTACATGCCGAGCGTCGCGAAGGTGCGGTTGTCGTTCCTCCAGGAGAGATAGTCCTGGTAGGAGATGTTGACCCCGTTTTCGATTGTGCCGCTGTGGGTCCAGCGCGCGTACACCGCCACGAGCTCCTCCGCCTTGGGGTACGGCAGCGGGCGGATCAGAATGCCATGAACCGCGCTCAGGATCGTGGTGGTGACCCCGACGCCGAGACCGATGCAGATGACGGCAACGAGGGTGAACCCGGGGCTCTTTCGCAGGGTTCGGAGGGCGAAACGCAGATCCTGCCACATATCTCCCATGACCTCCCGCCGGCGGACCAGCTCCCGGCGTCTGGTGTCGATCGCGATGCAGGCTTCGCGAACCTGCTGAAGCTCGCCAAACCGGCGCTCCGCCTCTTCCCGCGCCACCCCGTGGGCACGCCCGGCTGCCCGGAGGTCCCGCTCGTGCATATCCAGGTGAAACCGCAGCTCGTCGTCGACATCCTCACGAATGTTGGACTGCCAGAAACGGAGGTAACGCCTCCAGCCACCCGGTTCAGGCATGTGCCCCGTCAGTTCGGCTGTTCCGTGGTCCGCAGCACCTTGCCCATCGCCTCCACGAAGCTGGTCCAGTTCGCCGTCTCGGCGCGGAGCTGCTGCCTGCCCCTCGAGGTGAGCCGGTAGAACTTGGCGCGCCGGTTATTCTCGGACACCCGCCATTCCGATTCGATCCACTCGCGCTCTTCCAGCCGGTGGAGGGCGGGATAGAGGGATCCCTCGCCGATCTGAAAGGCATCAGCGGTCAGCCGCTCGATCCAGCGGGCCATCGAGTAGCCGTGGGCCGGTCCCCAGCTCAACGCCTTGAGCATGAGGAGATCCAGGGTGCCTTTGAGGAGGTCGAGCGCGGGTGCGGGAGTCAGGGCAGACATGGGCGTTCCCATCGAATTTCGATGTATCAATACATAGTACTTCGATGGGAAGGCGTCAAGGCGGGCAGTGACTAGTCTTCGTCGGCTCCGGTGAGCGGGACCAGCCTGGCGCGTGGAGGAATCCCCGGCTCCAGCTCCATGATTCCCACCGAGGCCGGCAGGTCGAACCGCCTGGCCCCTGCCCCTCCCGGATTCATCACCGTCACCACCTGGTCCACCGTTTCGAGCAACGGCATGTGGGTGTGTCCGTAGATGATGACCTCGGCGTCGGGCCACCGCTGGTGCAGACCCTCCGGAGTAGGCGAGCCGAGCTGGTGGCCGTGCACCACCAGGAAATCGAACCCCTCCAGCCGCATTTGAATGACTTCTGGCAGAATCCTTCGAAGGTCGGCGCCATCGGTATTGCCCCAGACGGCGTAGAGCGGTGCGAGGGACTCGAGCTCGGTGATCAGGTCGACCGAGCCGATGTCGCCGGCGTGGAGGATGTAATCCACCTTGGAAAACACCCGGAAGACCTCGGGACGCAGCAGGCCGTGGGTGTCGGAGATGATGCCGAGGCGCACAGCTTGGGGGTTGGGGGTTGGGAGTTGGGGGTTGGGGAAACTAAGAAACCGAGGCGGGGAGCGGTGCGGTGCGACCGCGATCGAGGAAGAGCCGGTCGGCGATGGCGGCTATCGCTTCGGCCCCGCGCCAGGCCGACTGCAGCAGGGCCAGCTCGCCCTCGAGCGCGCGACGCTCCACATCCTCGTTGGCGGCCATCTCCAGAGCCAGCCGGTCCACCAGCGGTAGCCGGGGCAGCGGAGTCCTGGGCTCACTGCCGATTCCACCCCTGCCCCAGAACGAGCGCTTGGTGATCGAAAGCGCCAGTCGCTCAGCTTCCGAGGCAACGGACACGGGCTCCTCGGCCGCGGGGGCCGGCAGCGCATCGGGGTAGCGGCCCCAGGAGCAGCGCATGGCGATCGCCGCCACCCGTGCGAAGTAGCTCTCCGGGTTGCCGGCATCCTCCAGCTTGGCGACAGCGTAGCGAACATCGGCCTCGGTTGCTCCGCCGCCGTTGAGCACGGCCAGGAGCTTGCCGGCCACGTGCAGCCCCGCGTCTCCCGAAAGCGTACTCACGCCGTCCCGGTGACGAACCTGGAGCTGCCAGGGTTCCCGCGGGTCGGGACGAATGAGCTCGGCGTGGTCGAGATCGCGGGCCCGGATCACGGTCAGGCGCCCACCCTCTCCGTTGGTCACGACCAGCACCCGGTCACCCTGCCCGTGAACCCGGAGCCACATGGCCAGATCGTAGCCCAGGTGCACGCCGAATACCCGGCGGAAGGTGTAGTCCACCGCGGCCTCGCCGCGCCCGGCCCAGCGCCGGGCCATCCGGAGCAGCGGGTCGCGCCGGGCACCCGGCAGCCAGCGACCCAGCAGCCGGCCGTAGCGCCACGCGGCGATCTCCGGCTTGAGTGCCGGTCCGATTCGGATGAGTGCCAGGCCCTCGGCGAGGTAGGCGAGCCCGATGTTGTCGGTGGAGAAGCGGATCTTGGTCATCCGGAAGCGCCGCTCGCACTCCTCGATGGCCTCCCAGCGCTCGTCGAGCGGCGAGAGGTTCCAGCGTTCGCACCCCACGCAGATCACCCACAACCGTCCGCGCTCGGGGTCGAACGCGATCCGTGTGCCAACCGGAAACGTCGGCAGAGCGCGGTTCAGGCCGAGGTCGGAGTTGCAGAAGAGGCAGGTGGAATACATAGGGAGCTGGGGAGCTAGGGAGCTAGGGAGTTAGGGAGCTGGGATCTCATCCTTCCCACCGCTTTCCAATAGCAAGGTCCATTCCGAGCTGGTCGAGCACCCGCTGCACGATGAAGTCTACTAAATCGGCGAGCTTGGTGGGACGGTGGTAGAAACCGGGCGCTGCCGGGATCACCACCGCCCCTGCTTCGGTGACCTGGACCAGGTTGCGCAAATGAATCAGGGACAGCGGAGTTTCCCTCGGTACCAGGATCAGTTTGCGCCGCTCCTTGAGCGTCACATCGGCCGCGCGCTCCACCAGCGAGCGGCTCGACCCCTGGGCAATGGCGGAGACGGTGCCCATCGAACAGGGACATATCACCATCCCCGCCGTTGGCTGGGAGCCCGAGGCCGGCTTGGCTCCGCGGTCCTCGTCGGTGAATTCCGTGACGCTGGACCAGGGACCACCTGTGGCGGACTGCAGGGCGGCCGCGTCCGCTATGCCGCACTCCTGCTGCAACAGGCGCCAGCCGTGGCTCGACACGATGAGCCACAGCGGAACCCGATTGGTGGCCAGCACCTCCAGCAGCCGCACGGCGTACGGCGCGCCGGAGGCACCCGTGATCGCCAGTACGACCGGCGGAGGGGTCATCCGCCCCGTTTGTTCGGAGTCGGAGTCTTGACCGGATGCTTGGGTGGCGCCGGGGGCCGCGGGAAGTACTTGGACGGCGGTGGGCCCTTGGGCGGGGGGGGCGGCCCGGGCCTGCCGGGCCGCGCGGACTCGCGTCGTGGTGACATGACCGAAATCTACCCGAGCGGCGCGGTGGTGCTAGCCGGGTGGCTTACGACCGCGTTCCACGGCGTCGGCCAGCAGCTTGTCCAATGCATCCCGATCATAGAAGCGCCCATTGGCGACCACAGCCCGGATCCGGACGGTGTTGCCGATGTCCGCGAGCGGATTGGCGTCGAGCAGGAGGAGGTCAGCCCGCTTTCCCGCCGCGACGGTCCCGAGCGAGTCCTGCGCGTTCAGGTAGCGGGCCGGCAACAGCGTGGCCGTCTGGAGCGCCTCGAGCGGAGTGAAACCGGCCTTCACGAACGCGGCCAGCTCATCGTGGAGCGAAAACCCGGGCAGGACGTAGGGATTGGACAGGTCGGTGCCGGCCAGGAAGGACACGCCTTCGCGATGGAGCAGCGCCACGATCTCCAGCTGCCGGCGATAGCCGTCCTTTCGACGCTTCCAGTCTTCAGGAGTCAGCATCTTGAACCGGAAATCCGAGGCGGGATTCCACCCGCTGCGGAACCATTCCGGGACGTAGCGAAGGCGGGTGTCGCGAGCCAGCGTGGTGTCGTCGAGGAAGGCGACCCCGTGAAGGACCGCGATGGTCGGCACCATCCAGGTTCCGTTGGCGATGAAGGTGCGGGCCAGCGCGCGGCACCGAGCCGGATCGTAACTGGCAAGCACCAGCGCGGCCTGACCGCGGCTCACCACACCCACAGAGTCCCATCCCTTGCCGGAATGGGCGGCGGCCAGCGTGGCCAGGATCTCGTCCTCGCGGCTGGAGCATCCCGTCGGGACGTTGGTCAGGTGCTCGATGCTCCGCAGTCCGGCTCCCGACGCCGCAGACGCGGATAACAGCTGCGGGACGTGCCCGGCGAACGGGATGCCCAGGCGCTTGGCTTCCTCGGCAACGGCAAAGAATTCTTCGGGCGTAAGCCGACTGTACACCTTGATGAAGTCGGCGCCCGCTTGCTTGAGCGAGTCCACCGCCTTCCGCGCTTCGGCACCGTTGTGCACCGCGGCCGAGCCCGGCCAGATCGCCGGGGAGCCATCGAGGATGTGGCCGGAGGCCACCATCCGCGGACCCGCGATCTCACCGCGGGCGATCCTGGCCCGGGCGGAGTCCACAAAGGCCATCGAGCTGAACATTTCCCGGACGCCCGTAATGCCGTTGGCCAGCAGCGTGGGGAAGAAAATCGCGTCGATCCCCGGCCACGCGGCATGGACATGCATGTCCCAGAGCCCGGGAATGAGAAACCGTCCCGCGCCATCCACCACCCGCGCTCCCGCCGGCACAGCCGCCGGACCCACCGAGACCGATGCGATCCGGTTTCCCGATACCAGGACGGTCCGGTCGTGCAGTAACGCTCCGGACTCCACATCGACCACCGTGACACGGGTAATCGCGATCGAATTGTCCGCTTGTGCCTGCGCCAGCGCGGGCGGGAGCAACGAAATGAGCAGGGCGAGATTCAGGCAGCGCATGGTGTACTCCTAGCGTCTGGGCGTCTTAGCGTCCTTAGCCTCTTAGCCTCTTAGCCTCTAGCCGGCCAGCCTGTCCACCAGGGCAAACCCGAACACCGTCACGCTCATCACGCCGTTCATGGTGAAGAAGGCCGCGTTCAGTCGGGACAGGTCGTCCGGCCTCACCAGATGATGTTCGTAGGCC
>Ga0070698_100005061_pt1 | contig 14447 bp, 12 predicted proteins | sample KBSK1502metaG_FD_65477 | JGI IMG/M metagenome (GOLD analysis project Ga0070698, IMG submission 65477) | Corn, switchgrass and miscanthus rhizosphere microbial communities from Kellogg Biological Station, Michigan, USA - KBS K1-50-2 metaG | ecosystem: Host-associated > Plants > Roots >...
CGGCATGTCGTACTGCGGGAAACCCGCCTTCACAGCCGACGTCGTCGTCGTCACGTTCTCGCGATGGCCCGCAGTGGCCAACTATCGATGCCCAGCGGCCAACTAAAGAACTCGGTCACATCACCTAGATGAGGCAACAGGGCAGGATGCCTCAGATTAACGAGACTGCCTCAACTCCAACGAGACAGGACAGCTCCCTCACCCGCCGCCCGATCATCTGCTCCCGGGCGCTCGCCCGCACCTTCACCGGGACTGCTAGAAAGTCACTGAAGACGATCGTCCTTCACGTTTACCGAGATTTCTTCAACACTGAAACCGGCACCGCCGAAGCGGGGAAGCCCAGGTCCTGGGGCTGGACGAGATGGAGAGACCTGAGGGAACTCTGGGGTTATTTTTAACGCGCGTTACCTCAACTGCGAGGTGGCGCCCGAGGCCCTGGGCGACGCGGTACGCGGCGCGGCGGCGATGGGCTGGGCCGGTTTCAACTGCTCCATCCCGCACAAGGTCACGGTCATCGACCATCTCGACGAACTGGCCGAATCGGCCCGCATCATCGGCGCGGTCAACTGCGTGGTCCGCCGGGACGGCTGCTGGGTCGGCGAGAACACCGATGGCCAGGGCTTCCTCATGTCGCTGCGCACCGTCGCCGATCCCGCCCGCATGCACGTGGTCGTGCTCGGCGCGGGCGGCGCGGCCCGCGCCATCGCCGTCGAGACCGCGCTGGCCGGAGCCGCCGCCATCACGATCGTCAACCGTAACCGCGACCGCGGCGCCGCCCTGGCCGAACTCGTCGAGACGGCCACCCCCGCTACCGCCGCCTACGTCCCATGGACGGGTCCGTACCGAATCCCCGCCGACGCCGGCATCCTGGTCAATGCCACGTCTGTCGGCCTGTACCCGGACGGCGGGGCGCTCCCGGACCTGGACCTCAGCACGCTGCGTCCCGCACTCACCGTCGCCGATGTGATCCCGAACCCGCCTGCCACCGCTCTGCTCCAGGCCGCCACCACGGCCGGCTGCACCACGCTCGACGGCCTCGGCATGCTCGTTGAGCAGGCCCGCATCGGCATCCGCCACTGGACCGGCCTCACCCCAGACGCCACCGTCATGCGCGACACCCTCGCAGCACTATTCACGCCGCATTGAGGTCCGCCCAGGCCCAACCAGGGTCAGGTGGTCCGCGCTGGGCTTACCACCTGGCCGGTGCGTGCGCTGGTCCGGGCGGCGTCCAGCACGGCCGCGGTCGCCACGGCGTCCCATGGGTCCACTGGCACCGGTTGCGTGCCGCGAACGGCGGCGGCGAATGCGGCGTAAAACAGGTTCCATGCTCCGCGTGCGGATGGCACCGGCTCGGCGGTGTCGCCGCGGAGCAGGTGTCCCCACCGTTCCGGTGGCTCAGCACCCCACCGCTCACCCGCCTTCGCCGGCGATGCTCCGCTTCGCAGCTGGGCTTCCTGGCCATCGACATCGGCGATGACATAGGTGCCCGAGGTTCCGGTGGCGCGTAGCCGCGGGCCGGGTGCACCTTGCCGCCAGCTGCCCCACAAGTGCGACCGCACGCCGCCCTCATGGGTCAAGGCGATGAAGACGTCGTCGTCGAGTCCGTCCGGGTCGCTGCGGTAATGCATCTCGGCGTAGACGCTTCGGACCGGGCCTGCGAGCACCAGGGCCTGGTCGGCCAGGTGGCTTCCGAAGTCAAGCAGGGTACCGCCACCGGCCGCTGGCGGGCCGGGCTCAGGCTTGAACCGTTCGAAACGCGACTCGAAGCGGGTCAGCGGTCCCAGTGATCCCTCCTCAAGGAGCTCGCGCAGCGTCAGGAAGTCCGAATCCCAGCGGCGGTTCTGGTAGACGGTGAGCGGGACCTGGAGCTGCTCGGCCAGCCGGACGGTCTTGCGGGCTGAATCCGCATCCAGCGCGAACGGCTTATCGCAGGCGACCGCCAGCCCCAGGCGCAGCGCCTGTTCGGTAAGCGTGCTGTGGGTGGACGCCGGCGTGGAGATCGCCACCGCTTCCGCTCCCGCCTCAGCCAGCTCCTCGAGTGAGGCGAAGGCCGGGCGGGCGAGCTCCTCGGCGACCTGGCGGCGGCGCTCGGGTGAGGTGGTGACCACCCCGACGAACTCGCAGTTCGCGGCGGAGGCGAGCAGCGGCGCGTGGAAGTATCTGCCGCCCAGGCCATAGCCGGCCAGGCCGATGCGGACAGGTGCGGGCACGACGGGACTCCTCTCCTGGGGCGAATAGTTAACAAGCTAGACGAACCATGCTGACATGACCGAGTTATGTTCCCAGGATTCCCGGAGCCGGGTTGCCCGCGCGATCCTGTCGGTTTCGCCGCCGCGCTGCTGCTGCCGATCAGCGCCCCGTGGCTGAAGGCCGGGGAGATGATCGATTACTTCCGCGCGGTCGGGGCCGCCCGCGGTCTCGGTCGGCGAACGGGTAGTCCTGGAACGCTGAGACGGCCATATCGAGTGCCCTCCTTCATCCGTCGGCCCGATAGCTGAAGCCCACGGCCACTACCCGCCGACGCGACGCTTACACGAGGACCACCGTCGAGCCAGAGGAGGCACGAGCCGACGCCGCGAGCTTCACGGTTGCCCGTTCGGCCCTATCCCTCGATGAGTTCACCGCTGACATCGTGCGGAGCGACGGCGAGGCCCGGGCCGGCTTGTTCACCAGCATCGGCGAGGGCAGGTTCGCTGACCTCGACGTGTGCCGTGACCGGCCTGGTGGTCAGCAGGACGGCGGACACCGCGCCCGCGGCGGCGAAGAACGCGATGACGAGGACCAGGCCGTGGCGGTAGGCCGCGACCGGGTCGGTGCGGGACACGCGGAAAAGGATCGCCACCAGGCCGGCGACCCCGAGCACGGTACCTATCTGGCGCGCCATGTTAAGGATTCCGCTGCCGGTGCCGAACCTGCCGGGTGTGAGCGAGGTGCTGCCGGACCCGAGCAGTGAGGGAATCGTCAGGCCCACCCCGGCGCCCCCCAGAAGCTGAGCTGGCAGGAGGTGGGTTACGTAGGCCGGCTGGGCCTGGATCTGGGTGAACCACAGCAGCTGGGCCCCGGCGTTGACGGCGCAGCCGATCACCGCGACCGGTCCGGGCCCGCCGAGCCAGGCCGCCAGGCGCGGTGCGGCGATGCGGGCGAACGGCATGACCATGACCGGCCCGGGCGCGATGGCCAGGCCGGCCAGCACGGCGGAGTAGTGCCATACGCCGGTGAGGAACTCGACCGCGCTGAGCACGAAGGCGCCGAAGCCGGCGTAGTACAGGATCGAGGCGGCGAACGCGCCGCTGAAGGTCCGCGAGCGGAGCAGTTCGAGTTCGATGACCGGGGAGTGGTGCCGCCGCGAGCGGGCCACCATGGCCGTGCCGCAGGCCAGCGAGGCGGCCAGCAGGCCGATGAAGCTGGCCGAGCCCCATCCCCAGCCGGGAGCCTTGACCAGGGCGAGCGCGACCAGGCCGACGGCCGCGGCCAGCAGCCCCGCGCCGATCAGGTCGGGCCGGCCGCTCGCCCGGTCGTCTTTGCTCTCCGGCACCACCTTGACGGCCATGACCATGGCGGCCAGCCCGACCGGCAGGTTGACCCAGAACACCCAGCGCCAGTTGACCTGCACCAGGCTGCCGCCGATCACCGGACCGAGCGCCGCGCCCAGCGCGCCCAGGGCCGACCAGGTGCCCAGGGCCTTCGGCCGAGCGGGAGCCGGGACGGCGGCCAGCAGGAGCGACAGGGACGCGGGCACCATCGCCCCGGCCCCGGCCGCCTGGATGACCCGGGCCGCGATCAGCGCGGCCACTCCTGGCGCCAGCCCGCACAGCAGCGACCCGGCGCTGAACGCGGCCAGCCCGGCGAGCAGCGCCCGGCGCCGCCCGATCCGGTCGGCCCACCGGCCGGCGGGCACCAGCACCGCCGCGAACACGATCGTGTAGGCGTTGAGCACCCATGACAGAGAACTCAGGCTGGTGCCCGGGTACTGCCTGCCGATGGACGGGAAGGCCAGATTGACGATGAACAGGTCCAGGCTGGACATGAACACGGCCAGGGACAAGACGCCCACCACGGCGGTTACCCGGCGCGCGTCCGGCGCGGCTGCCGTTACCGGGGAAGTGGAGCTCATCGGCCGTCCTCCTAGAAAGTCCGTAATCTGGACCCACCCACCATATCCCGCTGCCCGCTGGTGAGTCCAGGAATCCAACTAACGAGGTACGCTGCCTGTGTGGCTAGTGTCTCTTCCGAGCCGCGGGTTTGCTCCATAGCCCGCACCCTGGACATCGTCGGCGAGAAGTGGGCGCTGCTGGTCGTGCGGGAGGTCTTTCTCGGCAACCGCAAGTTCGATGAGATGGTCCGCCGCACCGGGGCGCCGCGTGACACGCTTGCGGCCCGGCTCCGTACCCTGGTCGGCGCCGGGATTCTCGAGCGGCGGCAGTACTGCGAGCATCCGGCTCGCTTCGAGTACCACCTGACCGATGCGGGGCGCGATCTGTATCCCGTCATCGTTACGCTGATGCGCTGGGGTGACCAGTACCTCGCGGGCGACGACGGACCGCCGCTGGTCCTGCAGCACCGATGCGGGCACCAGCTGGTAAGCCAGGTGGTATGCCAGGCCTGCGGGGAACCGCTCCGAGCCCGCGACACCAGGCCCGTGACCGCCGACGGCTAGTTTGCGTCAGTAGCGGGCGCCTTCCGGCCCGGGCAGCGCGTCGAGCTCGGTGAGGTCCGCCGCGCTCGGCTCGATGTCCGCCGCGCCGGCGTCACGCGGCTGGCCGAGCTGGTGGAGGTTATTATTTCCGGCTTCCTGACACCTTGCTCACCGAGATCGGCAAGCAGCACGGACCGCCTCTCCTCGAGCGCGGCGAGCTGAGCCCGGAGCTGTTTCAGCTCGCCGTTGACGCGCGCCAGTTCGGTCCGCGCCTGCCGTTCCCGGAGGTATCGCTCGCCATGCCGGGTCCTGACGAGATCCTCAACCTCACGGCGGAGCAGCCGCAGCCACGGGTTCCCGTGAACCGGTCGATAATGCCGATCGCATCGGCCTCCTCCACCTCCCCCTCAACGCCGGCCTCCAGCATGGCGGCGGCCAGCGACCGCTCCAAGCGCGAGCTGCACGCGAAGTCGACCAGGTCCCGCTTCAGATCCGCGCTGCGCTCGATAAGGAAAGCGAGCGACGGCTCGACGCCACCCTGATTCATGGCTCGTAGTGCCCCTTCACTCCGCCTCCCGGCCGAGCGCGGCCAGCTTGCGGTTGACCTCGTCTAGGCCGAACGGCTCTGGCTCGACAGGGTCATCTTCGGACCAGTACTCGACCGGGGAGTCGCCGCGAAACTCCACGCAGACCGGATAGTCCTGGTCATGGTCACGCGGGAGCGTCTTCTCCAGCGTGATCTCGTGCTCCCAGCTGGTCCCGAGGTCATAGGTGTACGCGACCTTCCCGCCTGACGCCATGGCATCCCGCACCCGGACCGCGTCTTCGTCCCCGGTCCCCTCCAGGTCCATGAACGGGTCGCTGTACCGCTTCTTCCCCACCTGGAACAGGTGCAGGTGGTCGCCGTCCCAGCCGAACAGCACTTGGATCACCTCGTGCAGGTCGGCCAGGGTGGCGGTGACCGTCAGCTGCACCCGCCGCCAGATCGGCGGCCGGAAGCCCGCCAGCGAGACCTTCAGCTCGGCCACCTGGTCGATGGTGCGCGGCGCGCCGGAGGCGGCGAACTCCGCCACCGCCTGCGCCAGCGTCCCGGCATCCGGGTGCCCGGTGGCCCGCACCGCCGCGAGGCGGGCATCCAGGTCGGTCCCCGGCATGCTCTCCCAGACACGGCTGAGCGCCTCGTCCGGGCCCTTGTCCTCCAACGCCGCCGCGGCGGCCTCCACCCCGAGCCACTTCCAGTCCGCGTCGCTGGGCTCCGGGCCCTGGTCCCAGTCGGCCAGTACGGCACGTGCGTGCGGGCCGACGCGCCGCGCCGCCGCCATGTCCCGCCAGGCGGGTAGCGCGGCTTCGCCGAGCCTCTCCACCACGCCGACCGCCGCGCTGCGCAGCAGCGGTGACATCCCCTCGGCGGCGGTGAGGATCTCCCGCGCGGCTTCGGCGGGCTCGCGCTCGGCCAGCCATCCCCACGCGACATGATCCCGCTGTTCCTCGTCGCCGAAACGAGCTGCCTCCGCGATCATCTCCCCGGCCGGCCAGCCAGGGTCCGCCAGGCCGGGCAAGCCTTCCGCCAGATGCTCGGTCGCCCAGCGACCCAGCGGGGTAATCGCCGGCTCGCCGGCATCACCGGTTACCGCGCCGAACTCCGCCAGCAGCGTGACCAGCCCAGCCAGCGGCCTCTCGGTCTCCAGGTCGTAGTACCTGCGGGCCGCGTCCAGCGGCTCCCAGGACGACTTGTCGTACCTGTCACACAGAACTCGCAGCGCCTCGGTTACCGCCGACCACAGGCCGTCCGCGACAGGCACGCCGTCCTCGCCCAGCACCGTGAGCAGCGCCAGCACCAGCAGGCGCACGCTGTCCTCGTCCTGCGGGTACGACTCCGCCGCGCACACCGCGCGCAATCCCGCCAGCCACCCGGCCAGCAGGTCCGCATCGCCGGGGGGCCAGCCCTCCAGCACCGGACCGGCAGTGACCCACCCGCCGCCGACCTGCAGCAGGCCCGTCGCGACCGCGGCGCACCAGGGCCGGTGCAGCGCCGGGATGTCGGCCATCGTGCGCAGCCGCGGCGGTACGTCCACCCTGAGAGCCGCGCCCGCGGCCGACACGTCGGCTTTGCGCAGAACCCGGCCGGCTGTCACCTGACGCCGGCCGGTCCCGATCCAGCGGGCCAGCGTGACAGCCTGACCCATGACCGCGCATTCCCGCGCCTGCTGCGCCGCCTCACGAAGACCATCCACGATGTCCACATGGAGACCTTACTGCGGTGAAGTTAGGCGTAACCGGAGATAGCCGGCTTGCCGCAGTGTGCGGCTGCCATGCTCAGCAGAGAAGGGAAAGGGGATTTGGGATGACGAAGCACAAAGTCGCAACACACGAGGAGTGGCTGGCTGCCCGCGGCGAACTGCTGGCGCGGGAAAAGGAGCTGACCCGCCGCGGCGACCAGCTCGCGGCCGAGCGGCGCGAGCTGCCCTGGGTGCCGATCGAGAAGGAATACAGCTTCGGCACCGACGAGGGGCGCAGGACGCTACGAGAGCTTTTCGTCGGGCGTTCGCAGCTGATCGTCTATCACTTCATGTTCGGCCCGACGTATACGGCGGGGTGCCCGGTCTGCTCGTCGGCGGCCGACACCTTCAACGGCGCCGTCCCGCACCTGAACGCGCGTGATGTGACGTTCACCTGTATCTCGCGGGCGCCGCTGGACAAGCTCCAGGCGTACAAGCGGCGCATGGGGTGGACCTTCCCGTGGGCCTCCTCCCACGGCAGCGACTACAACTTCGACCTGGAGATCTCGCGTCCGGAGGAGGAGACGCGCAAGTTCCTGGCCGGGAGCGTCCCCGGGGTGGTCGTCGAGCTCGCGCAAGAGTGCGGGACCGAGCCGGCGGCCTATCTTTCCGAGGCGCCGGTGATGAGCACCTACGCGCTCGAGGACGGAACCGTCTACCTGACCTACTCCACGACCGCCCGCGGGCTGGAGTTCATGATGGGCTACTACGGGTTCCTCGACCGCGCTCCGCTCGGCCGCAACGAGGAAGACCCACCCCAGCTCTGGGTACGCCGCCACGACGAGTACCACGACGCCTACGCGACGGGCCGTTAAAGAGCGGAGTGTGGCGCCCTGCTGCTGCTCGGCGACGGCGTTGCCTCCGTCCACCCGGGCGCTCTTAGTGGCATACGCCAATGAACCGGCCGAGGGTTGACATCATCTTACGAAGTGGCGGTTGATCCTTGGTCCCGATGTCGTCCTCGTTGTCCGCACCCAACCCGGCATGCTACTTAATGTCATGACTTGCTCTCTTTGTGCCACGTCCTGCGCTGCAGGCCGGCTGTGAGGCCCGGTGGGAGTCGACCGCCCCGATGACCCTGACGTGCCGCCGGATGGGCACGCAGATCATCGGGACGACCAGGGTGGCGGCGGCGGCCGGGCTGGCCGGGCCGGTGGCGTCCAGGCCGAGACGCGCCCTCGGCATCCGCCTGCTGACCTGCGCCCTGGACCCGGCCGGCCGCCTGACGACCGCGACGGCCGCCTGAGTACCCAGGCACCAGCTGCCCAGGCTCTGGCTCAGTTTCTGTCTCATTCGCCCCCGTACGGCACGGTCCGCCACCGCTTCGCCAGAGCTTCATGACGCCAGGTCCAGGGCGATGACGGCTGCCCGCGGATGGCAGACTTGGAAAGCGTGTTGGGACAACCCCTCGCGAGTTCGAATCTCGCATCCTCCGCCATTCCCGAGTAGGCGATATAGATGCCGGGCGATGCCCAGCGCTGAGCTGTCCGCGCCCCGACCGGCTCACCCTGGTACCACCAGCGCGCAAGGCTGGCCACAAACGCCCGAATTACCAACGCGGTCGTTATGGCGTCGGGCATAACGGTGTCGTTCATGCGGTGCAGGGCGGCGTGCGGGATCGGGACATGGTGCACTGTGGGCCGGTTCGTAGCGGGTCAGGGAGTGGGGGCCGGGTCGGCGTCCACGCCGGGCGGCGCTGTGACGGCGAACGGGTCGGTCGTCTCGCCGGACAGGCTCCAGCGGTTGGTGACGATAAGCGCGACCGGCCTGCCTGCCAGCCCGTCAGGGACGACGGCCTCCAGTGTCGACTCGTCGACCACGGTCATGCCGGCGGCGCTGACCGTGCCGAAGGCGATGTCGGTGATGCCGAGGAAGTTCGCCCCGCTGATCTGCACGGTGTCCCCGGCGGCGCCGCTGGCGGGTGTCACGTCGGTGATCACGGGTAGCGGCAAGTACGGGTGTGATGGGTCGGGCACCACGGACGCGTCGAGATCGACACCGTCGAGTGTCCGCGTGGCGCCGCTTTCGTCGGTCCAGCTCAGATCGACGCGACTCCCGGCCAGGCTGAGCCGGTACTGCCACACGATGGCCTGCTCGTATCCGCTGTCGCCCGGGTCCGGTACCTTCTCGGCGCCGACATCCACGGTCACCGGCGGGCCGCCGTTCGTGCGGGACACCCACACCGGGAGCCGGCCCACCGCGTCGGTGACCTGGTGTGCGGTTTGCCGGGCCGAGCAGTAGACGCCGGGCCGGAAGGTCCCCGCGCGCATGGCGCCCGCCCAGGCTCCGACATACTCGAGATGGCCGGCGGCGAGGTTCCCGCCGGCCTCGATGTCCAGGTAGACCACCGAGCCCGCGGCGAGCCCCGCATCGCCGGCCAGCGTGGTGGCGTTCCCGGCGTCGATGGTGCCCTGATCGGCGGTGAGGACATGCGAGCTCGGCCCGCCGGGAGCCTGCTGGCCCACGTAGATCGGGGCCACTCCCCAGCCGGCCGCGACGAGGCCGGCGATGTGCGGCATCCAGCCGGTCGAGGGTTGCGACGGCGCGGGTGCGAGGTAGACGCCGACGAAGGACACCCGGCCGGTGTCCCGCAGGGCCGCGAGCACAGCGTCACCCGGGTAGCCGAGCCGGTCGAACCCGAGGTACATGGTGCTCCGTTCCGGGGCTCAGGGGGCCAGGTCGGCCGGCGTCAGCACCGCGATCGGGTCCGTCAGGAAGTCGTGGTGCAGTTCGAAGTGGCGGACGCTCCCGTCCGCCGTCGTGACGGTGATGGTGACGGTCGCGGAGAGGCCCACCACCACGGCCCCGATCGGCACGGTGACGTGCACGGAGTCGACGCGGTGCGGCGCGGTCAGAGTGAGGGCGGGCACCGCGAGCGCCGGCAGGTCGTCGAGGGTGAGGGTGAGATCGATCTGCGCGATGCTGGCGGCAGCGAAGTTGACGGCGGTGGCGTTGAATCCGAGGGGATACTGCACGGACTGGATGGTCTGCACCTCCAGGTGAACGTAGTCGAACAGCGAGTGCTGTGGCATCGGGTCGGGAAGGTCAAGGTGGCGCTGCACCGCCACCGTCGCCGCCCCGGCGGGAAGACCCAGTTGGGTCTTCCCGCCGACCGCGAGGGCGATGTCGGCCGCCGTCTCTGCGATGCCCTGGGTGCCCGAGGACACCAGGCCGGTCAGCCGCAGGGCGAGCGGTCCGGCGTTGGCCACGCTGACCGCGCCGGCGGCGGGGTCAATGGTGACGCTGAGATCATCGGAGTCCGCGGTCGTGCCGAGGCCGAGCACGATGCTCGTCGTGACGGGGGCCGGGAAGCTGTCGTCGAGCCGTATCGCGACCTGCCCGGTCATAGGGGTCACCGCCGCGGCGAGTTGGTGCAGGAACAGGTTGACGCCGGTGATCGCCGGGCTCGCCGCCTCGTCCTTAATTGATACGGCAACCACGAGCGTGTGGGGCGCGGGACCGTCTCCGACGCTTGCCTCGGCGGCGGTCGGCCCGCTGAACGTCGGGGCAGTCCGTGGGTCGAGCCCCGACGGCAGCGCGACTTGCAGCGCACGGCCCTGGGCCTCGGGGCTGGTGGCCAGGTCCGCCCGGAGCCGGGCCAGGTCGAGCGGATCGACGACCGGCGCGACGGTAAACATGAATTCGAATCGCGACCCCGTGAGCGAGTTGGGTGAATCGTCCACTATGGCGTCGCACTGGGCAAGGCAGCCGCTGCTGGATCGGACGATGCCGTAGCGTGCGGGTATCGCCACCACCGTCCCGCTGACCTGTCCGAGGTACAACGACCGCAAGGACGGATAGCGGTCGGGCACCGGGCCTAGCGAGGTGAGCTCGCGGTACTCACTGCGCGGTGCCGCGAAGTTCCTCAGATCGCCGACGTCGACGATCGCGCGCGTCATTCCCGATGCCGTGATCGTGTACCGTGACCGGAACGGGTCACCTGCGAAACTCGACCCGAGCGGGACAGTCGTGGCCTCGACGTCGGTGACCTCGACAAAAGAGACCACCGGCTCAGGCGGTGGGTCCGTTACGATCGGCGGCTGGAAATTCCGCAGGTCGCGCAGCCAGCCTGGCGGCAGGTCGGACGCGGGTTCCTCGGCAGCACGGGCTGGCACGGCGTTGGCCGGCGCCCGGAGGCCAGGTGTGCTCAGGATTGCCCCGACGGCTGGCCGGGCGATCGTGACGCCCGCCGGCGGCGGGTTCTTCTCCGTGAGGTCGAAGGGGGGCGGGTGTACCTCGACCGGGACGTCGACCGGCGGCGGCGGGGGCGGCTGGATCGTGACCTTCACCGGAGGCCGGAAGACCGGGGGCTGCCGCACGGCCACCTCGACCGGCCAGGGGAACGGCCGAGGCCCGATCGGGCCGGTCGGGAACCGAAGCCACTGGATCTGCCGCCACGCCCGGTAGGACAGGGAGACGTTCAGCGCGGCCCCCGCGGACTCCCGCAGGTTCTGGAACGCGACGATCACGGCCGGCCCCTGGAGGTCGACGGTCACGCGCGCCGTCCCAGCGTCGATCTGACTGATCCGTGCCGGGTAGGGCAGGGCGGCCGGTGTCCCGTCCGCGCCGACGCTGACCAGCGTCAGCGTCGCGGACAGCGTGTCGATGTTGATCTGCCGGAACGTCGAGGCTGGTTCGGCCGCCCTGGCTGGGGCGAGGTCGGCGGGCTCGCTGATCCGTAGGTCCAGTGTCAGGACCGCCGTGTCGAACGGGTCTCCCTCGCCGGTCACCCCCGCCTGGGTGGCAGCGAAGGCGAACGGGGAGTCCGCTCCGTCTGCCACCGCGAACGTCGGCACATACCAGCGCAAGGCTGGGTCGAACCGGTCGTGCATCACCGAGCCGGAACGGGCCGAGTCCAGTGGCAGGGTGGTGCCTGCCGTCGTGGCGGTGCCTTCTGCGAACAGCAGGCCGACATCGACGTTTTGCATGGTCATTGGCGAGGCCATCGGGCTCACGCGGGGGTGTTCAGCGTGTAGTTGTTGATCACGGCGACCTTGTCGGGCGGCGTGGGCGGCAGCGCGATGGGCAGCGGGTTGAGGTACTTCACCCGGCCGGCCGGGATGGGAACCTTCACCGGTGCCGGCGTCGAGTAGGTCACCGGGTCGTCGGTGAAGTTCGGGCCGCTCACGGTCACATCGACGGTATAGGTGAACGAGTCGACCGCGATGTATTTGTCCGAGAACACTTCCCAGATCGCATTCTTCTGGTTGGCGCTGGTCACCTCGATCGGTGGGTACGTGTCCCCGCCGATGGTCGGCGTGATGACCACCGAGAAGTTCGACTTCGGCAGCACCCGGTTGAGCTTGAAGCGGGCGAACACGTAGCCGACCTGAGCGGCGGTGAGTACCGGCGCGTGGTCCAGCGTGGCGGGCTCGACGAATTCGACGACTACGCCGTCCCCGGCGCCGCCGGCCGAGGACAGGCTGACCCGGGGGTCCGCTCCGTCGAACACCAGCCGGCGGCGCAACATGACCTGGTCGCGGGGCCAGCCCTGGATGTCGCTGTCGAGGCGCAGCCAGGACAAGTTGATGATGTCCTTGGGGTTGTCCGCGGTCCAGATGGCCGGCTGTACCGGCCCGCTGGGGTCGCGCGAGGCGAGCGTGTAATGGAAGCCCTCGCCGAGGATCCGCAGGTTCGGCTTCCCGGCCGCGTCGAGCGGAGCTTTGAAGTCGGGATAGCCGGCCTCCAGCTGCACGGACACGAGCGGTTCGTGCAGCTCGGTACCGTCCTGCAGCTTCTCGCCGAAGTTCACCGCACAGGTGGCGGCGACCTGGATCTTCTGGAACCACTTGCCGATGTCGACGACGGCCAGGTACTTGCCAGGATCGGCCTTGACCGCGTCCATGAGGTCGGACAGGTCGCCGGACACGGTGTGGTCGACTGAGATCGTCTCGTTGAGGATGATCGTGGTGTCGATCTTGATGCTGCGTTTCTGGTAATTGGACTTCAGGCCCACGGACGAGCCGCCGAACAGGCTGCTGAACCAGCTGCGGTCCGTGCTTGCCTGAGAGTCAGTCTTGCTCGGGTCCCAGTCGAAGATGTCGGCCTTGACCAGGTCCATGGCCGCCTTGCGCATCTCCTCGACCTTCTGCTCCACCCAGTCCTTCAGCTTCGGGTCGAGCGCGGCGCCGTTCTCGTCGATCTGGGTGGTGATGCCGCCGCTGGTGAGGCAGTTGCTGTAGGCGAAATCGGCCGAGAAGGAGTCGATTCCGAGAAACCCGCCGGTCGACACGGCCAGTGAGAAGGAGTCGTAGACCTTGTCTACGTCCACGTGGACGGTGGCGGTGATCCCGTTGATGTAGAAGGACTCCTTCAGCCGGTTCGTGACCATGAACGGCGAGACGCCCTTCTCGATACTGCCGGCGATCGCTCCCGCGGCGAGCTGGTTACAGGTAACCAGGAACGAGCTGAACCCGTGCTCCTCGATGCTCCCCTTCCCGCTCGTCTGGGCGCTGAGGAACATCGGAACCTTGGTGCCGCCGGCCGCCGCGACGAGATCGGGTACCGCCAACGACACCGCGTTGTCGGTGATCGGGACGACGCCGACCCGGGGATCGGGATCGCCGGTTGTGAAGCCGAACAACGACGCCAGCCGCGGCGCCGGTGCTGGGTGGTCGGCCGCCTTCAATTTCTCGACTACGTGCGCGAGCACGCTGTCCGGGATGCCGAAGGTAGTTGTGAAAGAGCAGAAGCCGCCGCCGGCCTCGACGCTTCCGTCGGTGGACTGCGTCGCGGTGACCCCAAGGGTCGTCTCACCGGTACCCAGTCCTTTGAAGACCGTCATGCCGAAGTCGTAGTCTGCCGGGTGGTCCTGCTTCTTGGCGATCACCACCCGCTGGGGCTGGAAATAGTACTGCTGAGGCAGGCCGGCTGCCTTAAGCGCACCATTGTGCGCGTCCGGGTACACCTGCAGTGTGAACTGCTTTCCGGTGTCATCATTTACCGTCACCTCGACGAAGTCCGGACCGAATAGCGGCCCGACACCGGCAGCAAAGTCGTCCATGTCTGATCTTCCAATCATGTGGGTTTGCGCTATCGACGGGAGAGCCGCAACGCAGGGGGAATAGCCGATGACCGTGATGGTCTGTCCGGGCGGGGCAAGCTGTCAGGCGTCCGGTACGGAGGTCGTCCAGCCAGCCAGAAACCCTTCGTTCATGCGATTCAGTTGACCGAGCAAGGTCGGTGTCTGGGTGGCGCCGAGGGTGTTCTGCACGTCCGCGCGCAGCTGGTCGATGAGGTCGAGGTAGGACAGCTGAGAGCCGCTGGCCTTGATCACATCGAGGATGGCCTGGGTGAGGGCGCTGTGCTCGGCGAGTTCCTGTGCGGCCTCGTCGTAGCGGCATGCGGCCACCACACATGTCTTCGATGACGCCACCAAGGCTTTGTTGTCGTCGACGCTGCAGACAACGCCGTTGCCCTGCCCGACGACGTTCGAGACATTGTTGTTGAAATCGTTGCTCCCCGGCGGGATAGCGGCGCCGCACGGAATGATCGATGTCATGTTGGCGACGCAGGTGGCCACGAAATCGGAC
>Ga0070698_100005062_pt1 | contig 14444 bp, 10 predicted proteins | sample KBSK1502metaG_FD_65477 | JGI IMG/M metagenome (GOLD analysis project Ga0070698, IMG submission 65477) | Corn, switchgrass and miscanthus rhizosphere microbial communities from Kellogg Biological Station, Michigan, USA - KBS K1-50-2 metaG | ecosystem: Host-associated > Plants > Roots >...
CGACGGCCACGGGTCGACCCGGACCTGGCTGCGGTGGCAGACCCGGATCGGCGGCGGCGCCGCGTCCGACGCGATCGGGTGGGTGCGGCGGCTGTCCGCCCACCCTGCGGTGGCTCAGGCGCTGGCTCAGGCGGAGATCTCCGAGTCGTGGGCCCGGCACATCTGCGAGTGGACCGACCTGCTGCCCGCCGAGCACCGCGGCGGCGCCGACCAGATCCTGCTGGCCGCCGCCGTCGGCGGCGCGGAGCTGGGCGATCTGTCGGCCCTGGCCGAGGAGATCCGCAAGCAGACCGCCCGGCCCGACACCGACGGCGACGACGGGTTCGATGACCGCGGCGTGCACCTGGGACGGACCTTCCGCGGCGCGGGGACGCTGCGCGGTGACCTGACCCCGCAGTGCGCCGCCGCACTGGCCGCCGTCCTGGAAGCGCTCGGCAAGCGCGCGGGCCCGGAGGACCTGCGCAGCAAGTGGCAGCGCTCCCACGACGCCCTGGAAGAAGCGTGCCGGCGGCTGATCGCCGCCGGCGGCCTGCCCGAGCGGGCCGGGCAGCCCACCCAGATCCAGCTGTTGATGACCTTGGACCAGCTCCGGGGCATGCAAGGCGGCGGCCCGGCCGAGGCCGCCTGGGCCGCCGCGGCCGCGCCCGGCTACGACTGCGACGCGACCATCGTCCCGGTGGTCACCGGCCACGTCGACAACGCCGTCGTGGACCAGCTCACCGCCAGCCTGCTCGCCGGGCACAACCCCGCCACCGCCTGGCACCCGCCACCGGCCACCCGCCCCGAGCGCGACGGCGACGCCGAGGCAGCCCGGCGGCCGCTGGGCGGCGACGCGCTGCGGCAGCTCCTGCTCGCCCGCGCCGCCGACCTGCTCTGCGGCCCGCACGGCCTGGCCGCCTGCCTGCGCACCGGCCAGCTGGACGGCCCCGTCGCCTCGGTCAGCCTCCCCCTCGACACCGGCGCCGCCACCGAGACCATCCCCGCCCACCTGCGCCGCCTGGTCACCACCCGCGACCGGCACTGCCGCTTCCCCGGCTGCGCCCAGCCCCCCGCCGCCTGCCATCCGCACCACATCATCCCGCGCTCCCAGGGCGGCCCCACCAGCCTGACCAACCTGCTGCTGCTCTGCACGTTCCATCATCTGATCGCGGTGCACCGGTGGGGCTGGGGCATCGTGCTGCTCCCCGACGGAACCGTCACCGCCACCAGCCCCATCGACGGCCGCACCCTCCACTCCCACAGCCCGCCAAGCCAGGCCGCCTGAGCGCGGCGATCATCACCCCGCGTTACCGCGGCCGTTAAGTGCTCCGCGTCCCGGCCTCGTCCGCTACGGCCTATCCGCTCGCGTCTTGGTAGAGCTGGCGTAGCAGCCAGGGGGCCAGCCACTGGACCCCTTGCTGGGTCAGGTGGACGCCGTCGCTGCGCACCTGCACGCCGTCCACGTCCCAGGTGAACGTGCCGTTGGGGCAGAGCTCGCGGTTGAGGTCCAGCACCATGGTGCCGGGATGGGCGTCGACGACCTCGCGCAGCAGCAGGTTCCACTCGGAGACCCGGATCGGGTTGTCCTCCGGATAGAGGCTGCCGTCCGGCTGCTCACCTCCTCGGTTGTACGGCTCGGTGGCCACGACGACGCGCGCGCCGGTCGAACCCAGCAGCGTGATCGCCTGACCGAGTAGGGCGGCCAGGTGATCGTCGAAGGCAGGATCGCCGAGATGCTGCCACCGGCCCTGGTAGTAGCGGTCCATCGTCTCCCAGCGGCCGACGAACAGCAGCACCTCATCGGGGCGGTCGGCGCGCACCTGTCGCAGCCAGCGCTGCGGCCACGCGTCACATACGGGGTTGCCCGGGTACTGCGTTCCGGCGTGACGATAGGGGCCGCCGGTCACGATGCCGCAGCCCAGCACGGAGTGGTCGGTGAACCGGATGCCCGGTGCCGGCGGCAGGTAGAGCGCCAGCGTCAGCGAAACGGAGTCGCCGAACACCGAGACCGTCAGCGGGCCGTGCCGGGCGGCTGTATGCGGCACGGGCTCGGACAACCGCGGGGCCGGCCTGGCCCACGCCGAAGAGGGCGCTCCGTGCCCGCCCGCGGGCGGCGGTGCCAACGTGACCCGCGACACCGGGGCTGCGGCCGGGGCGGGCACGGTGCAGGCCGCGACGACGAGTACGGCGGCGACGCCCGCGGCGGCGGCCGGGAGCACCCGCCGCGGGCGCACCCGGACGCGCTGCGCGGGACGCTCGATCAGCACGAACGAGGCACCGGCGATGGCAGCTGTGACCGCGACGCGCAGCGCGGCGAGCGGGTAGCCGTGCAGGCCGGTGCGCTCGCCGTCGAGGGCGAGGTAGACCGGCCAGTGCCAGAGATACAGGCCGTAGGAGATGCGGCCGGTGCCCACGAAAAGGCGGGTCGACAGCAGCCGCGCCACCGGATGCCCGGAATCGAGGACGACGCCGGCCACCAGCGCCGCGGCGGCAAGGGCCGTGAGGAGCAGCAGGCCGTTCCGGAACTCGCCGGGGGCGCCGTCGGCGGTCGTCGCGATGCCGGCCAGCGCCGCGAGCCCGCAGACCGACAGCAGAAACGGCAGCGGGCGGCGTGCGGCGGGCTGGGGCGACCGCTGGCCGAGCGGTGTGGCGCTGCGCCATCGCCAGGTCGGCGCCAGCAGCGCGGCCAGGGCCGCGCCGACGAGCAGTTCCTGGGCGCGCGTGTCGGTACCGAAGTAGACCCGTCCCGGGCTGGCCACGCGGGCCAGGACAAACGTGGCAACCGCGGACGCGGCCACGCCCGTGAGGGAAAGCGCCAGCAAGCGCCGCCGTTTCACCGCGCGGCACGCGAGCAGGAGCAGCGGCCAGACGAGGTAGAACTGCTCCTCGACCGCCAGCGACCAGGTGTGCTGCAGCGGTGACGGCGTCCCGCCCTGCGCGAAGTAGTCCGTGCCCGCCAGCGCCCAGCGCCAGTTGCCAGACCACAGGGCCGCCGTTATCGCGTCCCCGCGCAAGCCGCCGACCGAATCCGGAACGAACAGCGGGCGGGCCGCGAGCACGGCGACGATCATGACTAGCGCCGCGGGCAGCAGCCGCCGCGCACGGCGCGTCCAGAACCCGCCGAGGTCGATCCGTCCCGTGACCACCTGCTCGTCGTACAGCAGGGATGTGATCAGGAAGCCGCTGAGAACGAAGAAGACATCGACGCCGATGAAGCCGCCGGGCAGGAACGGGATACCGGCGTGAGTGGCGAGCACCGCCGCGACGGCAAGCGCACGAACACCATCGAGCGGGCGGAGACGACGATCCAGAGCCACCAAAGCCGCGCCTTGCACAGGTCTGCCGGGCTGCTTCCCAGCCCCGTCATCCTAGTGACACTAATCCCGATTTCCGCTGCGCGGCTACCCGCACACACTTGAGTGAGAGGCAGCCTGGGTCTCAGCGCAGCGGCTACGCTGTGCCCGCGGGCTGGGTGATTGCGTGCATTGTCCTGGTAGTCGGCGCTCACGGAGCGCCCGACGTTAGGAGAGTTTTGCCTCATGAGCGCCCCGGAGACGAAACCCGCTCAGGCCGGGAACCCCGCTGCGGCAGCCACGCCGGGGAAGGCGGACGCGTGGAATGACCCGCGGCTGCCCTGGCAGGGGAAGCCGCGGGCAGCGGACATCTTCTGCTGGCTGGGCATCGTGATCAGCGGGTTGTTCTACTGGGTCCTGCTGCCGGTACGGGTGTCGCTGGTCGGCACTCACCCGGTAGTGGCTGAACTGCTGAATGGCAGCACCGAATCGATTATCGCGGCCGGCGCGTTTGCCAGGGCCGGGAACGGAACGCTGGCCGTGGTGGTGCTCGCCGCGATTCCGGGCCTGATGAAGTTCGACGCCTTGTACTGGTGGGCGGGGCGGCTGTGGGGTGAGCGGTTCATCATGGCCCTGCCGGGCAGCCGGCGCGCGGCCAAGCGCATGGCGCGCGTGCGGCGGGCCGGCCGCAGGTTCACCTGGCCAGCGGTGGTGGTCAGCTCCTTCCTCCCCGTCCCACGGGCGGTCATCTATGTCATAGCCGGCTGGGCTGGGATGAGGCTCGCCACGTTCCTCGTCCTGGACCTGATCGGCGCTGTGCTCTGGGCCGGCCTGCTCGCCGGGCTGGGGTACACGCTGGGTCACCACGCGGTCGTCGCGGCCAGGACGGTCTCCCACTACAGCTTGTGGTTCACGATCGGAATCGTGGCGCTGAGCGTGCTCTTTGCTCTGCGTTCCCAGCGCCGGGCGACGGCAGCCACCCCGGAGTGACAGATCATGAACCTCGCGGTCGGTCTTGTCCTGGCCTTGCTGTCGACGGCAGCCATCAGCGGCGGCGTGTATCTCCAGCACTCGGCGTCGTCCGCATTGCCCGCCCTGGCCCTACGCCATCCGGTGAGGTCGCTGCGCTACCTGTTCACCAGCCGGCGGTGGCTCGGCGGCTTGATCATGGGGGTCACCGGCCTGGCGCTCTACATCGCCGCGCTGCGCTTCGCCCCGCTCTCGCTGGTGCAGGCCACCCTGGCCGGCGGCGTCGGGCTGCTCGCCCTGCTGGTTCGCCGCGGCGGCGGCAGCCTGTCCCGGCCGGAGCGGGTGGCCGTGGCCGCGTCCGTCGGCGGCCTGCTGCTGCTCGGCGTGTCACTGTCGGCAGGGGCCTCCCGCGCGGCTACGCCCGGCTCACCCGGACCGCTGCTGTGGGCGCTGGCCACGATGCTGCTCGCGGGGCTCGCGGCGGTTCCCGGGGCCGCGGTGCTCAGGCCCGGCGCCGGGCTCGCAGCCGCAGCGGGCCTGCTCTATTCGGCGGGCAACGTCGCAACCAAGGCAGCGGTCGACGCCGCCCGTCCCGTTCTCTTGTTCTGGGGGCTGCTCCTGCTTTGTCACGGCCTTGCGTTCGTGTGCTTGCAGCTTTCGTTCCAGCGTGGGACCGCACTGGCCACGGCGGGCGTGTCGACCCTGCTGGCTAACGTCGCGTCTATACTCGCGGGCTTGACCGTCTTCTCCGAGCAGGTGCCCGGGAGCGCCGCGGGCGTGCTGCGCGGCCTTGGTTTCGCCGGCGCCGTGCTGGGCGCTTCCCTGCTCGCTGCTACCAGCCGCGCGCAGCAGCCAGGATCTGGCCGCCTGTCGGATCGCGCCGCCGGCCGTTCGTCTGGTTAGTAGCGGGAACCATCACCGTGGAGGGAGATCGAGATGACAGCGGCAGACAAGCCCAGCCCGATTCCGGACACCTACCGCAGGGTGACCCCCAGCCTGGTCGTGCAAGGCGCTGCGAAGGCCGCCGCGGCCTCGACGTGCTGCGGCGAGAGAGCCGCTACCGGGAGAAGCTCGCGCTCGTGGCGTGGCCGGCCGAACCGGAACCCGACGACCGGCTCGGGCTGATCTTCACGTGCTGCCACCCGGCCCTGCCCCGCGCCGGCCAGGTGGCCCTCACTCTGCGCGTCGTGTGCGGGCTGACCGCGGCCCAGATCGCCCGGGCATTCCTGATCCCGGAGTCAACCGTCGGACAGCGGATCACCCGCGCCAAGCGGAAGATCAGCGACGCGGGCAACGAGGGCTACCTGTGCAGTGGCGGTCGGCATGCCCAGTCCCGCGACCTCACCGACGACGCCGAGTTCCTCCCCGCGCTGCTGGACGGCCTCATGCCCACCGAACCCGAGGTGGCCGGCCTGCTCGCCCTGATCCGGTTGCACCGGGCCCGGGCAGCCGCCCGCTTCGACCAGGACAGCGAGATCATCCAGCTCCAGCGGCAGGACCGGTCCCTGTGGGACCGCGACGTCATCGCCGACGCGGGACGGATGATCGCCCGCGCCGCCGCCCTCAAGCGGCCCGGGCCGTACCAGCTCCAGGCCGCCATCGTCACGTGCCACGCCGACGCCGAGCGGTGGGAGGACACCGACTGGACCCAGATCGTCGTGCTCTACGACATGCTCCTGTACCTGGCGCCGTCACCGGTAACCCGGCTGCACCGGGCGATCGCCCTGCGCTACGTCACCGGCCCGGCCGCGGCCCTGCGCGAAGTCGAGGCCCTTGCCGACGACCTGAGCGGCTACCACCTCTTCCACGCCACCCGCGCCGAGCTTCTCCGCGACCTCGGCCACACCGACCAGGCCCAGGCAGCCTACGCACGCGCCCTTGCCCTGACGGACAACCCAGCCCAGCGATCCCTGCTACGGCACCGCCTCAACTGGACTTGATCACCACCCCGCCCGCCCCGAAAACAGGCTGAAAACCGCCCATGCCGGCTCCTACCATGACGCAGTGATCTACCAGCATCCGCTGGCCTACCTGGCAGGGCTCGAGGGCATTGCGCTGCTCCGCGCGTTCGCCGGAGACTACGACCGCGGCTTCACCCGCGCCCGCCATGCCGGTCTTTCACGGCAACGCGCTGATGAGCGCCCTCGGTCCGTGCCTGGCCAACGGCGCGGCGTTCGCGATGCGCCGGAGGTTCTCCGCCTCTGGCTTCCTGCCCGACATCCGCAGGTTCGGCGCGACGTTCTTCAACTACGTCGGCCGGTCGCTTTCCTACGTGCTGGCCCAGCCGGAACGCCCGGAGGAGTCCGACAACCGGCTGCGTTTCGGCTTCGGCACCGAGGCCTCGACCCGGGACCGCGCGGAGTTCTCACGACGGTACGGCTGCCCGCTGCTAGAGTCCTACGGCTCGTCCGAGGGCACCTGCTACATCATCCACACGCCCGGCACCCCCGACGGTGCGCTCGGCGTCCCGCAGCAGGGATTCGAGGTAGAGATCGTTAACGCCTCCGGCGAGGCCTGCCCGGCAGCGCGCTTCGATGTCAGCGGCGTGATGCGCAACCCCCAGGAGGCGATCGGCGAGATCGTTTCCCGCGGTGCCGCGGCTCGCTTCGAGGGCTACTACAACAACCCCGGGGCCAACCAGGACCGACTCCGGGACGGCGACTTCTGGACCGGCGACCTCGGCTACCGCGACGAGAAGGGCTTCTACTGGTTCGCCGGGCGCACGGCCGACTGGCTGCGCGTGGACTCGGAGAACTTCGCCGCCGCCCCCGTCGAGCAGATCCTGAGCCGCTTCCCCGGCGTAACCGCGGCCGCCGTCTATCCCCTGCCCGACCCGGTCACCGGCGATCAGGTGATGGCGGCGCTCGAGGTCCCCGGCGGCGAGTTCGACCCCGGCGCCTTCTGGTCCTTCCTCGGCCAGCAGCCCGACCTCGGCACGAAGTGGGCCCCGCGGCTGGTCCGGGTCATCACACGTCTTCCGCTGACCGCCACGCACAAGATCAGCAAGCCGACCCTGCGTCGCATGCTGTGGAACGGCGAGGACCCGGTCTACGAAGCCGCCGGCGAGGGATATGTGCCGATGACGGCGAACCGCAAGGCCGCGCTGGAGGCCGAGTACGCCCGGCAGGGCCGGGACCACCTCCTCCGGCTCTGACCGTGCATTCCTGAGTCCGGCCGCTGTTGGTCATAGGCTGGCGGGGAGGCCGAACGCGGGGAACATCGAGGGCTGCTCGAAGGCGGCCATGTCGACCAGCCGACCGTGTTCGAACCGCAGGACGGTGAGCGAGAACGGAGAGAACGCGGTCTCGCCTGGACGGCGGAGGTACCCGGCAACGCCCGGCTGTCCATTGGCCGTGATCGGCAGGCATCGCCATTGGCCGAGGGCGTTCATGCCGCCGCGGAGCGCGTCGCCGACCTCCTGGTCGCCGTTCCACTCGCCGACCAGGGGGGAGATGGCCAGTCGTATGTCGTCGCGCAGCATGGCGATCAGTGCCTCCGGGTCGGCCTGTTCATGCGCGTCGATGAAGCGCTGGAGCAGGCGGCGCTGCCCCGGATCGGGCTCGGCGGCCGGTGCCCAGGCCAGCCGCCCATCCGGCCACTGATCGCGCAGCGTTCTGCGGGCGCGCTGGAGCGCGCTGTTGGCCGCCGGGAGGCTCATGTCGAGCACCTCGGCGACCTCGGCGGCCGGAAAGCCGACCACGTCGCGCAGGATCAGCACCGCCCGCTGGCGCGGCGGCATCAGCTGGATCGCCGCCAGGAACGCGAGCGAGATCGTCTCCCGGCTCACCGCTGCCGCCTCCGGGCCGGGCTGGCCAGCGGCCACCTCGTCCAGCAGCGCGTCCGGGTAGGGCTGCACCCACGGCATCGCGGCGATCGACGGTCCTGAGCCGGTCGGTGCGCTGGACGGCGCGGGCACCGCCCGGCGGGCCTCACGGCGCAGCGTGTCCAGGCAGACGTTGGTGGCGATGCGGTACATCCAGGTGCGCGGGCTCGACCGGCCCTGGAACTGATCCCGGGAGCGCCAGGCACGCAAGAGCACCTCCTGCACGTGATCTTCGGCGTCATCAAAGGACCCGAGCATCCGGTAGCAGTACACGTGCAGCTCGCGCCGGTACTGGCGGACCAGGTCGTCGAAGTCGCCCACCCTGGATCCCTTCGTATCAGCGCTGACCGGTAGATCACAGTACCCGCGCCCGCGGACCGATTAGCTTTCCGGCCCGGCGCGTCTACATGGCCGACAACGCTTAGCTGGAGGCTCACATGCGACGAGTAACACTGCAAATGGGCATGTCACTTGACGGATACGTGGCCAGCGACAGGGAACATCCCGGCGTCGCCGTTCCCGAGGACGCGGCACTCGTCAGCTGGAAGATAGACCGCCTGGCCAGGGCGGGAGCCCACCTCATGGGCCGCACGACGTACCAGGAGATGGCGGCCTACTGGCCGCGCTCAACGGAACCGTACGCGGCGCCGATGAACGACCTCCCCAAGATCGTGTTCTCCGGGACGCTCAGCGAGGCTTCCTGGCCCACCACCCGGATAGCCCGCGGCGACCTGGCGGCGGAGATCGCCGCGCTGAAGGAGGAGCCCGGGGGCGATCTGATCGCCCACGGGGGCGCCAGCTTCGCCGCGGCCCTCGCCGCGCGCGGATTGATCGATGAGTACTGCCTGGTCATCCAGCCGGTGGCCGTCGGCGGCGGGCAGGCACTGTTCGCGGAACTGTCGGCGCCGCTGCGCCTGGAGCTCGTCGAGGCCAGAAGCTTCACGTGCGGCGTCGTCGTGCACGTCTACCGGCCACGATGACGTCGAAGGGATGATCTCGCCCGCATCGCGCGGGCCGTGATCGGGTGTTTGGATGGGCACATGACAATCCAGCAGGAGGCGTCGCGCGTGGTCAGCGCCAGCCGGGAGATCGCGGCCGGGCCGGGGCGGATCTTCGAGCTGATCGCGGACCCGGCTCAGCAGCCGCGCTGGGACGGCAACGACAACCTGGCCGGGGCACCGGACGGGCAGCGGGTCCGCCGCGCGGGTGATGTGTTCACGATGACGCTCACCCACGGCGGCGTCCGGGAGAACCACGTGGTCGAGTTCGACGAGGGCCGCCTGATCGCGTGGCGGCCCGCCGAGGTGGGGCGGGAGCCGCCAGGGCACCTGTGGCGATGGGAGCTCGAGCCGGTCACCGGCGCGCGCACGCGGGTCACCCATACCTACGACTGGACCCAGCTGACCGATGAGAAGCGCCTCCCGCGGGCCCGCGCGACCACGGCCGGCAAGCTCCAGTCCTCCCTCGACCGGCTCGCTGCTCTCGCGGAAGGCTGCGGTTAGCCGGCGTCGCCGGTGACCGGCAGGCCCGAGCCGGCCGCATGAGCCCAGTCGTCGTCGACCTGGACAACCCGCCGGCCGGCGCGCTGCAGGATGGACGCGGCTACCGAGGCGCGCATTCCGCTCCGGCAGTACACCCACACCACGCCGTCGGGCACCTCGTCGGCGCGCTGCTCCACCTCCCAGAACGGAACGTGGACCGCAGGGGCCAGGCGGCCGGCGCGCCATTCCTCCGGGGCCCGGACATCCAGCACGACCATGTCCTCCCGGCCCCAGGCGCGCGCGAGGCCTGCGAAGTCGGTGACGGCGTAGCGTGCGGTCTGCCCGGCGGCCAGTTCGCCGATCGGGCCGGTGCCGGATGCGGCCAGATGGTCGATGCCGATGCGGGAAAGCTGGAGCTGCGCTTCGGCGACCTGGTCCGGGCGGTCGCCGAGCAGGGTCAGCGGGGTGTCCCACGGGATGGCCCAGCCGAGGTAGGTGCAGAACTGGTCGCCGAGCTCAACCGAGATCGTCCCGGCGACATGAAGCAGGGCGAAGGCACGCCGCTGCCTGAGGTCGACGACCCATTCGCCGGCGTCGATCCGGCGGCGTATGTCACGCGCGTCGGCGCGGGCGGGCGGCGTCAGGTCAGGGATGGCGGGACCGGACCGGTTGGCGTGTGCCATGTGCGCGTAGTAGCGGGGATAGGCGCCGAGCCCGGTGATGAGCTGTCTGACGAACGTTTCCTCGTCGCTGGTGAGGGCCACGTTGACGCGCCGCTCCCGCCCGATGGTGGACCAGTCGCCGGAGGCCGGCGTCGCGGAGCAGAAGCTGCCGAACCCGTGGGTCGGGTAGACCGCGACCTGATCAGGAAGCTCGCCGGCCAGCCGGCGGGCCGAGCGGTACTGCGCGCGGGTGAGCTGCTCGGTCTGCTGCGGGCTGATCAGGTCGGTGCGGCCGACGGCCCCGTACAGCAGGGAGCCGCCGGTGAAGACCGCGGCAGGGGGCGCGCCGCGGTCGGCCAGCACGTAAGCCATGTGGCCCGGGGTGTGCCCGGGGGTGTGGACCGGCGTTAGCGTGAGGTTGCCGGTGCGCAGGACGCCGCCCTCACTGACCGGGAGCCGTTCGAAACAGACCTCGTCCAGCGCGGCGATACCGTACGCTGCCCCGGCCGCCTGCGCCAGTGCGTACCCGCCGGTGACGTAGTCGTTATGGATGTGGGTCTCCAGCACGTGGGTGATGCGGACCCCGGCGCCGGCCGCAGCCGACAGCATCCGGCCGATGTCGCGCTGCGGGTCGATGACGACCCCCACCTCACCGTCGTGAGCCAGGTAACTGCGGTCCCCGAGACCGGGCGTCTCGACGGTGATGACCTCGGGCATGGACCGGCTCCCTCCTGCCAGCGGGCGAGCGCGTTCCGCTAAAGTACGAATGTACGTACATACAAGTTTAGCCAGGGCCCGGGCGTCAATCTCCGGCTCCCGGGCCCTGAGGGCAGCGTGGTCGGCACACGGAGGGTGGGCGTTCGGCTGTGGCAGTAGCGGACGATCAGCTCCAGCGCTGGGTGAAGGTGCTCAACCAGGATGCCTGCATCGGCTGCCACGCGTGCACGACCGCGTGCAAGAGCGAGAACGAGGTCCCGCTTGGGGTGACCAGGACCTACGTGAAGTCCGTCGAAACCGGGACGTTCCCGCAGGTGCGGCGGTCGTTCCAGGTCACCAGATGCAACCAGTGCGCGGACGCGCCGTGCGCCGACGCGTGCCCGACGGGGGCGATGTACCGGCGCGATGACGGGATCGTCGACTTCGACAAGAACGTCTGCATCGGCTGCAAGGCCTGCATCGCCGCCTGCCCCTACGACGCGATCTTCATCAACCCCGAGGACAACTCGGCGGAGAAGTGCAACATGTGCGCGCACCGGCTGGATGTCGGGCTGGAGCCGGCCTGCGTCACGGTCTGCCCCACCCAGGCGATCATGGTCGGCGACCTGAACGACCCGACGTCCAGGGTCGCCCAGATCGTTGGCCGGGAACCGGTCACCGTGCGGCGGCCGGAGAAGGGGACCAGGCCCCGCGTGTTCTACCAGGGCGCCACCCAGGCGACGCTGGACCCGCTCGCCGCGCGCCGGCCGGACGGCGGGCTGTACGCGTGGGCGACCCAGGGCGGCGAGCATGACCCGGACCACGTCGCGGCCGGGCACCCGGGCCGGCCCGGCTCCAGCGCGGAGGCGCTGCTCTGCTACGACATCGGGCACCACGCGCCGTGGGGCGGGCGGGTCAGCCTCTACACCTGGACGAAGGGCCTGGCCGCCGGCGGCCTGCTGGTCCCGCTGATCCTGATCCTGGCCGGGCGGATGTCGTGGTCAGACGACGCGGGCCGGTGGGCGGCCCCGGTCATCGCGCTGGCGTTCCTCGCCCTGACCGGAGTCCTGCTGATCTGGGACCTGCGCCACCCGTGGCGGTTCTACCTGATCTTCACCCGGCATCAGTGGCGAAGCTGGCTGGTGCGCGGCTCGTTCATCGTCGGCGGCTACGGCGGCGCGGCCGGGCTGTACCTGGCCGGGTCGCTGGCCGGATCGGTGGGCGCGCGCCAGGTGGCGGCGGGTTTCGCGGTGCCGCTGGCGCTGGCTGCGGCCTGCTACACCGCCTACCTGTTCGCCCAGGCCAGGGCGAGAGACCTGTGGCAGAGCCCGCTGCTGGCCCCGCACCTGGCCGTCCAGGCGGTGCTCGCCGGGGCCGCCGCGATCCTCCCGTTCGCGCTGTGGCTCAGCCCCCGCGCCGCGGTCACCGGCGCGGAGGTGCTGCTCGCGGCGAGCGCGGCCGCTCACGTGCTGCTCGTGCTCGGGGAGGTCACGGTCACCCATCCGACCGAGCACGCCCGCCTGGCCGCGCACGCGATGACCGGCGGCCGGTACGCCCGGTTCTTCTGGCCCGGCCTGGCCGCGGTGGCGGTGGGGGTGGCCGCGCCGTGGGCTGGTGTCGTCGTGGTCCCGTTCGCGCTGGCCGGCCTGCTCGCGCACGAGCACGCCTACGTGCAGGCCGGCCAGTCGGTCCCGCTCGCCTAGGAGGCGCCTCGATGTCCGGCCCCGTCCACATGCCCGCTCTGGACGGCTTGGGCGTGCGGGTGTCGGCCGCGCGCGCGGCGGCCGAGGCCAGGGGCGAGACGTTCTACCCCGGCGCCAGCCGGGTGCACCTGGCCGCGTTCCCGCCGAAGGAGCGATGGGACGACTGGGTCGAGCTGTCCTCGCGGGCCTGGCCGGCGCGGGAGGAACGCCACTACACGCTGGTGCCGACCACGTGCTTCAACTGCGAGTCCGCCTGCGGGCTGCTCGCCTACGTCGACGCCGGCACCGGCCAGGTCCGCAAGTTCGAGGGCAACCCCGAGCATCCCGGGTCCCGCGGCCGCAACTGCGCCAAGGGACCAGCCACGATCAACCAGGTCACCGACCCCGACCGGGTGCTGTACCCGCTGCGCCGCGCCGGGCGCCGCGGGGCGGGCAGGTGGGAGCGGATCAGCTGGGACGAGGCCCTGGACGCGCTCGCGGCGCGGATCCGCGCCGCGATCACCGAGGGCCGGCAGAACGAGGTCATGGTGCACCTCGGCCGCCCCGGCGAGGACGGGTTCACCGAGCGGGTGCTGGCCAGCTGGGGAGTGGACGGGCACAACTCACATACGAACGTATGCTCCTCCGGCGGGCGGACCGGGTTCCAGTTCTGGATGGGCATCGACCGGCCCAGCCCGGACCACGCCAACGCGAGGGTCATCTACCTGATCAGCTCGCACCTGGAGGCCGGGCACTACTTCAACCCGCACGCGCAGCGGATCACCGAGGCACGGGCCAGGGGGGCCAAGGTGATCGTCCTGGACACCCGGCTTTCGAACACCGCGACGCACGCGGACTACTGGCTGTCGCCGCAGCCGGGCAGCGAGGCCGCGATCAACCTGGCCGTGGCGAACCACCTGATCCAGACGCGGCGTTATAACGAGGATTTTGTCAGGAAGTGGTGGAACTGGAAGGAGTACCTGGCCGCGTGCCACCCGGGCCGGCCGGTCGCCTTCGAGACGTTCCAGGAGATCCTTGCCGGGCTGTACGCGGAGTTCACGTTCGAGTTCGCCGCCGCCGAATCCGGCATCGACGCCGCGGTGATCGCCGAGGTCGCCGGCGTCGTGGCCGGGGCGGGTACCCGGTTCTCCTGCCACTCCTGGCGGTCGGCCGCCGCGGGCAACCTGGGCGGCTGGCAGGTGTCCCGGACGCTGTTCCTGATCTCCGCGCTGCTCGGCGCGGTCGCCACCGAGGGCGGCACGTTCCCCAACGCCTGGAACAAGTTCGTGCCCCGGCCCATCCACGTGCCGCCGCACCCCGGCGTGTGGCAGGACCTGTCCTGGCCGGAGGAGTACCCGCTGGCCCAGAACGAGATGAGCTTCCTGCTGCCGCACTTCCTCGCCGACGGCCGCGGCAGGCTCGACACCTACTTCATCCGGGTCTACAACCCGGTCTGGACCAACCCCGACGGGCTGTCCTGGATGGAGGTGCTCACCGACGAGACCAAGATCGGCTGCTTCGTGGCGTTGACCCCGACCTGGAACGAGTCGGCCTACTTCGCCGACTACGTGCTGCCGATGGGCCACGGCTCCGAACGGCACGACACGCACTCCTACGAGCAGTACGACGGGCAGTGGATCGGCTTCCGGCAGCCGGTGCTGCGCGCGGCCCGCGAGCGGCTCGGTGAGCAGGTCACCGACACCCGCCAGGTCAACCCGGGCGAGGTGTGGGAGGAGAACGAGTGGTGGACCGAGCTGTCCTGGCGGATCGACCCGGCCGGCTCGATGGGCATCAGGCGCTACCACGAGTCCCGGGCCCGGCCCGGCGAGAAGCTGACCGTGGATGAGTACTACGGCTGG
>Ga0070698_100005063_pt1 | contig 14441 bp, 9 predicted proteins | sample KBSK1502metaG_FD_65477 | JGI IMG/M metagenome (GOLD analysis project Ga0070698, IMG submission 65477) | Corn, switchgrass and miscanthus rhizosphere microbial communities from Kellogg Biological Station, Michigan, USA - KBS K1-50-2 metaG | ecosystem: Host-associated > Plants > Roots >...
ATCTCTGTAAATAGCGTCGCCACCCGCACATTGGGGACGAGCATCATCCAGTAAATACGCTGGTTGTGAATCAGTCCAGCGCACGAGCGTAAAAATTTACATCCTGACTGTGGGCAGCTAGCACAGCGCCGAACCGCAAACCGCCAACCGTAAACCGCTAACCGCCAACCCCTACACTACCACCAGCGCGGATCTGTGAGCCAGATGGCGTAGATGAGCAGGAAAGATAGGGAGATCGCAATCAGAAAGATTATTCCGATAATCATACCGACAAAGATCCAGTCCCCACGGGTCACCGGTTTCCCGGTACCGGCATGCTTCCGTAACAGCTCATAGTTCTTCCGATTGGCCTTAAAGAAAAAGGTGAAAAGATCCCCCACGATCGGAATACCTTGGAAAAGGGCGTTGAGCAGAACATTCAACGCCATCCGGGCGAGCACGATCTTCGGTAGCCGATGCCTTACGCTCCCGAACAAAACGGCAGTTGAAATGAACGCGTCGATCTGGTCACCGATTATGGGGATGAAGCCAATCAAAGGATTTATGCCGAAGCGAAACTTCGTTCCCGGCATGCGAAAGATCGTGTCCATCACCTTGGTCACCAGATCAAGAACCCCATCGATCTCTTGGCGCTTGCCGGCCTTCCTCTCCGGTGGCAAGACTTCGACTTCTATCGTTTTGGTCTCGTGATCCGACTGCTGAGTTTTCACGACGGAGAAAGCTATACCGAAAACACCCGGCACGGTAGGGCGAAAACCTCGGCGCGCCGAAATCTTGCGATGCCTTTGCGCGGGCGGCGCCGGGTTTGAGCCATATCCGGAATCTGTCCGAAAACAACTGAATGAGTGTCGGCGATCCCGTTTCGTGCTCGGTGGGGATGCGCTCCCGACCAAGCGAAGCGCTTCGTCGGGGCCGGTTCCATAGTGTTTGCTCAAACTCAACCCTAGGGGCGCGCCGTAGCTCGCGAAGGCGGCCCGCGCGTCTATTTACGCAGCGCGAGGCAGATCACATCCATTTGAGAACAACGATCCGGGTGAAACGCCCGCGGACCCACAGAGCGCATCCCTACCGAACAAAACGGACCGGCGGGAGCCGATCCCTACCGTTAGCCCGGAATTTCGCGCAGCATCTGCGCGTTGGTCGGGAACTTGCGGAGAAATGAGAGGAGCCGCTCAATCGCTTCGGTCGGGCGATGCCCGGCTAAACCCCGTCGAATCGTATTGATCTTCTCGAGATCTTTTTGGGGTAACAACAACTCTTCGCGTCGAGTTCCCGATTTGAAAATGTCGACTGATGGGTAGGTCCGCTGATCACTGATCTGACGATCCAAAACCATTTCCATGTTCCCCGTGCCCTTGAACTCCTGAAAGATCAGTTCGTCCATTTTCGAGCCGGTCTCGATCAGGGCGGTAGCCATGATGGTCAGCGAGCCCGCTTCTTCGGTATTTCTGGCGGCAGCGAAAAGCTTTCGAGGAATCTCCATCGCTCGCGAGTCCATGCCGCCACTCATGGTACGACCGCTACCGGCGCTCGCGTTATTAAACGCGCGGCCCACTCGGGTTAACGAATCCATTAACACAAAAACGTCGCGGTTAGCTTCTACCAGCCGCTTGGCGCGTTCGATGGCGAGCTGCGCAATGCGAGTATGGCTTTTGATATCGCTGTCATTCGAGCTTGCCATGATATCAGCTTTTGGCACAGTCCGGCGAATTTCGGTCACTTCTTCCGGTCGTTCGTCCACCAGCAGAATGATCAAGCTGGTCTCCGGATGATTTCGGACCACCGCATCAGCGATGTGCTGCAATAAAGTGGTCTTACCTGTCCGTGGCGGCGCAACAATCAATCCGCGCTGTCCCTTTCCGATCGGTGTCATGAGATCCATCACTCGCGTCGTGTACCGATCGGGAACGGTCTCGAGTCGAATGCGTTCCGTTGGATTGATTGAGGTGAGTTCCTCAAACACCGGTAAGTTTCGGTAGCGCTCCGGGTCCTCCCCGTTGATCTCAGTCAGTTTGAACAGCTGCGGTCCCCGACTGCCACGCCGAATCTCTCCCTTGATCCAGAGACCATCGCGAAGGGCATGCTTTCGCACTACCTCCGGAGTAACAAAAATATCCTGTGGCGATTGAACGTAGTTGCGTTTCGGGTCGCGCAGAAAGCCAAATCCTTTGCCCGACACCTCAATCAACCCTTCGCCATAAACCGGCTCAGGCTTCGGTTGTTCGACGGTTATTTCACCGTGGGCGCGATGTCTGCCGTTTTCGGCCGGAGCCAACTCCTGGGTCTCATTCACCTCCGAAGCCACGTTGGTCCGATGGTTGGCGACCGGCCTTTCTTCTGACCGACTGCCCTGGTCTTCGGCTACGGAATGACCCGCATCATGTCGAACCGAACCATCCCCCGCCGTTGGTTCGTAGTTTCTTTGATCGGAAGGTCGATTTGCCGTTTCCAGTAGCTGACCTTGCGATGGTTCGCCAACTTGCTGGTCATTCGATTTAGTTGGTTTCCTTCCGCCACCCCTTCGGGCCGACGTCCGCTTTGCACTGGAACCGGGTGCGGACCGAGTCCGTTTCGGCTTCTTTTCGCTCTCATCGCCTAACAAAGCAGGCTGTTCGTTTCCTTCTGGCATAACTTCCTCCAAAATCTTCTTTCTTCTAACGCAATGGTGCCCTGGATCGATTAGTGAGCGAGCTTCGCCAATGTTTCTTCTGCAATATCGAAATTGCCGTGCACACTTTGAACATCTTCGTTCTCTTCTAGTTCATCACAAAGCCGCAACACTTGGTCAGCCAGGGAGGAGTCCTGAACCGGTACCAGGTTCTCCGGGATAAAGCTCAGCTTCTGTAGCTCAATCGGGATCCCCGCCTGCCGGATTGCTTCGCCCACCTGATAGAGTTGATCGTGCGGTGTTGTCACCAGATAGGACTCTTCATCGACGACCAAGTCTTCGGCGCCCGCTTCCAGTGCAATCTCCAGCAGCCGATCTTCTTCCAGTGCAGTTCGAGGAACCGTTATTTGTCCCTTTCTCTTAAATAGATAAGAGACGGCTCCCGTCGCCGCCAGGTGTCCATTATTTTTGCTGAAAATCCTTCGAATGTCCGCGGCTGTCCGGTTCTTATTGTCAGTGGCCGCTTCTACGATTAAAGCAACGCCGCTTGGACCGTATCCCTCATAAATCAGCTCTTCGACGATTCCTCCTGCAATTTCGCCGGTTCCCTTTTTAATCGCACGGTCAATGGTGTCATTGGGCATGTTCTGGGCCCGTGCTCCCAGGACTGCCGAACGCAAGCGAGGATTCAAATCCATGTCTCCTCCGCCCATCCGGGCGGCGACCATGATCTCCTTGGAGAACCGGCTAAATAATTTGCCACGCTTCGCGTCTATAGCGCCCTTAAAGCGTTTTACTTTGGACCACTTACTATGACCCGCCATAATTCGGGTTCGGAAAAATAGATTGAGAACGGAAAGTTAAAGGTTATGCAATGAGCCGCTCGCGACCGAGAGAAGACAGGAAGTCTGTAGAACCGCCGGTTAGCGAATCACTTTGCGATAACCTACCAAAACCTATCAGGAGTCTTTTGTCAAGCTGTTGCCAGTTTGGCCGACGCTCGCTTCCGAGCCGTCGACTCCAGAATCTTCTTGCGCAGCCGTAGGTTTTTGGGGGTTGCCTCGACGTACTCGTCTGAAGCAATGTATTCGAGGGCGCGTTCCAGGCTCATTTTGAGAGGGGGGGCAAGTTGGACCCCTTTTCCGTCTCCTTGGCTTCGCATGTTAGTGAGGTGCTTAGTCTTACACGGGTTCACCGTCAGATCGTCCGGCCGGGAATTTTCACCTACGATCATTCCCTCGTATACCTCTTCCTGGGGCCCGAGGAATAGGCGGCCTCGCTCCTGAACGTTGTTGAGCGCGTAAGAGGTGGAAACACCGCTCTCCATTGCTACCAGCACCCCATTGCCGCGACTTGAGATTTCACCTTTGTGCGGTCCGTATTCCTTGAAGAGGTGACTCATTGAACCAAGTCCGCGAGTGAGATTTACCAGATCGCTCTCAAAGCCAATCAACCCACGAGTCGGGATCACCGCCTCCACCAAAACACTATTGGTTTGATGATCCATGCTTACGATGTCGGCCTTACGACCGGCCAGCGACTGTAAAATGTCTCCTAGATTTTCGTTTGGAACATCCACATAGAGTGTTTCAAATGGCTCCAGCGGTTCGGCGCCCACGTCTTTTTTGAAGATGACCTCCGGCCGCGACACCAGGAGCTCAAACCCTTCTCTTCGCATCTGTTCCACCAGGATAGCGATTTGCATTTCCCCGCGGGCGCTCACGGTGAAAACGCCGGCTAGATCGGTCTCAGTGAACCCTAGGGAAACATTCGTACGTATTTCCCGCACTAACCGCTCCTTAATATGGCGAGCGGTCAGAAATTTTCCGTCCCGACCAGCCAACGGTGAATCGTTGACCACAAAATTCATCTGGATGGTAGGCGGATCGATGTGAACAAATTCAAGTGCCGGCCGATCCTCAGTATCGGTAATTGTCTCTCCGATCGCCACCTCTTCAAATCCCGCCAGGCCGATGATGTCGCCCGCTCCGGCGTGCTTAATTTCCGTGCGTTCCAAACCTTCATGTCCAAACAGCGCAGTTACATTGGTGCGTTCACGACGCCCATCGAGGTGAATCAAAACGACGGAATCGCCCACCGAGACACGGCCGCTCACGATGCGACCGAAGGCCAATCGACCGAGATAATCGCTATAGTCTAGATTCGAGACAAGAAACTGAAAGTAAGACTGCTCAGATTTTGGCGGCGGCGGAATATGCTTAATGATCGCCTCGAATAGAGGCTCCATATTGTCGTTCGTCTCGTGAATCTCGCGCACCGCATATCCCTCTTTCGCGCTGGCGTAAATAACCGGAAAATCGAGCTGTTCGTCCGTAGCGTTCAGCTCAACAAAGAGATCAAACACCATGTCCAACACCTTATGCGGACGCGCATTCTCCCGGTCGATTTTGTTAATGACGACAATCGGACGAGTATGATTTTCCAGCGCCTTGCGCAGGACAAATTTAGTTTGCGCTTGCGGCCCATCGTGCGAGTCCACCACCAGGAGAACCCCGTCCACCATTTTCATAATCCGCTCTACCTCTCCCCCAAAATCGGCGTGACCCGGCGTATCCACAATGTTGACGTGGTAGTCCCGATATCTGAAGGCCGCGTTTTTTGCCTTGATGGTAATCCCCTTTTCGCGCTCGAGATCCATCGAGTCCATCACCCGCTCTTCCACCTTCTGGTTGGTGCGAAACGTGCCGGACTGCCTAAGCAACTGATCAACTAACGTCGTCTTCCCGTGGTCGACGTGTGCGATGATCGCGATATTACGAATCTTCTCCATATCCCCTCCGAGAGCCGGCAAGATGACTTTGGAGGGGGATGACGTCAATGAGTTTATCAAGCTGATAAGATCCCTTTCTCCGTCGGTCTAATTGACGAGCCGTTTGGGCCCGAAATCTTGGTTAGCCGGCTCGTCTTTGTCTCATATAAGTAGGCCGCGGGCTCTCCATAGTCGGATCCGATATTTAATCCAAAAAAGTCGCCTAGATCGATCGGGGTCACTTCGCGATGCGTATGACCGCAGACGACTCCGGCAATTCTCTCTTTTTCTTGTCGGAGCAGTGCCCCCATCCGCTCGTTTCCCAGGTAAGCTCGAAAAAAGGTATACACGCTCGGCGCCTCTAAATTAACCGTCGAAATATCAGGGATACCGAGCAACCCTGCAAATGGCGGAGTGTGTAGGACGACGAATGCGCGTTTCTCTGTAACCGTTCTCAGCCTGGCGGCAAGACCGCGGACCTGTTCTTGAGCCACCGACACAGGATCCAGATCGCGCGGCATACGGAAAAAATCTCGCCAACGCAACGGGGTCGAAGTCGGTGGCTTTCCGGCCAGGTAATGTTCAGTCGTCACCAGTGCGCCATCGTAGTGAAGATTGGGATAGCGAAACCCGAGATCATAGTGGCCATAGGCGCCGACCAAGGTGATCTCGCCGAGGAGAAGATTCTCCAAATCCAAAAGACAGATAGCAAATTGATCGGCCGCCGGCGTCCAATGGCGATCGATCACTTCGGACAAGGAACGGCATCCTTTGCTCGGCCCCAACCAGAAGTCATGATTCCCGAGCGTAAGGGCGATCGGTCCATCTGCAAAAATATTACGCAAATGTCTGAACGAATTTGCTGCCTCCGGTGCGACTGCCAGGTCGCCGGCGATAACTAATCCGTCCGGCCGGTGAGTTCTGACCCATTGTCGCAACCGCGAAAGTACAACTTCGCGCCACTGGGGAACCAGATGTAGATCCGATGTGATTAAGAGCCTCACTTCCGGAGAAGCTCACACGAAGCGGGCAAGACACAAAGGAATAACGCCGATAGCGGCGGGAACGGCGGGAACGACGTGAGAGGTGATTGGTGATTGGTGATCGGTAACAAGGGGGCAGCGGATTAGCGGCGCGCAACAAGTCCTTTGCCTGGCTTCTCCATGTGCTATCAAACGAGGCAAGTTTGTTTTACTTATCACCAATCACCAATCACCTCTCACGTAGTTCCCGACGTTCCACTCGCCATACCCGCCTCCCCCAGGCGTCTCCACCACAATGGAGTCTCCCGACTGAACTTCGGCGGTCGCACAACTGTCGAGAACTTCTTGGGTTCCGTCCGTTCGCTCGATATAGGTCCGTCCCGTCGCTCCAGCTCCCCCTCCGCTCAAACCAAAGGGCGCAATCCGGCGGCTACCAGCCAAAATCGCCACCGTCATCGCTTCGCGAAAAGTAATTCGTCGAATCACCCCGTCCCCGCCGTTCCACCGCCCTTGGCCGCCCGAACCGGCACGAATTCGAAACTCTGAGACAATGACCGGGTATCGCAGTTCGAGGACTTCGGGATCAGTCATTCGGGAATTGGTCATGTGCGTATGAACCGCGGATGCCCCGTGAAATCCGTGGCCTGCTCCGGCGCCGCCACAAATCGTTTCGTAATACTGAAACCGGACGTTACCGAAGGTCAGATTGTTCATGGTTCCTTGGGCGGCAGCAAGCACCCCAAGGGCGCCATACAACGCGTTCACCACCGCTTGAGAAGTTTCGACGTTCCCGGCTACCACTGCCGCCGGCGTCCTTGGGTCGAGCATCGAACCGGCCGGAATTTTTATGTCGATTGGCTCCAAACATCCTTCGTTAAGCGGAATTGGCTCGCGAACCAGTGTGCGAAAGACATACAACACGGCAGCGCGAACGATCGCGGATGGCGCATTGAAGTTGTTTGCTACTTGAGCCGATGTGCCGGTGAAATCGATTCGAGCCGAACGCGTTTCACGATCGACCGTAATCGCCACCTGAATCTGAGCGCCGCAATCCATCGGGAGCAGAAATGTTCCCGGTGTTAGACGGTCAATAGTCCGGCGTACTTGTTCAGCCGCGTTCTGCCGGATGTAGTCCATGTAGGCACCTACGACCTCACCTCCATAACGCTCCACGATTTCAAGCATGAGGATGATCCCTTTTTGATTGGCGGCGAGTTGCGCGTGAATATCGCCAAGGTTCTGCGCCAGGTTGCGAACCGGAAAAGGGCCGGTCGTAAATTTTTCGACCAACTCTTTTTCCCGCAATTGGCCCGATCGCACCAATAGCAAGTCATCGATCAAGATCCCCTCCTCGTCGATCGTTTGGCTGGTGGGCGGCATCGAGCCTGGAGTCAAACCACCAACGTCAGCGTGATGACCGCGACTGGCTACCCAGAAAAGCGGCCAATCTCCGATGCTAAATACGGGCGAAATCACCGTAATATCCGGAAGATGAGTACCGCCGCGAAATGGGTCGTTCAGCGCAAAGCTATCGCCTCTGCGGATATCATTTTTTCTTCGTTCTATGATCGATCGGACCGCAGTTCCCATCGAACCGAGATGAACTGGCATATGCGGCGCATTGGCGACGAGCTGGCCGTCCGCATCAAACAGCGCACAGGAATAGTCGAGCCTTTCTTTAATGTTGACGGAATAAGCGGTGTTGCGAATGACCGCGCCCATCTGTTCGGCGACTGAGAAAAACAGATTGTGAAAAAGCTCAAGCTGAATCGGGTCGGCCTTCGTCCCGACCTCGATCCGCGTTGATCGCGGAAGCGCCCTGGTGACGACGAGATTCCGTTCGCGAGTGATTTCCGCACGCCAACCGACCTCGAGCACGGTCGTGGCGTGCGGTTCCACGATCAAAGCGGGTCCTTCCAGTTTTGTACCGAAAGGCATTTCATCTCGCTTCCAAACTGGTGTGCTGCTCCATTCACCGGAAAGGAATACCGAAACTTCGTCAGCCGGCAGCTCGGATGCTGAAACCGGTGAGCCGTCAAAAGAGACGGCAGCGCCTCGACTGATGGCCTCGACTGAAACGGCCTCGATAGCCAGTGCTCGATCCTGCATCGTGAAACCGAAAACGTTCTGATGCGCAGTAGCGAAGGCGCCGGTTAGCTGTTCCAACGGAGAATCATCCAACATTAGTGCGGTGTCGGTGCCTTGATAACGCACGTGGATCGACCGACTAACTCGGTCCAGAGTGGCACCCTGTTTTTCGATCCCCGCTCTGGCCTCTGCTTCCAACTCATCGAGCCGTCTTCGAGCGAACCGGAAGCCGTTCGGATCCAGATTTGCTTCGATCGAGCTCTCGCGAAGGAAACGCAAATCGGCAGTACCAATCCCGTAGGCGGAAAGCAGTCCGGCCAGCGGATGGATCAATATTTGGCTTATCGACAACGCATCGGCGACGGCGCAGGCATGTTGACCTCCAGCCCCACCAAAGCTGACCAGCGTGTGATCGCTGAGGTCGTAACCACGAGCGACCGAAATCTCTTTGATGGCGTTGGCCATGCTTTCTACCGCGATGCGCAAGAAACCTTCAGCCACCTGCTCGCGCGACCGGCCCGTCACCTCGGCTACTTGATTTAGCCGCGATTCCGCTGCCAGCCGATCGAGTGGTTGATCACCGGTTGACCCAAAGATCGCCGGAAAGAACCGCGGGTGAATTCGTCCCAGAGACAAATTGCAGTCCGTGACTGTGAGCGGGCCGCCTTTTCGATAGCAGGCCGGCCCGGGATCCGCTCCGGCACTTTCCGGACCTACTTGAAACCGGTCGCCGGCAAATCGGCATATCGAGCCGCCTCCGGCGGCTACGGTATGAATATGTAGCATTGGAACTCGAAGGCGTACACCGGCAATCTCTGACTCGAAACGGCGCTCGTATTGCCCAGCGAAATGAGTCACGTCGGTCGATGTGCCTCCCATATCAAATCCCACGATTTTTTGAGAACCGGCCTGTTCAGCGGCCCTGACGGCCCCGACCATTCCACCTGCCGGCCCAGAGAGAATGGCGTCTTTTCCGCGAAACTGGGCAGCGCTCGCTAAACCACCGTTCGATTGCATGAAAAAGATCGGCACGTGTGGCAACGCCTGGTGAACGCTATCAATGTAGCCGTGCAGCACTGGCGAGAGGTACGCGTCGACCAAAGTCGTCTCACCACGGGGAACGAGCTTAATCAATCGGCTTACTTCATGGCTGAGCGAGACCTGGGAGAACCCGATTCTGCGAGCAATATCAGCAACGCGTAATTCATGCTGAGGAAATCGGAAGCTATGCATGAGCGCGATGGCTACCGCGCGAAAGCCAGCGGCAAAAGCTTCCCGCAAAACATTCTCGGTTTGCTGCTCATCCAGCGGCTCCAACTCGATCCCATCCACCGAAAACCGGCCGGAAACTTCAATTATTCGCTCATAAACCGGCATAGGCAGTTTAATCTCCAGATCGAACAAACGAGGCCGCTGTTGGGTGCCGATCCGAAGAACATCTCGTAGATTCTGGTTTACGACCAGAACCGTCGGCTCACCCTTCCGTTCCAGCAGAGCATTGGTCGCAACCGTTGTTCCCATTTTCACCGATCGGATCGATTCCGTTGGTATTGGGTCGTCTGTATTCAACCCAAGGAGACGGCGGATCCCTTCTACGGCGGCGTCGGCGTAGTGTTCACGATTTTCGGATAAGAGTTTTAGCGTCCGAAGCGGGCCGCCGGGTTGAACCGCGATGATATCGGTAAATGTGCCTCCCCGATCGATCCAGAACTCCGTGGTCTGATCTCTGCCCATCCTGGAGGTTTAGTTCGAAACCTTTATCCACGCAGGAGGAATTTTTTGCAGAAAGATTTAAGTTTTGCGGGAATAAATCCGGAGTCTGCCGGTCAAGCTGCTAAGAGGTGACGCCTGACGGCATTCCGCCGATCAGCACTCTCCTCTTTGTCAGCCTTCCCCGACTTATGAAAAAGATTCGCGTTCCTTATCGTTTCGGCTCTTTCGGCGCGGCCCTTGCAATATCCGGGCTGCAGTTTTTGTCGGCGATGTTTCCCTGCGCTAATGCGCTGGCTAACTCAAAAAACTTCTTTGATTGGGAGAATTTGCAAAGCGACATCGCTGGTGTCGCCGATCGCACTGACCCCAATCTGGTAAATGCCTGGGGTTTAGCCCTCAATACTAACGCAAATATTTTCTGGGTCGCTGACAACGGATCAGGTCTTTCGACCCTCTACCAACCCGATGGTACGCTAGTTTCTCTGGTGGTCACGATCCCGCCAACGTCTGCGGATACCGGAACCCCACCAACTGCCGCACCTACTGGCATCGTCTTCAACCCATTTCCCAACGCATTTATACTCTCAGACGGCCAGCCAGCAGCGTTTATTTTCGATGGGGAAGATGGGAGTATCACAGCTTGGAACGGCGGTTTGAAACCGATCACCAACGCAGTGATCAAAGTCGATAACTCGTCGTCTGACCCGGCCAAGAGTTCTGTCTACAAAGGGTTGGCTCTGGCCGTCCGTCAGAACGGCGATCCTACCCTTTACGCAGCAAACTTTCATAACGGGACCGTTGATGTATTTAATAGCCAATTTAAGCCGGCCAACATCACAGGGAACTTCAAAGATCCGAGTCCGCCGTCTGTGCCCCCAGGAACTTCTCCTGGATCTACCTGGGCGCCTTTCGACCTCGCCAGTATCGAAGGCAATATTTACGTTACGTTTGCTCTTCAGAACGCCGTAAAGCATGACGATGTGGCCGGACCAGGCAACGGTTTTGTCGATGTCTTTACTACTGAAGGTGTCTTTATCAAGCGATTGATCACCACTGGTGGTTTGTTGAACTCACCCTGGGGTTTAGCCAGGGTGCCAGAGCATCAGCATTTTGGTCAGTTTGATGACGAAGTCCTGCTGGTTGGTAACTTCGGCGACGGCCACATCAACGCATACGACGTACACTCCGGAAAGTTTATCGCCACGCTCTTCCGTCGTAAGGATCAACCCTTGGACTTTAATGGTCTGTGGTCACTCTTCTTTTTCGATCGCAAACTTTACTTCACCGCCGGCATTGTGGACGAGGCACACGGGCTGTTCGGGTTTATTCACCCGCAGGAGAATGAAAATTCTGACGACTAACTGAGCCGGCTTTTTCGCTTTCCGAACGAGTTACCAAAAAAGCCGAAGCGGTATTCAGGAAGCTGCAAGGTTGATCGGTCGGAAGCGGGCTATTCGCCCGCTTCCAACGATTAAATCAACTTCGCGGATGATTCCCGCCAGCTGTGGATAGGCTTGTAGCCAAGCATCGCCCGCGCTTTCTCAATTGCGAGAAGCGTTTCGTTTGGACCAAATGACCGCTTGTGCCGGACATCGGGAAAAACTTCTTTCAGCAGCCCCTGGTTGTCCCGTTGCATGACGCCGTCGGCATTGGCGATGATAAATGCCTCTGCACCTTTGATTTTCGCCTCGAGCGCCAGACGGACGGCTTGTGCCGCATCCCGAGCGTCAATGTAGGCCCAGAGATTCCACTTACGTTTGCGCGCATCATCCTGGAAGCCGGCGAATCTCGCGTAATCTTCCGGCTCCATGATGTTTGAAAAACGAAGCCCGATAATTTTCAATTCAGGGTCCCATCGACAGAATTGCTTCGCCATTTCTTCGCCAACCAATTTCGAAAGCGAGTACGCGGATTCCGGCCGACCGGGATATTCTTCGTCTACCGGCACGTAAGGCGGCGGCGTTTCGAATGGCAGGCCGAGCACGGTCTCGCTCGATGCCCAAACCACATTTTTTATCCCAAGCTGTCGTGCGGCTTCGAACACGTTGTAGGTGCTGATCGTATTCGTTGCGAACGTAACCGCATTCGTTGCGAGTCCTGGAGCCGGTATGGCCGCCAGATGCACAACGGCAGTCACATTGCGTACACGCTCATCGATACCCGATAAAGCTGCGACGGTCTGGCCGAAGTCCGTTAGATCAACCCGGCTAAATGGCAAATTGGGATCAGAAGGCCGAACCAAATCGACACTGGCGACTTCATAATGGTGAGCCAACAGATCCTGGATGCAAGCCCGCCCAGCCTTCCCGCTTCCGCCGGTAACAACGATCATGGTTGCCAGTCAACATTTGAACCGAGTCGGTGGCAAGTGGGTTCTCGGCGTAGCGTTCGGCGTTCGGCGTTTTGGCGTTTGGCGTTTAGGGTTCGGCGTTCCCGGCGGTGTCGGACCGGTAGCGGCGACTTGCCTGTCCGACGTAGTCCGATGAGCTGCCGAGTGGTGGGTCTACTGTCGTGGGACGAAGTCGGATCCCGTTACGCCCAACGTTCCGCACCGCGGAAGAGCTTGAGCGGGGCGACCGATGTACCCAGCCAGGAAGCGCAGTCGCCATCGGTCATCTGTCATTTGTCATAGTTTTGGTCTCGCCCGGCACCCGGAACACGCGGCTCTTCGAACAGACCCAGAGTTCGGCGGGAGTTTGTAACATCAGTCGGCCCCCTGCCGCCCAGGGGGAAAAAGCCGGAAGAACAATTTGATTATCCACGCGAACGAGGGCCGGTAAGCGGAGACGATTGCCAGCGCGATCCGCAAACATCCAGCTAGGATGAAAATGGCCGACAATCTGAACCGTATTTGGATCACAGTCGGCGAGGAAATGGCCGTGATGAAAAAGATAAGAACCGACTACAATAGAGTTTTGTAGGTTGAGCTGACGTAAACCACGGTCGTGGTTTCCACGAACCAGGAAAAGGTCGGGACCGAGCCGAGCGAGATCAGCGAGGAAGCGCATCGCTTCGCTTTCGACCACCCCAGAATGGACAATGTCTCCGACCAAGATCAGTGATGCCGGCTCGTAGTCCCGTACCAATTCGCGCAATCGATCCTCAATGGTCTGCATACCCCAGAAAGGAAATAAATAGCCGCGTTGACGCTGGCTGATCTCGTACCCGTAGTGTAAGTCGGCCACAGCGAGCCATCGCTCTGAGCGGTGAAAAAGAGCCAAGCGCGAATCGAGAATCAGATCAGTCGTTATTAAACAACGAGCCACAAGAATCGGAATTTGAATATGGTGGACGGCATTTGTCATTTGTCATCCATTCGGCGACAGCCGAATGGTTCAGCTTCGTAAGAATTCCACCACCTGAGCCAAGGCGCGGGCGCGATGGCTCAGGCTGTTCTTTATCTCCGGAGGCAGTTCAGCGAACGTTTGCCAATAGCCTTTCGGAATAAACATGGCATCATAGCCAAATCCGCCATGACCGCGTTCTACTGGGATAACTTCACCTTCGACCGCTCCGCGAAAAGAACCAAGCAATTCGCCTTGACTCGCTAATACCATCGCGCACCAGAATCTGGCTTGGAATCGGGTGCCGGGTGGAAAGTGTCGCAATAAGCTAATTAATTTGAACCGATTATCGCTATCCGAAGCCTGTGGACCGGCAAACCGGGCAGATTGAACCCCGGGCGCCCCATTGAGCGCGTCTACCAGCAAACCGGAATCGTCAGCCAACACCAATCCAGTAACTATCCTAGAAATTGTGATAGCCTTGATTTGAGCATTGGCTTCGAAGGTTTGTCCGTCTTCCACGATGATTGGCGCATGCGGCAACGAGGTGAGATCGCGGACATCCCAATTCGATCCCAACATTTTCCCGATTTCCTGAGTCTTGTGTCTATTCGCGGTCGCAATGAAAAGTGTTTGCATCGTGACTAGAGCACCCCAAAGTTGCTCCGCCCGAGCCAGAAGACAATGAGCGACCGACGAAAACAATATCCGTTTCCGGAATTCGAACCGAAGTGGCAACAATACTGGCTCGAAGATCAAACTTTTCACGTGCCGAATCCCGGAGAGCCGTCGTTCGATGCCGAAAAGCCTAAGTTTTTCGTGATGGATATGTTCCCTTACCCGAGCGGGGAAGGTCTCCACGTAGGGCACCCGGAAGGGTATACGGCCACCGATATTCTCGCGCGATACAAACGGATGCGGGGTTTTAACGTGTTGCACCCGATTGGCTGGGATGCTTTCGGGTTGCCGGCCGAGCAGTTTGCCATCAACACCGG
>Ga0070698_100005064_pt1 | contig 14441 bp, 13 predicted proteins | sample KBSK1502metaG_FD_65477 | JGI IMG/M metagenome (GOLD analysis project Ga0070698, IMG submission 65477) | Corn, switchgrass and miscanthus rhizosphere microbial communities from Kellogg Biological Station, Michigan, USA - KBS K1-50-2 metaG | ecosystem: Host-associated > Plants > Roots >...
AATCCTTTTATCCGCGGTCAAAAGTAGTATAAACAAATGGAAAGAATCCAGACTTTGATTAACCGCCTGCAGGAGCAGGTAAGGCAAAATGCAGATGTAGCTCAGATGCAGCTTACCGTTCAATTATTGCAGGCTGAATTGAGCCAGTTACAAAAAACTTCAGTAAGAACATTAGGAACTTCGAAAGTGTCGGTTGTATTACCCACACCCGCCGCAATTGCACCGGCGCCTGTTATTGAACGTCAACCAGAAGACATACAGTCAGCGATTGCTCCGCCAAAAGCGAAACCAAAAAATAATAACCAGCTTGATATTCATTTCGACCCAATGAATGAAATACCGACATTTTCACAACATAAAATCGGAAAAGAAGTTAATGAATCTGTTGAGCGCCGGGAATCTTTTAACGACAGGCTGAAAGAAAACAGGACTGAACTAATGCATTCATTAAAAGACACTCCAATCCGCGACCTTCGGAAAGGGATCGGTATCAACGACCGCTTTGTTTTTATAAGCGAGTTATTTCGCGGTGATGAGCCAATGTATGAGCGCAGCATAAAAACTATTAACAGTTTCAATATTTACCCCGAAGCGGAGTATTGGATGAACCGTGAATTGAAGATCAAGCTTGGCTGGGATGATACAAGAGAAACAGTGAAGCATTTCTATCAACTTGTCAAAAGGCGGTTTTCTTCTATGTAATTAAGAATCTTTTCAGTCGCTCCTTTATTTAGTTTTACGAAATCATAAGAGTTCTTACTGCTCAACTTTATTTCAGTTTTAGCGCTAATAAGCTTTTGCAGCATAGCTGAAAGTTCTGTACCCGAATTAATCCAGAACCCGCCTCCGCATTCTATCAATCCAATTGCCTCCCTGAATTTTTTATAGTTAGGGCCAAATAATACTGGTTTACCATACACGGCAGCTTCCAGTGTATTGTGAATACCCTTATTGAATCCGCCTCCTACATAAGTGATGTTTCCATAATGATAGATCCTTGAAAGCATACCTATATTATCTATGATAAGGCAGTTTGAAGTTATGAGCTGTGAGCTATGAGCCGTGAGCTGTGAGTAGCGTATAGCGTCCGGGAAAGTTGATTTTAATTGGCCAATATGTTCTTCGTGAATTTCATGCGGGGCGATGATGAGTTTTAAATCAGGGAAGTTGACAATAGCGTCATTGATGATCTTTTCATCTGCCGGCCATGTACTGCCTGCAACAAGTATTTGTGAACTGCCACAAAATTTCTCTATCTCTTCAATTGGCTTAAACTTTTCTGCAATTTCTGATACGCGATCAAATCTTGTGTCGCCTGCGACAGTTGCATTATTTATATTAATGGATTGTAATAACTGGAGCGATTCTTTATCCTGTATAAAAAAATGTGTAAAGCAACGGACCATTTTGCGATGAAGGTTTCCATACCATTTAAAAAAGGCCTGATCTTTTCTAAAGGTCCCTGAGATCAATAACAAAGGGATCTTTCTTCTTTTACATTCCGTAAGATAATAGTACCAGTAATCATACTTTACAAAAACGACAAGGGAAGGATTGACAATATCGAAAAATCGTCTTGCATTTGTTTTTGAATCCAACGGAAGATAAAAAACCCAATCAGCACCTTTATAATCTTTTCGTATTTCAAAACCGGAAGGAGAGAAGAAGGTTAGGAGGAATTTGGAATTTGGATATTGGTTTTTGAGTTTCTCAATTACCGGCCGGCCCTGCTCGAATTCGCCAAGTGATGAACAGTGAAACCAGATGAGTTTTGAGTCCGGAGTTCCGAGTTCAGATCTTAATCGGTTAAAAATATCTTTTCTTCCATTTACCCAAAGCTTGGCTTTGGTATTCCATAATGATGCAATATGGATTGATGCCCCGTAGAAAAACAAAAAGATAGTATAGAAGAATACAGCCATTCAATGATATTTGTCCCGCTCCCGATAGCGATCGGGACGGAATAACAAATGTAAAGGCAAACAGATAAACTATCTTTAATTCATTATTTTTGCGTCGCAAAAGAATAAAGCTGCTTTTAAAAAAAGGTAACTGGTTCTTATGAAAAATCTAAAATCCGAAATCTGAAATCCAAAATCGCCATGCATCCTATCCAGATGGTCGACCTGAAAAGGCAGTACCATAAAATTAAAGCTGAAGTAGATGAGGTGGTGCTGAATGTAATTGAGAGCACTGCTTTTATTAACGGGAAACCTGTACAGGAATTCGCAAATAATCTTTCTGCTTACCTCGGTGTTAAACATGTGGTTCCCTGTGCCAACGGAACTGATGCCCTTCAAATTGCTATGATGGCGCTTGACCTGCAGCCGGGTGATGAAGTGATCACACCATCATTTACCTTTATTGCAACGACTGAGGTTATTGCTTTGCTCAGACTTACCCCGGTTTTTGTTGATGTGGACCCCCAAACATTTTGTATGGATCCGGTGGCGCTGGAGAAAGCGATCACTCCTAAAACAAAAGCAATTGTTCCGGTTCATCTTTATGGACATTCAGCGCCTATGGATGAAATAATGGCGATTGCTGAAAAGTATAAGCTTATTGTCATTGAAGACAATGCCCAGGCGATCGGTGGTGATTATTTTTCTAAAAATGTGATTGCTTCCGCTTCGCCTCGTAAGAAAACAGGCACCGTCGGGCATGTGGGAACTACTTCTTTTTTCCCGTCAAAAAATCTTGGAGCTTATGGTGATGGGGGTGCTATTTTCACCGATGATGATTCATTAGCAGATAAAATGAAAATGGTTGCCAATCATGGTCAGCGGAAAAGATACTATTATGAACTGGTTGGTTGCAATAGCAGGCTTGATACCATCCAGGCTGCCGTACTGAATATCAAATTAAAACACCTTGACGAATACGTAAAAGCAAGGCAAGCGGTGGCTGATTTTTATGATAAAGCATTCGCAAATAATCCAAAGATCACTACACCTTACAGGGCATCTTATTGCAGTCATGTTTTTCATCAATATACACTAGTGCTTAATGAGGTAAGCCGCGATGGATTAAATGCGTTTCTTGCCGGGCATAGTATCCCATCAATGATCTATTACCCCGTGCCGGGGCATCATCAGCAAATGTTTGCGCATTATGAAACTGCGAAAGTCTCTTTGCCGGTTACCGATTGGTTGACCGAAAGAGTTATTTCATTGCCGATCCATACGGAAATGGACAATGAACAATTAAATTTTATTACAACAAAAGTTTTGGAATACATAAACAGGTAAAATCATCTTATGAAAATAGCTGTCATTGGAACAGGATATGTTGGATTAGTGACGGGTACATGTTTTGCAGAAACAGGAAATACTGTAACCTGTGTGGATATTGACAAGAATAAAGTTGAAAAATTATCTAATGGGCAGATCACTATCTATGAACCCGGTCTTGAAAAATTATTTTTAAGAAATCAGCGGGAAGAAAGATTAAGATTTACAACCAACCTTGCCGAAGGTATTGCTGATGCAAAAATTATTTTTCTTGCATTGCCTACGCCGCCGGGGGAAGATGGCTCGGCTGATCTGAAATATATTCTGGGTGTAGCTGATGAGCTTGGAAAAATTTTGAATGATTATAAAGTGATCGTTGATAAAAGCACTGTACCTGTTGGCACAGCGGAAAAAGTTCGCCAGGTTATTGCTAAAAATTGCCAATGTGAATTTGATGTTGTCAGCAACCCGGAATTTTTGCGTGAAGGAGTGGCAGTAGAAGATTTTATGAAACCGGATCGGGTGGTGATCGGCACGGAATCGGAAAGAGCAAGGAAAATAATGGGAGATCTTTATGCACCGTTTGTTCGCCAGGGCAATCCTGTGATTTTTATGGATGAAAGATCTGCGGAGCTTACAAAGTATGCAGCCAATTCATTTCTGGCTACTAAAATTTCATTTATGAATGAAGTGGCCAGATTATGTGAATTGCTCGGAGCAGATGTTGATATGGTTCGTCGGGGAATTGGCAGCGATGACAGAATCGGCAAACGATTTTTATTTCCCGGCATTGGTTATGGGGGTTCTTGTTTTCCAAAAGATGTACAGGCATTGGTAAGGTCCGCGTCCGATGTCAAATATGATTTCAGGATACTTGATGCAGTAATAAATGTAAATGAAAAACAGAAAGTGTATTTGGTTCCCCGTATCAAAAAGTACTTTAATAATAATGTGACTGGTAAGAAAATTGCTTTGTGGGGACTGGCTTTTAAACCAAATACAGATGATATCCGGGAAGCCCCGGCTCTTTATCTTATCGAAGAATTATTAAAAGCCGGCGCATCTGTTGCGGCATTTGATCCTGAGGCGATGAAAAATGTGAGAGAGGTTATCGGTGACAAGATATCTTTTACCGAAAATCAATACGATGCTCTGAATAATTGTGATGCCTTGATCATTGCAACAGAGTGGAGTGAATTCAGGACTCCTGATTTTGATAAAATGACGGAGAGGATGAAAAGCAAAGTGATCTTTGATGGCAGAAATGTTTTTGATCTTTCGCAAATGAAAGACCTGGGGTTTTATTATGAAAGCATAGGAAGAAAAACAATTGTTCCTTAACCAATGTTTATGGAGAAAAAGACGACATTAATAACCGGCGCCGCAGGTTTTTTAGGATCCCATCTTTGCGATCGTTTTATCAGCGAAGGTCACCATGTCATTGCAATGGATAACCTGATCACCGGTAACATAAAGAATATCGAACATCATTTTTCAAATAAGCATTTTGAATTTATTGAACATGATGTTACAAAACATATCGAAATACCCGGTGAGCTTGATTACATTCTTCATTTTGCATCTCCGGCAAGCCCGATCGATTATTTAAAAATTCCCATACAGACTTTGAAAGTGGGGGCATTAGGTACACATAATTGTCTTGGTCTTGCAAAAGCAAAAAATGCCAGAATGTTGGTTGCCTCAACAAGTGAAGTATACGGAGATCCTTTGGTGCATCCGCAAAATGAGGACTACTGGGGAAATGTAAACCCTGTTGGCCCAAGAGGTGTGTATGATGAAGCAAAGCGATATATGGAAGCGATCACGATGGCCTATCATAATTTTCATGGAGTGGAAACAAGGATCGTAAGAATATTTAATACCTATGGCCCAAGAATGAGATTGAATGATGGCCGTGCACTACCTGCATTTATCGGGCAAGCATTACGTGGAGAAGACCTTACCGTGTTTGGCGATGGGTCACAAACAAGAAGCTTTTGCTTTGTGAACGACCTGGTAGAAGGTATTTACCGTTTACTGATGAGTGATTATTACATGCCGGTGAATGTGGGCAATCCTGATGAGATTTCGTTGAAGGATTTTGCGGAAGAAATACTTGCATTAACAGGTAACAAAGTAAAAATTATTTATAAGCCATTGCCGGTTGATGATCCTAAACAACGACAACCGGATGTTACAAGAGCAAAAAAATTGCTGGATTGGGAGCCTAAAGTTTCCAGGAAAGAAGGGCTGAAGATCACTTATGAATATTTTAGATCGCTCGCACCTGAAGAATTAAATAAGCAACCAAAAGAATTTGTGAGCAAGCGATAGGGTAAGGAATTCGGTCCCGATAGCTATCGGGATGTAATTTGGAATTTATAATAGTAGTATTTAATCTATTAAACTTTTATATAAAAGATGTACCAGGAATTAATTGATAAGAAAGCAAAACTGGCAGTGATCGGGTTAGGCTATGTTGGACTTCCCATTGCATTGGAATTTGCCAAAAAGATATCGGTGATCGGGTTTGACATTAATGAAGGACGGGTGGAAATGATGAGAAATTGCACTGATCCAAGTAAAGAACTGGTAAAAGAAGATTTTGAAGGATGTGATATTTATTTCACTTCAACGCTGGAGGAATTAAGAGAAGCAAATTTTTTTATTGTCGCGGTGCCGACGCCGGTTGATCAACACAATGTTCCTGACCTTACACCTGTGAAAAAAGCATCTGAAACGATCGGTAAAGTTTTAAAGAAAGGCGATTATGTTGTTTTTGAATCGACTGTTTACCCGGGTTGTACAGAAGAAGATTGTTTGCCGATCATTGAAAAATTATCCGGGCTCAAGAATATTAAAGATTTCAAATTGGGTTACTCTCCTGAAAGAATTAACCCGGGTGATAAAACACATACACTATCTAAAGTGATCAAAGTAGTATCAGGCTGTGATGCCGGGTCGTTAGAAGAAATTGCAAAAACCTATGAGTTGGTAGTTGCAGCAGGTGTTCATCGTGCTTCCTGTATCCGAGTGGCTGAAGCTGCAAAAATTATTGAGAATACGCAACGTGACCTGAATATTGCATTGATGAATGAATTGTCTATCATTTTTGACAAAATGGGAATCAATACCTATGAAGTATTGGAAGCAGCGGGCACTAAATGGAATTTTTTGAAATTCTATCCGGGACTGGTCGGTGGTCATTGCATTGGCGTCGATCCCTATTATCTTACTTACAAATCAAGTGAGCTTGGCTTTGATTCAAAAGTTATATTGGCGGGCCGGTATATAAATGACGGCATGTCGTTATATGTAGCAAGAAAAGTGGTAAGATATATTACAAAAAATGTAAGCAATGTGCAGTCAGCAAGAGTATTGGTACTGGGAGCAACATTCAAAGAGAATGTAAGTGACATCAGGAACTCAAAGGTGGCCGATGTTGTAAAAGAATTGCAATCCTTCTCAGTAAATGTCGATGTGCATGATCCTTATGCTTCTTCTGAAGAATTGATGCATGAGTATGGTTTTGGATTAACAGAAATCAATGGGACGGACTATGATGCTGTAATACTGGCTGTTTCACACGACCAGTTTAAAAAGATGGATGAAGATTATCTATTATCGATCACGAAACCACATGCGGTAATTTATGACCTGAAGGGAATGTATCGTAATAAAATTAAAAACAGAACTTACTGGAGTTTATAGTATGCCATTTATACAAACCCCCATATCCAGCCTCCTGGTATTCGAACCAACAATAATCGAAGATAGCCGCGGGTATTTTTTTGAATCATTTAATCTTAAAACGTTCAAGGCTGAAGGCATTGATATAAATTTTGTACAGGATAACCAATCATCATCAAATTATGGAGTGATCAGGGGTTTGCATTACCAGCTTCAGCCACATGCACAGGTAAAACTGATAAGAGTTTTAGTTGGAAGGATACTGGATGTGGCGGTCGATATCCGCAAAGGTGCGCCGACTTTCGGAAAAAGTTTTTCTATTGAGCTTTCTGCAGAAAATAAAAAGCAACTGTTTATCCCCGCGGGATTTGCTCATGGTTTTTCTGTTTTGAGTGAAAAGGCAGAAGTTCTTTATAAATGCGATTCATTCTATGATAGGGAAAGTGAAGCCGGTATTCTGTATAATGACCCTTTTTTGAATATCGATTGGACAATACCCGCCGGAAAAGAAATAGTTTCTGAAAAAGATAAAGGATTATCTTTATTTGCTGAGTGCAGGAACAACTTTATTTATACTGAATGAAAAAAAAATCCACAATACTTGTAACAGGTGGTAACGGGCAATTAGGTAAAGAGCTCCGGGAATTTTCTTCTTTGCATACGGGCTTAGATTTTGTTTTTCTTTCAAAAGAAGAACTGCCCATTCACCAGTTTGAATTAGTAAGAAATTATTTCGATACACTGCAACCTGCGTATTGCATTAATTGCGCTGCCTACACGGCTGTTGATAAAGCTGAATCCGAAAAGGACCTGGCTTTTCAAGTTAACGGCGAAGCGGTTGGCGTGCTTGCTTCCATCTGTAAGGAACATGAAACTAAGTTCATTCATATTTCCACAGATTATGTTTTTAATGGCGAAACGGGTTATTCTTACACAGAAAGTTTTCCCACTGATCCAATAAATGTTTATGGCGCTTCCAAACTGGAGGGAGAGAAGCAAGCCATGGAATTAAATCCCGATAGCATGATCATTCGAACATCATGGGTTTATTCATCCTTTGGAAAAAATTTTGTAAAGACAATGATGCAATTGATGAGTGAAAAAGATGAAGTAAAAGTGATCAAGGATCAATTAGGTTCTCCCACAAATGCTGCAGATCTGGCAGAAACAATTTTCAATATTATTGGATATTGCCATTTGCAGGTCTATGATTGGACCCCCGGAGTCTATAATTTCAGTAATGAGGGAACTATTTCCTGGTATGATTTTGCAAAAGCAATAAGAGAGATCACCAATAGCCCCTGTACTGTAAAACCAATCTCTGCAAAAGAATATCCAACAGCTGCAAAACGCCCAGCTTATTCTGCTCTGGATAAAACAAAAATTCAAAAGACGTTTGGCATTAAACTGAAAAAATGGAAGGATAGCCTCCGGACCTGCATCAGTAATATAGAGAATGAATCAGCGCTTGTTACTTTATCGAAGTAATTTCTGTCTTCCCTGTTTTTGATTCTGTTTTTACGATACCAAATCCCGGGGCGAACCACTCTGTAACATCCATCCTTATCGGTATATCTATGCCGGAGATCTTTGTAGTGATCTTATTTTTTGCTGTGATCTTATAACATTCCCAAGTGCCGGCAGTGGTTGTGATCGTTTCTTGTGCTTCTACTTTTCTTTCTGTGATATTTATTTCTATGGAAGACTTTAAGCCCCCGGCTGCTTCATAATCCATACTGAATTGTCCATCTTTCAGTTGATCTCCCACCTTCATTGTAGCCGGGTAATCCAGGTAAACATCGGTTGCATTTGCAGTGCCTGATTTCATTTGTTCCAGTTGTGCCGGTGGAATAAAGACTTTCATATTCATTTGCATCAATCCATTTTCACATTTCACATTATTTGTTCCTTTTGTAATTGTTTTTCCTTTTGTATCTATAAATTCAGAACTCACTGTTGCAGTAACAGCGCTGCCATTTTTTTTAACATCTGAAATAGTGTAGATCATTTTACCGGATTCTTTCCCGCTTTTATTCGAGATCGTCATCTCGATCGTCTTATTATTTTGCAGGTAATAGTAACTGGAGCAATCCTGGGAAAAAAGATTTCCGGTTAAAAAGATGAAAACAACGGCAGTTAACAATTTCATAGTTTGTTGGTTTATTCATGAAAGGTAAAAAGAAGGGGAGATATAAAATAAAAAAGCCCCCCGATTTAATCGGGGGCTCTAAGTTAGTCACTGGCAGTTTCTGTTGACCCATAAGGATTCGAACCTTAACAGACAGAACCAAAATCTGTAGTGCTACCATTACACCATGGGTCAGCCTAACATTCTTTCGGAATGGGGTGCAAAAATAAGACTTGAGAGGTTTTGCGCCAAATGGATTTTAAGAAAGCTATCAGCTCCTGGCCTTTAGCTTTTAGCTACCTGTTTGAAGAAAGAGTATTGATGAATGCAGTCAACATTTTCTCCTCTTCTGCGAGCATTTCCAATGTCGAATCAACCAGGGCAATGTTTCCATATTTTATTTCTTTTGCGATCAATAATTGTGTTTCCAATTCAAACGCAGAACCAAGAGAAATTTCGGCAAAACGACTGTAATCTTTATCGCTTTTCCTGCTGCTTCCTTCGGCCATATTGGAAGGGATTGAAACGCCTGCTTTATTAATTTGTATAGCAAGGCCAAATTTCTCTTGTGCAGGAAATGCCTCAGTAATCCGAAAACTGTTAATGGCAATCTGAAAACCTTTTTGCCAGATTTTTAATTCTTTAAAATTTCTCATATAATTTAGTTAATGGTAACTATTAAACAAGCTAACGGCTAATTGCTAAAAGCTAATGGCTTCTCTTCCCTTTCTTCTCTCTCTTTCAGCTCTCTTATCTTATCCAATGCCCTTGCCACCACATCACACATAATGGTATACAAAGCCCCATGTTTTGGATTTTCATAAATATAATCCAGCGCCTGGTCTTCGTTTGGTATGGTCATTATCGGGATATTAGGGTTTACTCTTTCTATCCCTTCTTTTAGTAAATTGATTATTTCCTCTGCGGTTCGTCCCCTTAAGTTTTTATCACAACGAATAATGATCTCATCAAAATACTGTGCCGATATCTCCCCGAGTTCACGAATGTCTTCATCTCTTCTGTCGCCGGTGCCACTGATAATGCCAATGTGCAAAGGATAATCAAGTTTGCTTATAAAATCGCAAAGCAATTTTAAACCATGCGGATTATGAGCAAAGTCGGCAAGCACTGTGAAATTCTTGAAATGGAAAAAATTCAAACGCCCCGGTGTAAGGTTGGCGCTTGGAATAAATGTTTGCAGTCCAGTCCTGATATCTTCAATCGTTATATCGCGGAAAAGATAAGTGGATAAAACTGCGGGCAAACAATTATTAATATTATGAATTGCTTTTCCTTCATAGGTCAGCGGGATATTTTTTACATGCAGCACTCTTATTTTCCAGCTCCCTTTCATAAGTGTAACATATCCGTTTTCAAACACACAGGATAGCCCATTTTCAGCCGCGTGTTCTTTTATCCTGGGATTATGTTCATCCATACTGAACAAAGCAACGTTGCAATCAAGGTTATCTTTCATATCATAAACAAGATCATCATCTGCATTCACCACTGCGTAGCCATGATCAAAGACCGTTTCAGGTACAACGGCTTTTACTTTTGCCATTGCTTCCGTGGTGTGAATGCCCCCAAGACCAATATGATCAGCAGCCACATTTGTAACAACGGCCACTTCGCAATTTTGAAAGGCAAGCCCTGATTTTAGAATCCCGCCTCTTGCACATTCCAATACAGCAAAGTCAACGGTTGGATCTTTTAAAACAAATTGAGAAGAGATGGGACCGGTGCAATCACCTTTCATCATCATTTGATTTTGTATATAAACACCGTCACTGGTTGTGTACCCGACTTTTTTTCCTGCACTTTTTGCAATATGCGCTGTCAGTCTTGTTGTAGTTGTTTTGCCATTTGTTCCTGTAATAGCGATAATTGGAATTCTTCCGGCACTTCCTTTTGGGAATAGCATATCAACTACAGGCTCTGCCACATTTCTTCCCAAACCTTCTGATGGTTCAATATGCATACGAAAACCCGGCGCTGCATTTACTTCTAATATGGCGCCGCCATTTTCTGAAACAGGAGTTCGCAGGTCATTTGCCATTATATCAATACCACAAATGTCAAGCCCGATGATCTTTGAGATCCGTTCAAACATGAAAACATTTGCAGGATGTACTTCATCTGTCACGTCCGTTGAAGTACCCCCGGTAGAAAGATTGGCTGTTGGTTTTAATAAAACTCTTTCACCTTTTGGAGGAATTGTTTCGAGGGTAATGCCTGCATCATCCAACATTTTTTGTGTAAACTGGTCAATGGTAATTTGCGTCAGTACTTTTTCATGACCATAACCACGATTCGGATCTTTATTTGTTTCATCGATCAGCCATTTAATATCATGGACGCCATCGCCAACAACGGATGCCGGGGTACGCAATGCAGCGCAAATAAATTTATAGTTGATAACAAGACAGCGAAAATCAAAACCCGTAATAAATCTTTCAACAATCACCTGGCGGCTGTATTCGCTTGCAGCTGCAAATGCTTTTGCCGCTGTTTCCCAACTGTTGATATTTGTTGTATTTCCTTTTCCATGGTTGCCATCGATCGGTTTTATCACCAGCGGGTAGCCATACTTTTCTACAGCTTCCTTTAAACCTTCTTCTGTTCTTACCACTGTTCCTTTTGGCACTGGTATCTCTGCCGCTTCCAGCAACATTTTTGTTTCATCTTTATTACAGGCAATATCAACTGCAATATTTGAAGTAGTAGAAGCGATCGTAGCACGAATACGTTTTTGATTTACTCCATAACCTAATTGCACCAGGCTTTGTTTATTTAATCGTATATATGGAATGCCACGTTTAGCAGCTTCCTCAACAATGCAACCGGTAGAAGGACCCATCCTTGTATCTTCTCTTATCACCCTCATGTTCTGGATATCTTCCGCCAGGTCATAATCTTTTCCTTCAATCAATGCCTGTGCAATCCGTACAGCAGCATTTGCTGCGTATACTCCCGCATCTTCTTCTATATAACTGAACACTACATAATACACACCTTCTTTTTCTCCTTCAGGAGTTCTTGTTCTTCCAAACCCGGTATCCATTCCCGCCAATGTCTGGATCTCCAATGCAATATGCTCCACCACATGGCCCATCCATGTACCTTCATCCACCCGGTGAAAAAAACCACCAGGCTTGCCTTCACTGCAACGGTGCTGGTATAATGATGGTAAGAGTTTCTCCAATCTTTCCCTGAAGCCGGGAATTTTATTCGTAGGCATATTCTCCTTTTCTTCCAGGTCAAGCTTCATTTGAATCAACTTAGCTCGCCTTACACTCCAATAGTTAGGACCTTTAAGCACTTTTATCTCAAGTATTCGCATAATTAAAATGTTGGATGTTCAATTTAGGTTTTTTTAATTAGGTAACCAATTCACATGCCGTAGTTTTATATGAAGCCATATTTAAATGCTGCTATTTAGCTTCTGTTACGTCGTCCTGATAGTTATCGGGATACAACAACATTCTATTCACCTTTAATTGGAGTAATAGTTGGTTTAGTCAGCGAAGTTGGTTTGAGATTGCATCCGGCAAATAAAAACCAGCAGCTACCCTTAAGCTGTTTATTATAAGAAGAAGGAAAAAAATAATTTTTAGTGAAACGTTTTAAGAACAGGTCAATTTACCGCTTCCACTTTTTGTTGATGTGCTTTGAAGATTACCAAATATTGCGGAGCAAAATGTAGCTGAAATTTTATTGTTAACGATTTTTACGTATAGCTTTCCACTTGTTGCCTGCCAGTTTGAAAGCACGCCGCTAATGTCAATTTGAATAAAAGCATTATTAGGATTGTTGTCAACAGTTGAAAGATCGTATACAAAGTTTCCTTTGTCCAATGGGTTAACATAAAATTGAATATTCACGTCACCCTGCAAGCCCGTACCATGCATTTCAAATTTTCCCGATGGAAAAATGCCGCATGATATACTTGAAAAATTCATTGTTGAAAAAAATGTTATCGTATTGTTTGTCGGTGTACACGAAGGCTTCGCAAGTACATCAACGGTAATCGTTTTTGTTTTCTCACATTCGCCAACTTTTGAAGTAACACTATAATCTCCGCCTGCAGCAGCACTTACATTCACTATAGAAGGATTTTGCAGCGTTGAGGTGAAATTATTTGGCCCGGTCCATGAAAAAGTAGCACCCGCGTCGGAGCTGGCAGCTAAATTCAAAGCATCCCCTTCATAAACCGAAGCATTTGCAGTAATGGTGAGTGAAGGGGGAACACAATCATTCTGTTTTTTACATGTAATAAATAATAATGATAATAGAGATAATAAAATAAATGTTTTGCGATTTACGTTCATATACCCGGTTTAATAAATAAACTATAGCTACAATAACGATATTTTATGAAAAAACGTATACTCACTTTAGTAATTCTCATTGGTATAAAAGGCTCAATTTTTTCCCAGGTAAACCTGCAGGTATTTGGCAGTTATGTAAAGAATTTAAATAAAGATTATAAAGGAACCACTTATGGTGGTGGAATCAGGATAGAATTCGGCAGAGAAGATGCCACGCTGAATACTTATGCGGGTTTTGCATATACCCGGCCAATAATCACAAGAATAACACAGGAGGCCCGGGCTTATAGCAATTTCACCAGTCCCCAGACAATCGATGTCGAAACAGTTTATAAAATACCTAATTACAGGGCGGAATTTGGAAGCCGATATTATCTTACCGGTTCAGCACATAACTATGAGAGCATTAATACATTCATAAATGTAGGTGCAGAAATTATCTTTGCTCCTAATAAACCGAAGTATGAAAGTTATGATAAGGATTTATATACTTTGGGATATACATCAGATAGTGATGTGAATGAAGATGGCACTGAAAAATTTGCATTGAGCCTGATGATTGCAATTGGGGGCGGTGTAGAAAAAAATGCGGGGCCAGGTAATATTTTTTTGCATGTTGCTATTGCTTTGCCAGTTACAAGAAATGGTAACACCGATATTTCATCAAGCATTGTTGATTTTACTCCTCTGCCATTGAATTTCAATATTGGTTATAAGTTTCCATTGGGATCTTCTAAATAGGATTTTAAACTTTCTGGTTAGCTTTTTTGTACTTTTAGGCAAATGATTTATAATGCCTACTAATAATCGTCGACGCTTTTTAAAAAATGTCGGCACATTTTCAGCTACCGCTATTCTTACTTCTCTTACAAAACCAATGTGGGCGCGAAACCTTGATGCTGCATTGAGAGATGCCGAAGGGGTTCCGGCTGATGACCTGGCAAGTGAAGAAGATTTCTGGTATTATGTTCAGCAATCGTTTACGGTATCGCCCTATTTGATCAATCTTAATAACGGGGGTGTTAGCCCGGCGCCAAAAGTTGTGTCGGAAGCAATGAAACG
>Ga0070698_100005065_pt1 | contig 14440 bp, 10 predicted proteins | sample KBSK1502metaG_FD_65477 | JGI IMG/M metagenome (GOLD analysis project Ga0070698, IMG submission 65477) | Corn, switchgrass and miscanthus rhizosphere microbial communities from Kellogg Biological Station, Michigan, USA - KBS K1-50-2 metaG | ecosystem: Host-associated > Plants > Roots >...
TCCGGCGAGTGCCGGATGTGAAAGATGAAGCGACCCGTCGGGCGCTGCTCCGCGGTTGTCGCGAGCGAGATCAGCGGGATGCCGAGACTTTCGGCACGCGCGCTCGCACCATCGACGGAGGCGTTGTCGATCGGGCCGACGATCGCGACGACGTTTGCGCGCGCGAGCGCGTCGACCGCTTCCGCTGACGTGGTCTTGTCGACACCGACGCGCGTCTCGATCGCGACGATGCCCTTGCCATCGGGCGCGCCCGCGGCGAGGCCGAGCCCAGCGACGGCCTGCTCGGCGACGCGATTGGACTTCTTGCTGCCGAGCGGCACGACGGCGCCGAGCAGATTCGGGTTGCCGCCGCTGCCACCGCCTGCAGGCGCGGGAGCGGCATCGACATCGCCGATCGCGCGAGACAGGCCAAGCGTGGCGCGCACGCCGGCGATTTGCTCGCGCAGCTTTGCGGCGCGCGCTCCCTCGCCCGCGCGTGCGTAGATCGCGACAAGGCGCGTGCCCGCGGCAGCGTAGCCTGGCCCCTTGCGCTCGCCGAGCTCGTCGACGAGGCGCTCGAGCGTGCCGCGGTCGGCACTGAGCACGACCTCCTCGCACCGCGCGACGATGAGCGCGCGCTCCGCGGGCGTGACGCGGGCGTAGAGCTCGTCGAACATCGCGAGCGACGGCAGCGGGCGATCGCCCGCGGCAGTGGCATACGCGAGCGCGGCGAGGTACTCCGTACGCTCCTCATCGTTTTCAATCGCCTTCTCCGATTTGGGAAGCAGCCTGCGCGCGCTCGCGGTATCGCCCTCGTAGTTCTTCGTGATGCCGAGGAAGAGCTCGGCGCGCGTGGTGAGGCCCGGATCGGCGTTTGTCTGGATGACTTGGGCGAGCTGCTTATCGGCCTCGACGAAATCGCGCGCCTTGAGCGCCGCGATGCCGGCGTACAGCTCCGCGAACGGCACGATCGGGTCGTTCGGAAAATCTTCGACGATCTTCTTGAACTCGTACGCTTGCCCGCCATCGCGCAAGAACTTCGCCTTGGCCTCGAGGAAGCGCGAGCGCGCGGTGGCGTTGCCGTGCTGTGGCACATCGGGCACCAGCGTCTTGCGCGTGTGCCGGGGACAGCCCGCCAGCAAAATGATCAGCGCGATGAGGAGGTGCTTCACGACGTGACGATAGCAAAACGAGGTATGCAACGCTCATGTCTCGCCAGGATCGTCTACACGCGGATCTCGACCGTGGTTTCGAGGCGCTAGAGCGCGGCGATATCGAGGAAGCAGAAGCGGCTCTCGCGCGTTGTAACAGGATCGACCGCAAGCACGCCGATGTGGTGACGCTCGGCGCGGCCGTCGCGGACGCGCGCGGCGATGCCGATGTCGCGCTCGAGAGGTATAGCGCGCTCGCCGAATTGCAGCCCGATAATCCGATGCCTCGCATCTGCATCGCGCGCATCCAGTTGCGTGACGTCGGCGACCCCGACGCCGCGCTCGACACGCTCGATGCCGCGTTTGATTTCATCGATGAAGAACCGGATCTGATCGAAGCAATTCTGATCCGCACCGAAGCGTTGATCGCGATCGAAGATCTCGAGAACGCACGCGCGGCGATCGGCGAGCTCTCGACATCGGTGATCGAGGATGCCGAGCTCGCACTCGACCTCGGCGAGCTCGCGCTTGCCGCCGAAGATCCGCTCCTCGCCGCGCGCTGGGCCGAGGCCGCGCAGCGCGATGCCGAGCATCGTGCGGATGCGCTGCACCTGCTCGGTCGCGTTCATGAAGCGAGCGGCGATCGCGCCGCGATGATCGAGGCGTGGCAGCAAGTACGTACGCTCGACGCGGAGCGTCCCGCGCGCGTCTCGATCTCCGACGACGAGCTCGAGCGCATCGCGAGTGAGGCACTCGCGGAGCTGCCCGACACCGCCCGCGCCAAGCTCGAGCACGTGCCGATCTTGATCGACGGCGCGCCGTCGCAAGAGCTCGTCGCCGACGGGCTCGACCCGCGCACGCTCGGCGTGATCGATGGCCCGACGCTCGCCGAGCCCGATGCCGTCGGCTCGCCGACACACATCCGACTGTTCAAGAAAAACCTCGAAGCGATCGCCATCGACCTCGATCACCTCGCCGCCGAAGTGCGCATCACGGTGCTTCACGAGACCGCTCACTACTTCGGGCTCGAAGAGGACGATCTCGAGAAGCTCGGGCTGGACTAACGTCCGCCGACGACCGACGGCGTCACCACGATCTCGACGCGGCGATTGTTCGCACGCCCTTCGGGATCCGTGTTCGACGCGACCGGATCATCTTCACCGCGGCCACGCGCGATGATGCGATCGCGGCTGACGCCCTGCTCGATCAGATACGCGCGCACGGAGTCGGCGCGTCGCTTCGACAGCCGGCGGTTGAACTCAGCGCTGCCACGCGAGTCAGTGTGGCCCTCGATCACGAACGTCTGCTCGGTGCCGAGTCGGTTGAGCGCCGCGGCGAGATCGTCGAGCTTCTCCTTCGCACGCGGCAGAAGCCGAGCGCTGCCGAACCGAAACATGACTTCCGCCGGGACCGTGATCACGAGCCCGCGATCATCGTTCTCGTTGATGGACGCGAATGCGCGCAGCGTCGCGAGCGCTTGATCGCGCTCCTGCTGCGCCTTCGTGCGATCCGCTTGCAGCGCATCGATCTGCGCCTGCAACGCCGCTTCCTGATCCTTGAGCTTCTTGCTCTCGGCATCGGCAAGATCTTTTCGCTCGGAGAGCTGGCGCCGCGTATCGGCCAGCTCGCGATCGAGCCGATCGATCTCCTTCTTTTGCACCTCGACTTGCGTCGCGAGCTGCTGTTGGTTCGCCGGCGTCGTCGTTGTCACTTCAACGGTGACTCCGCTCGGCGCTTGGACAACCTGCGGCGCTTGCGCGGTGCGCGTCTGCAGATCGGCATGCAGCGCCTGCGCGTCGCGTTCCGCGGCGATGCGGTCGACCTTTAGCATCGCGAGCTGCGCGCGCCTCTTCGCGATGAACGCGTAGTGACGCTCCATATCCGAGGCCGCGGGCGCGTCCTCCGCGCGCTTCAGCGCCACGCGCGCCGCCGCAACGCTATCCGGTGCCACGCGAGCTGCCGGGCTCGTCGCCGCACGTTGATACATCGCGCGCGCCTCGACGAGATCGCGGCTCGCGATCCCGACAGGCGTCGCACATGCCGCTATGAGCGGCAGCAATAGGCTAAATCGCTTCATGGTTGCCCCTCCGACTGCAGTCGCGCGATCTGCTGTTGCGTTGCTTCCGCATCCGCGCGTGCGGATGCATAGCGAGCGCGTTCGCGTGCGAGATCCGCGTGGACCTTCGCGCGCTCGAGGACACGCTGCGCCGTCCAGTCCTGGTGGCCGCGCATCAGCCGCTCGGCGTCGGCAACTTGCTGACGTGCGAGCGCGAGATAGTGTGCGGCCTCGGGATCATTTGCAGCGCCAGCATCCTCGGCGGCGCGCACCGCGATGCGCGATTCGACGAGGGTATTCGTTGGTGGTGGCGACGCGGTAGCGCAGGCGCTGGCGAAAACCGCGCTCGCGATCGCTCCGATCCAGAATGTTCGTCGCATGCGGGCACAGGCTGCAGCGACCGTGCCCGACTAGATCAGAGGACTGCCTATTGCGGCACGCACTGGCCGAACACGACGGTGCCCTTGCCACAGAAACCATTCGGCCCGCCGAGTGTGATGCAACACTCGCCGCTCACCGTGCACTCCGCGTTCGATGTGCAGAACAATGAGCTCGCGGCATCGACCATCGGCACGGTTGCATCGACCATCGGCACCGATGCGTCGGGATGATTCATCGACGAATCGGGCGTCATCGATGTGTTCGCGTCCTGCTGTTGCGTCGATGGTGCATCGACCTTGGCAGGTTGATCATCGCCGTTGCCGCTTTGACCACCGCGCGCGCACGCGGCGACCACAAACAAGACCAATGCCGATCGCGCCATCGGTTACCCTCGGCGGGCATCCTAACGCCGGCGATTTCGGCATTCGACGAAATTCTCAGCGACGGGAACGTTTGCGCAGGTCGCGCACTGGTCGGACCGAGCGATGGATCGCCAGCCACGCCTCGGCGGACGTGATGGGCGCCACCTGTCGCCTCGCAGCCCGCACGGCTAGCGCAACGCGTCGTCGACACGCCTCGCAATGCTCGACGTGCGCGACGATGCCGCCGATCTGGTCCAACGTGCCGGCGATGTAGCCGCGCAGCGTTGCGGCGTCGAGGCACTCAATCGAGCGGCTCGGGCTCGACATCCTCGAAGTCGCCATCGAACGCACCTGCATCGATCGCGACGACGTCAGCGTCGTCATCGACGTCGTCGGGGTCCTGCGCATCGACGACACCATCGCCGTCGGAGTCGAGGAACTCGTCGGGGTCGTGGGCGGCCATGTACACGCCGCCGACGTAGGTCGTGTCGCCGAGGTCGACGTACTGGTTGACGGTGACATTCTGCGAGACGCTCAGAACCTGGCTCGGCCTGCCACCGGCGTTCGGGAAGCTGACGTTGCCGACGAGCCGACCGCGAGACTCGTACGCCATCGCATAGCGATGCCCACGCGGCAGGTGCATCGCGTAGCTGCCATCGGCGGCGGGGCGCACGCGCATGCGTTGCCGCCGGCCCTGCTGATCGATCTGAACAACGACGATGTAGTCGATCATCTGGTTGCGCGGAATACGACCGCGGACGGCGACGGTCTGCGCTCGGGGCTGCGGCGCGGAGTACGAAGGCCGCGAGGTCGTGGTGGTGGGCGCGCAGGCAGCCAGCGCGCAGGCGAATAGAATCCGTTTCATCGAGCTCTCCTAGTTGGGACGCCCGTAGACGAAGGACTCGCGATCCTGTCGCGCGAAAATCAGCGCATCACGGCTTCGATCGAGATGTCGAGCTGGCTATCGATCAAGCGCAGCACGCTATCGACCTCGCTTTCCGAGATCTTGAGCGTCGCCATCAGCCGCGCCCGCGTCGCCTCGAACAGGCTCTCGCGAATCGCGGCGATCCAGCGCGCGACCGTCGCGCGATGTACACGATACAAAAGCCCGATCTCATCGATCGAGAGATCATCGAGGAAGCGATAGCGCAGCAGCGTGCGCTCGCGATCGGTGAGCTGCTTTGCCGCTTCGTTGAAGGCGGTCTTGAACTCGTCGCGGTAACGCTGTTTGAGCGAGGCGAGCAGCGGGTCGACCGCGTCGATATCACCGAGCGTCGTCGGATCGGAGGCGATCTCGCGGCGCGAACGCATGAGGTCGATCGCGGTGCGCACCGCGGCGGCGCGCAGCCACCCCGCCAAGCTGCCGCGACCGGCGAACGATGCGAGGCGAGGCGACTCATCCGCTGCGACGAGCAACAACCGCTCGCGCAGCCGCAGCTCTGCATCATCGGCGAGCGCGGGCTCGAACGAGCGTTGCAGCGCCTGCTTGATCTCAGGCGCGAACCGCTGCTCGAACATCGCAAGCGCGGCCTGGTCTTGCTCGACGCAACCAAACGCGATCCACAGATCACCCGCGTGCAGTACAGGCAGCTTCGGCCTGCCGTGGACATCGAAGGTCACGCGCTCCGCGAGGTACGCAACGAACGCGAGCGGATCGAGCGCGACACCAGGCGCTTCGCCTTGCGCACGCGCGACCAACGCGGCGAGCTCGTGCTCGACCGCATCGTCGACGTTGCCGCGCAACTCGGCAGGTAGCCGTGCTACGAACGCCGCGCCGAGCTCCTGCACGAAGGAGATGTATCACGACTAAATACGGTCCGGCATACCGGGTCAGTTGATCGACTTGAAGCGAAACACGGTCCTGCCGAGCTCGATCACGTCGTTGTCCACGAGGTCATGCTTTTGGATGCGCCGATCGTTGACGAAGCAGCCGTTCGTCGCGCCGTCGTCAAGGAGCGTGAACCCGGCGGGAGAGGACGTAATGCGGCAGTGCGCGGTGCTCATGAAGGCGTCGTTGACGACGATGTCGGCCGGCGACGATGTGCCGATCTTCGTCAGACCTGGCTTCAGGCGCTGGGTTTTGTATGCATCGCTGCCGTTGAGCGCGACGAGCCATCCAACGACAGGCAAGCCATCTACCTCGGCGCCGGCACCGAACACGCCCGTCTTTGTCGGCGGCTGCGGCTGCGGCTGCGGTGCCGGGACGAATGTTCGTACCTCGACGCGCCTGCGCTTCGCGATGATGACGATCGCGAGCACGAGCGCAGTACCGATGAACAGTGCGATCGCGAGCCACGCCCAGCTCTTGGGATGAGCTGATTGCCAACGAGGCGCGAGGCGAATCGTCACCGGATCGGACTCGCGCTGATCGATCCGCACGATGAGCTCGTGCACGCGTCCATCCCACGGCAACGCAGTTTTGGTCAGCGCATCGTAGCCGGCGAACGTCACGTAGTATCGATCCGCGATGTGAACGATGATCGCGTCGAGCTCTGCGGCGATTCCGGCGATCGAATTCACCCTCTTCGCGGTCGGGATCATCGTCGTGATCAGATCCTCGTCGCTCGACACCGCGGATTTGTAAACGATCGCGTGCGTCTCGATGTTCGCGGCTTGTGCCTGGCGCTTGAGCTGCGGAAGCGCGAGCTTCGCGGCCGCCGCGTTCGTGTCGCCACCATCGCCAATCACGATCAGCGCCTTGCGAGCAATGGTGATCTTCGACAGCTCCGCGAGCGCGAATGTGATCCCTTGCACCAGGTCCGTGCCGATCTTGCCGTGGTAGTCGCATTGGTTGCCGAGTGCCGCGCCGGTGATGTTGCTGATATCGCCGAGCGAAACCTTCACCTCGGCACCGACGGAATACGACACGACCATGCCGACGCTCCCACGTGGCCCGACGTTGCCGAGTTGCAACTTGTCGATCGCCTGCGCGAGGTTCTCGAGCACACCGGCGTGACGCGCGGGCTCGTCGGGCTCGCACTTGTCGTTGCCGATCCAGATCTCGTGGCCGCTGATGACGAGCGCGACCGCGATCGGCTCGCTGCCCTCGGTGTACTGACGTACGCGCTCCGCGGGCATCGTCACGGGGTGTCCACCAGCGACCGTGGAGAGCGATAGCTTTTCGAGCGTCGTGCGCGGCGCGCCCACGATCGTGGCCTCGATGCTCGGCGCGTTGCCGCGCTGGCCGGCTTTGACCTGCAGGTAGACCTCGAGGTTGCCCTCGCCGGCACGCGCGAGTGATTGGAGGAAGAGAATCGCGAGGATAACGACGAGCCGTGCGCTCACCCAATAGGATCAACGAAAGTCGCGCCGCAAAGTCGCGCGACGTTTTTCCCGGCGCGAAACCCGCGTGAAACACGCCTCGTTTCATGCTGATGGCATGTTGCGCTCCACTGCGAACCTCGTCGTCGCGTATGCGATCGGTACTGTCATCGTGCTCGCACGGATCGTGCGGCACGAGTCAAGCCAGCGTCGCGACGCGATCGCCGAATAGGCGTTCGAGCCGGGCGAGCAGATCTTCGGTCGGCGAGACGGCCCACGCGTCGGGCAGGTGGATCACCGTTTCCGAGCGCTGCGCGATCTTGAGCCGCACGACGGCGCGACATGCACCGCGCGTGGCGTTCGCGAGGATCGTCTTGAGCTCGTCGATCTGATCGTGGGTGAGCTGATCGGCGTTGAGGTGAATGTCGACGCGTGATGTCTTCTGCTGGCGCAGCTCGGAGAGTGGCGCCGCGGATTCGAGGAGCATCTTCCACTCGGCCGCTTCGGTCGTGCCCTCGTTCTTGACCTGGCCGCTGCACAGGATCGGCTCGTCGCTGACGAGCACGTGCCGAACCTTCTCGAACGTCTTCGGGAACGCGATCACCTCGAGCACGCCCTCGACATCCTCGAGCATGAAGCGCGCCATCTTGTCGCCCTTCTTCGTGATCATCTCGCGGTACTGGCTGACGATGCCGCCGATCGAGTGATCGCCCTGCCCTTTTGCACCGGCGGGGAAATCACTCGTGGTCGCCGTTGCGTAGCGCGTGAGGTCACCGCGGTAGCGATCGAGCGGATGCCCCGAGACGTAGAAGCCAAGCGCTTCCTTTTCGAAGGCGAGCAGCTGCTTTGGGCCCCACGCTTCGATGTCTGGATACGTCTCGCCGGAGGAACCGCCACCGGAAGGCGCTTTGATCGGCTCCATCAGGCCGAACAGCGAGGTCTGGCCGCTGCGCCGATCGCGCTGCTCGGCGGCACCGCGCTCGAGTGCGGCATCGAGCGCTGCGAGCAGCTGGGCGCGGTGATGACCACCCGGCAAACCATCGAGCGCGCCGCTCTTGATCAATTGCTCGAGAACGCGGCGATTGCACCGCTGCGTGTCGACGCGACGGCAGACTTCGAACAGCGTCGTGAAGCGGCCCTCCGTCGCGCGCGCGTCGAGGATCGCCTCGACCGCGGTAGCGCCGACGCCCTTCACCGCGCCGAGCCCGAAGCGAATCACTTTGCCGTTCGCACTTTCCGTAACCGTGAAATCGTGGTGCGACTCGTTGATATCGGGGCGCTCGACGGTGAGGCCCATCGCGCGCGCTTCGGCGATGAACTTGACGACGTTCTCGATGTTATCGGCGTCGCACGACATCAGGCCCGCCATGAACTCGTGCGGGAAGTGATGCTTGAGGAACGCCGTCTGGTACGTGAGCATGCCGTACGCGGCCGAGTGCGAACGGTTGAAGCCGTAGCCGGCGAAGAACGCCATCAGCTCGAACACCTGATCGGCGATCCGCGGATCGACGCCCTTGGCCCTCGCGCCGCTGAGGAACGTCTCCTTCTGCTTCGCCATCTCCTCGGGCTTCTTTTTGCCCATCGCGCGGCGGAGCAGATCGGCGCCGCCGAGCGAGTAGCCGCCGAGGATCTGCGCGATCTGCATCACCTGCTCTTGGTAGACGATGACGCCGTAGGTGTCCTTGAGAATCTCGGCGAGCGACGGATGCGGGAATTCGACCTTCTTGCGGCCGTGCTTGCGATCGATGAAATCCTCGACCATGCCGCCCTCGAGCGGGCCCGGTCGATACAGCGCGACGGCGGCGACGATGTCTTCGAGGCAGTCGGGCTTGAGCTTCTTCAGGATCTCGCGGAAGCCGCTCGACTCGAGCTGGAACACGCCGGTCGTATCGCCGCGCGCGATCATCTTATAGACGTCGAGATCGTCCTTCGGGATGCGGTTGAGATCGAACTCGTCGCCCGGCGGCCGCTGCTGATTGATCAGCTTGACTGCGGTCTGGATCACCGTGAGGGTCTTGAGCCCGAGGAAGTCGAATTTGACGAGGCCCGCCTTCTCGACCTCCTTCATCGCAAACTGCGTGACGATTTCATCGTTCTGACCGCGGAAGCACGGCACGTACTCCCACAGCGGCTTTTCGGCGATCACGACGCCGGCGGCGTGCATGCCCGCGTTGCGATTGAGCCCCTCGAGTGCGGCGGCGAGATCGAGCAGCTCGCGATGCAGCGGGCTCTCGTTGTAGAGCTGCTTGAGCTCGGGCGTCTGCTCGATCGCCTCGCGCACAGGCGGTGACTTGCCTTGCACCGGCTCGGGCACGAGCTTCGCGAGCTTGTCGGCCTCGGCGAACGGAATCTCCATCGCGCGCGCGATATCGCGGATCACGCCGCGCGCTTTGAGCTGGTGAAACGTCGCGATCTGACCGACGCGATCGAGCCCGTACTTTTCCTGGACGTACTTGATGACCTCGCCGCGGCGATTCATGCAGAAGTCGACATCGAAGTCGGGCATCGACACGCGCTCGGGATTCAAGAATCGCTCGAACAGCAGCTTGAACTCGAGTGGATCGATATCGGTGATGCGCAGCGCATACGCGACGCAGCTGCCGGCACCCGAGCCGCGCCCCGGCCCGACGGGGATGCCGTGCTCCTTCGCCCAATTGATGAAATCCCAGACGATCAAGAAGTAGCCGGAGAAGCCCATCTTCTGGATCACGGCGAGCTCGATCTTGCAGCGCTCGCGATATTGATCCGGATCGAACGCTACGCCGCGGTCGGCGAATTCACGGAAGCGGCGCTCGAGCCCGTGGTCGACGAGCTTCTCGATGTACGAATCTAGCGTCTCGCCTTCGGGCACCTTGTAGTTCGGCAGATACGTCTGATCGAGCTTGAGCTTGACGTTGCACTGCTCGGCGATCTTCGCCGTGTTCTCGATCGCATCGCCGACATCCTTGAACGCGGCCTCCATCTCGGCCGGCGACTTCATGTAGTAGCTGTCGACGACGTGCTTGAGCCGCTTCTCATCTTTGAGGCTCTTGCCGGTCTGGATCGCCATCAGCACGTCGTGTGCGGTCGCATCCGTGCGGTTGACGTAGTGGCAATCGTTCGTGGCGACGAGCGGGATGCTGAGCTTCTTGCTCATCCGCTTGAGCTCGCCGTTGAGCGTGTCTTGCTCGGAGGTCGGCGTCGGCATCAGCTCGAGGTAGAAATCGCCGGGCGCGAACATCGACGCGTATTCCTGCGCGACGTCTTCGGCCGCGGCGACGCCGTTCTTCTCGAGCGTCTGCGCGATCTCGCCGCCGAGGCACGCAGAGAGGCCAACGAGGCCCTCGCTGTGATCGCGCAAGAGCTGCTTATCGATGCGCGGGTTGTAATAGAAGCCCTCGAGGTAGCCCTTCGAGTTGAGGAACGACAGGTTCTTGTACCCGACGTCGTTCTTCGCGAGCAGGATGAGGTGGTAGTTGCGACGGTTCGTGCGGTCGTGGCGATCCGTCGCCGCGACGTACGTCTCGCAACCGAAGATGAGCTTGACGCCCGCCGCCTTCGCCTCGGTATAGAGGTCGATCGCGCCGAACATGTTGCCGTGGTCGGTCACGGCGACCGTATCCATGCCGAGCTCGTGGACCTTGGGGAACAGGTCCTTCACGCGGATCGCCCCGTCGAGCAGGCTGTACTGCGTATGCAAATGGAGATGGGTGAAGCCGCCCATGGTAAGACGCAAAGGTCTAGCTCATGCGGCGCGTACTCCCGAGAGGTTTCGGTCGAAAATGCGCTGCGATCGTTCTTCTGGCCGGCTGCCGGCACGTCGTGGGTGATCCCCCGACCAAACCGGGGCCGCCGATCCCGGCTGCACCGGATGTGACGCTCGAAAACATGGACACCGAGTGCGCAGGTCTTATCGCAGCACTCGACATGTACGGCAAGTGCCCGAACCTCGAAGATGGCGATCGCGAATGGACGCGCAGTGCGATCGAAGCAGCGGAGCAATCGTTCGCGGCCGGCAAGAAGGCGAACGCCGACGAGCCATCCCAGCACGCGATCGCGCTTGCGTGTCATCGCGCGACGGCATCGATCCAGTTCGCGACGCAGCGGTGTCAGGCGGGAAAGCGGCCGAAGGTCGACTGGTAGTCAGAGCGTCGGCAACGCGTCTTGCACGGCGAGCTCGTGGCGCGCGCGCAAGAGCTGCCATTGCCAATCGTGATTTTCGGGCATCGCGAGCGTGAGCCCGACGAGCGCGCGATAGCGATCGGCGAGTGCCATGTGCGAGAGCGAGGCGCGGCGCAGCTCCGGCGCGATCGTTTCGACGCTGCCGAGGTAGCCGAGGCGGCGAAGGTCATCGACGGTTCGGCCGAGGCAGAAGATGCGCGTCTCGGGCTTGCACGCGGCGAAGAGATTTTTGAGGAGCGTTGCCTCGGCGGTGCGGATGGATGTGGGTTGTGGCTCGAGTGCCGCGAGTCGCGCGTTCCAGCGCGCGAGCATGATGTACTTGCCGGCGATCGCCTCGTGTCCCGCGGCTGCGCCAAATAATGCGGCGGAAAGATCGCGAAACGTGTGCATCGGCAAGCGTCGCACGAGCTGCTCGCGGAGCCATGCGAGGCGCAGCGCTGGGTTTGGACCGGCGAGGATCGCGGCCGCGGCGTGCTCGATCGCAGCTGGGTTGTTCGTTACATCGACGACGACGAAGCCGCGCGCGACGGGTGCGTTGCCGGAGAGGAGCTCGAGCGAGATCGCGATCGGGCCGGCATGCGGTGGCGCGCCGACGAGCACCGCGCGGCGTTCGACCCCTGTCGGGCGTGGTTTGTACGGAGTCAGCGGTAGATCGTCGTGGTCGTGCGCGGCGACCTCCGCACGCAGGTGAAGCTGATCGAGCGCGGCAGTCTCCGACCACTCGATGAACAGCTCGCAACGAATCAGTGCACCCGGTGCAGCCGTGCGAACCGTTGTGGGCGAGAGGAAGACGCGAACGCTCGCGTGCTCGAGGAGAAGCTGTGCATCTGCGGGGACGGCGTCGAGCTCGACGAGCTCGTTCCGCGCATAGAAGGTGGCGGGCCCGAGCAAATAGCGCGTGCCGAGCAGTTGGCGCGGCAGCGAGTAGAAGCGGTTGTCGTCGAGGAGATCCGGTCTGCGTTCTTCGTGCTGATATTGATTGACGGTGCGATGAGCGATCGGCTCGTCGCCGCGGCCGAGTCGCGACATTTGAAAATCGTTGAGGTAGCCGTTGTCGAGCAGCTGCAGCGAATTGACGAGCAGCGTGCCGCCGGCATCGGGCGTGATGACGACGGGGTACGGCACGCCGAGCCGCATCTGGTGCTCCCAGCGCAAGAGACCGTTGACCTGTGCCACGCCCGCGACCGACAGCTTGCTCAGCCGCGTGTCCTCGGGTTTCATCGTGCGCAACAGAAATGGCAGCGCGATGACGATCGCCGCGGTCATGATCTGTGCGAGCCGCCGCTGCGACAGCGCAGCGATGCAGGTCGCGAGCAGCAGTGCGTAGCAGAGATGGCAGATCGCGAAGAACGGTGTGCCGAAGCGATGGTGCCCCATCCAGTCGGGCCCGGCCGTGATCGGTAGCGCGAGTGCAGCGAGCAAGAAGATGACGAGGCACTGCGCCGCTGTCTCGAGCTTGCGCACGAACAACAATGCGAGCACGCACGACCCGAAGACGGCCGTCAGTTGATACGGCAACAGCTCGGCCATCACGTACTCGCGAATGTTCTGGGTGAAGTGAAGCTCGCCGGCGAGCTTTGCGTAATACGTGTTCGGCCACCACAGCTGATACGCGAGACGCCGCCACACGAGAAATGCGACGTAGAGCGCCGCCGTCACCGCGAGCGCGCGAGCGATGCGCCGTGCGTGCGCCGACCACGCGACGTCGCCACGAGCGAACGCGAACAGGCACGCGTAGAAGCCCGCGACGTAGACGGGCGCTTCGGGACGCGTGATCGAAACCGCGAACGCGAGCACGCCCCACGCCGGCGACAGTGGCACGCCCGCGGAGGTACGCACGCAGATCCACAGCAGCGCGACGAGTCCCGCCGAGACCCAGACGTTCTCGAGGCCGGAGCCGTACCAGATCGAGCTCGCGGGAATCATGAGCTCGATGAGCGCGAATGCGAGTGCGGCCGCGAGCCCGGCGAGCTCGCCGGTAAGGCGCCGTGCGATGCGCCAGACGAGCACGATCATCGACGAGAAGACGATGGTCTCGAGGCGCACGTGTGTCGTGATGGGATCGAACGCGCGCACGAGGCGCAGCAGCGCCGCGATGAAAAACAGAAGCGGGTTGCTATAGCCCTCGACAGGTGTCGCTTCGAGGTTCGGCGCTAGTGATCCGTGATCGGCGAGCTCGAGCGCGGCCGCGTAGGTGATGCCGGCATCGTCGATCGCCCAGTACCCCGCGCCTGCGCGCAGCCAACGAAACAGGATCGCGGCGCCGACGAACAGAACGAGGCCGATCGCGAGCGAGCGACGATGCGCGACGATGACCTCGCGCGCCCGGCGCAACCAACGAGCTGCTCGTTCGCGCCACGACATCGGCGACGACTAGACCATGCCGCGCAGACGCGGCGCAATGCACGGGAGGTCGCGACGGGGTATGGAGTAGAGCGCTCGTCGACACCGCGAGCTTGTCGCGCCAGCCGCCGAGATCGACGTGACGGAGAACGTAACCGTCGGGTGCCGGTTGCAACGCCGGCCAGCGGCGGTCGGGCTGGGAGTGCGCGCCTGATCAGACGCGCTAGATCGCGATTGCGGTGGCGGTTTCGTTAGCGCGTGACCCGCGGGCAGCGCCAGGCGGCTTACTTCGAGAGCGGGCCAGGCGTCTCGTAGAGACTAATCGTGCCGTGTCTGCGCCATCCCTCTTTGAGCAGCCACGTACGCGGAAACCATGCGAACAGCGATTCGTATCCCGGTGGCGGCAGCGCCCAAAACGGCCGCTCCTCGCGCTCCTTCCAACCGTTGAAGAAGAGCCCAGTCGAGAACGGATCGACCTTCCACGTGTTCGTGAACGGAGCGCGATCTTCGCCGTGCCGTCGCCAGTTGTTCAGCACGTAGGCGAGCGCGCGCCGCACTAACATCGGCGATTTCAAGATCCGGACGTGATACCGGTCCGTGAACACGCGGCCACGACGCGGCGTGGTTTGACGCTTCGAGATCGCCCAGTTGATCTGCTTTGCCGCGGAAATCTGGAACGACTGCATGCCGCGGCTGAGTGCACGCTTGTTCTCCGCTTCGACGATGAGATGGAGATGATTGTGCTG
>Ga0070698_100005066_pt1 | contig 14436 bp, 16 predicted proteins | sample KBSK1502metaG_FD_65477 | JGI IMG/M metagenome (GOLD analysis project Ga0070698, IMG submission 65477) | Corn, switchgrass and miscanthus rhizosphere microbial communities from Kellogg Biological Station, Michigan, USA - KBS K1-50-2 metaG | ecosystem: Host-associated > Plants > Roots >...
GTTGAAGCGAGTACTCACCGGCCAGGGCGGCCTGCAGGTCGAGGAATTCCGCAGAGGGATTGGTCACGAGATGGAGACGACCGGGATCGTGTGGACTAACGCGAATTCACGGACTGAGGTGTCCGGTGGAGGATATACTATTACATGGGCACAGTATCGGTTCGGTCATCCTTCCCCAAACGCCATCCAGTCGGTCTGCGGGCACCTGCTGAGCCTGTGCCTGATCCTGGACAAGGGCTCATCATTCAGCGTCGGTGAGAGGGGCATCCGTTGGGTCATTCAACGCAAAGGCGGTTTCACGTGGCTGACTCCTCCGAGATCGCTCGGCCAAATCACCGTTGTAGATGTCGGGGGGTGGGCGTCGGCGGTTGAACATGGCCAACAGGTACGTGTGTGGGCGGAGAGCTCGTGGTCCGCATGGGCGGAGCATCACGACACCGTTCGCGAGTGGGCATCGAGTATGCGGAACACATAGATCATCAACCTTGGACGTTAGGCAGGTATCCGATGCGATCCGTCGTGGCCTCAGCTGTTCTCGTCGTACTCGCGGCATCACCGGCGCGGTCACAACAGGCGGCCCCGCTTGACGCGGTCACCGCGGGACGGTTCGCGGCCCTGGCGCTGGCGTGCGTCCACAAGGAATACCCGAACAAGATCTCCCATATCCTGAACTCACCGGCGGACGTGAAGGCGCCGCATGAATTGACGCCCGCGTTTTATGGCTGCTACGACTGGCATTCGTCCGTGCATGGCCATTGGCTGTTGGCCCGACTCGTCCGCCAATTTCCGAAGGCGCCTTTCGTGACCAACGCGGTCGCAGCCCTCAAGACGAATCTCACTCCAACCCGCATCGCCGGCGAAGTCGCGTACCTGAATGCCACCGGACGCGAAACGTTCGAGCGTCCGTACGGCCTGGCCTGGCTGCTGCAATTGGCCGCCGAACTTCGCGAATCGCAAACGCCGGATGCCCGTGCCATGTCGTCGGCACTGAAGCCGCTCGAAGCGGCGGTCGTCGCGCGGCTCAAGGCGTGGTTACCGAAACTCGCGTATCCAATTCGTGAGGGCGAACACCCGCAGACCGCATTCTCGTTCGGATTGATTCTTGACTATGCGCGCGGAACGGACCCGGAGCTTGCGACGATGGTCGTCAACAAGGTTCGCGAGTTTCATCTCAACGATCACGATTGCCCGATCAACTATGAGCCCTCCGGCCAGGACTTTGTGTCGCCGTGCATCGCCGAGGCCGATGTCATGCGCCGCGTCCTGCCGCCTGACGAGTTTGCACGTTGGCTTGGGGCGTTTCTTCCGCGAATACCCAGCATCAATTCAGCAGAGTGGCTACCGATTGGAGTCGTGACCGACAAGACGGACGGCAAGCTCGCACATCTTGACGGACTCAACCTCAGTCGCGCGTGGATGCTGGAGGGTATCGCCGCGGGATTGCCGCCCGGCGATCCGCGCCGGCGTGGGCTGATGGCCGCCGCGGCAGCCCATGCCGCCAGTGGACTCGCGGCCGTCACCGGCGCGCATTACGAGGGCGGGCATTGGTTAGGCAGCTTTGCCACTTACCTCACCACGCGCCGGGGGGTGGGCAAGTAGCTTCAGCGTTAACGCAGGAGAGTGCCAGATGATACCTCCCGGACGTGCATGCATGATCGCGCTGCATCTGCTTCTGGCGCCCACGGTCGCATCGTCGCAAGCGCTCCGGGATGGCTGAGAACGCGCTTTGGGCGACGATCCACGCCGCTTGCCGTGTGGGGACCTCAAGGCACCGAGGCTATGATGTTGGCACTGAGGAAGGCGTACGATGCAGATATTCAGCAGCGCTCCGAAGCGTCGGCTCTGCCAGCAGAAGGCGTGTCGGTTGCCGCTCACGACATGAGCCAGGGCGTGGTATTCGAACGGAACGGCGTCAAAGTCGGTGAATGGGCCCCTTGACACTCCGGTCGGTAAGCCTGATCTTACGTAAGTGAGCACTTACCAAGACAGGCAACTCGATGCACTGGGCGACCCGACCCGCCGGGCGGTCCTGAAGCTGTTGCGCAATGGTCCCATGGCCGTCGGTGAAATCGCCGCCAAGTTCGCCGTCAGCCGCCCGGCCATCTCGCAACACCTGCGCGTCCTCAAGGACGCGGGCCTCGTGAACGACACGCCGGTTGCGACACAACGCATCTACCAGATCAACCCCGAGGCTTTCCAGTCACTTCGGGCGTGGTTCGATGACTTCTGGAACGTCGCCCTGGGGGAATTCAAGAAGCGCGTCGAGTCGAAGCGTGCAAAACAGCGGAGAACGGCATGACAGCGAGCCTGGTTGAGCTGCCCGTTCGCAAGACCATCGTCGTTAACGCATCCGTGCGCGACGCGTTCGACGTCTTCACCGACGACATTGATTCCTGGTGGCCACGCACGCACCACCTCGGGAAGTCTCCGATGCGCCGCGTGATCGTCGAGGGAAAACCCGGTGGCCGGTGCTACACGCAGCACGAAGATGGCACCGAGACGGACTGGGGTCACGTGCTGGAGTGGCTGCCGCCGAGCAAGCTGCTGCTCGCCTGGCAGGTGACGCACGACTGGGGTTATCAGCCCGATCTCGCCCGGGCCAGCGAGGTGGAGGTGCGCTTCATCGCCGAACGCCCGACCCGTACGCGCGTCGAACTGGAGCATCGCCACTTCGAACGCCACGGCGCGGGCGGCGCAGCCATGCGGACCGCGGTTGATGCGCCTAACGGCTGGACCCTCATCACGAGACTGTACCAGGGCCGGATCGCCGCCCAGTCCGGGGAGGCGCCATGAGCATTGTCTGGTTGTACCGCGCGTCCGCGGTTCTGTTGACGCTTTTTGCGGTCGGGCTCCAACTCGGGTTCCGGCAGGTGGATCCGGCGTGGGGAGTCGACGCCGTGGTGCGCGGGATGCAGACCGTCCGCTTCCCGGCGCAGGGCTTTCAACGCACCTACTGGGACTTCTTCTCCGGGTTCGGGTTCTTCGCGACGGCTTTCCTACTCTTCTCGGCGCTCGTCGCCTTCAACCTTTCGCGTCAACCGGCTGACGTCCTCGCTCACCTCGCGTTCGTGCGCTGGGCATTCGCGGCGTGCTATGTCGTCGTCGCTGTCCTGATGTTCACGAACTTCTTCGCCGCTCCGATGGTGTTCGCATCGCTCATCGCGATCGGCCTCGTCGCGGCCGCTTCCATCACAACAGGTGATCCCATGAACGCACGCGCAACGATTGAGCGATACTTCGACCAGCTGAAGACAAAGGGCGGCTGGGAAGCATCTCTCGCCGACGACATGGTCTTCAACAGCTTCACGAGCCCGCCCAAAGAAGTGCTCGGCAAAGCCGCGTACCTCGAGTCGACGAAGCGTTTCTATGGATCGATCCAGTCGATGGAGGTTCGCCAGCTCACCGTTGACAGGGACCGTGCGGTGGCACTCACGCGGTATCAGTTGCGGGGACCCACTGGGGACTTCACGAGCGACGTCGCCGAAGTATTCGGCGTGGCGAACGGCAAGATCAGCTCATTTGGGATCTACTTTGACACGGCACCGTTCCCGAAGTAGACGGCGTTCTTAATGCTCGCTTTTGGCCTCGCTGCCAGAGATCACCCAGGCGGTTTCCAACTACTTCAAACCGCCTAAAGGCGGTTCCTAACTGCGGCTCCCTGATAGATGAGCTGGTGTTAGTGCCGGGCTCGACGTGTCGATTTCAGCGTTCTCCATTCGACGCAAGACAGAGATCATTCCACTGCGACTGGAGAACCCCATGAGAAAGCTGATTGTTTCCGAATTCGTGACCTTGGACGGCGTGATGCAGGCGCCAGGTGGCAAGGACGAGGACCGAGATGGCGGGTTCGAATACGGCGGGTGGACGTGGCCGTACTGGCACGACGACATGGGCAAGAGCTTCTTCGATCTCATCGAGCAGTGTGACGCGCTCCTGCTGGGGCGCCGGACCTACGTAACGCACGCCGAGGCGTTTGAGCCGGTGTCTGGCGACCCGTTTGCCGATGCGTTGAACGCTCGCAAGAAGTACGTGGTGTCGAAGACACTCGAGAAGCCGATCTGGCGCGACACGACGATCATTCGCGACAACGTGACCGAGTCCGTGCGTGCGTTAAAGGCGGAACCCGGCAAGCACATCATGACGGACGGCAGCAGCCACCTCGTTCACGCCTTGCTCGAGAACGACCTGGTCGACGAGTTACACCTGCTGGTCTTTCCGTTGACGCTCGGAAGCGGCAAGCGTGTACTGCCTAACGGAGTCCACAAGTCCTTCAGCCTGAAGTCCGCGACTCCGTACCCGACCGGGGTCGTCGGCCTCCACTACGCGCGCCAGAATGATGCCTGAAGCGCTGCACCTCCTTGAGGAAGGCGGAGTCAAAGTGATCGAAGGGACGCCCGGGCAGCCGCTCATGACGCGCGTCGAAGATGCCACTGAGATCCTCGAGGCATGCTTCTCCAACGAGGTCCAAACGGTCCTTCTTTACGCGGAGAACGTGACGGAGGGTTTTTTCGACTTGAGCTCGAGCCAGGCGGGCGCCGTGCTGCAGCGCCTCCGGAACTACGGCATTCGGCTGGCCGTGGTGTGCCCGCCGGGCAGTGTGCGATTCAGCTCGCGTTTCGACGAGATGCTTGCCGAGGAGCGTCGTGGCCGATACTTCGGGGTCTTTGAGAGCCGGCGGGCGGCCCTCGATTGGCTCGAGGATTAGGCGGCCCGCGGCTCGACGCCGACACGGTTAACATGCTCGGTCTCCATACGTCGAACGGCATTCACCTTCGGACTCGAGGCTCATCGTCGTGCATCGTCGCCTGGTCCTGGTCGCCGTGCTTTTCTTCCCGGCGCTCACTGCTGCCCAGCAGCCGCTACGGCTCCAGAAGCCCGAGGCCGCCTACGCTGAACCATTCACGTTCATCGCGTCCGTTCGGGAGCTGCGTGACGAGCGTGTTCTCGTGCTCGACCGCCGAGACCGCATCGTTCTGCTGCTCGATTTCAGGAACGGGAAGGCTACCGCCGTCGGCCGCGACGGCACCGGCCCAGGCGAATACACACAGCCCGGTCGACTGTTCATGCTGGGCGGCGACACGTCGGCTATCTACGACGGACCAGCGCGGCGCTTTGTGCTGGTAGGGCCCGACGGCAAGGCAGGAGATGCGTTCCGGCTCGACCTCGCGACGGGTTCCGGCCAGCGGCGTGGTGGGATACCAAAGTGGAGTGACGTCCAGGGCCGAGTTTTCACGGAAGGGTCGCCATACGCTGTTGGCGAAATGCGCGCCGCGGATAGCGCCGCGATCACGCGCTTTGCCCGAGGAGCTGTGAAGGGAGATACACTGGCGTACGTGCACCTCGACAAGGAGACCATCCAGATCAGGAACTTGCCTGGAGAAGGCATGAGCATTTCGAACGGCGTCAAGGCGTTTGCTGCCCGCGACGACTGGGTTGCCCTTCCGGATGGAGGCGCGGCGGTAGTGCGCGTGGCGGACTACCACGTGGACTGGTATTCGCCGTCAGGCGTTCACACTGCCGGACCGCGCGTGCAAACGGATCCGATTCCCGTGACTGCTGCCGACAAGGACCAGGCGAGGAAGGAGCGTCTCGCAGCCATGCAAAGCGCACGACCGCGGGCAGGCAACGCCACGGTATCCGCTCCCATCGACCCCGTCGGACTCCCCGAACTCGTGTTTCCTCCCGTCAAGCCGCCGTTCGAGTTGGGGAACATGTTCGCACGACCGAACGGCGAAGTCTGGGTTCTGCGTACACGGAACGCCCGCGAACAAGCCCTCGTCTACGATGTGTTCACACGAGCCGGCGGGATGATCGGTCGCGTCGCATTTCCGCCGTCGACTCGCCTGGTCGGACTTGGAAACGGAACGCTCTACACCGTGCGTATCGACGCCGACGACCTGCAGTACCTGGAGCGGTGGGCGCTGCCGTACGGCACACGACTCTGGGGTAGCCGGTGAACCAGTCGGCGTTACGCACAGTCACAGCTCCGATGTCGACTTGCCGCCTCGCTCCTGAATGAGTGCCGCCACGCGTGACATCCCGGCAGTCCGCGCCACATCGAGCGCCGTGTAACCGTCGCCCGCCACGATGTTCGGGTCCGCGCCATTGTCCAGCAGCAAACGCACCAGTGTCAGACGGCTCTCCTCCGTCCACGGATGTTCTCCATCGACATCGCTGATGCTGTTCCACGCGGCCCAGTAGAGCGGCGTGCTCTGAGGCACGTCCCACATGTCGATGGACTCGTTCACCGACGCAGGGTCTTCCTTGATGCGTGACTTCGCCTGTTCGAGCAGGTTCATGCCAACCGCCTCGTGCAGGTCGATCCTGCAATGAGCAACCATCCAGTCGAATACCTCCTGCTGCTTGTTGTGCTGCGCCCAGGAGAGCGGTGTTGAGTTGAAGGGGTTGTCGCGGTTGCTCATATCCGCGCCTTTCGCGACGAGCCGCTTCACCATCGCCAGATCTCCGTCCCACGCCGCGCGATGCAGTGCGGTTCCATTGTTGACACCGGTCATGTTCCAGTTGCCATCCTTCTCCAACAGGAAGTCCACCGCCGCCGGGTGCTTGTTCACGTACGCGAAGAGCAGCGCGAGTCCGATTGCGTCGCGCTCGGACAGCTGCGCGCCCCTGCGGTAAGGCCGCTCTCGGAGCCGGCCATTATCGTCGAACGCCGCCCGGAGCAGGTCCATGCGACCCAGTGCGGCCGCCGAACAGACGTCAACCTTCGCCCCGAGCTCGACCAGCTTCTCGGCGGCGCGATGCGCGTGATTCGATAGTGCGACGTCGAGTATGTTGCGCCGGCCCCAGCCCGGAATGACCGGCGCCGAGTCGTGCAGCTCGAGCGTGGCGCCTCGCTCTACCAGCAGGTCAATCAGCGGGCCCGACACGTTCGCCTTGCTGGCCGAGTAACTCGTTATGATGAGGCCTAACGTGGTCCCGGCACTTATGCTCAGTGTGACGGCGTCGGGGTCGGCTCCGCGATCCAGCAGCAGCCTGGCTATGTCGACGACATTCGCCGGTACCACGGCGCGGCGACCAGGATTCCATGCCACGTAATGCAGCAGGGTCGCTCCGGTGAAGTAGCCGTATGGCGGATCGAGATTCGTTCTCGCCTTCGTCAGTTCGGGATACTGTGTGAGCAGCCGGTCGAGTTTCGCGATGTCTCCGGTGTCGATCGCCGTGACCGCGTCGTTGAACCGCGGATGCGGTTTGAATTGAGCGAGACGACTCGACGTCTCGACCATGTCCTTCATGGCCGCCCAGCTCTCGAAGTTGTACTCGCGCGCGATGACGAGCTGCGCATCGGCGAGCTTGAACGAGGCGTCGAGCACTGATTGCGGCGAGCGTCCCTTGAAGTCGGGATGTTGAGCGGCGATACGCGCGGCAGCTGCCGGGCGGCGCTCACGGTGTAGTCGTTGCAGCTCCTTTGCTCGGAGCTTGAGCTGCACGAGACTGGGACGCTCTGGAAGTCCGGACATACGCGCTCCTTTCGCAGGAATGCCCGTGTGTCCGCGGTTCGGGCTGAAAGAAGCGGTACGTGGAGCGTGTCGACGACCAAGTGGGACTCGGTCCCTTTCCACGGACGGGCGGCGCCTTGCGCGCTCGAATTTGAACCTGTCCGTGGACCTGCGTGATGTCAATGCACGATAATTCCGTCTTCATGACAGATGCTCGATGTCTCGTCGCGTTCTGATGTCCTGGAGTTCAGGCAAGGACAGCGCCTGGGCATTACATGTGCTCCGACAGGATTCCGCCGTCGAGGTCGTCGGCCTGCTGACCACCGTGAATACCACGCACGAGCGCGTGGCGATGCACTCGACTCGGCGCGTCATCCTGGAGGCGCAGGCACGAGCGGTTGGACTTCCACTGCAAGTGGTTCCACTCCCGTGGCCTTGTTCCAACGAGGTCTATCAGCGCGCGCTGCAGGCCGCGATAGATTCGGCCGTCAGAATTGGCGTAACGCACATCGCGTTCGGTGATCTGTTTCTCGAGGACATTCGCGAGTACCGGATCAAGCAATTGGAGGGATCTGGACTCGATCCGCTCTTTCCGGTCTGGCACGAACCGACCGATTCTCTCGCGCGACGCATGATCGAGTCAGGGGTCGAAGCCTACCTGACGTGCGTCGATCCGGAGAAACTCGATTCATCGTTCGCCGGACGAAGGTTCGATCACTCGTTACTCGCCGACCTGCCCGAAAGCGTCGATCCGTGCGGAGAGAACGGTGAGTTTCACACCTGTGTTCTGGCCGGACCGATGTTCAGCGAGCCGCTGGTAGCCGACGTGGGAGAGATCGTTGAGCGCGACGGGTTCTGGTTTGCCGATATTGCCCCGGCGCGTAGTCTCATCTGAAACGGAGATCACGTGGAAAACACCGCTCATGCGCTCCTCAGTGCCTGGGAAGCCTTCTACGTCATCGTTGGCACTTCCGCGGCAGCACTGACTGGGCTCCAGTTCGTTGTGATCGCCCTTGTGGCGGATGCGCCGGACGTCGGCGATGCAGACAGTGTCGCCGCATTCGGAACACCCACCGTTGTCCATTTCTGTGTCAGCCTGTTTCTCGCCGTACTGATTTCGGCGCCCTGGCCGGGCCTGTCACCGGTCGTCTGGCTCGTTTTTGGGGCAGGCATCGTGGGAGTGTTCTACACGCTCATCGTGCTCCGGCGGGCGCGGCGACAGGCTCGGTATGCGCCGGTCGCTGAGGATTGGATCTGGCACGTGATCCTTCCGATGATCGCGTATGGCACTCTCGTGGCGGCGGGCATCACTATGGCCTTCGGGTCCGACGCAGCGCTCTTTTTTGTGGGAGGGGTATCGCTGTTGTTGATCTACATCGGCATCCACAACGCGTGGGACTCCGTTGCGTACCTGGCCGTCCAGCTGCGGTCGAGGCGCCCTCAGTGAACGTCAGAGCGAGACGTTCATGTGCTGCTGGCCGGGCCTCGCGACCGATCACCCCTTCGGTCTGGTGAGTTCCCTGAACGGGGCGTAGCCGCGCAGCCCTTCGAAATCGATGTCGGAGTGCAACTCGAGGGTACCCTGCTCGCCAAATGCGTCCCGAAGCAGGCTTGCTGCTCGAGCGTGTTCGCCCAGCAAGGCCGCAATCTTCGCACGGTTGACGATAGCGGTTGGGCCGGGGAGCGCGAAGCTGCGCTGCATGCGGGCCAGCGCGGCGTCATGCCTGGCCGCCTCCAGACGGTCTCCACGGCGCGCAGCAATTGCACCGAGGAAACCGACATAATCCTCGTTGTCCGGGAACTCGATGACGAGCTGTCGAAAGATCGCTTCTGACTCATTCAAAGCGTTCAGGAAATAGAGACAGTAACCCAGGCTATAGCGCTGTGCTGTCATGGCCCGCTCTTCCGAGGGTCGCGATCGGAGCCAGGCGACCGCCCGCTCCGCGACCTTCCGTGCGGGCTGCTGGTGACCGTGCGCGCGAAGCTCTTCGGCTGCCAGGATCATCGCCCATGCCGGCGTAAACCACGTCTGTTCGTTAGGCATGGCCAGCAGCGTGTCGAGGCGCGAGACGACGCCGTCGATGTTCCCCAGTGCCGCCAACGCCTTGATCTCATGGCTGAGCGCGGTCCGACTGTCTGGTCGGAATCGCCGGGCCCGCCGCGCGGCATCGAGTTCATTCCCAAACTCCTCCACCTGATGGTAGGAGAGGCGTAGCATGAGCCAATAGTGCTCAACATCTCCGCGGTACGCGCTGTCCATCCCCGGCGTGAGGAGCGCCTCGATGGCCTCGCGTGGCCGACTCAGGTAGCTCGCCCTCATGGCAACGGCATAGCTGTAATGGAGGGGAGCGAGATTGGCGGCCTCGCGTATCGCGCGATACGCCCCGACCCAATCCTTTGATCGCGACGTCAACATGTAGTCCGTGAGATGCTGCTGCAGCGGCGTTAGCTGCGTGCGCTTGCTGGTCAGGGCACGGAGGCAGGAATCGGCCGCTTCCATGCTGGGATTCCAGTCAAAGAGAGCCGACATCGCCGCTTCGACGAGCGGCCACGTAAAGCTGCTGTCTAACGCGACAGCCAGACGGTAATGCGTTCGTGCCTCAGCGCGTTGATTGCGCGACTTGAGTCCGAGGCCCTGGAGGAACTCCTGGTAGGCTTCAAACGTCGGCGGAGAACCGGCCACCGGAAGTAGCGCTGCGATGGTTGGGTTCCTGAGCGCCGCGGCGCCGCCGAGGACGCGGGCGCGCAGTTCGTCGATGCCCAGTTCGGGCGAGGCGAGCGAGATGCGGATTGGCGGCACGGCCCAGACACGATTGCCGCGCAGGGCATCAGTGAGCCGCGCCTGGACGTGAAGCATCCCGTGAATTCGAGTAACCGCCCCAGAAACACTCACTGCGCCGCGCTCGGTCTTCGTACCAACCGCGAGCCTGGAGAGTCCGCCACTAATTGTGCGCCACCACCCGCGCTCCGTCCCATGCGCTGGAGCGACACTCTGGAATAGTCCCGTAGGAACGAGGGCGCCGATGATGCGATCCGTCATGGCGCGGGCGAGGTCATCGAGAGATGCATCACCGGTTCGATTCTCAAACGTCACAACGTCAATCCGCGACGGATCGAGTTTCTCGCCTCGGCTACTGAGATTGCGGCTGGTGACGACGATGACAGCGATCGCGGCGAGAGCAAGCGTCCCACGGACCAGCCGACGACCAGCGAATCCAAGGTGTGGCAACCGACCAGGCGCACTCATAAGGCCGACAGGGTCGTCACCCGGCGCCACGACATCCAGCGCGCCGCGGGTCGTCAGGTCTCGAGCGGGGGCGGCGCCCGCGGAAAGAGCGTTAGGTTGAGTGACCAGCCGTTCGCGCTCGCTGATACGCGATCGGATGTCGTCTATGAGCGCTCGCGTTTCTGGTGATGGGACGAGGTCCAGCTCGGCCGTGATCTCATAGGTGAACTGTTCGTACGCGTGAGCCGCTCCCACCCGGTCGCCGGCACGATCGAGCAGCGTCAGCAGACGGCGCAGGCCGACTTCCCGAAACGGAGCAACTTCCAGTCCTCGCCGCGCCCATTGTGCGGCGTGTGTGAAATTCCCCGCTCGCTCTTCTTCATCCGCCAGCGCCCACGCCGCGGCGGACACCCGTTCCTTGAGTAGCGTTCTCGCACGCTCAAGCCACTCCCCGAACTCCGGCGCGCCGGAGACGAAAAATCCGGGCAGGATGTCCCCCCGGTATACCTCGACTGCCTCGCGATGCCGACGATTCTCGCTTGCTTCCAGCACCGCCGCCGCGTCACACCAGATCTTGGTGCGATCGAGGCCAACTTCCTCACTGCCCCGGCTGAGCAGGACGTCGCTACCGAGCTCGCGGCGGAGGAAGTGCAGGGCCCTGTTCAGCGAAGCTCGTGCCCGTTCGCTGCCGTGTTCGGGCCATAACAGCGCGAGGAGTCTGTCTCGTCTATGGAATCCCGGTGGGCTGGCAACGCCGAGGTACGCCAGCAATGCGAGCCGCTTGGGTTGCGCGACGATGGCCCGGATCTCCGAGCCATCGCCGTTTCGCAAGTCCAGTGTACCGAGCGTCTGCAGCCGGATCATACAAGCTCGCTAGCCGTTGTGCGGTTCGAACCTCGGCCGCACACCACAGGCCCCGCGTTAAAGCGTTACCGAGCATCGTGCGCCCATTCGAACCTACGCGCGGCCGGCCGAGCCAACAAGGCGGTGCGCTTACGGACAGAAATCCGTGGCATTCGCGATGAGTGTATTCCCCTGCAACGTGTTGCCGGAAACGGGTCCCTTGAACGCACAGACGTTCGACTGGATCGCATTCCCAAGAACGGTGTTGCCGGTCCAGCCGGCACTGAACCGGATGCCTGCGCCGCTCGCCATCAGCAAGTTGCCCTTGAAAACGTTGCCGGACGCGCCGAGAGGGGCGGGATCCAGGTCGATCGCCGCGACGGTGCTTCCCGATATCGTGTTTCCTGTGAACGTGTTCCCCGGCTGCCGGATGAGGTATATGCCCGTAGGGTTGTCGATGAGCACGTTGTCAACGACATCGTTGTTCGTCGAGACTTCTCCTGCAAGGTTCGGCCGCAGCATGAACGCCCTGGCACTGTTCAGCCGCGCAACGTTTGCCTTGATCGCGTTTCCACTCGAGCCCTCGAGGAGCACACCGGTCGCGTTCAACATGATCTCGTTGTCCTTGATGACGATGCCGGCCGAGTTGACGACGTTTATGCCTCGGAGGAACCCGCGGATGGTGCCGCCATGGATTGTTACATCCTGACTCGAAAGCACCCTGATTCCGAGGTTAGTAGAACCCGGCCCGCTGATCGTGTGGCCATTCAGGTTGATCTTGATTCCCGTCCCCGTCACTGTGAGTCCGTCTCCTGCGCAGGTCAGGTCGTTCTCCAACCGCAAATCGTCGACCACGGTCAGTCCGCAAGACGCCTCAACCCGAACGGCCCGGCCGGCCTCGGCCGTCGTACGCTCGCGCGCTGACGGAGCTGTCGTGTCTCGGCTCACGTTGCAGGCCGCGAGCACTGAGAGAGTGAACAGGCCAACTCTGTTGATGTGCATGATGACCTCCTGAATTGCTGGAGTGGCGATCATGCAGCGTTACGCTCCCGTGGCACTCCTCTGTCGGTGACCGCGGCTGTTCCTGTTTCCGGACGTCCTCGAGTCACTCGGAGAGGAGAGCCAGGGGAGGGAAAAGGGTCAGCTTTTGCGCGCGTCTGAGGTGCCACTCTTCCGTTATTCCCCCTTCATGCCTCGCTCCATGACAATGAGCGCGCCGCATGCTCTCCCACACTTCCAGCTCCCGTCCAGGTCGACATTTCGATCGCGAGTCGTTGCCTTGCTGGTTGCCGCCGGGTCGCTTGCCAATGCCGTGCCAGCCGCTGGCGCGCAGGGTGCTGTGAGCGTGGTGCTGAATAGGAGTCACCTGTTGTCAGCGCATGCTCATGCCTCGGTCAACGAGTCTGAATTGAGATCAGTTCGCGGCCCTCAGCGCCTACTAGGAATCGAACAGGCGTGCGTGTCCTTCAACGAAATCCAACGAATACTTGGGGGACACAAACACCTGAATAGGCACGGCGCGAATCTGGACGCCGTAATGCTTGGCGCCGGAGTCGGCGCCGTGTTGCGTGTGCAGCGACTCGGCCGCGTTTCCGCACGCTTGCACGCGAACGGCCAGGATGAGGACATTCCGTTGCTCGATCTGGTGCGGGCGATGGGTGCAAAGATTGTCCAAGACGGCTACGAGCGGATCAACCTCGTGCTTGACTCACCGCCGTCTGCGGCAATTCTGGCGCCGGTCGAGACCAGGCGTCGCTAGCGGTTTCGTCTCTCGATCGTCGCGAGCCTAACGCTCCTGTGGTCAGAGCGATTCGCAGTACAGGCAGGTGACCGTTCAACGACACTATCCGTGGCGAAGATTGTCGATCGAAGCCGTTGAGCTAACCCGCTGGCGTAAGTAGAATTAGCTCGCTCGCTGAGAGCGGTTGAATTCTGCCGCGTTCGGGAGTGCGGTTCATCTCCCTGTCCAGTCTCCTGTCTCCCCGCTCGATGTCTCGTCCGATCCGCGTCCTGATCGCAAAGCCCGGCCTCGACGGCCATGATCGTGGCGCCAAGGTTGTTGCCGCAGCGCTCCGCGACGCCGGCATGGAGGTCATCTATACGGGGCTGCACCAGACGCCGGAGATGATCGCGACGGCCGCCGTCCAGGAAGACGTCGACGTCATCGGACTGTCGATCCTGAGTGGCGCCCACATGACGCTTTTCCCCCGCGTCCGCGCGCTCCTGCTCGAAGCCGGCCGCGACGATGTGCTTATCACGGGCGGCGGGATCATCCCCAAAGAGGACATGGACGCGCTCCGGGAACAGGGAATCGGTGAGCTGTTCGGTCCCGGCACGCCGACGTCCGCGTTGATCGAGTATATCCGCCAGTGGTTCGAAAGCCGGCAGCAGCAACGAGCGTGACCTCGCGCCTCCGGGAGCTCAGCGCCCAGGTTCGCGAACTCGAGGAGCGCGTCAAGGCGGGGGGCGGGCCGGAACGCGCGGCTAAACAGCACAAGCAGGGAAAGCTCACCGCCCGCGAGCGCGTTGGGAGACTCTGTGATGCTGGAAGCCACTTCATGGAAATCGGGCTCCTCGTCGCGTACGACCAGTACGAGGGAGAGGCTCCGTCCGCCGGCGTTGTGACTGGCGTTGGCATGGTGCACGGCCGCGAGGTCGTCGTCGTCGCGAACGACGCCACGGTGAAGGCGGGTTCATGGTGGCCCGAGACGATCAAGAAGATCCTGCGCGCGCAGGAGATCGCGATGCGTTGCCGCGTCCCGATCATCTACCTCGTGGACTCGGCCGGCGTGAACCTGCCGTACCAGGGTGGCGTCTTTCCGGGCCAATACGGCGCGGCGCGGATCTTTTACTACAACTCGATCATGCGTCGGTACCTTCGTGTGCCGCAGCTGGCGGCGGTGATGGGGC
>Ga0070698_100005067_pt1 | contig 14435 bp, 15 predicted proteins | sample KBSK1502metaG_FD_65477 | JGI IMG/M metagenome (GOLD analysis project Ga0070698, IMG submission 65477) | Corn, switchgrass and miscanthus rhizosphere microbial communities from Kellogg Biological Station, Michigan, USA - KBS K1-50-2 metaG | ecosystem: Host-associated > Plants > Roots >...
GATGACGAGCGCGATGCGCGGAACGAACTGGCGATCGCGCCTTCCATAAATGACCGTTGGTCTGACTGCGGTGGCCCAGACGCGGCCCTGCGAGTGTGCGTCGAGCACCATTTTCTCCGACTCGCGCTTCGATCTCGCATAGTACGCAGTCTCTCGCAACGGACCGAGGACGGTGTCCTCATCGGTCTGCTCCCCGCGCTTGGCTGCGTCATAGCGCGCGGACGGCCCGTAGACGGCGACGCTGCTCAGCTGCAACAGCCGCGCGCCCGAGGCCTCGGCCGCGTGCATCGCGTTCCGAGTTCCCTCCACGTTGGTCAGGCGATAGGCCTCCCACCCGCCGCGCACCGTGATGTTTGCCGCCGTATGGAAGATCACGTGACATCCCGAGGCGGCGCGCTTGAACGAGGCTTCGTCCAGCACGTCGCCGTTGACCAGCTCCACGGATTGCGGCAGCGAATCGCGTGCGCGCTGCGGCGATCGAACGAGGGCACGCACCATCCAGCCGTCCGCGATGAGCCGGTCGACGATATGCGAGCCTACGAGTCCTGTGGCGCCTGTGATGAGCGCGACGGACACGATTACTGGGTCGGGAAGGGAAGTGCGACGACGTCGACCTGCATCTCGCCGGCGTCGGAGTCGCCCGCGGGGTCCGCGCTCCAGCGCGCCATGAGCTGCGCGCCATCCTCGACTTCGCGGCGCACCATGCCCAGCGCGATCCCGCCCAGCCTCGGCGACGAAACGCTGCTGCGCACGTCGCCCACCGCCTTGTTCGTCGCGTCGAACAGCGACGCTTTCGGCGGCGGCGCCGTCGTGCCGGACGCGCGCAAACCACGCAGCGCACGATTGACGTGACCCCGGAAATGCACGCGCGCGACAAGCTCCTGTCCGGTGTAGCAGCCCTTCGTGTACGAGATGGCGCCCAACTCCTCGAGGTTCGCCTCCTGTGGAATCGTCGCGTCGTCCATGTCGATTCCCCACTCGGGGCGCCCCGCCTCGATGCGCGCGATCTCCCACGCCGCAAGCCCGGCGGGCGTGGCGTGGGCTGCGATCGACGCATCCCAGACTTTCGAGAAGGCATCGGCGGGGACGAAGAGGTCGTATCCCTCGAGACCGAGCTCCGGCGATCGCATCACGATCATCGAAGCGCCGTCGCGCGCCACGGTGACGTGCGCGTACGGTTGCAGGATCGCGAGCGCGCTGTGTCCGATCCCGGTAATCTCCTCGACGACGTATCGCGCTTGCACTCCATAGATCCCGAGCGATGACAGCGACGCCGACTCGTCGGTGTACTTGGAGAGGCGCGGATTGACGTACTTTCGCACGACACCATTCCAGCCTTCGCGTGCACGCGGTGAGGCGTCGGTGAGGAATCCGTCCTCGAGCGCGAGGATGCGAACGTCGGCCACGACTTTCCCCTTTGCCGTCAACGCCGCGGCGTACTGTCCCTGTCCCGGCGTCAGCGCCGTCACGTCGTTTGTGACCAGTCCGGTGAGCACCTCACCGGCTTTCGCGCCGGCGAACTTCATGCGCGATCGATGACTCCGATTCACCACGACCGCGCGACGCCGAAGCGCTTCGTACTCCGCGCTGACGCTGGAGTAGGAGAGCACGACCGGCTGGCCGGCGAGTTCGATCAGCGCTTCGGTCTGGGCCATCGTCGTAAGTTAGTGACCCTGCGCGGCGTTTCTCGCCCCGAAGCGCTTTCCGTAGGACGCGTCCAGCACGTCCACGGGATGGACGACGCGAGCGTCACTGCGCCGTCGACTCAGTCCGGCCCCGATCTGCATCAGACATCCGGGATTCCCCGTCACCACGAGCGTGGCGCGCGTCGCCTCGATGTGATCCAGCTTGGGAGCCAACACCGCGGCCGAGGTCGCCGGCTCGAGCAGATTGTAGATGCCTGCGGCACCGCAGCAGTGCTCCGCCTCGACGAGCGGCACGAGCTTGAGGCCTGGCACCGCCGCGAGAACCTTGATCGGAGGCGCGCTGATTCGCTGCGCATGCAACAAATGACACGGTGCATCATACGTGACTGTCACGTCGAGCTCTCCTCCTTCGACCGGCCCCGCGTCCGCCAGCAGCTCGCTGACATCGCGCGAGCGTTCCGCGACGTGCGCGGCTCGCGACGCCCAATCCGGATCGTCCGCAAGGAGCTGACCGTAATCTTTCATCATTGCACCGCATCCAGCCGCGTTCGACACGATGTAGTCGACGCCACTCTCCTCGAACGCCACGATGTTTCGTTTTGCGAGACGTCGCGCCGTCGCGCGGTCGCCCGCGTGCGCGTGCAAGGCTCCACAGCATCCTTGGCCCGGCGCCGATGCGCCGCGATAGCCATTGACCGCGAGCGTTCGTTGAGTCGCGGCATTGGTGAGGCCATACATGCCGCGCATCACGCATCCTTCCAGCAGTGCAAAGGAGGCACGCGAGCCGTCGCGAGGCGGATCGTAGGGCTCGCGCACGATCGGCACGCGAGTCGCCTCGAGCATGTCCATCGCGAAGCCGACGCGTCCAGGGAGCAGACGCGCGAGCAGCGACGCAAGACGAGATCCGCGCATCACGCGCCCGAATGCCATCGCCATGCGGAGAAGTCGGGGCCGTGCAAAGACGCCGAGCAACAGACGAGCTCCAATCGGCAGCGGACGACGCGCGGTAAGCGTCGCCCGCGTCGCCTCGAGCAGCTGTCCGTACGGAACGCCCGCCGGACACGCCGTCTCGCACGCGCGACACCCAAGGCAACGGTCGAGGTGGCCGCGGACAGCCTCGTCGTCCGTGAGCACCGTGCCCTCGAGCAGCGAGCGCATGAGCAACAGTCGGCCGCGCGGACTGTCGTTCTCGTCCTCGAGCGCCACGTACGTCGGACAGCTCTGGAGACAGAATCCGCAGTGAACGCATGCGTCCAGGCCCGCGCGGGCATCGGCGAGCGGCGTATTCGGAAGCGCGCAGTGCTCCGGCGCTCCGTGAAGCGTGGCCGGATTTCCCGCGGCCGTCATGCTGGCCCACCGAGAATGCCCGCGTTGAGAATGCCGGCAGGATCGAATTTGTCTCTGATGGCGCGTGAGGTTGGATCGTCCGACGCCCGCGAGTCCGCGAGCGGCCACGCGCTCCGAGGGAGCTGCTCCATCACCACGGTTCCCTGAAACGCGGCCGCGGTACGCACGAGCTCCGCCGGCGTGACTCTCGCTGTCGGCTGCACGAGCACGCGCACCAGTCCGCGCGCGGGATTGCCGTGCATGAAAGACCCACCGAGGGCGCGCGTGGATCGATCGGCCGCGCTCCAGGTGTCTCCGAACATCGACGACAGATGTGACCAACGCCACGTCGCCGCATCCCCCGGATCGAGCGTCCGAAGGGAGTCCCACACATCCTCACTCACATCGAGCTGCTCGCCGAAGACTCGCAGCAGCTCGAGCTGGCCCTGGACGGATTTTTCGTTACCGCCTACGCGAGCGAGCAGAATCGGCTGGTCCCCCAGTCCGAGATGCGTCGCAAGCCGCGGGTTCACGACCTCGGACGCGAGCGGCGTGAAGGGAAGCGCGCGCAGGCGGATGGCGAGCTCGTTGAGCGCGGTGTGTGTCGCCGCAATCGAGATCGCCAGCGTTCGCGCACGCTCGGGACGCGCGCGGAGCCGCACAGTCGCTTCCGTGATGACGCCGAGTGTCCCCCACGAGCCCACCAGCAGTCGCGTGAGATCAAATCCGGCGACGTTCTTCACGACGCGACCACCCGCGCGAACGATCTGTCCCGTGCCGCTGACAAATTCCGCGCCGAGGACGACGTCGCGGGGAAGGCCGCTCGAAAAAGAATGTGGACCCGCGGTCGCCGTGCTGAGCGTGGCGCCCAATGTGCCCGAGTCCCCGCCCCAGGGATCGAGCGGGAGCCATTGACCCTCGGCGCGCGTGGCCGCGACGATCTCGGAGAGGCGCGTCCCCGCGCGTGCCGTCAGCGTCAGGTCGCCGGGGACGTACTCCACGATGCCTCGGTCATCCGCGAGCGACAGCGTGTCGTCGGCGTCGACCGGTCGCCCAGACGTGAGCCACGTACCAGCGCCGCTGATCCGAAGCGTGCGTTGCGCCCCATGTGCTTCGCGAACACGCTCGGCCACAGCCTTTGTCGTCGCGCTCACGCCCTCACGCTCCCTCGCGCCGGCGTGCCGCTCTCGCCATCGACCATTCGCGGCAGCTGTGGATCGGCACCACCTTGCCGGGATTCGATCGGCGCTTGGGATCGAACACGTCGCGCAGGTCGCACATGGCCTGGAGCGTCTCGGTCGTGAAGAGCTGGTCCATGTAGGCCAACTTGTCCATTCCGACACCGTGCTCGCCGGTGATGCTTCCACCGGCGGCCATGCACGTCTCCATGATCTCGCGCATTGCCTTGTGGACACGCGTGGACTCGTCGGGATCGTGCGCGTCGTACGGAATGTTCGGATGCAGGTTGCCGTCGCCGGCGTGAAACACGTTGCAGACGCGCACGCGATGCCGCGCCGCGATCGCCTGAATTTCGGCCAGCACCGACGGCAGCTTCGTGCGAGGCACCACCGCGTCCTGTACCACGAGGTGTGGCGAGATACGTCCCATCGCGCCGAATGCCTTCTTGCGCCCCTGCCACAGTCGCGCGCGCTCGGCGTCGTCGCGCGCAACCCGCACCGATCGCGCCCCTGCACCCGTACAGAGACTCACGACAGTCGCTACGTCGTCGTCGAGACCCGCCTCGAAGCCATCGAGCTCGATCAGGAGAACGGCCTCGGCGTCGACCGGATACCCGGCCGCGTAGATGGATGCTTCGACGGCGCGAATCGTAGCGGCATCCATCATCTCCAGCGCAGCCGGAAGAATTCCCCGCGCGATGATCGCGGAGACCGAACGCGCCGCGGCGTCGATCGACGTGAAATCGGCCAAGAGTGTTCGCACCGCTTGTGGATTGCGTTGTAGTCGGACCGTCACCTCCAAGGCGACCCCGAAACAGCCCTCCGATCCGACGAACGCACCCACGAGATCGTAGCCGGCCGACTCGCCCACCGGATTTCCGAATGATGTGACGGTTCCGTCGGGAAGCACCGCGGTGATGGCGACGACGTGATTGAGCGTCACGCCGTACTTGAGACAATGGGGGCCGCCGGCATTCTCCGCGACGTTTCCGCCAATCGTGCACGCAGCCTGGCTCGATGGATCGGGGGCATAGTGCAGTCCGTGCGGCGCTACCTCCCGCGTGAGCACCGTGTTCACGACGCCAGGCTCGACAACGGCCAGCTGATTCACGACGTCCACCTTGAGGATCCGGCGAAGCCTGTTGAGGCCCAGCAGCACGACGCCGTCGGCGAGCGCGCCGCCGGATAGGCCGGTGCCCGCGCCGCGAGGCACGAACGGCGCGTTCTCGCGCGCGAGCTCGCGAACCACCGCAATGAGTTCGTCGCGCGTGCCGGGAAAAACGGCGATGCCGGGAACCTTCGTGTACCCGGGAAGGCCATCGGAGCTGTACGCCAGCAGCTCGCTTGTTCGCGCCAGCACACGGCGCGGCCCGACGATGGCAACCAGTTTTTCTGCGAGAGACGGGTTCACATCTATATAGTACTCGACTGCGCTGGAACGACGAGCCGTAGCGCGCCGCGCCCGAGCTCGTAGTTCAGAGGCGAATCCATCTTCACGATCTCGCCATCGACGGCGACGGTCGAGTGGCGCTGCTCGATGGTACATTCGCGCACGAGGTAGCCGTCGAGCTGCGGCGTGCCCGTCACCGCTCGCGTTCCGCGCGCGGCGGCAGCAAAGGTGAGCGCCAGGAGTCGCGCGCGTGTTCGGCCGCGAACTACCATGACATGGAGCCCGGACCTGCCGCCCTCCACTCGGTTGCCGAGCGTCGGCAGCCTGAGCTCGCGCTGCCCAACCCCGACGAACACGATCGGCGTCGAGTACAGACGCTGAACGCCTTCGGTCTCGAACCTGACTTGGAAAGCGTGCATTCGCGCGAGAGTGCGCGCCAGTGAGATCGCGGACGCGACCCAATAGCCGACGCGAGGCTCCAGTCGCTCGCGAACGCGAACGAAGTTGGCGTACGCGCCCACCGAACTGGTATTCAGGAACAGCCGGCCGTTCACCCAGCCGACGTCCGCGTCGACAACGTGCCGCGAAGTCGCGTTTGCGCACGCGGCATCCAGGTCGTGCGGAATGCCGTAATCGCGCGCGAAGTGGTTGAGCGTCCCGGCGGGAATAACGACCAGTTCCACGTCGGTACGCGCGACCGCTGCCGCCGCCGCCGAAATCGTTCCGTCGCCACCGACAGCTGCGATTCGCGTCGCGCCTTTTTCGATCGCAGCCTGCACGGCTTGCGTCACCTCATCGGGCGCCACGGCGCGGACGTCGAAACATCCCGCCTTGCGCAGCGCGCGGTCTACTTCCTCGGCGTTGCCTGCTGCCGGGTTGACGAAAGTGGGGATCAAGAAATCGTTCTGGAGGTGAGCGAGCGCCATAGCACGTTTGCGCGCAGCTCGACCGGAGGTGAGCGAGCGCGCCATAGCACTGTCTTGCGCGCAGCTCAACCTTATCCGCGGCGAGGCCGCGGCCGAGAACAGTTAGTTACGCAGCCCAAAATCCGCACAGCGCCCGACCATCCGGGCTCTCGCGGAGCTTCTCGAACGCGCGCTCCCTTATCTGACGGATGCGCTCGCGCGTGACGCCCATCAACGCGCCGATCTTCTCGAGCGTCATCGCCTCGGAGCCTTCCTCGAGACCGTAATACAGGTACAGGATCTTCCGCTCACGCGGCGTCAGATATTTGCGGAACACCCGATCGATGAACTCGCGCATCAACTTGTAATCGGTGCGCTCCTCGATCTCCTGGCCGTCCACGCCCGCGAACCGTTCGCCGAGAGTCGAGGCTTCTCGGTCGGACCGATCGATCGGAGCGTCGAGCGAAACCTCGGTCGCCGACATCTGCTTCGCGGAGCGAATCTGCTCCGGTGTTTCCTCGAGCAGCCGGCTGATCTCGTTTTCAGTAGGATCGCGCTTGAGGACTTGAGCGAGGATCGTCTCGGCGCGCGCGAGTCGGATCAACTGCGAGTTCTGATTCAGCGGGATGCGCACTGAGCGCGTTTGCTCGGCGAGCGCCTTGAGGACTGCCTGGCGCACCCACCACACTGCGTATGAAATGAATTTGACGCCCTGGTCGGGATCGAACTTTCGCACTGCTTTGAGCAGGCCTTCGTTCCCGATGGCCACCAACTCTGCGAGATCGAGTCCGTGGCCCTGGTACTTCTTCACGTACGAGATAACGAATCGGAGGTTTGCCGTCACAAGTCGTTCGGCCGCCTTCTCGTCACCGCGCTGCGCTCGCCGGGCGAGCCGTCGCTCCTCAGCGGGATCGTCGATCAGCGGGAGTTTCTGAATGTCTTGTAAGTACTGGTCGAACGCAGAAGAGGGAGACGAACGGAAGTAGCCTCTTGAGGACCGGGTCTCGGTCACTTGCTCCATACACGCCCTCTGACCTCTCGGTCTTTCATTGAGCGAGCACGATGGCTCGCGGTAGCGCGATTTGCGGAGGGACTCTTCACCTCACCGGCCAGCGCCGACCGGGGACGCGCAGGATAATGTCAGTGGGTGGGACCGTCAACGCCGAAGACACGCCATTCTGACCCCCACCGAGGGGGTTTGATGCCCTATCTGCTGATCTGACAGGGCGTTGCAGGTTACTTCAGGAGCTTCCTGGAGGGTCCTTCATTTTGGTCCGGCTAGTCGCGGTAATGACCCCGATTCCAAGGGCGACCACGACGCCGACGGCGATCCAGATGCCGGGGACGTCAAGCAGATACGCCGCCATAGCGAGCCCAACGACGAGTATGACGAACCCGATGACGTAAGTAGCGAAGCTGGACATAGATGTTCTCGGCCGGCCCTTTCGGGCCGGATAAAAGTGCTCGGCCGCCCTGCGGGCGGATTCTCTGCAACCCGCTTAGTTACGGAAGATCCGCGCCGGAGGCGCGGCCGAGAACGGCATCCGCGGCGAACTGCGGCCGCGAACTCATTGTCGCGGCTTTCCCGCCAACGTCACCGTCGGCTCCCTCGGCACTAACACCGCGGTGCCCTTTCGCCGCCCGAAGATCCGAGCTTCACGACACGTCGGCATCCAGATGTCGATTTTGTTGCCCTTGATCTTCAAGCCGGTATCGTCGATGAGAAAGCGACCCATGTAGCGCCTGCCGACGTACAGCTCGAGATAGCGCGACAACGGGAAGAGCTTGGGATCCGTTGCGACGATTCCGGCCCGCACATAGCGCCCGCGACGCGTTTGCGTTCGCGTGAGGCAGTATGCCGTGATTTCCACCGGCACCGGGTCGCCGTATCGCGATGGAACGTACGATGCGAGAAACCAGCGCTTCTTCGTGCCCTGCACGACAGCACCCGAGAGCCGCAACGGACTTTGCACGACAACCGGCGGCATCCGAATCGGCGCCGCGTTGCTTTCCATGCACGCAGTAAGCCCGATCGCGACGAGTACGGGAGACGCGAGGCTGATTCTCATGAACCCAGCGCCTCGCGGACGACGGTATCCTCGACCGGGATCGTCCAGCCGTGATCCGCCCCCGCCATCTCGCCGATCTGTTTCGGTAGCGCGTACTCCACGCGGCCAGCGCGCACTTTCTTGTCGGATCTGGTGAAACCGATGATGGTGTCAACCGGGATCGACGGCATTTTTGTCTGCAGGCCGGCCGCTCGACAGACGCGCTCGATCACGCGAGCCGTACCTGTTTTCGCGACGCCGATTTTTTCCGCGAGCTTCGCCTCGGCGACGAGTCCGATCGCGACCGCCTGACCGTGCAGCGTCCCGAACTCCGTGGCTGCTTCGATGGCGTGACCGATTGTGTGGCCGAAGTTCAACACTTTGCGCAGACCGGACTCGCGCTCGTCGCGCGCGACGATCGCAGCTTTGATCTCGACGCTGCGAGCGATGATGTCGGTCAGCTCCGGCAAACCCTGCTGCCCCGAAAGCGGCCACTGCTCGACGAACGAGCTGGCGCGCTCGAAGTACGTCGCATCGGCGACGACGCCGTGCTTGACGATTTCCGCGAATCCCGCGCGGAGATGCTCGGGGGGAAGCGTTCGCAGCACGAGCGGATCGATGACGACCGCGGAAGGTTGATGGAACGCCCCCACGAGATTCTTGCCCTCCGGCGTGTCGACGCCGGTTTTTCCGCCGACGCTTGCGTCGACCATGGCGAGCAGCGACGTGGGGACCTGTATGACGGGAACGCCACGCATATAGGTCGCGGCAACGAAGCCGGCGATGTCGCCCACGACTCCGCCCCCGAGCGCGACGACGATCGAATCGCGCGCGAACCCGTTCGCCAGCATCTCATCGGTGAGCCGCGCCCAGGTGTCGCGTGTTTTGTGCTGCTCGCCCGACGGGATGGTGAAGACGGCGGCACGTGCGCCGAGTTGCTTCTTGGCGCGATCCGCGTAGCGCGGGCCGACCTCCGAATCGGTAATGACCGCGATGCGATTGGCGTGCGCGGCGACCGATTGTATGACGTCGGCGAGATGGTCGAAGGCGCCTTCCGCGACGGTGACGGGATATGACAACCCTACCATGTCACCTCACCCGTTCCTGCCCGTCGATTGGCGACGCGCGCCAGCGTGAAGAGCAGATCGGACATGCGATTCAGGTAGATGACGACGATCGGCGGGATCTCCTCGTCCGTGAGCGCGATAACGCGGCGCTCGGCGCGGCGGCAGACCGTTCGTGCGACGTGCAACGCGGCCGCCTTCGCCGATCCGCCCGGAATGATGAACGCCTTCAGCGGCTCGAGCTCGCGGTCGCCGTCGTCGATCGCATGCTCCATCTCGGTGACGCGACGTTCGTCGATGCTGGCCTTCTCGAGCTGGCGCTTCATCTTGTCGCGGTCCGGCGTCGCGAGCAGCGCGCCGATGGCGAAGAGGTCGCGCTGCAGCGGGACGAGCACTTCGTCGATGCGCGGCATCTGCTCGATCGCGCGCGCGAGACCGATCGCGGCGTTCAACTCATCGACGTCGCCGTACGCTTCGACGCGCGGATGCGTCTTGGCAACCCGGCCGCCGCCGAACAGCCCAGTCGTACCTTCGTCGCCAGTCCGCGTATAAATCTTCATAAAGCAGGCGGGATCACCTATCCGAAGAGCCGCTCCAGAATTGATTTGCTCTGGCGGTTGGGCTTCAGCGCCCCGCGAAGATTTCCGAACGACGTTTCCTCATTCGTGCGCGTTCTCGGTTGGTAGCTCGACGGGAACAGCTCGGCGAGATGCGCCTGGAGACGATCCGGCGAAGCGAACTCGCCTTGCTCGGTGATCCACGAGTCCAGCGCGGCCGCGAGCTGGGCGGCAGTCGCGCGCCGGGACGGGCTCCGCTGCAACGCCATCAAGAGGATGTCCTCGAGACTCTTGTCGAGGTTCGTGATGCGCGCGCGCAAATTCGGCAGCGGCTGTACGGCCACTTCGTCGACCAGAAGCGAGGTCTCCTCCTCGTGGAACAGGGGCGAAAGTGCCAGCAGCTCGTACAGCACTACGCCGAGCGAGAACACGTCGCTCTTTCCGTCCACAGCGGAGCCGAGCACCTGCTCCGGGCTCATGTAGTGCTTTTTGCCGATGCGCATCTTCTGCTCGCTCGCGGGATCGAACGACGTCCGCGCCTTCGCGATGCCAAAGTCGGCGAGTTTGATGTGTCCGTCCCACGTGATCATCACGTTGCCGGGCGACACGTCGCGGTGCACGATGTCGAGACGCGTTCCCGCGGGGCTCACGAAGTTGTGCGCGAAGTCGAGCGCCCGTGACACGCGGCTGCACACGTACGCCGCGAGCGTCGCCGGAATCGGCGTCCCGAGCTCGTAGTGCCGGTCGATCACGCTGCGCAGCGTGGGGCCCTGGATGAACTCCATGGCGATGAAGTACTCGCCGCCCACTTCGCCCAGCTGGTAGATCTGCACGACGTTGCCGTGCATCAAGTTCGCGGAGAGCTTGGCCTCGTCGATGAACAGCCGCAGGAACTCGCCGCGCTTGGCGTAGTGCGGATGAATCACCTTGAGCGCGATGCGCTTCGTGAATCCCTCGGGGCCGAGCTGCTCGGCCTCGTACACAGTCGCCATCCCACCTTCCGCCACCTTATTCACGAGGCGGAATGCGCCCTTGTATTCAACGGTGTTCTGATTGTCCATGACGGCGGCGTCGAAGGAGGGAGGGGAGGGGGAGGGAAGCGCCGGACTGTTGTATCGCGAAGCTGGGGGGGCGAACGTTAACGGATGCCTCACGATATCCGCGACATTACGATCATTGGCGGCGGCCCGACAGGGCTGTTCGCCTTGTTTTATGCAGGCATGCGCCAGGTGTCGGCGCAGATAGTGGACGCGCTTCCCGAGTTGGGTGGGCAACTCGCGGCGTTGTATCCAGAGAAGTTCATTTTTGACGTTGCCGGATTTCCGCAGATTCTCGCCCGGGATCTCGTGCGCGCCCTCGTCGAACAAAACAAACGATTCGGCGGAGACGTACACCTTGGCCAACGCGTGACCGGCCTAGAGAAGGACGGCGGCCACTTCGTCCTGGTCACGGAAACCGACCGCTTTCCAACCAAGACATTGGTGATTGCCGCGGGTATCGGCGCGTTCTCTCCGCGGCGACTTCCGCAGGCATGCGCCGAGCCCTGGTATGGCCGCGGGATTTACGATGTCGTGACGGACCCGGAGCAATTTCGTGGACGGCGCGTCGTGATCGTAGGCGGCGGTGATACGGCGTTCGATTGGGGCGTGCAGTTATTACCGCGCGCCGCCAACGTGTCGATCGTACACCGCACCGACCGTTTTCGCGCGCACGACGCAACGGTGAACGAGTTCCGCGCCGCGGTCGACGCAGGTCGCGCGTCGCTGTACACCTTCCACGAGCTGCACGACGTCATCTGCAAGACGGACTCGGAGCGCTTCTCGCACATCATGCTGCGCGACGTAAAAGCCAAGACGACACACGAAATCGAGGCCGACGTCGTGCTGCCCATGCTCGGCTTTGTGAGCGACATGGGCGTGATCTCGGACTGGGGGCTCACGTTCGTGAAGGACGAGATCGTGGTGAATACCGCGATGGAGACGGGTCAGGCCGGGATCTGGGCCGCTGGAGACGTCACCACGTATCCGGGAAAGCTGAAGCTGATCGCCTCAGGGTTCAGCGAGGCGGCGATTGCCGTGAACCAGGCGGTCCACTGGATTTACCCCGAAAAGAAGGTCGCCCCGGGGCACAGCTCCAACATGGCCATCTTCGGCCAGAAGGACGACTGATTCAGACGCGGTTCTTGCTCGCCGCGTCGTTGTAGCCGTCGGGATATCGCGCGCGCAGCTTTGCCACGTTCGATGCGGCTATTTGCTCCAGCGACATGCCCGCGCTCTGCGCGGTGATCGCGAGACACCAAAGCGCGTCGCCCAACTCGGTTTGCAGTCGGTCGCGGGCCAGCGGGTGTGATTGGAAAACGTGCTTGCGCACGAGCCCGAGGATCTCGCCCGATTCCTCCGCCAATCCGGCTGCGGCGTCGAAGAGGCGCTCGCCGTCCGTCAGCTTTGCGTTGATCGTGCGAGCGGCGGCAGCCTGATATTCGTCGAGTGTCATTCGACGAACTTGATTACGTCAAGAGTGCTACGGCAAGGCGCTCATTCTTGGTAGATGTGGAATGTTTCTCTGTCGATGTGGAATTCTCCGCGATCAGAGTGATTGCGCGTCGGTCGAAGGTCGTTTCGCCTTGGTTGCAGCGAACTTCTTGTCGGTAGAAGGTCGTTTCGTCTCGGTCGGAATCGATTGACGATCGGTAGAACGCGATTGTACGTCGGTCGGAATCGATTCAATCTCGGTCGAAGCTCGTTGCGCGTCGGGAGAACACGATTGCTTCGCGGTTGGTTTCGATTGCTTCTGGGTAGAAGTCGATTGCGCGTGACTCAACTCCAATTTTTTCCACAAAGACATCGATTTGCTCGCTCACGCCGCAATGCCAGTGCGCCAGCATTTGAGCTCCGCTGCTTCTTACGTAACCAGACTTTCAGTACGACTGAACTCCTTCGTCGATCGGCGCTTCTTACCGCGAGGTCTCTCCCCCGCGCCGGTGTTTCGATGCGCCTCCCTACCCATATAACGAACGAGATCTCGAAATGGGGGGCGTGGCGAACCCAATCTCACCACTCCCCCTACTCTATAGCGAAAAGGGGGGCAAAAATGCGTAAGCCGGAATGGCAGGACGACTTGGCAGACGTTGACGAAATGGTCGCGGTTTCCCTGCGTACTCTGCGCGGAAGATTCTCTAACTGTACGCCACTCGAGGATCCGTTTTCGCGTACGCGATGTCTGCCACGAGATTCACGAGCACGAAGACGGCCGAGAGAAACAGAACGGCGCCCTGAATCGCCGGCAGATCGCGCCGCGCGATGGCATTCACTACATAACGTCCGATTCCCGGCCACGAGAACACCGTCTCAGTCAGAATGCTGCCCGTGAGATATGCGCCGAAATCCAGTCCCAGCACGGTGATGATCGGGATCATCGCGTTCCGCAACGCATGGCGCAGGACGACGACATGCTCGGCGAGTCCCTTCGCGCGCGCCGTCCTCACGTAGTCCGCGCTCAAGGCGTCGAGCATCGAGGAACGGGTGACGCGCGCAAGAAAGGCGACCGATCGCATTCCCAACGCGAGCGCAGGAAGAATCAGAAACCTCCAGCTGCCATAACCCGACGGCGGCAGCAGATGCACCGTGACCGCGAACAGGAGAATCAGCAGCAGCCCGACCCAGTACACGGGAAAGGAGATGCCCAGATACGCCACGCCGAGCGCGAGCCGATCGACCCACCCGCCGGGGTGCCGCGCGCTCAACACGCCGAGCGTGATGCCCGTGAACGCGGCGAACAGCATCGCCGCGCCCGCGAGCTGCAGTGTTTTGGGAAACCGCTCGCGGATGTCGCGCGTGATGGGCCGATTGGTGATATACGAGCGGCCCAGGTCGCCCTTTACGATCTGGCCCACGTAGTGGCCGAAGCGCAGCGGCAGAGGATCGTCAAGTCGGAGGTCCTTCCGCAGTCGCGCGATCGTGGCCGAATCGGCGCGCTCGCCGATCATCGCCGTCACCGGATCGCCTGGCGCCACGTACAGCAGCAAGAACGCCACGACGAGCACGCCGAACAGCGTGGGAATCGCCAGCAGGAGCCGCCGAAGAATGAAGCGGCTCATGGCTTCGGCCGCGCTATGCTGACGTCGAGCCAGCGCTGACCGTTGAAGATTACGGGCGGCTTGAACCCGATGATCCAAGGCTGCACCGCATACAGCTCGTTGTAGAAATACAGGAATACCATCGGCGCCGCGGCGAACGCGACGGCGTCCGCCTGCCGATACAGCACGTTGCGTTTGGCCTCGTCCGGCTCACGCCGCGCCTGCGTTACGATGCGATCGAATGTG
>Ga0070698_100005069_pt1 | contig 14425 bp, 12 predicted proteins | sample KBSK1502metaG_FD_65477 | JGI IMG/M metagenome (GOLD analysis project Ga0070698, IMG submission 65477) | Corn, switchgrass and miscanthus rhizosphere microbial communities from Kellogg Biological Station, Michigan, USA - KBS K1-50-2 metaG | ecosystem: Host-associated > Plants > Roots >...
TGAGCACGACAGCATCCCGTTCCACGGTCCGCCGCCAGCCACCAACCAGCTGGCCGTCCAATGCGACGACATGTGCAATCAACGCATTCCCGCCTGTCACCGCCTTCACGCTCTTCAGCCGCTTTCCGATCGCGCTGCGATTCCTGTAGCCGATGAAGAACTCGTCGTAGTTAGGCAGCAGGTGTGCCGACGGTTTCGGACGCGGCACGCTGTTGTCGCCGATGGCCCAATACGCGTCCCCTTCGATCATCATCTTCTCGAGTTCAGCGCCCGCAATCTCCAGTCCGCGTTTGACGTCGACCATCGCCAGGCCGGACCACCAGCCAAAGTCGTTCGCGGTCGCGGGGGACCGGCCCCGGAAATAGCTCCGAGTCAGTCGGAGCAGCGCCTCGTCGCGATCGATGGGCGCCACCGCCGGCACGCGCTCGTCGAGCAGCGCATAAGTGAACTGCTTTCCGCGCCGTGCGCCGCTGCAGATGAGCGCATCGAGTTCGGCCCGCATCATCAGGTGCGCCGCGCGCTGGACGCCTAACGTATTGACCCCGGCGTGCTCCAGGATCGCCCTCAGCTCCGTTCGAGTGAGGTGGATGCCACCCCGCAGCGCGTTTTCGATGGCGGCATGGCTCCGCCGATACACCGTGTCGTCCAGCTCGAGCTTTCGATCGTACGACGCCATGGACTTCGCGATCCGCGGCCCGGTGAGCGCCAACATCCAGCGGATGTCGGTCGGATCGACAAAATGCCAGGTGGGCCGGAGCACGTGTGTGCGCAGGATTTCGCCGCTGGCGAACTCACGTTCGATCAGGGAATCCGTTGCGGCGCGTGTTCGTTGTGACAACGCCCACTTCGCGCCCTCGTAGTCCTGCGCCTGTACGGCGCCGAGCGCCCGCACGACATCCCGGCCTGACGTCCATGTGCTTCCGGCGAGGAACGTGCGGGAAAGGCGTTGACGGGCGATATCCATGTAGTCGCAAAAGTAAATGTTGTCTGACTCATCTGGCATCTCGGGGCAGGATTCTGCTGGCGTCGTCGACAGGTCCCCGGTAGGTTCGCTCGATGCTCGCCAAACCGATACTGCTGCTCCTCCTCGTCTCCGCGGTTGTCAACGCACAGGGACGTTCCGTCGATTGGCCCGTCTACGGCGGAAGCTTCGACAACACGCATTACTCCACGCTCGATCAAGTCACGCCGGCGAACGTGTCGCGACTGCAAGTCGCGTGGACTTACCAGACACGGGACGAGTTTCAGGGTTCCGAGATGCAGGCGAACCCGATCGTCATCGATGGCGTGTTGTATGCGACGTCGCCGAAGCTCCGCGTGTTCGCGCTGGACGCTGCGACCGGGCGAGAGTTGTGGAGTTTCGACCCGAGCCGTGGACGGCCCCTCTCTGGTCGCTTCCGACATCGAGGCGTTGTCGTCACCGGCGACCGCGTGCTCTTCAATTACAGGAGCCGGCTCTGGGCCATAGACCGCAAGACCGGTCAGCCCATCCTCACGTTCGGCGACAGCGGCTCCATCGATTTGCGTGAGGGGCTTGGCCGGCCGGTTGCGAATGTCACGGTCAACGCGAGCAGCCCCGGTGTTGTGTTCGAAGATCTCCTTATCATGGGCAGCACGGTACCAGAAGCGCTGCCGTCGTCACCCGGGCACATTCGCGCCTTCGATGTCAAGTCGGGCGCCTTGCGATGGGTGTTTCACACGATCCCGCAGCCCGGCGAGTTCGGCTACGACACGTGGTCACCCGAAGCGTACAAGGTCTCGGGTGGAGCGAATGCCTGGTCGGGCGTGACGCTCGATCAACGACGAGGCATCGTGTTTGCCGCGACCGGCTCGGCGTCGTTTGACTTCTATGGAGCGAATAGGATCGGCGACAACCTGTTCGCGAACACTGTGCTCGGCCTCGACGCGCGGACCGGGAAGCGTCTGTGGCATTTCCAGGTCGTAAAGCACGATCTCTGGGACTGGGATTTACCCGCCGCGCCTACGCTGGTGACGGTCACGCGTGAAGGGCGGCCGGTCGACGCTGTCGCGCAGATCACGAAGACCGGATATGTCTACCTGTTCGAGCGCAGCAAGGGGACGCCGCTCTTTCCGATCGCGACTCGTCGAGTGCCTGCGTCAACACTCGATGGCGAACGGACTGCCGAAACGCAGCCGTATCCCACGTTGCCGCCGCCGTTCGCGAGACAGAATCTCACCGAAGAAATGTTGACGCGCCGGACTCCGGAAGCACATGCGGCAGCGCTGGCGGATTTCCGCAAATACAAGAGCGGGATGTACGACCCACCAGTGCTCGAGGGCAACATCATCTTCCCCGGAGTGGACGGTGGTGGCGAGTGGGGCGGACCGGCATTCGATCCAGCCAGTGCGCTCCTGTACGTCAACTCGAACGAGATGCCGTGGCTGCAGCGCCTGGTGCCGCGCAGCGACAAGTCACTCTATGGCTCGCAGTGTGCGAGCTGTCATGGAGACGATCGCAAGGGCTCCCGCGATGCCCCGTCGCTCGTGGACATCGCAACTCGGCGAAGCCGCGCCGAACTTGTCCAGGTCATCGGTCAGGGCACGGGCAAGATGCCCGGATTTGCTGCCGCGCTGGACAACAACTCGGTGAACGCGCTTGCGGACTTCCTGATCACGGGCCGCGATGTCGCCGATACGGCCACGCGCAATCCGAACTTCCTCAAGTACCGGAGCACCGGTCTCAAGATCTGGCTCGATCCCGATGGATATCCACCGATCACGCCACCGTGGGGGACACTGAATGCCATTGACCTCAACCGCGGCACGATCCGCTGGACAATTCCCTTTGGCGAATACCCGAAGCTGGCGGCGCAAGGGATCCGGAACACGGGAACCGACAGTTATGGAGGGCCGGTCGTTACGGCGAACGGTCTGCTGTTCATCGCCGCGACGACGTACGACAACAAGTTCCGGGTTTTCGACAAAAGTTCAGGTGCGTTGTTATGGGAGACAACGCTGCCGGCGGCGGGAAACGCTACGCCATCGCTGTACATGGTGAACGGGCGCCAGTTCATCGTGATTGCGTGTGGGGGCGGAAAGAACGACGCACCGTCAGGCGGGACTTATGTTGCGTTCGCTCTACCCATAGTCGAGCGCTGAAAAAAAAGAATCCTCACGCGGAGGCGCGGAGGTTGCGGAGGCGCGGAGCTAACAGAATGGGGTTGGTTCAGCTCCGTCATTTGGTTCGTATCTCCGCGCCTCTATTGCAGTCTCCGCGCCTCCGCGTGAAAGGTTTTCTTTTGTTTACGAAGGAGGTTTTGGTGCGCACATGCTTACTGATCACCCTCGCGATCGGCTTCCTGGCGCAAGACGCCGACGCCCAGACCATCCAGTACCGCTCACCGGCGGGAGTCGAATACCGCTCGATGACAGACACGGGAGCCGTCGCGCGGGCGCAGGCGGCGCTGAATGCTGAGCCACGCAACGTCGAACGCATCATCGCGCTTGGTGTGGCGCAGTCCGGCGTCAGGCAGTTTCGCGAGGCGATCGAAACGTTCACTCGCGGTCTCGCGATAGAGCCGAACAACGCGATGCTCTACCGCTGGCGCGGGCACCGATATCTCTCGGTGCGGGAATTCGATCGCGCACTGGCTGACCTGACGCGCGGGTTCGCGCTCGACAGCACGAACTACGGCATTCTGTATCACCTGGGCATCGTGCGATTCGTGCGCGGCGAATTTGCGGCGGCGGCAGAGGCGTTTCGTCGAGCGCAGCCGCGTGCGCCCGAGGGCGGGGAACTGGCGGGCTCCACGGACTGGCTCTGGATGTCGCTGTCGCGTGCTGGTCGACATGCCGAGGCGAAGGCGATGCTTGATCGCCGCCCGGACTCAGTGAAGGTCACGAATGCCTATGCCCGGCGCCTTCAATTGTATCGTGGCGAAATAACGGCCGATTCGAACGTGGTGTTCACGCCCGCTGATACTGCTGACGTGCAGGTCGCGACGCTCTCATTTGGTGTCGGCAACTGGTTCATCGTGCGCGGCGACACGGCTCGGGCGCGCACATGGTTCGATCGGTCGGTTCGTTCGGGCGGCTGGCCCGGGTTCGGATTCATCATGTCCGAGGTCGAGCTGCGCCGTAGTCGTTAGGCAGAATGGCTCGCTCGAGAAGTCAATCCTCAATCCGCCATAAGATGGATGTTCTCCGCAGCAATAGTCGTGGATACTTGATGAGCGCCGGATCACCGCGGTCAGGGGCGTGTAGGACGCTGGTCGTCCCTTTCGAAGGAGGTCAGAATGCGTTCGTCATATTGGGCTGCCGGACTCGTCGTCGGCGTGCTGCTTACAGGTTGTGCTCGTCAGGCAAGAGTGGAATCGTCTGGCGACGTGGCCATCAGTGCTTCGCCGACCGATTCGCGGTCCTTGCCAAGCGGAACCACGGTCGACATCAGACTGGATTCGGAAATCGGAACGAAGTCAAGCAAGGTTGGGGACACCTTCACCTCAACCGTTACCAACGCAGTTATGGCCCAGAACGGCGTTACCGTTGTGCCCGCCGGCTCGAAGGTCTACGGCAAGGTCACTGCGCTCGACAATTCAGATCGCGTCGGTGATGCGGCCGCCATCAAGGTCGACTTTGAGCGTATCGAAGTGGGCGGCGTCAGCCACCCGTTCTATGCCAAGGTAACGGCGACCAACCTCGAGACACGTGGTGCCGATTCGCGCAACGAGACGCTGAAGAAGGCGGGCATCGGTGCGGCGGCCGGTGCCGTGTTAGGCGGCATCCTCAGCGGCGGTGACCTCGACAAGATCCTGATCGGCGGCGCGATTGGCGCGGCTGCCGGAACGGTCATCTCGCTCGGCATGGGCGACGTCGAAGGCGTGCTGCCTGCCGGAACGACACTGAAGCTGCAGACGACGCGGGTAGTTGCACTCCGCTAGTCGCCTCAATCATTGAAATACAGCGCGTGCACGGAGACCGGACGCTCCGTGCACGCGTTTTTTTGCCTTACCGCGGCGGTGGTGCCTGCTCGCGATCGGTCGGGAAGGCAGGGGTGACTGCCGTCGCTCCCACATTGAAAACCTGGTTATAGATGCCTGCCCAGAAGTCAGGCGGTCCTTCGCTATCCGCCACCTTGTTCGTCTGCGGCTTCACACCGCGCTTGAGATAGGCGGCGATCGCCCAGAGATCTACGTCCGGCATGTGACGCCACGCAGGCCACGGCATCGGCGGCGCGAGGTACTTGGGATTCGCCGGGAAGTTTCCCTGGCCCGGTGTCGTGGACGTGATTTCGACATCGGGTGTTTCGCCGGGACGCAAACCAAACCTGAGCGCATTGAAGATCTGTCGCTCGGTGAACCGACCAAGCCCGGTTTCGTTATCCGGGGTCAAGTTCCGCGGCCGCGTCTGGAAGACGCCCATCGGCGTCGGGATCTTGAAGGCCGCCGCGAACAGCGTGTCCTCCGTGCCTTCGCGCCAGCCTACGAGAAAATTCGGGGCCGCGGGGTTGTCGCCGCCGCCATGACAATCGCCGCATCCGTGATGGAGAATGACGCCTCGGCCGTGTGCGATTGTGTCCGCTGCGGTGGCGAGCATCGGCCCACCGCCGCCGCTTGTCGCCTCGCCGCCACCGGCGGGCTGGCACCCCGCCACAAACGCCGACACCACCAGTAGTGCAGCGATCCTGCGAAGTCCTGCGCGCTGTGTCCCGGACTTGTCCGTCATCGCAATCTCCGTTCTAACGTTTGACTTCGAGAATGCCCATCATGCCCTGATCCTCGTGATTGAGGATGTGGCAATGAAACATCCACTTTCCGGGGAAATCGTCAAATCGGACGACAAACCGCACGGTTTCGTGTTTTGGCACGTTCACAGCGTCCTTCCAGCTCCTGTACAGCTCCGGCCTGCCGTTCCGCGCAATGATCTGGAACTGAAAGCCATGTAGATGGAACGGATGGTCCATGCCGACAAGGTTTTCGACCTGCCAGATCTCGGTCGTGCCGAGTTTGGAGGTGATGTCGACGCGCGCCATGTCCATGTGCCGATTGTTGATCAAGCCCTGGCTCAGTGAGACCGTCCGCCGCGCGATGGCACGCATGGTGTCGAGCGGTGGAATGGCGCGCAGTGTCGTCGGCACGGTCGTCGAGACGGCGCGATCACGAGTGACTTGGAGTGTGAGAATGTCTCGAGTCTGGTTCCAGTCCTTCGGTCTCGTCTGCGGGATATAGCGGTCGTAGGGAAACGTCTGGAGTGTCGTGCGGCTTCCAGGAGCGCCACCACGAACGAGGATTTCCACACGCTCCGAATTTGCGAGCACCAATTCGTGCACTTCGAGCGGTCGTTCGAACAGCCCGCCGTCGCTGCCGACGTGCAGGAACGTCTGACCGGCGATCGCCAGTCTGAACACCCGCGCCGCCGATGCGTTGATGATGCGCCAACGCTGAACCTCGCCGGGCTTGATCGAGATCGTCGGCTTGATCTGTCCGTTCACGAGGAACACGTCACCTTCGCGTCCGTTTTCCTCATCGATGCGTCCCGGCATGGACATCTTGTCGGGGAGGTCGATGGTACCGTCGGGAAGGAACCGGTTGTCGACGAGGACCAGGAGCTTTTCAGTGATCGACTTCGGAATGGGATCGTCAGGCGCACGAACTATTATCGCACCTACAAGGCCCATCGAGATCTGGTGTCCCGTGCGGTGATGCAGGTGCGGATGGTACCAATACGTTCCTGCCGTCCCGCGCTGGATCGTGAACACATAGTCGCGCCGCCCACCAGCGGGCACCGGATCGAATGGACTCCCGTCCTGGTTCGCCGGGAGATGAATCCCGTGCCAGTGGATGGTGCTCGGCTCCGCGAGGTTGTTCTGGAAGTGAATGATGACCCGCTCTCCCTCTATCACCTCGAGCGTGGGTCCGGGGGAGCTTCCGTTATACGCAAGTACGTGTGTGCGGACTCCGGGTCTGATCTCCAGCGTCCCGGGCGCGGCGGTGAGCGTGGCCTCGAACGTACCCGAAACGTTCGACGAATTCGTCAGCAACGCTGGATGTGTCAGTTCGCCCCGCGCCGCAGCTACCGCGCTGAACTCGAATCCGCCCCAGCCGACGACACTCAGCACGGTCACATGCCGAACGAGGCGGACCGCAGCGGACAAGTCCGGGTGACTCAGGATCGGGAATCGACGCAAGGAGAAATACTAGGGACGCGTTTTGGTAACCTTCCGTGCGCGCCGAATCTCGCAGCGTCGGACCTTCTTTGCCAGAGGGAACTGCGGGTCGCGATTAGCGCGAACTCACCTGGAACAGCGCCGGGAATAGCTGTTGCAGCCGTTTCACCTTCGGCGCATCGTTGATCACGATGTATGGCTCGTTCGGGTGCAGTTCCGCATAACGCTGATGATACGCCTCGGCCATGTAGAAAGGCTGGCTCAGGCGGAGCTCCGTCACGATCGGTCGGTTGAAAACGCGCTTGGATGTGAGTTCGGCAACGTACGCGGAGACCTCGCGCAGTTGAGCGCTGTCGCGCGCGAAGACGATCGCGCGATAGTCGGATCCGACATCCGGACCCTGGCGATCGCGCGTGGTCGGATCATGGGCGACCCGAAAGAAGATCTCCAGCAATTGGCGATACGACACGACCGAAGGATCGAACGTCACACGGACAGACTCGGCGTGACCTGTCGTGCCGGTGTTCACAAGTTCGTACGTGGGGTTGGCGACCGTGCCGCCGCTGTAGCCGGAGACCACGGCCGTAACTCCACGCACGTGCTCGAAAACCCACTGCACGCCCCAGAAACATCCGCCGGCGAAGATCGCCTCCGCCTGCTGGGCCGCAGCCGAGCGGGTGAATCCCAGAAGGGCGACGAGTGCGAAGGTCAGTCTACGAATCGTCATGTGTCGTGAGCAAAAGAAAGAGCCCGGGAGGAGAACCTCCCGGGCGCCCAATCGTCCGATCGATTAGCCCTTCTTGTACGTCGCTGTGGTGGTCGTTACCTCACCACCGCGACCTGGACCATTCGTCGTCACGGTAAGCTGACCGGACGCGTCGAGCGCAAACGTCTGCGTGCGCGTGACGGCGGTTTCGCCCATCATGAGGTTCGTGGAGATCACGAGCTTGGCACCGTCCCACGCGGCCTTGGACGTCTGTTCGGTCGCTGCACCACCGCGACCCATGACGCTGTTCTTGCTCTCCGAGCCGTCGAGGTTGTAGACCAACTTGACCTCACCATTCTGCGTCGTCCGTGTGATGGTGAGGGTCTTGGCATCCTGGGCGATCGTCGCGGCCTGACCAAGTCCGCCGCCACGGCCACCGCCACCGCCGCCGGCAGCGTTCGGGTCGACCACCAGCGTCCAGGACCCGGCAAAGTTCGGCTTGTCCTGCGCCTGCGCGATCGATGCCGCGAAGACGAGGGAGAGCGCGCCAACAACTAAAGCGTTCCGTCGCATCTGTAATTGCTCCTCGAGCAAAGTGTCAGTATCGGGATCGGCCTGAAAGCTCGCTCCCGGCCCTAGAAACGCGCCAGAGCCGACGGCTGTTGTGGACGAACCCCGATGCGGACTCAAGGCTACCTCGATTTCGGGCTCAGGTTCCCACACGGCCGAGATCGGGGTCAGACTCCAAACTCACAATTCGGGGTCAGACTAAAAACTAGGGGTTTGGAGTCTGACCCGATCTCGATCACCCGGTTTTTGGCTGATTCTCGTCCTGTTCTGCAATCCACACCGAGTACTCGCGCGTAGCCGCGTAAGCCGACTCGGCGTGCTGCGATAGATCGAGCCCCGAGGCTTCATCCTCGACCTTGACGCGGAGGCCAATCGTCGCGTCGATCGCCTTCAGGATGACGGTCGTCATGATCGCTGCCCAGGCGAGCGGTGCCAGGGCACCAAGTACCTGTTTCCCGATCAGCGCCGAATTGCCGGCGATGAGGCCGTCAGCACCGGCGGGATTGATCGCGGTCGTGGCGAAGATGCCGGTGAGCAGTGCGCCCGTGAGGCCCCCGGCACCGTGAACGCCGACGACATCGAGCGAGTCATCGTATTTGAGGAGCACCTTGATGTGACAGGCGATGAAGCAGACCACACCACCGATCGCGCCGATCACCAAGGCCGAGATCGGGGTCACGTACCCGGACGCTGGTGTGATAGCCACCAACCCGGCGATCGCGCCCGAAGCAGCTCCCATCGCTGACGGCGATCCACGCACGCGCCACTCAGTCAGCATCCAGGTCAGCGTCGCGGCAGCGGCGGCAGCGTTCGTCGCGACGAACGTGCTCGTCGCGAGACTTCCGGCGCTGAGCGCACTTCCGGCATTGAAGCCAAACCATCCAACCCAGAGCAGTCCGGCGCCGGTAATAGTCAGTGGCAGGCTGTGGGGCACCATGAGGCTCTGACCGTAGCCGGTGCGACTGCCGATGATGAGCACTGCAACCAGTGCCGACACACCGGAGGTGAGGTGAACGACGGTCCCGCCGGCAAAGTCGATGGCGCCGATACTCCGCAGCCATCCGCCCTCAGCCCAGACCCAATGCGCGACCGGATCGTACACCAGCGTCGTCCAGGCCAGCGCGAAGATGATGTACGCCGAGAACTTCATGCGTTCGGCAAACGCACCGGTGATGAGCGCCGGGGTGATGATGGCGAACATGAGCTGGAAGATCATGAACGCCTGGTGCGGGATAGTCCCGGCATACGACGACGGCTCGAGGCCCACACCGGACAAGCCAATCCACTCCAGGCCGCCGATCATGCCGCCTTTGTCAGGCCCGAACGCAAGGCTGTATCCGATCAGCACCCATTGCACCGTGACGAGCGCCATGCAGATGAAGCTGTGCATGATGGTCGTGAGAGCGTTCTTCTTCTGGACCATCCCGCCGTAGAAGAGCGCCAGCCCCGGCGTCGTCATCATCAGGACGAGGGCTGCACACATCAGGACCCAGGCGGTGTCGCCGGAATCGATAGGGCTGGTGGCTTGAGCGGAAACAGGTACCGCAGCCAGCAGCGACACGGGCACAACAAGGCGACTCCAGGTCACGAATGCTCCCATAGAAAAAAATTGGAGCCAACATGGCGGCCCGAACCGTTTTAGCAAAGAGTGAATTGCATTCGTTACCGGCTGAGGCGACACCAGGGCGCTGTTGAACTGAAGCAACAGGGCAGTGAATGGCTGGTGTCTGGCTTGCCAGCTCCCGGATTTCGGTTTTTCATTTCACGCGCGCGGGCGATCACCATTCACGTTTGGAGTACCATGTCTCAGAACGTCGCACCGACGCGCGCATTGGCGTGCATTGTCCTGGTGGCTCTTCTCGTAGCCAGCTGTGATCGCGACTCCACCACGACCGAGCCAGTATCCGGCGCGCTCCACAACCACGCTGCGGTTGCCGCAACCTCGCTCGTGGGCGGGTCCGGAAACGAGCTGGTGAAGGAAGTTCACTCGGTCGCAGCAAAGTTTCATTCCACAGCACAGGCCGAGCGAGCCGGCTATGCGGCGGACGCGTTCTGCGTCGAAGCGCCGGGGCTGGGTGGAATGGGTCATCATTGGGTGAACCAGAGCCTGGTAGACCCCGTATTCGATCCCTTGAATCCCGAAGTGGCGCTTTACGCTCCCGACAAGAACGGGACACTGAAGCTGGTCGCGATCGAATACATCGTGATCAACACTGGCCAGTCCAGGCCATCGTTCGCTGGTCATCCTTTCGACATCGGCGGCACCCCGGTGCCGGTTGCGCACTGGAGTCTGCACGTCTGGCTTGCCAAGCCGAACCCGAATGGCCTGTTCGCGCCCTGGAATCCCGACGTCGACTGTCCGTAAAAAGGTCCCTTCCCACTACAAGCCTCGGCGCCTAACGAAATTGGGCGCCGAGGCTTTTCAGTTCTCGATCCGGCTTTGTCTCCTTGACATTCGAGGGAACGGGCCGCTGCTTTCCTCGAAGCATGAGGAAACAAACATGCCTGACCAGCTGACGTTGTTGCAGGGGACCCTGGATGCACTGGTGCTGAAGTCGTTGTCCTGGGGACCCCAACACGGCCATGCCGTGGCCCGCATGATTCACGCGGCGACGGACGGCACGTTCGAGGTGCTCGACGGCTCCTTGTACGCGGCGTTGCACCGTCTCGAGGAACGCGACTGGGTCGAGTCCGAGTGGGGAGTTTCGGACAAAGGAAAGCAGGCGCGATTCTATCGCCTCACGAGCCGAGGCAGGCAACAGCTGCGGACCGAGTCCGCCCGCTGGCATCGTTATGCGGCGGCGGTGTCCACGATGCTCGGCGCGACCGTTCAGCCAGCGTAAGGTGTCACCGCGACCCCGGTACCGGGATTTCCTCCGCGCCAATCCCCGGCGCGAGCTCGAGGACGAGCTTCGGTTTCACATCGAGACGGAGACCGAGGAGCTGATCGCTCGTGGCATGTCGGCTGCCGACGCGCGGCAGCAGGCCCTGGCGAAGTTTGGCGACATTGATCGGTACATGACGGAGTGCGGCGAAAGCGACCGGCGAAGGCTGAATCGCCGGCAGCGAACCCGGATCATGGACGCGCTGCGCCAGGACGTTGGCTTCGCACTGAGAGGATTCGCCAGGCGTCCCGTGTTCGCGGTATCCGCCGTGGTTGTCCTGGCGCTCGGCGTTGGCGCCAATGCGGCGGTGCTTTCTGTCGTCGATCACATCTTCCTGCGTCCGCCGGCGGTCGTGGAATCGCCCGGCACCCTGCGGCGCCTCTTCGTTGAGCGACAGCGCGAAAACGGCGAACGGTACTTCCAGGTCCGGTTTTCCTATCCCGAAGCCCGGATCGTCGATTCCACGACTTCGGAGACGTTCCCATCGAGTATCTACTACCGTCGGCGGGCGTCGGTTGGTGTTCGAGCTGAGGCACCACGGAACGTCATGGCCGGCTGGGTCTCGCGCTCCTGGTTTTCGGTGCTCGGTGTCCGGTTACATGCGGGAAGCGACTTCGGGGCGGACGATCATCGGTTAGGCGAGCCGGCAAAATCGGCCATCGTGTCGTGGTCGTTCTGGCGAGAGCAGCTCGGCGGAGATGTGAATGCGCTCGGGCAAACGATTCGCGTCGACGGCCAGCCGGTAACGGTTCGCGGCATCGCGACCAAAGGCTTCAGCGGGATCGACATCGACGTGACCGATGTCTGGCTCCCGATCGAGGGTGTGACCGAATTCAAGACCGCGCGGGGACAGGCCTGGTATCAGCAATGGGGGATAATTGCCTTTCGCGTTCTGGCCCGCCTTCCCGAAGGCTCCGACGAGAAGCAGTTAACGGAGCGGGTTCAGTTGGCGATGACACACGCATCTGCCCAGCGCGACGTTGAGCAGCCCAGCACGGTGCGCCGGGCGGTCATTCTCAGGGCCATCGCGGCGCCGATTCTCACGTCGCGCGGCCCCGAAGAGGCTTCGCGCAACGAGGCGATCGCGGTTGCCCTCGCGGGCCTGGCGCTCCTGCTCCTCGTCATTGCCACGGCGAACGTCGGGAATCTCCTGCTCGGTCGGGCGATCGATCGCCAGCGCGACATCGCGGTCCGTCAGGCGTTAGGCATGGGGCGCGGCCGGCTCGTGATGCAGGTCGCCATCGAGTCGACGTTGCTGGCCATCGCGTCCACGACGGCGGCGCTCCTCGCCGCGCAGTGGATGGGTGCGGTCCTGCGCTCGATGGTACTGCCGCGGACGCAGTTGGCGACCGAACCGGTCGACCTTCGCGTCGCGATGATGGCGCTTGCGGCCGGACTGCTGGCCGGTCTCGCGGCGGCATTGGTGCCACTGGCTTCGATGCTTCGCGTCGACCTCCTGCGAATGCTCAAGGGAACGAGCCGGGACGGGGGAGGCCGGTCACGCGCGCGTTCGGTGCTCATTGGAGTCCAGGCTGCATTGGCGGTTGTTCTGCTCGCGGGAACGGGGCTGGTGGCGCGGTCGCTCTACAACCTCCGGACCGACGACCTAGGGCTGGATGTTTCCCATGGCGTGATCGTGCACGCCGGTGACAGCCGCAGCCTGCCCCTGTCGGAAGTTGCCCGACTGGCGCGTGCCACCCCGGGTGTCAGGAGCGCGGTGCTGAGTGCCGAGGCTCCGTTGTGGTCCCAACTCGGCGCGAAACACCTCCTCACTCGCGGCGGCGACACGCTGCTCAGCGAGTACGAGACCGGATACGTCGCTGCCGAGCCAGGGTATCTCGAGACCGTCGGAACGAAGTTGCGTCGTGGACGGGACTTCACACCGGCTGATGCCCGCGGCGCTGCGCCGGTGATGATCGCCAGTGAGGAATTCGCGCGCCGGGTCTGGCCGGGTCGCGACCCGTTAGGCGAGTGTGTCCGCGTCGACCGGCTGGCGGGTCCATGTTACACGGTGGTTGGCGTGGCGCAGAACGCCCGGGTGTTCGACCTCGTCGAAGAGCTGAGGCCCGTTTTCTACGTGCCGCTCGATCAACATCCGGACCGGGGGCCGGGTGTCGAGCCGCCGGTGAACGCGTTGGTGCTCCGTGTGGACGGTGCCGTCGCGCCGGTGGTCGCCCGGCTCCGCGACCTGGTCGGCGATACCGGGACGGTGATCCGGACGCGGCGTGTGATCGGCATGGGGGAAATGCTCGAGCCACGCTATGAGCCGTGGGAAATGGCGGCCAGGCTGTTTGCCGGCTTTGCCGTCATCGCGGTGCTGTTGACGGTGGTGGGCCTGAACGGCGTGCTGGGTTACCTCGTCAACCTGCGCCGGCGTGAGCTTGGCGTGCGGATGGCGTTAGGCGCGGATCGTGGCCGCGTGATGCGCCAGGTCCTCGGTGAGGGCGTCCGGCGAATTGTTGCGGGTGCCGCGGTGGGAGTGCTGATCGCGCTGGCTGCGGCCCGGCCGCTGACGCCGTTGCTGTACCAGGTGTCGCCGCGCGACCCGCTTGTCCTCGTTGCCGCCGTGCTATTGCTGGCCGCCTGCGCCATCGTGGCGGCGTTGGCGCCGGCTCGCCGGGCGATGACGGTCGACCCAGCGCAGGCGTTGCGAGAAGACTAAGCGATCTCGATCAGCAACAGCGGTTGCCCGGCTGGTTGTAACGCGCTTCCAACCGGCTCTTTGAGAACTCATCTCGCGACATGACTGCCTGCCCGGGATGACACTCCTTTACGTGTGCGACGTAACGGTCATAGTCGGGCGCGCCGATAATTGTGCGCACGACCTTTCCGATCTTTCGTACCTGGTCGGCGAGTCCGAAATCGCCGGCATCCGGGTTCCTGCCCTGACCTTTCATCGTTTCGCTCCCGGCTTGAGGCTCCGCTCAAAGATATCGAAGATCCGACGGTATTCGTCTGTCCACGAATCTGGACGGGAGAAACCGTGGTTCTCGACCGGGTACGACGCCAGCTCCCAGCCGGTCTTGCCGAGCTCGATCAGGCGCTGCGTGAGCCGGACGATGTCCTGGTAGTGCACGTTGGTGTCCACCATGCCGTGCAGCATAACGAGCGGATCCTCGAGCCCTTCGGCGAAGAAGA
>Ga0070698_100005070_pt1 | contig 14420 bp, 10 predicted proteins | sample KBSK1502metaG_FD_65477 | JGI IMG/M metagenome (GOLD analysis project Ga0070698, IMG submission 65477) | Corn, switchgrass and miscanthus rhizosphere microbial communities from Kellogg Biological Station, Michigan, USA - KBS K1-50-2 metaG | ecosystem: Host-associated > Plants > Roots >...
GTTTTCTTGATCCAGCGCCAGCGCCTGCTTTGGCTTCCGGTGTCGTTATAGATCGCGATAAATAGTTTCCCGTTCAGCGCGACCGGCAAACGGGCATTATCGAGGGCGGTCCACATTTGTCCCGTGTGATGCAGCACTCCCCACGAGTAAACAACATCGAACTCGCCGAGCGAACGCACATAGTCCGCATCAAGCACGGAGCCTTCCTCGACCTTCCACTGATTGTCGTCGGGGAAATAACGCCGGCGAAGCTCCCGCGTGCATGCTACCGAGTGCGGGTCGTAATCAAATGAATGAACTGACGCCCCCAAACGTCGAGCCGCAAGGCTAAACAATCCGCTGCCCGAACCGATGTCCAAAAATCGTTTTCCGTGTAGATCCTGAACTTCCAACATCGCGCGCAGAGAGTCTTCGGCGGCAACGATTTTTGCCTCGGTCAGAGTGGTAAGAAACCGGCTCCAGTTCTTTCCGAACTCGAACCTCTCACCCTGACTTACTTCAGCGGCGTGCCCGCTGGTTGCAACTTCCTGAATCATAGGTTCTATGTGGATGGTTTTTTCGCGACCAAAAAAACGCCGTCGATCGCCAACTCCTGATCCGGTAGTTCCCTGAACTCCGGAGCAAGTCTTTTACGAATTCCCTGGACCAGCGGTAAAGCATCCGCCAAGTGCGCGGAAGTAAGTTGAGCTGGTTCGACCGGTGGGTACAAATCACCCTTTCCTTTACGACCAATCACGTCTGTGACAATCACTTTGACGTCGTATCCCATCTGCTTCAGTTTGCGCGTGTAATAACTGACTAGCTTTCGGTTCGATCGTCCCGAACCTTCCGCCATCGCTCGGTATACCCACTCCGGAATCGTCAGAAACGTCAGTGGGTGCATGCCGTGATCGCGAAACACTCCCTGATCGCTCAGATCGACCTTATGTAGCATGAAGCCGCCGGGCGCAAGCAGCCGATCCATGGCCGCGAGTGTTTGATCAGGTTCGTAAATCTGCTGCAACACGGCCCTCGAGACCGCTAAATCAAAGGGCTTTTGGCGAGTCAGCTCGTCAGCCTCCTCGACACTCAATCCGTATAAACACTCAATTCTTGCAGAATTTATCGGCAGTTCGTCAGTTAAACTAATTGCCTCGTCGAATCGCGCTTTCGAGGGCTCGTCCAAATTATCGCGCAGAGCCGAATAGATCTCGCGTTCTTTGCCTCGATCTCTTCCCGCGTAAAACTTGTCAATGCAGGCCACAAACGAAGCTCCCGCGGCTATGAATTTTAGCGCAACGCCAATATTGTCGCCGAAACCAATTTCCAGAACCCGCTTGCCATGCAGATCCGATGCACCTATCGCGAGATGGAAAAGATAGTCGTCAAACTGTCGGTTTATGTAGGCCAAACTTTCCGCGAGGCTCTTTTGTGAGTGAGTTGAACCTAATGCAGACGAAGAATTACCCGACTTGGACCGACGATTCGTAAGCCAGTTCTGGTAGATGGAAAAAACGATAAGGGCGTTTTTCGAACGTTTTGCGCGTTCCTTCAAAGTCATCTTCACGTTGAGCAAACAGCGGCGTCTGATTCAATACGGGGCAGGGTGGACTTGGAGTCCAGGAATCTGCGATGCCAGAGTTCCAGCATCAGGAGGGTCCACAGAGCTTTAGAGTGGTCTCGTCGACCACGTTCATGTTCGGTCAATAAAACGTTCACGTATGAATAATCAAAATAACCGCGCTGGCGCGTGAGCGGATCGTTCAGTGTTTCCAGGATACTTCCTCGTAACTCCTGGTTGATCCATTTCGGAATTGGTATTCCGAAACCTTGCTTTGGCCGGTTCATGACCTCCTCCGGAATCAAATCTTTCACGGCCCGCTTGAAGATGTGCTTTGTTTCGGTCCCAACTATCTTCAGGGCCGCGGGAATTCGAGTCACGAAGTCGATGAGCCTTTGGTCCAACAACGGGGCGCGAGTCTCGAGCGACGCCGCCATACTCATTCGATCGACCTTGGTAAGAATATCTCCCGGCAGATAGGTCTTACTGTCTGTGTAAAGTAATAGATCGAGGTCATCACCGGTCTTAACGTTCCCGGCATACTGCAGGAACCTGCTCCCCACCGAAGGAAGATCTTCCAACTTCCGAGTGAAGTCTTCCGAGTAGAGTAAGCGCCGGTTCATGCTCGTAAACACCGAGACGCTATCCAGGTAACGATCGAGCGGATCCAGGGAAAGATTGTGAAGCAGGTTTCGGCCGCGCGCGCCGTGCGGTAAGCGAATGCTCAACGGAAACATCACATTCTGGCGAAACGCCTTCGGCAACTGTGCAAACACCTTTCGGCTACGTTCGACCAAATATCGTTCGTAACCGCCAAACAGTTCGTCTCCACCATCTCCGGAAAGAGCAACCGTAACGTGTTGGCGCGCCAGTTTTGAAACAACAAAAGTTGGAATAGCCGAAGGGTCGGCAAAGGGCTCGTCAAAGTGCCACGCAAGTTCGTCAGCAACGTTGCAGATCTCCGGCGTCACGAAAAACTCGTGATGCTCCGTACCGTACTTTTCTGCGGTCATTCGCGCGTACTTCAGCTCGTTATAACTGTCTTCGCGAAAACCGATAGAAAAAGTCTTAACCGGCTGGCCCATGGCTTTCGCCATCAGGGCCACAACCGTGCTGGAATCGATCCCACCCGAAAGAAACGCGCCAAGTGGCACATCTGAAATCAAACGGCAGCGAACGGCGTCATCAAGAAGTTGACGCAACTCCTCGACATAGGATTCTTCGCTTCGATCCACGTCGGGAACGAAATCAAAATCCCAGTACTGTTTCAGAGTCACTCGGCCTCGAGTGTAGGTGAGCGTGTGACCGGGCGGCAGCTTGCGAATGTTTCGAAAAATGCTGAGCGGATCGGGAACGTAACCCAGCGTTAAATATGCATCCAGTGCTTCGAGATCGATCTCGCGCTCGACGTCCGGATGTTCAAGAATCGATTTTATTTCCGAGCCGAATACAAATGACCCGTGGCGTGTTTGAGTGTAGTAGAGAGGTTTCTTCCCAACGCGATCTCTCGCGAGAAACAACGTCTTTGCCTTTTCATCCCAGATTGCGAAGCAAAACATCCCTCGGAGATGAGTTACGCACGAGTCGCCAAACTCTTCGTAGGCATGAACGATCGATTCAGTATCGGAATGCGTTTTGAATACGTGGCCGCGCGATTCGAGTAGGGGTTGTAGTTCTTGAAAGTTATAGATCTCGCCGTTGAAAACAATCGTGACTTTGCCGTCCTCGCCCGACATCGGCTGGTGGCCGCCCGAAAGATCGATGATGCTCAGCCGGCGCATGCCGAGTGCGACTGGACCAATGACCTCGAGGCCCTGATCGTCCGGTCCGCGGTGAATTATCACCTGGCACATTCGTGTCAGAATTGCAGTTCGCTCCTCCTTCGAGAAGTCACCCTGATCAATAAAACCTGCGATTCCGCACATTTTCGCTAAACCTGACTGGTGCCGGCGAACTGTGGTCGGTTAACCACTTCAGCATCCTTGGGAGCTTTGGGAAACGGCTTTACCAACGAGACGCCGGGGAGCGATGCCTGGTTCAAAAACAACCGGTGGAGGCCAACCGCGTAACCTACCAGATAGTAGATGTACCATTGATACGCCACAGCACCAAAGAAACTACTTACCATGTAACCGATGATCGCGCCCTGTAAACCAATCGACATGTAATAGAAACGGCGGCTCTCCGGTTTTCCAAAGGTTTCTTTCTCAATCTGACGTAACCTCTTCAGCGGATAAAGAAGAAACATCATGTAAACCAAGAACGCCGGAAGTCCGATCTCGGAAGCCACTTGTGTGTAAGCGTTGTGCGTTCCTAGTTCCTGAAACGAACGGTGATGAAAATTGCCGATGCCGACTCCGAAAAGCGGATACCGTAGCGCCACAATCACAGATCTCTTGAGCACCTGCGTACGCTGGCTGGACGAACCCGTCAAGTCGGAAGCTGAATCGAAGATCGTTGTCAGGCGATCGCCGTAAGAGCCCGGCGCGAACGAAATAAACAGAATTGCCGCGAACGCGAGGACCGCCATCGTAGCAACCTTGTTTCTCTTGCCGAATTTATAAGCGAAGACCAGGGCCACTCCAATCAATCCGAGAAACCCGCCGCGTGAAAACGTTACGGTCGTCGCAGCAACCATTAGCGCCGCAGCGGCCCAAAACAGAAGCTTTCGAACGTGGCCTTTAGTCGCAAGTCCAAAACCTACGGCAATCGGGACGATGGTCACCAGGTGCAACGCCAGGTCGTTGGAGTTCTTAAACAAGCCACCGATACTGCCGCCAATGCGCGCGAGGTCAGCCTTGCCAATGACAAAGATCCCGTGCTGATAGTCCGAGAGAGCGTTGACGCTCAGGTAGATGCTTACGGCCATCGTAACCACAATCAATAACGTCAAACGCGTCCACGTACGGATGACATTCGCCATGACGATGAACATCAACAGCGCTTTGAGCAGTATTTCATTGAACGTTTTCCATGCCTCGGCCGAATCGATCGCGAAAGGAATAGAGAGCATCGCCAGTATTCCCAGAAGCACGACCAATATGATTTCTCGGAGAGGCGCCGTGAGGTTTCCTTCAAGAGCGATCTGCGTGATTACAAAGATGATTAGCGTAACGAGGCCGACATAAAACGCAAGAGAGGTTAGTGAGGAAAACGCAGGTATCGTTTCGTAAGGCCTGACGTACAGCACCACGGTGAACAAAAAGAAGGCTACGAAGCTGAGCGTATGCCCACCTTGCGCAAGCGAGCGGCGTTCGGCTTCGATCTCTGGTAACTCTGAATGTTGGCGTGTTTGCGGTTCCGGGCTGACGTTTTCGGCTGACTGAGGACGCTTGTTGTTGAATACTCCCCAATCGTTGGGGTCCTCTTCCGACAAGCCCTTTTTGGTATTCACTCTTCGAACACCTTCATAATCGAAGGCGTCTGGTTTTGACGAAGTGAAATCCAAGCGTAACTCTCTCCCGCGAACCGAGGTGGTCAGGCAACCGCGCCAATTCTTACAGACTCTTGCAGGCCCTTCAAAAGTACAAAAAGCCGGACACGCCGATGGCGCTCCGACCTCACCACCAAAATCACTATAACCCATCCAGAGAGCGTTAGTTTAGCGCTCTCACCCTAAACCGCGACTTCTTTCTCGTCGAACTCAAACACCAGCGTTTTCACGTGTTCGCGCAGGGCCAGCTCGAATTGCTTCGCCTCTTCCACCTCGCTGAACGCGAGTGCGCGCAGTTCCTGCTCGATCCGCCGCCGGTAGTCGGAAACCAATGAATCAGAAACGCCTAATATTGCCGCGACTTCCAATTGAGTTGAATGATCGGGACTCAAGTAGCAGTACCAAAGCACGCCGATGATGCGATTGTATTGCTTTACTTTGCCCCGGACCGCCTCGCTCAAACTCGTCAGGAACTGATCGACGAATCCCGCGGCTTCTCGTTCTGATTCGCGGCGCACGAGACCTTCCTCCGGGTTCTCGCGCTTGTCTACGGGTTCGTAACTGTTGCTGTTTTCGTTGTCGCCGTCGTCGCCATCCAGCGGCACGAGATAAATGTCCATCACCGGCAAGCGCGACATCACGAGACTGCGCAAGGTTCGCACGTCAACCGGCGAATCGACTGCGTCGAGCACTGAGACGATCAAATCTTCCAGATCCGGATTGCTGATGACGACCTGCGAGTCTCCCGTGCAGCCGACCATGCGCGTGTCACGCTGTCTTACGGGAATCATTTGCACGCGCTGTTCGACGTCGTGAGCACCGCGTCGCGGTTTGTCGTCCTTCCATTCGCTCAAACCATAAACGCGGTCCGCAAGACGGCGGTGAGGTTCGTCGTCCACGCCACTGGAGTCGAAACGGCGGAAATTTGCGCTCGACTGAATTAAGGTCGAAATACGGCGGGCGAGTCGATAGCTTTCCGGGTGTCGCTTGCGAAGTTCTGCGGTGAGCAGGTTTGTGAGTTCGATCTGGCTGATTTCACACTCGATCTCGTAGTCAGACATGTCCGTTTCGAGATAGTGTTCGAAACGATTCTTGCTGAGTAATTGAACGAAGAGTTCCTGTGTCAGGTCGGTGTAGGCGGCGCCTGCTCCCTCTTCGACCAGCAAGCCGGCGCTGCGTGAAGCCCTGACCAGGGGATGATGCGACACAATGCGATGCAGCTCAGTCCAGAGACGATTTACGTCTGAGGACTTGAGGCTCTCAACCCACTTGGCATTTTTTCCTGAGCGCTCGTTGCGGCGCAGTCTGGTCTGCGACCGCTTGTCGGCCGCGCCAGGCGCCGCTGTTTTTTCAGAATCTTCACTTATGGATTTCACGGGATTGTCCGTCTTAGCCCCATTTCTTTGTGCGGTGATCTCAGTTTCCGGGTGCGGTGGGTGGCTTGTTTCACTCTGAAACGACAGGTTCACGTTCGCTGATCGCTCTTCAATGGAATGCCGGGCTGGTTGTTAGCGCCGAGATGTGGGTACAGAGGGATTTACCGCGCGATTAGCGGTGGTGCTCCTGGAGATAGCGTCAGGCGAGCAGGTCGCTCATCTGACTGACGAGGGCATGGTAACAGCATTTTAAAGAAGGGGCAACAAGTTTTTACACTTCTTGCGGGAGGTGAAAACACTGAGGAAAAGGTGTTAAAAGCTCTGGAAATCGTTGAACATTCGACGTTTTGTAGGGGTGTCAAAGGGTAGAGCGAGATCAACAGGTCACGTAGAGGCAGGATGACCACTGCACAAACACAGCTCACATTCAAAAAGACAGCCGCCTGTCCTGCATCATCGATACTGCTGTCGTATCGGTTGGAAAAACTGTCGCACCAGGCCGCGGCCGTCGTGGCAGACCACCTCGACTCGTGTGATTTTTGCAACGCGGAATTACCGTTGCTCGCGCATCACAAACGTGGCCGTAAGCGTCGGTTAGAACCACCGGAGCTCCCAATCAACCTGCGCATCCTTGCCGAGGCAATCCTCTCCCCGAAGTCTTGAGCCACAAAAAAGCACAAGAGGCACAAAGCTGGTTTGCGCTTCTTGTGCCTCTTTGTGGCTTAACGTCAGTCGTAAAGTTGGTCGATCAGATCACCAAAGCGCTCGTCGATAACTCGACGCTTCACTTTCAGCGTCGGCGTTAACTCGCCGCCGTCAATGCTGAAGTCATTCGGCAGCAACGCCACGCGTCGAATGCGTTCGTAATCAGCCAACGACGATGTCAGGTTTGCGATGTCGCGCTGCACGATCTTCACCGCCGGCGGATACTTACTCAACTCTTCACGATCCTTCGACGGCGCCTTCTCACCTGCTTCCGCGAGCGCTTCGTTCAAATTCTCCCAATCCGGCACGATCAACGCCGCCGGCTGCTTTCTACCCGCGCCTACAACCACTACCTGACTGACAAACTCGCTCTCTTTTAACAAACTCTCGATCAACTGCGGGGCAACATACTTGCCATTCGACAACTTAAACAGATCCTTCTTCCGATCCGTGATATACAACCGGCCTTCCTTGTCCATCTGGCCGACGTCACCGGTATAGAACCAACCGTCTTTAAGCACCGCCGCGGTCGCTTCCGGTTGTCCGTAATAACCACGCATCACATTTGGACCACGAATCAGGATCTCACCGTCGTCGGCGATGCGCAGTTCAATCCCGTCGAAAGGAACGCCGACTGATCCGACGTTATTGTTTCCGGGGCGATTAGCGCAGACGATGCACGTCTCAGTGGCGCCATAGCCCTGAAGAATCGGAATGCCCGCCGCGAGATACGCATAAGAAAGCGCCGGAGCGAGCGGCGCGCCTCCGGAAACAAAATATCGCAAACGCCCGCCGACGCCTGCGCGCCATTTTGAAAACACTAACTTACTCGCCAGCCCTTGTTTGATCCGCAAATTCGGCGAGATCCAGCGCCGTTTGTCTCTCAGTTCACCGTAGCGTTGGCCCACCCCGAGCGAACGCATGAAAATGTTTTTCTTGATTCCCTTCTCGGCCATACCTTTCTTGATGATCCGGTGATAGACCTTCTCGAAGAGACGTGGCACTGCGGTCATTACGGTGGGCGCGACCTCACGCAGGTTTTCACCGACTTGATCGAACGAAGCAGAGTAATAGACCGACACGCCGCAATAGCAGAAGACGTAAAAACCGTCGCGCTCGAAAATATGCGACAGCGGCAGCACCGACAGCGCCACGTCAGTTGGTCCAATCGGCAATCCCTTCGCGATGGACAGTACGTTTGACATGAAGTTGTTGTGAGTCAACATCACGCCTTTCGGCTCACCGGTCGTGCCGGAGGTGTAGATGATGGTCGCGAGATCTTCGGGATGTACCGCCTGCAAGTGAGCGTCGAAGGCGTCAGGCCGTTGTTGGGCAACTTCACTTCCGCTCTCTTCCACCTGCTCCAAAGAAGTTGCACGCTCGATGATCTCCGCAACTTCCGGGTCGAAGAAGATCAAGTGGTCCATCGATCGTTTCGCAAGCGCGGGCTGCGCGTGTTTGTAAAGCCGCCGGTTGGAAATAAAGATCGCCTTCGCGCCGGAATCGGAAAGGATGTAATCGATCTGCTCGATCGCCTGCGTCGTGTAAATCGGCACGTTGATCGCGCCAAGACTCAGGATCGCCATGTCGGCTATGGACCACTCGGGCCGATTCTCCGACAGCAACGCGATTCGATCGCCTGGGCGAATACCGAGCGCCGCCAGGCCAAGTGCGCAGTTCTTCACGCGCTCGACAAACGTCTCGGCAGGAATGTTGAACCACTTGCCATCGGCCCTGTAGTTCAAGGCATCGTTTTTACCGTGACGCAGCACCGCCGCCAGACACAAGCCAGGAAGGGATGACATCTCTTTCATCGATGAGCTCATGTTTGATTTTCGGTAGAGCTTCTGCGGCGACGCCGGCGCGGCGCATCCTCAACGCGCCCGTTCAGCGTAGCGAGTGCGGCCAAAATCAGGAATAGCAGCGCATTCGACGTGGTGTGGAGTGTGAAATCGAAAAAACTATGCACCAGTACGGCGAAACATCCTCCGAGCGCACCCAACGCCACGCCACGACGAAAGTCATCTCGGGAGTTCGCGCGATCAAATCCGCGGTAGAACAACACAATGACGAACATCAGCGCGAGTGCTCCACCAACCACACCTGCGTCGGAGAACACTTGAAGATAATCGTTGTGCGCCTGTTCGAGCCGGAAGAGCCCGTTGCGCGTGTCGTAACGCGTATAGATGACTCCGTACGCGCCCAGTCCCGTTCCCAAAATCGGGTTTGCCCTGATCATATCGAGCGTCACCGACCAGAAGTGCGCGCGGCCGGTCGTCGGATCGTCGGTATTCACACTGTCGATAAACCGGTTGAGCGAGAACTCGCCGCCCAACAGGATCACGCCGGCAAAAAGTCCAACGATTAACGCCGCGGCCAGGGCCACTCGCGTGCCGACTCTCTTCACCCGGCTGATTCGTTTGTGTTCGCCGTGACTTCTCCAAATCGCCGTGACGATCACTAGAAACACGATCTCCGCGACCAAACTGATGATTCCGCCGCGGGACGTCGTCATCACCAGCGCCACACCCATCAACCCTGCAATGAACAAGTAGAGCAGACGCTTTTCTTTGTCGATCGAACCTGCGAGCAACAATCCAAGCGGGAGAGAGATCGTCAACTCCATGTAACCAGCGAAGTGATGCCGGTTGATAAAGGGACCAAATGCCGTGCTCTGGTTAAGTTCGCGGACCCAATACACCTTGGTCGGACTGGTGAACGACTGCGTCAAACCGAAGATCGCGAGAAAGAAACCAAAGATCATGATCGTCCGCACCAGCAAATGAAGACGATGCGGTGTGTCGATAAACACCAGCGTCGCTGCGAAGTAAACAAGCAGCGTTGCCAACTGCACGATCACTAACTTCGTAGAGTTCGGATCGAGCGAGAACGTGTTCAAAGCTCCACCCGCCGCGTCTCGCAACGGCAGCAGTTGGACCACACCAAGAACGAGTGCGGCTATCAACGGCAATTGAAGCAGGTTGCGGCTGACACGAAATTCGCCCAGTCGCCAACTATCAACCACCCAGAGCCCGAGAATCGTGAGCCCACCGAGATTGAAGAGTGCGAGCGCCCAATAGTGAACCGTGCCGTACGCCAGGGCAGACATCACGATCGCGACGCAGATCACCAGAAACGCAAAGCGGCTCGCAAGCGTGTGCTTGATGCGGTAAACGCTGCGTTCCTGAGACGTTCTCGCCGCTAAAGGCGACGCAGGCTCAGCGACGGCAACGCTAACCTCTTCGTTTGATACTGAAGTCGTCATACCACACTGAACCGAAGATCGGACAAATCGGCACTTCCTGCGTGCCGCAAGACGGCCGCACGATCTTGATCATTACCGCCTCGGTCTTATCCCCCGTCTTGAACGTCAGACCAACGCGAGTCCAATCGCTGGTGCCGCCCACGGCCGCGGGCGATGAAACGAGCACCGCGGAGTTTGTCGGATCGATGACCTGGACCAGCGGTGGACCGCCGGTCTCGAGCTTTTCAGTCGCAACGTAAAACTCAAAGTCGTATTCGGTCTTTGGAGCGACCGCAACGAGTTGAGAGAGGTTGATGTTTTCGACGTTGGTGCGGACGTTAAAGGCTAGTCGCAAGCTATTCGAGCCACCGTTGCTTCGGACTGGGTCAACACCGATTTGCACCTGCGGCATGGCTTTCACCTGCCAGCCAAAAACCATTTCCGGCCCATAACTGCTCGCGTCCTCAAAACCGCCGTCAAACACCCGGCCAATCTCCGCGCGAAATCTTTCGTTTGTCGTGATGTCGTTCCAGACTCTGACGGCGTCGTGATACCGGTACACGCTGATCAGGTTGTTGACCATCGACTCGGCAGTGTCGCGGTTGCTGCGTTTCTCGGCGCCGCTAAGCGTGTCCCACATGCGCAAGCCGTCTCCGAACTGCTGCCGGCCGAGCAGATATGAAGCGAACTTCGCGCGCGTGGTCGCATTTTCCCCGACCGCCTTTTTCAACGACTCAACGTCGGAGTTGTAAACCTCCCAAATCAGGTTGAACTGTTGTGGCTGAAACCCCTGATCCGCTTCGCTTGCCAGACGCAATTCCGCGAATGCTTCGTCGTAACGGCCGGCGCGCAGATAAAGATTGCCGAGATACCAGTGCGGGTAAGCGTAGGCCGGCGCGAGTTCGACAGCTCGCTTCAACGCTTGTTCGGCTTTCGCCGGATCGCCAACTTGTTCGCTCGCAGTTCCGAGCGCCATCCAAAAGCGATAGTCGTTCGGTGAAAGACTCACCGCTTTTTCATATTCCAGGATGGACTGAATCTGTTGGTCCAACGGCAGACTCTTTTGCGTAACTTGTGCAAGGCGCCAGTGAGTCAGCGGATCGTGGGGAGCGAGTGACTCGGCCATCTGCGCGACGCGCAAGTTGTTTGCCGAAGGATCGAAATAGTCGGCCATCGTGTTTCCGGCATACCAGCGCAGGACATAGTAGGACCAGACGCCAGCCGCGATCAGCAACGCGATCAGCAAGAGCTTGATAAGCAGGTTTCGGGTATTTAGTTGGATTACGTCCTGCGGCATTAAGAAATGTCTTTGCGAAATATCTGGGGCCTGTCCAGTTCTTCCATCGTGATCCGCATTCGTTTGACTGTGATATGGCGATCGGCGCAGATTTGGAGCACCTCCTGAATGCGCTCCTCAGACATTTTCAGGCTGGAGATTACGACCTCGTCAACTTCATGTTGCGTGCAAACCTTCCCGAGATCGCCGTTGCCGCCAAACACACGCAGCCCATGAATCACTTTGCCGCTCTTGGCTGGATCGTCGTCCAGGAAACCGATTGGAGACAGGTTTAGTTCCCGGTTGTTTCGGAGTTCTCGCAGCAACAGCTCGCCGCCGTCGCCGGCGCCGTAGATCAACACGCGCCGGCCGTTTGACTGTGAAACCACGGGAAGTAGTTGGCGAAACAGTCGGAACGCCATGCGGCTGCCTGCCAGAAACAGCAGCATCAATACCGCATCGATCACGAAAACTTTGCGCGAATAACCTTCGAACCGAAACGCAAACAGGATTACCAGCAAGCTGCCTATTGAACTAAGCGCAACTGCCTTCGCAAACACGATCAGATCGCCGATGCTCGTGTAGCGCCACAAACCGCGATAGACGCCCGTCACTAGAAACACAGACATCTTGATGAAGACCAACACCGGCAACGTGCGAATGAACAGTTTCCACGCCGGGCTCGTCGGCGGAAAGTTGATCGCGTAGGCGGACCAGTAAGACAAGATCACGAGCACAACGTCGAGCAGTACTTCGAAAATGCGTCGCTTGTAGGAGACGTCGACCAGAAAAGCGTAGAGTGGCTTCTCTTTCATTGCCGTCTCTGCTTCGCTCTGGTCGTAGACTCTTACGCCGGCGAGATAAACACCGACCAATGTCAACAGAATCGTAAAACCGGCAATCGCCGCGAGGCTGACGTCGAGACGCGCACGTTGAACAAGGATTGCGAGCACGCCGGAGAGTGCGGCAAAGCCGTAAAGCATCCAGACTGCGTGACGTTCCGACATTCCGAGTGCGACGAGACGATGTGATGTGTGGTCGCGTCCGCCTTGCGATGCCGCACGGCCGGATAGTTTGCGCAACACAGTGACGAACGTTGTGTCGAAGATCGGAATGAACAGCACGAGGATCGGGACCGCAAGCACGGGTAGAAAGCTTCGAGATCGTCCGCCGCTGACGTTTATCAAGGCTGAACTTGCAAGGAAGAAGCCGACAAACATCGAGCCGCAGTCGCCCATAAAGATCGATGCGGGATTGGAGTTGAAGATCAGGAATCCAAGTAACGAAGCGGCGAAGATTAGGAGAATTAGTGCTTCGGTATATTGCCCGCTGGTGACGAAACTCACGGCAAGAAAACCGGCGGCGATGATGGCGATGCCGGAGGCGAGTCCGTCCATGTTGTCGAGCAGGTTGATGGCGTTTGTGATACCGATGAGCCAAAAGATCGCGAGCGCCATGTTCAGAAGTACCGAGCCAGTCCATGGCAGCGAGAGGCCGTAGTAGACGACGAAAGCGGAACCGAGGATTTGGCCGATAAGTTTTTGATAAGGCTTGGTGTGGAGGAGATCGTCGACCAATCCGACGAGAAACAGAAAGGTGCTGGCGAGCAGGATGATGTTGCCGTAGACCGTGTGCGGGATAAAGACGAAATGGCAGATGACAAACGTCAGCCAGATCGCGGCGCCGCCGAGCATGGACGTTGGTTTCTTGTGCCAACGGTCGATTTTCGGAACCGCGACCACACCAACACGCCGGGCAAACGCACGCACGACGGGTGTGAGTATCAGGGCTAGAACGAACGCAGCGGCAACTGCCAGCAACGTACGCGGGCTAAAAGGCATAGTCATTACTTGCGGCGGCCACTCTGGTAATCGATTACGCTCTCAAGAATACCATCGAGACTCATCTGTGGCCGAAACCCCACCAACTCGCTGACCTTCGAAATGTCCGGAACGCGCCGCGGCATGTCTTCGAAACCTTCCTCGTAAGCCTCGTCATAAGGCACAAAAACGATGTCGGAATCGGACTGCGTCAAATGTTTCACTCGCTGCGCCAGCTCCAGAATCGTGATCTCCTGATTCGAACCGATATTAAAAACTTTCCCGACCGCATCGTTAGTTTCCATCAACCCAACCAGCGCCCCAACAACGTCCCCGACATACCCAAAACACCGACTCTGCTTTCCATCGCCATAAACGGTTATCGGCCTCGCCGCCAGCGCCTGTCTGACAAACGTCGGAATGACCATGCCGTACTGTCCCGTCTGTCTTGGTCCAACGGTATTGAACAATCGCACGACGATCGTCGGCAATTTTTTCTCACGCCAGTAGGCCAACGCCAGAAACTCATCGATCGCTTTGGAACATGCGTAACTCCAACGTCCCTTCGTCGTCGCGCCCATGACGAGGTTCCCGTCTTCGCGAAACGGCACATCAGTGCTCAAACCGTAAACTTCAGACGTCGAAGCGATCAGTACCTTCTTCTTCTTTTTATTCGCCAACGACAGAATAACTTCCGTACCGCGAACATTCGTTTCGATCGTTCGCACCGGGCTCTCAACGATCAACTTCACACCGACGGCGGCAGCGAGATGAAAGATCACGTCACACTGGTCCACCAACTCCGCCGCTACCGGGTGATTGTGGACTGTGTCAATCGTGTAATGAAAACGCGGCTGTCCTTTGAGGTGCTGAATGTTTTCGATAGTCCCGGTCGAGAGGTCGTCAATCACATAGACCTCATCGCCGCGTTTGATGTAGGCATCAGCAAGGTGCGATCCGATGAAACCGGCGCCACCTGTGATAAGTACTCGCAACCGTTATGCTCTCCTTATGAATATTTCGCGA
>Ga0070698_100005072_pt1 | contig 14419 bp, 16 predicted proteins | sample KBSK1502metaG_FD_65477 | JGI IMG/M metagenome (GOLD analysis project Ga0070698, IMG submission 65477) | Corn, switchgrass and miscanthus rhizosphere microbial communities from Kellogg Biological Station, Michigan, USA - KBS K1-50-2 metaG | ecosystem: Host-associated > Plants > Roots >...
GGTCTTGGCACTGTTAGGCCCTCAATCCTCGCAGGTCGAACGCGACCTTCACCGCGCCCAATCGGCCCGCGCTCATCGCGTAGGCGATCGCGTCCCGGTACTCGCCAAGGCTGAACAGCGGCCCGGTGAGCTCGGCCAGGTCCAGCTCGGGCGCGGCTTGGAGCGCGAGCTCGAACGTCTTGCGGCCTTTTCGTTTTGGCTCGGCGCCGTAGGCGTATGCGCCCATCACCGTCAGCTCCCGCTGCCAGATCGGCGCCCAGTCCACCTTCTCCTCGCCAGGCATGCCGACGGCGACCACCGTGCCCCCCTCGCGCGTGAAGCGGACCGCGTCGTTGAGGCTGTCCGCCCGGCCGACGCATTCGAACGTCACGTCCGCACCGCCGAGCAGAAGGGACCGATTCATGCCGTCGAGCCGCCGGGCCCCAGTGGCGAACCGGACGCGCTGAAAAACCTCCGACGGTGGCACCACCTGGTCCGCGCCCAGCTTGCGCGCATGGTCGCTCTGCGTCGGATGCTTGGCGATGGCGATCAGGCGCCTGGGCGGCGTGAAGAGCTTGACCGCGGCGACCGTGAGTAGCCCGATAGTGCCGGCGCCAGAAACCACGACGATGTCGTCCTTGGTCGCGCCGCCGCGCAGGGCGGCGTGTATGCAGCAGGCCAAGGGCTCGATGAGCACCGCGGCCTCATCGCTGAGCGCGCCGGGGACGGCGTGGACCTGCGACGGGTGGGCAACGAGCACCTCTCCCCAACCGCCGCCGGTGTCGGCGCAGTAGCCGGTCTGCAGGCCGACCTCGATGGGTCCGTCGGTGACGTTGTAACAGAGGCCCGGCCGGCCTTCGGCGCAGCGGGGACAGGGCGGGTCGATGCCGCGGACGGCGCAGCCGAGCGCGGGCTCGATGACGACGCGAGAACCGTCGTCGAGGACCCCGACCACCTCGTGACCCGGGACGAAGGGATAGCTCGTGAGCGGGTCGAGGTAAAGCGAGACGTGGCCGCTGATCGCCGCCAGGTCCGAGCCGCAGATGCCGCTGAGGTTCGGCATCACGCGCATCCAGTCGCTCGCCGGCAGGACGGGCTCGGGGACGTCGCCGAGCTTGAGCATGGAGAGTGAGCTCGTGGCGACGTCCGGCCTTCCACCGGCGGCCTTGACCATCGCGAACGCAGGAATGGACCGGACGTACTGGATGGCTAACAAGTCAATTCCCCCTCTCCCCCTTGGGGGAGAGGGTCGGGGTGAGGGGCGAGGGAGAAGTCACCGCCTCACCGCCTCCAGGTACTCAGGCGAGCGGGGGTCCGGCATCGGCAGCCGCCAGTTCCCGGGCGCCATCCGCCAGCGCTCGATCCGCCACCCGCGCTGGCCGGCAACCTGCGACAGCCGCGCATCAGGGTTCACGGCGACCGGCGTGCCGACCAGCTCGAGCATCGGCAGGTCGGACAGAGAGTCGGCGTACGCGAAGCTGTCCGACAGCACGACACCGTTCTTGACTGCGTACTCCTCGAGCAGCGCGCCGCGTGCCTCGCCCGCGGGCGGGGGTGACTGGAGGTCGCCCGTCAGCCGGCCGTCCCTGGTCAGCAGGTGCGCGCAGTCGACCTCGACATCGAGCAGCTCCGCCAGCGGCTCCACGACCACGTCGAGCGCGCCCGTCAACAGGAGCACGCGATGCCCGGCGCGCTTGTGCTCGCGAATCCGGCGCATCCCTTCGGGGTAGATGCGGCGCAGGGTCACGGCGTCGAGGGCCTCGCGTCCAAGGCGCTTCATCACCTCGGGGTCGAGTCCGCCGTACTCGCGGTAGAAGCTGCGCTGAAACTCCGCCCTCGACCTTCGCTCCAGGTAGAGCCAGCGCGGCGCCTGCCGCAGCATCCGGGCCATGAACGCCGGCCAGTCCTCCAGAGGCTGCGCGCGAAGGCGCATCCAGAGGAAGTACTCGACGACGTTCGTCTCGACGAGCGTGCCGTCGACGTCGAAGACCGCGAGCACGTCGGCGCGGCCGGCGCGACGCTCCATCGCCGACCGCACCGAGCTCGATTCGGCCTTCGGTGCGGTGCTGCCGCTGGGCTGCTTGCCCTTGCGCGCGACCGTCTCGGCGCGGGACATGCGCACCACAGTCGGGAAGTGCACGTCCTGGAAGTAGTAAGTCCAGTCGAAAAGTGCGGGGTCGAACGGAAACACCTTGCGCTCGGCCGCGGGGATCCTTTCCCACAGCGCCGTCACGTTGCGGGTGTCGAAGATGCAGTCGACCTCGGTGTAGACGCCATAGAGCTGGATGAGGTTGAGGCCGCGGTCGAGGCGCTCGCGCTCGGCGTTCAGGTCGTCGGAGACCGAGGCGATGCTCGCGCCGAGTGGTAGGCGCTCCACGAACCACTGCGCCGCCTCGACAAGGCGCAGCGCGATCCGCGCCTGCGTCGCGATCTCCTGTCGCGTCGGGAACGTCCACGACGGCGTGCCGATCGCCTGGCCAGAGCGGTCGCGGAGAGGATGCGCGGTGTAGTAGGTGCCCGCCTCGTCGGCGACGCGGCGCAGGCGCAGCGGATTCCGACTTCCCGAGGCGGCGTGATAGATGCGCGGCCGCTCATCCGGCGGCGGACTCGCGGCCACCGCAAGGACCGTGTTGACCACGTAATCCGCGGGGATGATGTCGAGCAGCGAATCGGGCAGGCCAGAGAAATCGCGCAGGACGTTCCGGCCGAAAGCCAGGATCAGAGGCTCGGCCATCCGGAAACCCTCGAGCCAGCCCGCGAAGGGCTCGGCGAGCGCGCTCTCGATGATCGAGGGCCGCACGATCGAGAGCGGGATGTCGCCGTGCAGCTCGACCACCGCCTGCTCGGCCATCGCCTTGGTGAAGGAGTAGATGTCGGAGAAGCCCATCGAGTTCGCGTGCACGCGGCCGCGCTCCACCAGCCGGTCCTTCACCCACCGCTCGCGCAGGCGCTCGGTCGCTCGCGCAACCGCGGGCGTGCCCGCTGGTCCCATGCGTGAGCGAGCCTCGCGCACCAGCCTGCTCAGGACCTCCGGGCTGCGCGACTCCTCCTCCACCGGCCCGCGAAGGCTCGACAGCACCTCCGCCTCGTGACGCCAGTTGAGACCGGGGTCGACGGGCGGCTCCTCGCGGACTACGCCGCGCAGCATGCCGCCGACGTAAGCGGTCGAGATGTGGACCAGGTGGGGCCGGGCTCCGCTCGAGCGCAGCGCCTCGACCAGCCGCGCCGCGCCGAGCAGGTTGGTCTGGGCCGAAAGGTCCGCGGGGTTGTCGAACTCGACGGCCGCGGCCGAGTGGATGACGACGTCGCACGCGCGCAGCTGCTCGCGTGACGCCTCGCTGAGTCCCAGGCCGTCACGCCCGAGGTCGATCTCGACCACGGCGAGCTTCTCGGCCGCGAGCCTGGCGAACTCCTCCTCGCCAAGCTCCTCCTTGAGCCGTTTGAAGGCGGGGCTGGACAGGACCTCGCGCTCGAGACGGTCGGCGGCAGGTCTGCGCGCGCTGGACCGGATCGCCAGGTTGATCCGCTTGATCTCCGGGATCGAGCGCAGGCACTTCTCGACGAGCGACTTGCCAAGGAAGCCGGTGCTGCCGGTGACCAGGATGGTCTTGCCCTTCAGGGCATCGGCGATCACCGAACGAAGTCTAGAGGGACAACTCTCCGTGATTCAGATGCGGAACCTGGACGACGAGCGAGCCGCCGCCGTCGGTCCAGCCGAGCGCCGAGGTGGCCGTGGCCCAGAACCAGTAGGTCTGTCCGGCCTTGCCCGAGAAGGTGGCGGCGGAGTTGCCGCTGCTCGTGTGCCAGGCCCGGCGCAGGCCGTCCTGGGTGACGAGGTAGACCGCGAAGCGCATGTGGCCGGGGCTCGACCACGAGACGTGGATGGTCGTGGGGGCGTCGGGCAACGAGGAGGCGCTGACGGTCACGCTCGGCATCGTGATAGGAGCGAAGCGGGGCGATCCGCCGAGCCAGAGGTCGCCGAGATCCCTCGCGTAGGGATCGGATCCTGCGCCCGACCAGCCGTACGGGTCGACGGGCCCGCCGCCGTTCAGGTAGTACACCCCGAAGTGCAGGTGCGGACCCGTGGCGGTGCCGGTCATGCCGGAGATGCCGACCACCTGCCCGCGCGAGACCCACTGGCCCCTGCTGACCCCGACGTGGGCGAGGTGGCCGTAGAAGGTCATCAGGCCGTTGCCGTGGTCGATCTCGACGGTCTGGCCGCTCAGGCAGGTGTGGCAGCCGGGCACGAGCCAGCCGGCGAGGATGACACGGCCGGGCGCGGCGGCGGCGACGGGCTCGTAGTAGAGGCCGTAGTCGTAGCCGTCGTGGCCCGAGTAGTAGAGGTAGTCGTGTCCGCCGGGAGTCTGGGCGTAGCCGGCGTCGAAGCCTGGGTCCGGGCCGCCGACCCTGGCCGAGGCGACGACTCCGTCGTAGCGGCATATCCGGCCGCTGACGTTGTAGTTCGGGCCGCAGTGGTCGAAGAGCGAGGTGATGTAGTGCGGGCCCATGAACGGCAGCGTCAGAAACGCGCCCGGCGCGGGCGCCTCGCCGATGTTGGCCGACCCCTCCTCGATCGGGCCGTAGTTGATCTGGCTCGGGTAGAACCAGCGCGAGTACTTGATCGGCGGGTTCCCGGGAGGCAGCGCCGAGTTCGCCTGCGCCGGGAGCGCAGACAAAAGCAAAGAACCGAGGATCAGGAGGAAAACGCCAACCCGCATAGCCTTAGAAACGAGATCGTTCACAGTACGGTTGCGCTCCGAACAAGCCGCCTGAGATTTGGTTAAGTTTCGCAAATGACCCCGCTCAGTCAAGGCCGGGCGGCCGTATTCGAGGAGCCGATCGGTCCTGCGGGCGTCCGAGTTCGGAAAAGACCCCGCACCGAGCCCGCCGAAGGCATGGTCGCGGTGGCCATCCGGGCCGCTTCCATCAACCACCTCGACCTCTGGTTGGCGCACGGCGCGCAGCGCGTGGCCCCGCCGCGCGTCATCGCCGCGGACGGCGCTGGCGTGGTCCACGCATCTGGGGACGCGAGGTGGAAGCCGGGCGACGAGGTCGTCATCTATCCCGTCGTGTGCGACTGGGAGTGCGAGTGGTGCCGCCGCGGGGAGCAGGTCCGCTGCCCGCGCTTCGGCGTCATCGGCGAGCACACGGACGGGACGGCGTGCGAGCTGTTTCACGTCGACGCGCGCAACGTCTATCCGAAGCCGAAGGCCCTCTCGTGGGACGAGGCCGGGGCCTTTCCCCTCACGTTTCTGACCGCGTGGCGGATGCTCACGACGCGCGGCCGATTGCAGGCGGGCGAGAAGGTGCTGGTCGTCGGGGCGGGCGGAGGCGTGGCGGTCGCCGCGATCCGGATCGCCACGCACCTGGGCGCCCGCGTCTTCGCCACCAGCCGCTCGAAGGCCAAGCAAAAGCGCGCTCTCGAGATCGGCGCCGAGGCGGTCTTCGACTCCGCCGATTTCAGCAAGCCGGTGCGCGAGGCCAGCGGTGGCGGCGTCGACGTCGTCGTCGAGTCGGTCGGTCCGGCGACCATCAACGAGTCTATGCGTGCGGTCTCGGCCGGCGGGCGGATCGTGATCTGCGGGTCGACCTCAGGCGTGAAGGCGGAGATCGGCATGCCGCGGCTGTTCTGGGGCCAGCTGGACATGCTGGGCTCGACGATGGGGAACGCCGGAGAGTTCGATGCGGTGCTCGGGGCAATTGACCTCGGCCTGCGCCCAGTAGTCGACGAGGTATATCCGTTGGATCAGGTGGAGGCCGCCTTGCGGCGGCTCGATGACGCGGAGCAGTTCGGAAAAGTGGTCGTTTCGGTTTCGTCATAGGGAGAGGAAGAGCGATGCGGGGCTTCAAGGCGTTTCTTCTGCGCGGCAACGTCGTCGACCTGGCGATCGCGGTCGTCATCGGCGTCGCGTTTGGCGTCGTGATCACGGCTTTCGTGAAGGACCTGGTGACGCCGCTCATCGCGGCGCTGGGCGGCAAGCCCGACTTCTCGAGCCTCTACTTCACGATCAACAAGAGCCGGTTCCTGTACGGCGACTTCATCGACGTCTTGCTCGCGTTCGTGATCATCGCCGCGGTGATCTATTTCTTCGTCGTGATCCCCTATACGGCCATGGTGGAGCGCTCACGCAAGGAGCCGCCGGCCGACCCGACGACCAAGAAGTGCGCGGAGTGCCTCAGCGAGATCCCGCTGGACGCCCGGCGCTGCGCCTTCTGCGCGTCGCCGCAGACGGTTTCGGCCTAGCGCCTCGAGTCCTCACGGCCCATACCTTTGACGCGGTGTCGCGGCTCAGGGTGACGTCGCTGTCCGCCACTCGAACGCGCACTGTTTTACCCAAAGAGTCGGTTTCCATCACAACTATCTGACGCCCCGGCACGAGACTGCGGTCATGCAGGTAGGCGAGCAGCGGCGGCGCCTCGCGCTCGGCCACCTCTGAGACGCGGGTGATGGCCGCGCGGTCGCCTTCGACCAGCGACGACAGCCGGACCTCGCGAGGCGCCGGCTCGGTGTGACCCGGGATCGGGTTGCCGTGCGGGCAGGTTTTCGGCCGGCCGAGGACCTCGTACAGGCGCCGCTCCACGACCTCCGAGACCGCGTGCTCCAGGCGCGCCGCCTCGGCGTCGGCCGTGACCCAGTCCAGGCCGAGGGCGTCCGTCAGCCAGCGCTCCATGATCCGGTGCCGGCGCACGATCGCCTCCGCCGCCTGCATGCCCGGGTCCGTGAGCTCGATCTCCTTGCGGCCGTTCATGCGGACCAGGCCGTCGCGGGTCATCCGCCGCAGCCCGACGGCGACCGTGGGCCGGCTGACCCCGAGCCAGTCGGCGAGGCGGGCGCTCCGGAGGGGCTCCTTCTCCGACCACATGTAGTAGATCGCCTCGAGGTAGCGGGAGACGACCTCCGAGGGCTCCCTTCCAGCGCCGTTAGACTGATCTAATTGCATCTTTTGAGCGTACTAACCTGCTGAAACAACTATGACCCAATGGAGCGCCGTGCTACTCGGCGCGATCGCGGGCGGCACCGTCTTTCTCGGCCTTCCGGTCGCGCGCATGCACGGTTTGCCCAAGCCGGTCCAGGGCTTTCTGAACGCCTTCGCCACCGGCATCCTCGTCTTCCTGCTGTGGGACATCCTCAGCCACGCCGGCGGGCCGGTCGAGGCGGCGGCTGCGCAGGGCCAGCGGGGCACGTTCGCGGCCACGGCGGTGATCTTTGCGCTCGGGATCGGGGTCGGGCTTCTCGGCCTCGTCTACTTCAACCGCACCGTGTTCAGCCACCTGCGTCATGGCTCCGCCAACCCCTCCGCCCGCTCGCTGTCGCTGGCCATCGCCACGGGACTCGGCCTCCACAACCTCTCCGAGGGCCTCGCCATCGGCGAGTCGGCGCACGTCGGCGCGATCGCCTTCACGGGCGTGCTGGCGATCGGGTTTGCGCTGCACAACGTCACCGAGGGCTTCGGCATCGCCGCGCCGATGACGACCGAGCAGAAGCCCGCGCCGTGGAGGTTTCTCGGGCTCGCCGGCCTCATCGGCGGCGGGCCGACCTTCATCGGCACCTGGATCGGCTACCTCGCCAGCTCCACGTACTTCTCGATCGCCTTCCTCGCCGTCGCGGCCGGCGCGCTGCTCTACGTCCTAAACGAGCTGTTCAACCTCGGCCGCCGGATCAGCACGCCGCAGACCTTCGCCTGGGGTTTGCTGGCGGGATTCCTGACCGCCTTCGCGACCGACCTGTTCCTGACAGTCGCGAGCGGCGCCTAGCTGGCTACGAAGTCGAGGCGCTCCTCGTCCGGGTCGAAGTCTTGCCAGTCCGGGTAGCGCCATCGGAACAGCCGCTCCTGCATCTCGAACAGGCTGTCCAGCATCTCCTGGACCCCGCCGGTGTCGCGGAACGGCTCGCGGACGTGCTCCGGCATCTCGTCGACGGCTGAGTGGAACTCAGCCCGCACGCGCTTGGGAACGGTCTTGACGCCGTCCCGGTTCATCTCCTCGAGGCGCCAGAGGATTCGGTCCGTGGTATTGAGCATGCGGTGGAACGCGTAGCGCCGGCGGTTGTGCCGGATCGTGGCCTTCTCCTGCTGCTCGATGCGGCTGCTCGTGTGGTCGATCATCTTGAGCTACGTTTCCTAGCTTACCCGCTGCCGGAAGCCGCATGAAGGATCCTTTTCTGATACAGGTCGAACGCCTGTTCAAGCCCGTCGCCGCCTGGGGCGAGTTCAGAAAGGGGGCCCGGCACGCCGCCGTCACGTTCGTCCTGTACCGCGCCGCTGGCCGCTGGACAGTGCCCTTCGTCCGCCGCCGGGCCGACCTGCGCGACCATCCCGGCCAGGTCGCGCTGCCGGGTGGCGGCGTCGAGGAGGGCGAGTCGGCCTGGGAGGCCGCACAGCGCGAGGTGGCCGAGGAGATCGGCGTGCCGGTGGGACGCCTGGTGCCGCTAGGTGCGGGCGATCCGATCTACGCCGCCGTCACCAACTTCTCGGTGGTCCCCTTTGTCGCCCACCTGCCCGACCCCGTCGAATCGTTCGTCCACGACGCGGGCGAGCTGGAAGGCGTGCTGGCGATCCCGCTCGACCGTCTTCTTGACGACAGCGAGTGGCGGGTCTCCGAGGATGCGTGGAGGTTTCGCTACCTGGCCCACGAGGAGAGCGTCGTCTGGGGGCTGACGGAGCGGATCGTATACGGCCTCGCCCCGCGGCTCAGGCAAGCGCTCGCCGCAGGTCGAAGCTTGGATCTTCCAGCTGCTGGGTCGTGACGCTCTTGCGCGCCTCCATCAGGTGGCGGGCGCGCGCGATGGTGTGGTGGTCGTTGACGCCGGCCGCAGCGAGCGGCCGCCCGCCGCCCAGGTAGAAAACCGTGAACGGCGGCTTGCCCAGCTCGCCGCGCACGATGGTCTCATCCCAGGGAAGACCGGCGCCGGCGTACTGGAGGTTCAGGTCGTACTGGTCGGACCAGAACCAGGGCACCTCGGTGTAAGCGGCCGGCGCGCCGGCCATCGTCCTCCCCACCGCGAATCCCTGCCGCTGCGAGGTCTGGAAGTGCTCGACGCGGATGCGGGTCTCGTACAGCGGATGGAAGAATCGCGTGACGTCCCCGGCCGCAAACACGTCCGGGACTGAGGTGCGCCCGAACTCGTCGACGACGACGCCGCCGTCGACGTCGACGCCGTCCATGACCCGCGGCACCGAGCCGACGGCGACGAGATCGGCCTGGGACGTCGTCGCGGACAGACGGAGGTCGACACCGCGGCTGCGGTGAACGCCCGCGAGGTACGCCCCGAGGTCCGGCCCAAGCACCCGGAGCAATGGCTGCTCCAGGGCCTCGAAGACGGTTACTTCGCAGCCCTTCTGCCGCGCCACCGCGGCCACCTCGCAGCCGATGAAGCCCGCGCCCACGACCCGCAGCGGCAGGCCGGCGTCGATGCGGGATTTCAGCTGCTCAGCCTGGTCCAGCTCGCGCAGGTACATCGCGTTGTCGAACCCGGCGAGCCTTCGGGCGTCGGACCCCGTGGCGATGCAGAGAAGGTCCCAACCAATCGTGCCCCCGTCTTCGAGCAGCACCCGCCGCTCGTCGAGGCCCAGGTCTTGGCCCAGGTCGACCACGCGCCGCCCGAGCTCGAGGATGATGTCGAGCTGCCGGTACTGCGACTCCGGCCTCAGCGCCAGCCGTTCTCGAGGGAGCTTGCCCAGGAGATATTCCTTGCTCAGGTGGGGACGCTCGTAGGGGAGCTCCGGCTCGGAGCCGATCAGCGTGACGCGGCCGCCAAAGCCGCCGTCGCGTAGGCCGGCCGCAACCGCGTCGCCGGCCGGGCCGGCGCCGACGATTACTGCTTCGATTCCAGCTCCCTGAGCTTGCGCAGCGAGTACACGAGGTAGCCGCCGAGCAACGCGACCGCAAACAGATACGCGGGGATGAGATAGCTCACTGGGCCGGCTCGGGTTCGCGTGAAGTCGCCATGCGCACCGGCTCGGCGACGTGCAGGCGCTCGTCCGTCAACGTTTCGATGCGGTAGCGGATCCACACCATCACGGCCGCCAGCACGAGCGTGCACGCCATCGTGAAGAGGAAGGTCGCCAGCATCTGCGCCGGAAGCGCGTCGTTGACGATGATCGGCCCGGGGTGCTGCGTCCGCCACCACGTCACGCTGAAATGGACGATCGGGACGTCGACGAAACCGAAGATGCCGACCACGGCGGCAAGTCGGGCCGCCTGGCGTCCGGGCTCGGCGAGCCGGCGCACCAGCAGATAGCCCGCGTAGACGATCCAGAGCACGAGCGTTGACGTCAGCCGCGCGTCCCATGTCCAGAAGGTGCCCCAGATCGGCCTGGCCCAAAGCATGCCCATGACCAGCGTCACGGTGGTGAAGATGACGCCGACGAGCGCGCCCGCGCGCGCGAAACGATCGGCGACCGCGCTCTCGTTGCGCAGGTAGATGAGCCCGCCGACCAGCACCACGGCGAAGCATCCATAGGCGGCGATGGCGGAGCTGACATGCAGGTAGAAGATTCGCTGCACCGGTCCCTGCAAATAGTCGGTCGGCGCGTAGAAGAAGATCGCAGCGCCCGCGACGAGCATCAGGGCGACGGCAGCTGCCGCCCAGCGTTCGTACCTATTCATCCAGCACGAAACGCGCGGCGAGTGAGGTGAGCACGATGAAGAGTATGTCGAAGTCGATGAGAAGGCCGATCGCCTCCTGGTAGTTGCCCGGCAGCCCCATCGCGGACTGCACCGCCTGGCCGCCCGCGATGACGAACGGGATCCAGAGCGGGAGCGTGAGCAAAGGCAGCAGGAGCTCGCGCGCGCGGACCCGCGCGGCGATCGCGGCGAACATCACGCCGAGGGCGGCCATGCCGATGGTCGCCAGCAGAACGGCGAAGATCACGTCGCCGCTCAGCGGCGTGCCGAAGAAGAGCGTCAGCGCCGGCAGGAGCACCGCCTCGCAGATGACCAGCAGCAAGGACGCGGCAAGCGCCTTGCCGGCGAAGATCGCGACCGGCGACGCCGGGGTCATCAGCATCGCCTCGAGCGACGCCTGCTCGCGCTCGGCGGCGAACGTGCGCCCGAAGGCGACGAGCCCCGCGAACACCAACGCCAGCCACAGAATGCCCGGTGCGATCGTGGGCGCGTTCTGCTTGTCGATCTGGAATCCGAAGTTGCCGATCAGCAGCGCGAGGACGATGAACTGCGCGAGCGCTGGGACCATTTCGCGCGTCCGCCACTCGGACCTCAAATCTTTGCGCGCGACGGCGAGCGCGACGCGAACCGGGTTCACTTGACGACGCGGAGGCGGCTGGCCGTTCCGTGCGAGCGGCCGTGGCGGAGCACGAGAGTCCGCTGGCAGAGACGGTTGGCGAGCGCGTGGTCGTGCGTCGCCATGACGACCGTCCTGTCGCGCATCAGGCGAGTCAGCAGGTCGGCCGCGTCATCGCCAAGGCTGGCGTCCGGCTCGTCGAGGATCAGCAGGCGAGGCTCGTGCAGGATCGCCCGCGCGAGGGCCAGGCGCTGCTGCATGCCGCGCGACAGCTCGCCGGCTCGGCGCCTGGCGACCGAGGCCAGGCCGACCGCGTCGAGCGACTCCTCGACGCGAGTCCGGCTCACCTCTTGCAGGTCGCAGAAGAACTCCAGGTTCTCGGCCGCCGTGAGCGCCGGGTACAGCCCGGTCGCGTGGGCCACGTAGCCGAGGTAGTGACGCAGCCTGCGCCGGTCCTTGAAGGCGTCGAGGCCCGCGATCTGCAACTGGCCCGAGGTGGGCTTGAGCATGGTGGCCAGGATTCGCAGCAGGGTTGTCTTGCCCGCGCCGTTCTCGCCGAGCACTGCCATGTGCTCGCCGGTGTCAATGACGAGGTCGACGCCCTCGAGCGCGAGCTCGCGGCCGAACCAGTGCGTGAGGCCGTTGCCGACGACCAGGCTCACGGCTGTTCGGGCGGTGTCTTGAGGAGAGGCCACAGCACGAACGGCCCCACCAGGAACAGAAGCAGCGTCGCGACGATGATCGCCATCAGTGGCTCGACCCCGAGATCCGAAGCATATTTCGCGGCATCGGCGGCCGGAGCCAAGGAAAGGGTGGCGCGGCTAGGAGCGCATCCGTTGATGCGCGACGACGCAGCGCCGGGCCCCTTGACGCAGGCTTCAGCGCCGTAGGCGCCCGGCCGCCTAGGCCGCGAAGATGCGAGGAGCTTCGGGGGCGAGACACTGCACCTACACCGGGAGAGTAGCGGGGATGCGGCGTCTTGCCAACTCTCCAACCGGGCTCCTCTCGCCCAGGTTGCCGAGGACGACGCCGATGATGATCACGGCGCCTCCGGCCCAGATCCAGGTCACGAGGGGGTTGACGATGACCCGGAACGACGCCGAGCCGTCCGGGTTCGTGTCGGCCAGCACCACGTAGACGTCGGCGACGGGCGTTGTCGAGATGGCGACGTGGGTCAGCGCCTGGCCGCCGAGCCCGGCGTACGTCGCGCGGGAGGGCTGGAGCGTCCGATCGCCGAACTGCATCCCGGCGATGAAATCGGTGTGGTCGCCGTCCTGGCGCGACGCGGCTCCGGTGTACGTGAGGGTGTAGCCGGCAACCGTGACCTGCTGCCCGGGAGCAAGGGTCACGTCCTTCTCCTGCTGGCCCAGGTGCGAGGCCGCGATTCCGACGGCCACCACGACCAGGCCGAGATGCGCGAGGTAAGCGCCGTAGCGGCGGCGACCGCGGGCGATCGCCTCGGGGTTGCGCCGCAGCGCGCGCCCGTACTCGGTGAAGACGGTGGACGCCGCGGCGGCGGCCAGCGGAATCGCGATCAGGGCGGCAACCGAGCGGACGCCCGCCGCACCAACGACGGCCAGCGCGAGCACGGCGGTCGCGGCGGGCCACCGCAGCGCCCGCACCGTCGGTCGCCCCGCGCGCCGCCAGGGAAGCAGCGGCCCGATCGCCATCAAGGCGAGGATCGCCGCCAGCAGCGGCGCGACCGCCCGCTCGTAGTACGGCGCGCCGACCACGCGCTCCACGCCGAACATCCCTGAGACCAGCGGCAGCACCGTCCCCCAGAACACGACCGCGATCACGCCGATCAGAAGCACGTTCTGGAGGACAAAGGCGCCCTCGCGCGAGATGGCCGCGGCCGGCCGGGTCGTGTTCGTCCCGAGCGCACTCGCGCGGACCGCCAGGAGCACTCCGGAGAAGGCGAGGCAGACTCCCAGGAAGCCGAGGAACCACGGGCCGATCGCGCTGATCGCGAACGTGTGCACGGACGGGACGACGCCGCTGCGCACGATGAACGTGCCGAAGACCACGAGGAGGAACGCGAGGATCACGAGACCAAAGTTCCACGCGCGCAGGCGCCCGCGCTTCTCCTGCACCTGCGCGGAGTGCAGATACGCCGTCGTGGCCAGCCACGGCATCAAGGCGACGTTCTCGACCGGGTCCCAGCCCCAGTACCCGCCCCATCCGAGCACGTGGTACGCCCACCACATGCCAAGCAAAAGCCCGGTCGTCTGCAGGCACCACGCGACGAGCGCGAAGCGCCGGGTGTGCGCGATCCACGAGGCGTCGGCGCGGCCCGCCAGCAAGGCGGCGCAGGCGAAGGCGAATGGGATCGCAAAGGCGGCGAAGCCGGCGAGCACCACTGGTGGGTGGATGAGCATGCCGCCGTCGCGCAGGACCGGGTTGAGGCCGAGGCCGTCGGGCGGCGTGACCGACAGCAGCGCGAACGGGCTCGCGACGACCGCGAGGACGAAGAGGAAGAACGTGAGGATGGCGGCGAGGATGCCCGCCGCGTAGGCCGCGACGCGGCCCCCCAGCGAGCTGCTCGCGACCAGCGACGCGCTGCCGAGCAGGCCGAGGATGAGCGTCCAGTAGAGCAGCGATCCCTCCTGGCCGCCGTAGAAACCCGCGGCCACGAGCGCGATGGGCGTGCTCAGGTCGGTGTGCTCGGCGACATAGGCAAGCGAGAAGTCGTGTGTCAGCAGCGCGAACTCCAGCAGCGCCGAGGCAAGCAGAGTCATCGCGGCCGCGGCGTAGAACGCGCGGCGGGCGACCTGGATGAAGACGGCGTCCTCGCGCGCGCCGGCCCAGAAGGAGAGCAGCGTCGAGAATCCGCCCAGGACGAGGCCGGCGAGCAGCGCGCCGCCGCCCAGGTATCCCAGGATCATCTCGAGGTCACGAGGTGTACGGCTGGGTCGAGAAGCGCGAGGGACATTTGGCCAGCAGCGCCCGGGCGTGGAACACGCCGTCGCCGCCGAGCCGGCCCTCCGCGACCACGGTGATGCCGGGCTTGAAGATGTCAGGCAGAGTGCCCGAGTACTCCACCGGCATCGAGGCCGTGCCGTCCTTCTCGGTGAAGGTCACGTGCAGGCCGCCGTCCGACTTCTGGACGTCGTTCTGCACGACCCCCGCCACCCGCACGTCGCCGGTCTGCGCGTGCGCCCGCAGCTCCGACACGGTCACGTAGTACTCGCTCGTGCC
>Ga0070698_100005073_pt1 | contig 14418 bp, 15 predicted proteins | sample KBSK1502metaG_FD_65477 | JGI IMG/M metagenome (GOLD analysis project Ga0070698, IMG submission 65477) | Corn, switchgrass and miscanthus rhizosphere microbial communities from Kellogg Biological Station, Michigan, USA - KBS K1-50-2 metaG | ecosystem: Host-associated > Plants > Roots >...
CGAGGGCTGTGGCGCTACCGGCTCGATGAGTCGCGACTGGTCACCGGCGGAGCGCTCAGCAACGGGGGCAACTTGCGCGACTGGCTTTTGACGAATCTCCGCACTGGCACGCGGTTTCCGCACGCGGCGCCGGGTGAGCACGGCCTGACGTTCCTGCCGCACCTGTTTGGGGAGCGCGGGCTCGGTTACGCTGCTGGTGCATTTGGCGCTGTCGCAGGCCTCACCTCAGCCAGTTCCGCGGACGACATCGCGCAGGCCGCCTACGAGGCGGTTGCGGTGCAGCTTGCGCAAATCGACGGCAAGCTGGACGAGATCCTTCCGGGTGCGAGGCGCCTCGTGGCAAGCGGCGCCGCGCTGCTCAACTCGCCGGCGTGGATGCAGATGATCGCCGACGCCGCGGGCCGGCCGATCGCAGCCTCGCGTGTGAGGGAAGCATCCAGCCGTGGGGCGGCGCTCTTCGCGATGGAGATTTTGGGAATGGCGAGGCCCAGCGCAACCGGGTCGACGACGCCGAAGGTTTTCATGCCGCGCCGGAAGAATGCGCGCGCTTACAGAGAGATCGAGGCGCGCCAGGCAGCCCTGTACAAGGTCCTCATCAAGGACCGGATCCTGGATCACACCAGATGAGCAGCGATTACTTGCGTTCGCTGTACAGCCTCGACGGCCAGACCGCCATCGTCACCGGCGGCACCGGCGTTCTGGGCCGCGGCATGGCGATGGCGCTGGCGATGGCCGGCGCGAAAGTCGGAGTGCTCGGACGCCGGAAGACGGTGGCTCAAGACGTTGCGGCGCAAATCGAGGCGCGCGGCGGACAGGCGATGGCGCTCCCGGCCGACGTTCTCGACCGCGACTCACTGGTGGCTGCTCGAGACAGCGTCATCGAGCGATGGGGAGGGGTGCACGTGCTGGTCAACGCCGCGGGAGGAAACATGCCGGGGGCAATCCTCGGCGACACGGCAGACGTCTTCAGCATGTCGGCCGCCGCCTTCAAGGAAGTGGTCGACCTGAACCTCAGCGGCACGTTGATACCCAGCCTGGTGTTCGGGGAGGCGATCGTCCAAGCCGGGGGCGGCGCGATCGTCAACATCTCCTCGATGTCGGCAACGCGCGCAGTGACGCGCGTGGCCGGCTATGGCGCGGCGAAGGGTGCGGTGGAGAATCTCACGCGGTCGCTTGCAGTCGAGCTCGGCCGGCGCCATGGAGATTCAATTCGCGTCAACGCGATCGCTCCTGGATGGTTCGTCGGCAACCAGAACCGAGCGCTGCTGCTCGAGGCCGACGGCACCACCCTGACCAAACGCGGGGCGGCCATCATTCAGAACACGCCCGTCGGTCGCTTCGGCGTCCCGGATGACCTGGCCGGCGCGCTCGTCTGGCTGTGCGGTCCAGGCGCGCGATTCGTCAACGGCATCGTGGTTGCGATTGACGGCGGCTTCAGCGCGTTCAGCGGCGTCTGAATGACCGAAGACGAAGTTCGCGAGATTCTTGCCAGAGGCCTCGCCGGGCCGCGCCCCGGCCGCCGGCTGCTCGTCCTGCTGCCTGACGGCACCCGCCACGCTCCGATTCCCCTGATGTTTCGACTCCTGCACGACCTGATCGGCAAGCAGGCCTCGCGACTCGACTTCATGATCGCGCTCGGCACCCACCCGGCAATGTCAGACGACGCGATCAGCCGCCTTGTCGGAATCCCGGCCGCCGAGCGCGGCGCTCGATATCCCAATTCCTCGATCTACAACCATGAGTGGGGGCGCCCAGAGGCCCTGGAGCGGTTCGGGACACTCGGGCAGTCCGAAGTCGAGAAGCTGAGCGACGGCCTCCTCGCCGAAGAGATCCCTGTCGATCTCAACCGCATGATCCTCGACTATGACGAGCTCATCGTCTGCGGCCCGGTCTTTCCTCACGAGGTGGCGGGGTTCTCAGGCGGCGCGAAGTACATCGTTCCGGGAATCGCGGGGCCGGGTGTGATCAGCGCAACGCACTGGCTGGGCGCGCTCGTTTCCAGCATGCGAACCATCGGCGTCAAGGACACGGCGGTCCGGCGAATCATCAACCGCGCCGCCGAGCTCGTGCCCAGACCGGTCACTTGCATCGCGATGGTGGTGCGTGGCGACGAGCTGCACGGCCTTTGGGTCGGCGGGTGCGAAGAGGCATGGAACAAGGCTGCCGACCGCTCGGCCCAGCTCGAGATCGTCGAGGTGCCCCGTGGCTTTCAGCGGGTGCTGTCCATGCCGTCCCCGATCTATGACGATCTTTGGACGGCCGCCAAAGCGATGTACAAGACCGAGCCGGCGATTGCGGACGGCGGCGAAGTCATCATCTACGCGCCACACCTCACTGAGATTTCTTACACGCACGGACGCTTGATCGACCAGGTCGGATATCACGTCCTCGAGTACTTCACCAAGCAGCCCGCGCGATTCGCCTCGGTGCCCGGGATGATCAAAGCGCACAGCACGCACGTCAAAGGCGCGGGAACATTTGACGCCGCGAGCATGGCTGAGCACCCGCGGATCCAGGTAACGCTCGCAACCGGGATTCCCGAGGAGCGTTGCAAGCGGGTCAACCTCGGTTACATCGATCCTGGCGAGATCGACCCGTCTGAGTGGGAGCATCGCGAGGCAGAAGGCCTCCTCGTCGTCCGGAACGCGGGCGAGATGCTGTACAGGGCCAAAGACGTTTCCTGGCGTGGAGTCCCGCCGGCCGAGCCTGTGCTCGATCTTTTTGAAGGCTAATCTGTGTCGGTGCCGCAGCTTTCCGATTTCCGCCTTGGCGCCGATGTCGTCGCGAAAGACGGAAGCAAGGCGGGGACGCTGACCAGCGTTCTGGTGGAGGCTGATGGCTTCGATCCCAGGGCGCTCGTCGTCAAAGATGAGTCGACGCTCGCCGGGCGATTGGTGTCCGACGAGAAGTTCTTCATCACCGATGAGGTCGTCGTCCCGATCGCGGCCGTCGAGTCTGCTTCGCACGACTTGATCCGGCTCTCGATCTCAGTCGACGACATCCGCAAGCAGCCGCCCTACCTGAGCTACCGGTTCGGCGCACTGAGCGCCGGCGAGGCGGGTCTTGAAGAGGTGGACTTCCTCGGTGGCGGCCTCGGGTTGCCCGCCAACGCCCAGGAGGTGGCCAACAAGCCCGCCGACCAGATCGAGATCGACCACGACGAGAACGTGATGTTGGGCACGACCGGTCGCAGGCTGGGCCGCGTCCAGGACGTACTTTTCGACAACGGGGAGCTGGTCGGCATCGTGATCAAGCCCGAAGGCTTCTTCAAGCAGGACGTGGTGCTGCCGATACGGTTCATCTCGCGGGCGGACGACATGGCGCTTTTCGCGGACCTGAAAGAGTCCGATGTCGAGCACCTCGAGCCGTTCGTCGACCCCAAGTAGCAGAACGAACCCCACATTTAATAAGGAGACGCGCGCGCGCGAAGCTTGTTAACTGTCCGGCATGAGCCAGGAGCGTTGGTGGAGCCCGTTCCTGGTCAGGGTCACGAATGTTCAGGTCGAGGTCATGGGCGAGCCGCAGGCGGTTCGAGCCCAAACGTATCTGCTGCCCCTGGACCGGACTGAGGCCGCCAAATCGTGGCGTGCTGAAACGTATATCCCGGTAGCGGAGGTCGCGGTGGCCGCCTTTGGGTCGACCGAGGTCGAGGCCCTACAGAGCTTGCGTGCGGAAGTCGAGAAGACCTGGGAGATCAGGATTCAGAAGCAGCGCGAGTATCCGCCGGCGCTGGCCGATGGGCTGCGCGTCGCGAGCCAGGACGACATTCACCTCAACGAGCCGTGGTTGTCAGTTCACTGGGATCGCAAGCGCAACACCGTTCACGCGCATTTCAAAGGCTTCGCCAAGAGTGATGAATTTCGCGCCGGCACGCTGAAGATCCTGGAATCGATCCGCGAACGGAAGGCAGCCGCGCTTGTCAGCGACAACCGGGGGCTCGAAGGTGTCAGCGACAAGGATCAGCTGTGGCTCCGCGACGTCTGGGTTCCGCAGGCGGTGACAGCGGGTGTGCGCCGAATCGCGGTCATCCTGGCCCATCACGGCCCCGGCAAGGTCGCGAGCGAGGAGATCATCAGCAAATTCGGCAACACCGAGTTCGCGACTCGAACTTTTGAGTCGCTCGATGAGGGGATGGCCTGGGCCGCGGGGGAGAAGCCCTGATCGAGCCGTCTGCTCTGGTTCAGGCCCTCGCGATCACGACCACCGCGATCTGTCCGCCCAGGCGAGAAATGCGTTGTTCCTTGACGACTTTCAATCGGGCCTCCGCAAGCATCGACTGTAGGTGAGTGCGGTCGGGAAACTGATGGATCTTCAGGAAGGCGCGGACCGGTCTCATGAAACCTGATGCCACGAAGTCGGCGAGCAGCCAGCGACCGCCTGGGGTCAAGACCCTCGCCACCTCGGCAGAGCCGCGCGCCTGGTTCGACCAGTGGTGAAAGGTCATCGTGCTGAACACCAGCTCGAAGGATGCGTCCGGAAACGGGAGGTCCTCCGCGGTCGCCTGACGGAACTCGATGGCGCGGTCAGGCGTCGAGGCCTGCGCGTACTTCACCATCTCTTCCGCGGCGTCGACGCCGACGAGCCTTGCGCCTGGGAATCGGGTGCGTGCTGATTTGAGCAGCTTTCCCGTGCCACATCCGACATCGAGGATCGCGCCCGGGCTCGCAACCTGTTCCGCCGCAACTTGCAATACAGTCCGCTGGATCGGGTTGAAGACGATGCGCTGCATCCAGTGGCGGTCGTAAGTTGCCGCCCATCGATTGAAGCGGTCGATGTCGTGGCCGTGAGCCATCGCTTCAGATCGTATCCGGCTTAAACTCCGTCCGATGGCTGCGACCCTCCCGCTCGCCACCGAGGTCGACCAGAAAGACATCGACGAAGCGCGAGCGTTCAACGCCGAGCTCGAAGCCCTGATCGCGAGCGTACCCTCGGTTCACACGGTCCCGGCCGAAGTCACGCGCAAGACCAGGCGCGCCGGGACGGGCATCTTCCCGGCGCCGGTCTTCCTCGAGTCGTCCACCGACCTCGAGGTGCCCGGCCGGAGCGGTCCCATCAAGGTGCGTGTCATCCGGCCGGATCGACAGGCCACTGGCATCTACCTTCACGTTCACGGCGGAGGCTGGACCCTCGGCGGCCACGACATGCAGGACGTGCTCCTGAAGCAGCTGGCGAACGAAACTGGTCTGGTCGCCGCGAGCGTCAACTACCGGCTCGCCCCGGAGAACCCCTACCCGGCTGGTCCCGATGACTGCGAGGACGCGATCCTGCACCTGCTCGAACGCGGGCCGGACCTGCTCGGCGCGCCGGCGTGGTTCGCGATCGGCGGCGAGTCCGCGGGAGCGCATTTGAGCGTCGTCACCCTGCTCCGGCTCCGCGACCGGCACGCGATCAGGAACCGCATCGCGGCGGCCAACCTCGTCTTCGGTGCTTACGACCTGAACGGCACGCCGAGCCAGATCCTATGGGGTGACCGAAACCTCGTCCTCTCGCAGCCGATCATCAAGTGGTTCGTCGGGAACTTCTTACCCAGTAGCTCTTTCGAGCAGCGGCGGGATCCGGATATCTCGCCCATCTACGCGAAGCTCGATGACATGCCGATGGCCCTGTTTAGCGTCGGGACGATGGATTGCCTCATCGACGACTCCTTGTTCATGGCCGAGCGCTGGCGGCTGGCCGGCAACTTCGCCGACGTGGTGATCTTTCCCGAAGCCGTGCACGGTTTCACGGCGTATCCGATCGGCGTGGCGCGCAAGGCGAACGCCAAACAGTTCGACTTCCTGCGCAGTGCCCAGAGCTGACTTCTTGCTGGCCGCCGTCTATCACGGAAGGCGCGACATTCGTGTGCAGGAATGGCCCGCACCTCCTAGCCCGCAGCCCGGCTGGGAGACGGTCGCGATCAGCTACTGCGGCGTCTGCGGAACCTCACAGGAGCTGATCGGCAACATCGATGCCCAGCGCCGATTCCTCGGCGTCGAGCCGCTCGCGGCCCGGCAGTCGACATGAAGTTGCGGAGCCTTCACCACGTCTCGTCGCCCTATCCCGAAGGCGATCAGAGCTCCGTGCGCCGCTTCTACGCCGAGGTGCTTGGGCTTCGAGAGCAGCCCTCGCCTTCGACGCTGGCAGGGATGGGCCTGTTGTGGTTCTCGGCCGGCGAAGGCCTGGAGCTACACTTCTTCCCAGGTCCCATCGATATCGAGTCGCGGCGCCATTTCTGCTTCGACATCGACGATCTCGAGGAGACGCGGCGCCGCCTCGAAGGCGCGGGTCTGGCGCCGTTCGACGACACGCCGATTCCGAACCGGCCGCGCTTTTTCTGTCGAGACCCGGTCGGAAACCTGGTCGAGTTCACGAGGATCGAGGGGGATTATCGAGAGTGACGACGCTCAAGACGTATATCGAAGAAGCGATCGCGGCAGTGCGCAGGAGCGTGCTGCAGTGGCGCTTCATCGACTCGGTCGCAGCGCGAATCGATGACGCCGCGCTCCGCGAAGCGCAGTCGCGCAAAGACGCCATCCGCGCATACGAGATCGTCTATATGACTCTTGGTGCGTAGCGGGTCCGCGTGACCTCGGTCATCGGTATCGACGTCGGGACGACTGGCGTCAAAACGATCGCCATCTCGCCGGAAGGCGAGGTGATCGCGAAATTCGCTCAGGGTTATCCACTCTCGACCCCGCGACCGGGTTGGTCCGAGCAGGACCCGGAAGATTGGTGGCGGGCGGCGCAGGGAACGCTCGAGGCGGTCGTGGCGGCGGGCGTGGAAGACGTGCGTGGCATCGGGCTCTCAGGACAGATGCACGGGCTGGTCTGCCTGGACGAGCGCGACAGGGTCCTCCGGCCGGCGATGCTGTGGAACGACCAGCGCACCGCCGAGGAGTGTGCCGAGATCGAAGCTCGAATCGGCCTGGACCGCTTGATCGAGCTCACGGGAAATCGCGCGCTCACCGGTTTCACGGCCCCGAAAATACTCTGGCTGCGGCGCCACGAGCCGGACGTCTACGCGCGCATCTCGCGCATCCTGCTGCCCAAGGACTACGTCCGTCTCAGGCTGACGGGCGAGCACGCCATCGATGTCACCGATGCCTCGGGCACGCTGCTTTTCGACGTTGCCCACCGGCGCTGGAGCGAAGAGGTAACGGATGCACTCGAGATCCCGAGGTCGTGGCTGCCTCGCGTGCTCGAGTCACCTGAGGTCAGCGGCCAGACGGCGGATGGTGTGGCCGTCGCGGCGGGGGCCGGCGATCAAGCGGCCGGTGCTCTGGGCGTCGGCGTCGACCATCCGGGACCTTTGTCGGTCGTGCTTGGCACCTCCGGGGTTGTCTTCGCTGCCCTGCCGGAATACGCGGCCGAGCCGCAAGCTCGCGTGCACGTGTTCTGCCACGCGGTGCCTGGCGCGTGGCACGCGATGGGGGTGATGCTTGCGGCCGCGGGGTCGATGCAGTGGTTCCGCGACACGCTCGCCGCCGGCGTCCCGTTCGCGGACCTGGATGCCGGCGCGGCGGAATGGCCGCCTGGCTCGGACGGTCTCATCTTCCTGCCTTACCTCGCGGGCGAGCGCACCCCGCACGCGGATCCCGATGCGCGCGCCGCCTTCATCGGCCTTTCGCTCCGGCACGACCGGGCGGCGATGGTCCGCGCAGTGATGGAGGGTGTGGCGTATGGGCTGCGCGATTCTCTCGAGCTGCTGACCGACCTGGGCGTACGGGCCGACCGCGGTCGGGCCTCCGGCGGCGGCGCGCGCAGCAGGCTGTGGCTGACCATCGTCGCGTCGGTCCTCAGCATGCCGCTCGAGCTCACGGCGGTGGAGGAGGGCTCAGCGTTCGGGGCGGCGCTCCTGGGTGGGGTGGCTGGAGGCGTTTTTGATGACGTGCATGAGGCTGTGCGGTCGTGCGTGCGCGTGCGAGAGACAGTCGAGCCGGAGGCGAGTTGGCAGGAGGCATATCAGGCCGGCCATGCGCGCTTTCGCCAGCTCTACCCCGCGCTGAAATCTAGGGCGCCGCGACGGCGAGCTTCTTCGCGCGCTGTGCGATCTGCTCGGATGCGTTGAAGAGCAGCCTGGTGTCGGATTCGAGGGCGAGCATTCGGTAGCCGGCGTCGTACCACTGCTTGGCGACCTCGGGCGTTCCGCACATGATGCCGGCCGTCAGGTTGTGCTCTCGCGCGGAGCCCGCGATCTTCTCGATCATCTGGCGGTGACGTGGATCTCTACCTTCGTAGCTCGATTCGAGTCCGGCGGACACGGCCAGGTCGTTCGGGCCCACAAAGACCGCGTCGATTCCCGGCACTGACAGGATGTCGTCGACGATGCCCACCGCGTGCACCGTCTCGACCATCACGATGCAGAGCGGTTGCCTCCAATCGCCGTCGACGAGTCGAGCCCTGATCGGTCCCATGCTGCGAAAGCCCGCGGGCGGATACCGGCACGCGCCGACCACTTCCTCGGCGTCCTTGACCGAGTTGACCATCGGCACGATGACCCCACCGGCCCCGGCGTCAAGCGTTTTCATGATCGTTCCGGGCTCGTTCCACGGAACGCGCACCAACGACGGCACAGCGGCGGCGCTGATCGCCTGCAGCATCGTCAGCATCACGTCGTAGCCGATGAGACCATGCTGCGTATCGATCGTCACCCAATCGTGGCCGGATCGCGCCGCCAGCTCGGCGGTCCACGTGCTCGGGATCGTGCACCAAGCGCCGAAGGTCGCCTCGCCGGCGCGCCAGCGCTCGCGCAGCGAGCTCAGAGTTAGACCATCTCCCCATCGCTGGGTTCGGCCGATGATTCATGGCCCATGAGCTCGCGGGTCAGCTGCACCATGTTCGCCACGATGGGCGACGGATCGTCCTTGCGATAGGCCAGCCCGAACTCGATGAGCGGCGCCGGCGACAAGGACCGATAGACGATCCCGTCCGCCGCTGGTATGGGTGCGTACCGGCGAACGATCAAGATTGCCGCCGAAGCGGACTTGGCGACCGTCTGCATTGCGAGATCCGTCGGATCTTCGGAGACGACGTTCAGCTCCTCGCCGGTGTGGCGCACGAGCCAACGCCGTAGCGCTGCGATCACGTTTGGGTTGGCGGCTGCCGGTGGCAATCCCATCGGCTCGCCGCGCAGGCGCTCGACCGGTATCGGGTCCATCTCCGCAAGTGGATGATCAGCTCGCACCGCCAGGCCGACCTCTTCGCGACGGATTGTCAGCGAAGCGATGCCATCAGGCTTTACCGCCGGCATCAGGCAGAAGGCGAGGTCGACGGCATGGCCCTGTAGAAGCTGGAGGTTCGGGCCCGACGATCCCGAAACTGTGTCGACCTCGACTGTGGGGAAGCGTTGGCGGTACTCCGCGATCAGAGATGCCGCGGTCGGTATGTCACCTGCCGATTGGTACGCGATGCGAAGCCGCCCGATGATTCCCGAGAGGTAGGCCCTCAGGTCGCCCAGCGCTTGATCTTCGGTCTGGATCAAGCGCCGCGCATGGGGCAGCAGCACGGTGCCAGATGGAGCCAGCCGCACCCCGCGGGCGTTTCGCTCTAGAAGTTGAAGGCCGAGCTCGCGCTCGAGCGCCTGGATCCGCTGCGTGAGCGCGGGCTGGGTCAGGTGCAGGTGCTCTGCGGCATGTCCGAAATGGCCGGCCTCGGCGACCTCTACGAAAGCCCTGAGCTGACGCAGTTCCATATTCGCCTCGATTATGGCCGACTCATACCGCTCAAGTTGTGAACCGCGCGAAGCGGCGATGCTTCGCGCGTCCTTATGTGTGTGTAAGGGACCGGGCTCGAGGCCCGGTCCCTGTCCGTGTGACTGTCGGAGACTGATCAGCTCGCCTTGCTGGCGAACTCGTTGGTGTACGTCTCGCTGAGGTTGGCCGTCTTGCCCTTGAAGCTGGGCACATAAGCCTGCTGGATCTTCATGACGGTCTCGGGACCGCCGGCAGGCATCTTGCAATCCGTGCCGAAGATCGAGATCTGGTTCTGCAGCGCATTCACATAGAGAGCCTGGTTGCCGGCGTAGTAGTCGGACGGCATCTTGGCCGCGATCTCGGCCGCCGTGTGCGAGTGGATGTACTTCAGCGTCTTGACGTAAGCGTTGACCAGTCGCTGGGCGGCGTCCTTGTTGCTGTTGACCCAGTCGTTCTTGGCGAAGACTCCGATGAATGGGTAGTCGCCTCCCAAAGCCGCTCGCGTCGATTCCGGCGTTCGAAGGTCGACGAGAACCTTGCCCTTGCCAGATGAGGTGAGGCGCGAGATCGTGGGCTCGGTCGTCATCCCGCCGTCGATCGTCTGGTGGTCGATGGCCGCGATGAACGTGTCGCCGGCGCCCACCGCAATGAAATGCTCCTTGGTCGGGTCGATGCCCGCCTTGCCCAGAATCGCAAGCGTCAGCGTGTGCGTGCCGGAGCCAAGCTCGGTGACGCCCAGGTTCTTGCCCTGGAGGTCGTTTGGCGACTGGATCGAGCTTGCCTTCCTGGCGTCGATCACTTCGGCCTCGCCGGGCGCGATGCCGAACTGGCAGATCGTCTCGATCTTCTTGCCGGCTGCGTTGAGCACCATCGGGTGCACATAAGCACCAGAGCCGGCGTCGACGTTGCCCGCGAGGACCTCGTCCTCTGACGCTTGGCCGGATCCCTCGTCGATCAGCGTCACGTCGAGGTGCTGATCCTTGAAGTAGCCGAGCTGCTTGGCGAGCATGTTCGGGAGGTAGATCTGCTTGCTCAGGCCTCCGACCATCACCTTGAGCGAGATCGTCTGCACGCTGCCCGCGGGGGACGGCGTCGAGCCGCAGCCGGCGAGGATGGCAAGTCCTCCTACGGCCAAACACAACCGGCGAAGATCCAATCGCATAGACGAAACTCCTTGTTTCAAATCCTCGTCTCGGTGTTGACCTGCGGCCGCCACCGAACAAGACGGGTCTCCAGCGCTGTGATCAATGCCTCTGCCACCAGCGCAATGGCAGCCAGCAGCGCCATACCGGCGAACACGCCGTCGGCGTCGAAGTTGTTCTTGGCGCTGTAGATAAGCTCCCCGACTCCGGACGTCGCGCCGAAGAGCTCACCCACGACAGCGCCGACCAGCGCCAGCCCGAAGCTCGTGTGCAGGCTCGCGGTGATCCAGGAAAGGGCCGACGGAATGATGATCTCGGTGGTCAGCTGCCGGTTCCCCGCGCCGAGGATGCGAGCGTTGGCGATCAAGTTGCGGTCCACCTCCCGCACGCCTTGAAACGCGTTGAAGAAGACGACGAAGAACACGAGGATGGCGGCTGTAGCGATCTTCGACTTGATGTCGAGTCCCAGCGAGATCGCGAACAGTGCGCCCACGACCACGCGCGGGATCGCGTTCGCTCCTTTGATGTAAGGCGAGAGAACGTCGGCGAGCAGCCGAATGCGTCCGAGCGCCACGCCAAAGACGACGCCGAGAAGCGAACCGACGATGAACCCGCCGACGGTCTCTTCCATCGTCGTGAGGACCTGGTCCCACAGAGGCCCGAGCTCGGTCCCCTGCGTGACCCAGGTCCAGAGCTTGAGCGCGATCTCAGACGGCTGCGCGAAAAAGAACTTGTCGACCCAACCGAGCCGTGTCGTCAGCTCCCAGCTGCCCAGCCAGACGACCGCGACGAGGAGCTGCAGGCCCAGCACGGTGAGGCGGCGCCGGCGGATGTCGCGAGCGCGTCTCGCCGTGAGGTCCGCCCCGGCGTGTGCCTGAGGCTCGACTCGTACACCCATCGGCGCGCTAAGCCGCGCCGCTGCGCTTCTGACGTTCATAGCTCACGAGGACCTCGTCGCGCAGGTCCTTCCAGATCTCCTCATAGATCTCGGTGAATCGCGGTTGAAATCGGATCTCGGCGACGTTGCGGGGCCGCGGCAGGTCGACCCTGTAGTTGCTCTTCACCGTTCCTGGCGCCGCGGTGATGACGAAGACCCGGTCGCTGAGCGAGATCGCCTCCTCGAGGTCGTGGGTGACGAAGACCACTGATGCGGAGGTCGACGACCAAAGGCTCAGCAGCTCGTTCTCCATCAGCGATCGCGTCTGGACGTCGAGGGCGCTGAAGGGCTCGTCCATCAGAAGGATGCGCGGGCCGTTGATCAGGCTTTGCGCGAGGGCCACGCGCTTGCGCATGCCGCCGGACAGCTGGTACGGATAGCGGTCTTCGAACCCAGCCAAGCCGACGCGCGCGATCCACTCACGAGCGGCGTCGCGGGCGTCGCGGGTCGTCGACCCGTGATAGCGGGGCCCGGCGGCCACGTTCTCCAGGACCGTCTTCCAGGGGAACACGGCGTCGCTCTGGAACACGAAGCCGATGCCGTCCACGATGCCTGTCACCGGCTTGCCGAAGACGTCGACCTCGCCCTCGCTTGCCGGCTCGAGACCCGAGATCAAGGCCAGCGTCGTCGATTTGCCGCAGCCGGTAGGCCCAACCACGGCGCAGAATTCGCCCGGCTCCACGGCCAGGTCGAGATCGTGCAAGGCGACATAGACACCGCCTGAAGGGGTGAGAAACCGCTTCGTGACGGCACGAAGCTCGATTGCAGAAGCCATCCAGCTCGGACTCTGCATGCGCTTGCCGGCTTGCGCAATCCATGCGGTCGTTGTGGCCGTTTTGGTCGTTTTGGTCGCTGCGCTGAGGCCCGTTGAGGGCCTACGATCGAGCTGAGATCCTCCGGTGAAGACCCGCCTTCCCCTCGCCTACCAGATCCTGGTTTTCCAGGTCGTGATCATCGCGCTGTCAGGAATTCTTGGCGCCGCGGCCGCCGTATGGCAGGCGAGCCAGGAGCTCGACCGCCAGTACGAACAGCGGTCGCTTGCGATCGCTGAAACCGTCGCCTCCAACAGCGCCGTCCAGCAGGCGCTGCTCGCGGGAGATCCGGCCGGGCTGATTCAGCAGACCGCCGAGGACACTCGCCATTCGACCGGCGCCAGGTACGTGGTGGTCACCGATCGGCGCGGCATCCGCTTCTCGCATCCGAACCCGGAAATGATCGGCAAGCCCGTAGACGAGAACCCGAGCAGCGTCCTCGCCGGCAATACCTGGGTCGGAGTTCAGCGGGGGACGCTTGGCGTCTCGGCTCGAGGCAAGGCCCCGATTTTCTACGGCGGCCAGGTGATCGGCATGGTGTCGGTCGGCTTCCTGGAGACAGCCGTGAGCCAGCAGCTCCTCCACGAGCTGCCCGGGTTTGCGGTGACCCTGTTCCTCGCGCTCGGTCTCGGCGTGGGGGGATCGCTGCTGCTCGCTTCGCGGTTGAAGCGGCAGACGTTCGGCCTCGAGCCGTACGAGATCGCCGGGCTGCTCGAGGAGAGAGAAGCCAGCCTGCAGGGCATCCATGAAGGCGCGATCGCCACCGACCGCGACCACACGATCACCCTGGCGAACGACGAGGCACGCCGTTTGCTCGGCCTGCCGGCGGATTGCGTCGGCCGCAAGGTCTCGCACGTGCTTCCCCAGGGTCGGCTCCAGAAATTCCTGACGGGCGGGCTCAAGGACGAAGACGAGGTCCTGCTCGCCGGCGACCGCGTGCTCGTGGCCAGCCGTCGCGCCATCCGCGTCAGGGGCCATGAGATCGGCCATGTCGCAACGCTGCGCGACACGACGGAGCTCACCGGTCTGTCGCGCGGCATGGGCATCGAGAGCTTGACCGAGGCTTTACGAGCTCAAGCGCACGAGTTTGCGAATCGCCTGCACACGATCGCGGGCCTCGTCCAGATGGGTCGAGGCGAGGACGCCATGAAGCTCATCGCCCAGACGTCCGGAGTACACCAGGAGCTGACGGAAGCGCTGCTGGAACGAGTCGGCGACCCGGTGCTCGGCGCGCTCCTGCTTGCAAAGGCGGCGGTGGCGTCAGAACGCGGGATCGAGCTTCGCGTAAGTGATGACACGGTCATGACGCGCAGCTCGATCGACAGCGAAGACTTGATCACGCTGCTCGGCAACCTCATCGACAATGCCCTGGACGCGGCGAGCGGGTCGGCCGATGCGCGCTGGGTGAGCGTATCGGTGAACGAGCAGGACGATCAGCTGGTCATCCGGATCCATGATTCGGGCCCCGGGGTTCCGGAAGGCGTCGACGGGCAGATCTTCCAGGAAGGCTTCAGCACCAAGTCAGCGCCGGGGCACAGGCGGCGTGGGTTTGGTCTCGCGCTTGTCCGGCAAGTCGCGCGTCGCCATGGCGGCGATGTCAGCGTGGTCAACGAGGGCGGCGCGCTCTTCGTCGTTCGCCTGCCGCTGCGAGTCCCGGTCAAGCCATGATTCGGACCCTCGTCGTCGACGATGATTTCCGCGTCGCGGAGCTCCACTGCGCATATGTCGAGAGGGTCAAAGGGTTTGCCGTGGTGGCCAAAGCTCACACCGGAGCGCAGGCGCTCGATGCTGTGGAGCGTCTGCGGCCAGACCTGGTGCTGCTCGACATCTATTTGCCGGACATGTCCGGTCTGGAT
>Ga0070698_100005075_pt1 | contig 14415 bp, 9 predicted proteins | sample KBSK1502metaG_FD_65477 | JGI IMG/M metagenome (GOLD analysis project Ga0070698, IMG submission 65477) | Corn, switchgrass and miscanthus rhizosphere microbial communities from Kellogg Biological Station, Michigan, USA - KBS K1-50-2 metaG | ecosystem: Host-associated > Plants > Roots >...
CCGCTTTCGTAGACGTCGCCCGCGGCCTGCCCGCCGATCGCCGCCTGGACCGTGGCGTTGATGTCGCCGGGGGCGAGGCCGTAGCGGGCGGCCTTGTTGCGGTCGATGTCGATGCGGATGGTCGGCTGGCCGAGCGACGCCGACACCGCGAGGTCGGTGATGCCGGGCACGGTGGCGATGGCGTTCTTGATCTCGTTCGCCACCTTGGCCAGCGTCTCGAGGTCGGGGCCGTAGACCTTGACCGAGTTCTCGCCCTTCACGCCCGACGCCGCTTCCTGGACGTTGTCCTGGATGTACTGCGAGAAGGTGAATTCGACGCCGGGAAACGCCTTCTGCAGCGCGTCGTTGATCTCGGCGATCAAGGCCTCCTTGTCGAGGCCCTTGCGCCACTGGTCGAACGGCTTCAGCGGCACGAAGAACTCGGCGTTGAAGAAGCCGGTCGAGTCGGTGCCGTCATCGGGCCGGCCGTGCTGGGAGATCACGGTCTCGGCCTCGGGGAAGCCCTTGATCAATTTGCGCATGCGGTTGGCGTAGTCGTTGCCGGCTTCGAGCGAGATCGACGCCGGCATGACGGCGCGGATCCACATGTTGCCTTCCTCGAGCTTGGGCAGGAACTCCAGGCCGATCGTGCTGCCGGCCAGGAGGGCGAGCGCGCCCGCGCCGAGCCCCGCCGCCAGGGTGGTGCGCCGCCGCGCCAGCACGACGTCGCGCACCTTCGTGTACAGACCGCGCAGCGCGCGCACTGCCCGCGTCTCGACCTCGCTCACCCGCTCGGGCAGCAGCAGGGCGGCGAGCGCCGGCGACATGGTAAAGGTGGCGAGCAGGCCGCCCGACAGGGCGTAGGCGTAGGTCCGGGCCATCGGGCCGAAGATGTGGCCTTCGACCCCCGAGAGCGTGAACAGCGGCAGGAAGCCCGCGATGATGATGGTGGCCGAGAAGAAGATCGCCTGGGTGACCTCGGTCGAGGCGTGATAGATCGTGGCAAGCTTGCCGTCGAGGCCTTCGGGCGCGGCGCGGGTCGGCCGCGACGACGCTTGGCCGGCCTCGGCCATGTGGCGGAAGATGTTCTCCACCATGATCACGGTGGCATCGACGATGATGCCGAAGTCGATGGCGCCCATGGAGAGCAGGTTGGCCGATTCGCCGCTCAGCACCAGGATCACCACGGCGAACAAGAGCGCGAAAGGAATGATGGCCGAGACGATCAGGGCGCTGCGCAGGTTGCCCAGGAACAGCCACTGGATCAAAAAGACCAGGCAGACGCCCATCACCATGTTGTGCAGCACGGTGCTGGTCGTCACGTCGACCAGCACACTGCGGTCGTAGACGCGTTCGATGCGCACGCCGGGCGGCAGCAGATCGGAACGGTTGATGCGGTCGACTTCCTTTTCCACGCCGCGCAGGGTCGGCAGGGTTTCCGCGCTGCGGCGCATCAGCACGATGCCCTGCACGATGTCGTCGTCTTCGTCGTGGCCGGCCACGCCCAGCCGCGGCTGGTTGCCGACCGTGATGGTCGCCACGTCGGAGACCAGCACCGGCGAGCCGTCGCGCACCGTCAGCATGGTGTGGCCGATATCGGCCATGGTGCGGATCTGCCCGACGCTGCGGATCACCGCCGACTGCGGGCCGAGATTGACCGTGTTGGCGCCGACATTGATGTTGGCGCCGTTCAGCGCATCGAGCACCTGCTTGAGCGTGAGGCCGTAGGCCAAAAGCTTGTCGAGATCGACGGTGATGTCGAAGGTCTTGCTCTTGCCGCCCCAGGTCGTGACGTCGATCACGCCCGGCACCGACTTCAGACGACGCAGCAGGATCCAGTCCTGGATTGTTTTCAGGTCGGTCACGCTGTAGCCGGGCGGGCCGACGACGCGGTAGCGGAAGATCTCGCCGATCGGGCTGGTCGGCGAGATGAAGGGCTGCGCGCCGTTGGGCAGCGGCCCGATCTGCGACAGCCGGTTGATCACCGTTTGCGAGGCCTGCGGGTAGGTCACGTCGTAGGTGAACTGCACCTTCACGTCGGAGAGGCCGGTCAGCGAGATCGTGCGGACCGACGTCACATAGGGAATCCCCGCCATCTGCACTTCGATGGGAATGGTGATGTAGCGCTCGATCTCCTCCGACGACTGGCCAGGGTTCTGGGTCACGATGTCGACCATCGGCGGCACCGGGTCGGGGTAGGCTTCGATGTTGAGCTGCTTGTAGGCAAACAGTCCGCCGACGATCAGCGCAATGCTGAGAATCAATACGAGTATGCGTTGCTGAAGCGCTGCACCGACGATTGCCTGCATCGTGACCCGCATGGACGCGCGCCGATGTCCGGCGGCTCCTCCCTTACGGGCTTCTTACGACACAGTCTGCGCAAATGCATCATTCGTGATGCATTTCGCGGTGCACTAGCACTGCGATAGAGATCGTGCGCCAACAGCAAGTACCCACCCTGGCCGGCCGTTCCACCGCAAAAGCACACCGCTCCCGTCCGGGGGAGCCGGACGGGGCGGCGGCAACGACCTGCCGCACTCAGGTGCGCGGCGGCAGGTCCAACTTGGCGCCCTTGAGCGCCTTTTCGATCTCCGGGATACCGGAGATGTCGCCTGCCTTGCACTTCTCGACAGCGACCTTTGCAGAGAGGTTCTGCGGCTCCTCTCCCCTCTTCTGGCTCTGGTCGAGAAATGCTTCGTACTTGCTGACAAGCGCCGCGCAGTACTTGGCATCGCTTGACTGCGCGAACGCAGCCGTCGGCAGTGAGACGGCGACGACGGTCAGCAGGACCTTTATGGAAGCGTTCATGGTCTCCTCTATCGCTCGATGATCGAGCGATCGACATTTGAACGTCGAAAGGGGCCGCAGTTGGACTTTTGCGTTACGTCAGGCTGACGCGGGAAAAGTTTTTCCCAATGCAACCAAAAGCAGAAACGGTGCAATCGCACAGCATCGGAGGCGCGCAGTCTAGCAGCAGTCTGGGCGTGGTCCGCTGCTGCAGGCCGGGACTGCCGCAGTCGGGACTTCGCCCCGTTTTGCCATAGCCGCCGAGCTTGCGGGCAATGAGGCCGCTCAGAAGCTTGCTGCCGTACTCGTTTTCTTCGCCCTGGATCGCCCGCACTGGCAGGCCGATCCGTGGCAGGCAGCGGTCAGCATCCATCGGCGCGAAGCCGGGCACCAGAGGTCCAAGCGCCGTCGATATTGCCGCCGTGATACTTCGTCAGGTGCCGGTGAGGACCCGGACGCGCTGGCCACCTGACGACAATCTTAGTTCTCTATGCGGGGCAGCGATCTAACACGAAACTGACGAACGACAACGAATTACAAAAGACTTACTGGCTTCATCGTTGCAGCCCTTTGGAGCGTTCATTACCAAAGTGCATCACTTTGGAGCGCGCCGCTCATGCGGGTGTTGATCGTCGAGGATAACACTACATACGCGCGACTTGTCGCCGAGCGGCTCACAAAGTCGGGCGTCGACGCCGACATAGCATCGACAGTCGCAGAGGCCCATCGCGCGACGTCGCAGCTCGAATACTCGGCGATCATTCTAGATCTTGGTCTACCCGATCGTGACGGTATGGAGTTTCTCCGCGAATTCCGAAACCAAGGCAAGACGACGCCCGTCGTGATCGTCACGGCGAGAAACAGCCTCGCCGATCGCGTCGCGGGATTGCGCGACGGGGCAGACGATTTCCTGAGCAAACCGTTCTCGATGGATGAACTGCTTGCGCGACTGCATGCCCTGCTGCGTCGGCCGGCGGGACAGAGTGACGTGATCACGCTCGGCAATGTCTCGATCGACCTCAATCCGCGTCAGTTGAAAGTATCAGGTGCCTTGTTGCCAATTCGTTTGCGCGAAATCGCGATCCTCGAACTGCTGATACGCCATCGCGGGGCCGTCGTAACCCGCCGCGTCATCGAAGGGCACCTGTTCGGGCTTCCGGGCGATCCGGAGTCCAACGCGATCGACGTCTATGTCCACCGCCTGCGCCGGCAATTGGCCGAAGCCGGCGCCACGACGCACATACACACGATCCGTGGCGTCGGCTTCATGTTGACCGAGACCAAGCAGTCCGAGAATTCCTGCGCATGAGCGAGGCGACCACACCGGCAGCGCCGTCGAGCTCGTCGAAGTACCGGCTGTGGATGGCTGCCAGTGCGCTGGTCGTGATCGGTCTGGCCGCGCTGTGGTGGCTCGACCTCATCCCTTTCGGCGCGCCGGCCGAGCGGCCGGGACGCCAGCGGGCGCTTGTGCAGACGGCGGGCGTCGAGGTCGAACTGACCGAGAAGCAGGTCAATACGCTCAAGGTCGCGGCGGTCGGTCAAGCCACCTTCGAGGTCCAGCGCGGCGCGGTGGGCAACATCGACTTCAACCAGAACATGCTGGTGCAGGTCTTCACGCCCAACCCGGGCCGCATCATCGCAACCTACGCCAATGTCGGCGATCGCGTGCAGAAGGGCCAGCTTCTGCTCACCGTCGACAGCCCCGATCTCGTGCAGGCCACGTCCAACCTGATCCAAACGGCCGGCGTTCTGGCGCTGCAGAACGCCAATCTCAAGCGGCTCACCGAGACGCTCAGGGGCGGCGGCGGCGCGCAGAAGGACGTCGATCAGGCGAAGTCCGACCAGCAAACGGCCGAAGGCAATCTGCGAGCGGCGCGCGACGCTGCGCGCATCTTCGGCAAGACCGAAGGCGAGATGGACCAGATCATCCGTGAGCGCAAGGCGGACTCGGTGCTGATTGTGCGCAGCCCGATCACCGGCCAGGTCACACAACGCACGGCCGCTCCCGGCCTGTTCGTGCAGCCCGGAAATGCGCCGGCGCCGTTTACGGTGGCCGACACTTCGACCATGTGGATGCTGGCCAATGTGGTCGAAAGCGATGCGCCGTTGTTTCGCGTCGGCCAGCCGATACAGGTTCGCGTCGCGGCCTACCCCAATCGCGTCTTCGATGGCGCGATCACGGTCGTCGGCGCGCAGATCGATCCGGCCACACGGCGTCTCATGGTGCGGTCGGAGATAAAAGACCCTGACAGCCTGCTGCGCGCCGGCATGTTCGCCAACTTCACCATCAGCATTTCCGCGCCGATCCAGGCAACCGCGGTGCCCAACACAGCGGTGGTGCGCGAGGGCGACGGCTCCATGTCGGTCTGGGTAACCACGGACCGCAAGCGCTTCGGGAGGCGGACCGTGAGAACCGGCCTGCAGTACGACGGCATGATCCAGATTCTCGAAGGGCTGAGACCGGGCGAGCTGGTCGTGACGGAGGGTGCGGTTTTCGTCAGCAACAAGGCGTTGGGAGTTTCGAGTGCTTCCGACTAAAAGGGGAGGCCGGCAATGCTGAAGTCGATTCTGGTCTTCGGGCTGACGCGGCGGCCGATCATCGTGCTGGGCGTATTGGTGTTCCTCGGCGCCGGCGTGCTCGCTTTCACGCGACTCAACATCGAAGCCTATCCGAACCCGGCACCGGTCATCCTGGAAATCAGCGCCCAGGCCCCCGGCCTGTCGGCCGAAGAAATGGAGAAGTACTACACGATCCCGATCGAGATCGCGCTTTACCCGACGCCCGGTGTGGTCAACATCCGCTCGACGTCGTTCTACGGGCTGAGCTTCGTGCGCGTCACGTTCAGGTACGGCATCGATTTCAACACCGCCTATTCCAATGCCGCCGTCTACCTGCAGCAGGGCGTCAACCTGCCTGGCACGCAGGTGCCGAAGATTCAGCAATCGAGCCTGGTCGGCGAGATCGTCCGCTATCAGATCATCGGGCCGCCCAACTTTGGCCTGACCAACTTGCGCACGGTGCAGGATTGGGTCGTGGCGCGCCGGCTGCTGACGCTTCCAGGCGTCGTGGCGATCAATAGCTGGGGCGGCACCACCAAGCAGTTCAACGTCGATGCCGACCTCAACAAGCTCGAGGCCTACAACGTCACCATTCCGCAGATCGTCACCGCGCTCGGCAATGCCAACATCAATGTCGGCGGCCGCGAGATCACGATGGGCCAGCAGTCGGTCAACATCCGCGGCGTCGGGCTGATCGATTCCGGCGGCAACGACGATCTGACGCAGGGTCGCCGGGTAACCGATATCGAAAACGTCGTGCTCAGCCAGTCGAACGGCGTGCCGGTCCTGGTCAAGGACGTGGCCAAGGTCTCGGTCGGCTTCGTGCCGCGACTCGGCATCGCCGGGCGCGACCACGATCCAGACATAGCCGCCGCCATCGTCGTCATGGGCCGCACCCAGCACACCAATGAGATCCTGCCGAAGGTCGAGGCGGAGATCGAACGCATCAACACCGACGGCACGCTGCCGCCCGGCGTCAAGGTGATACTCTACTACGACCGCGGCACGCTGGTGAACGTGACGACGAGTACCGTCATGCACAACCTGGTGTTCGGCTGCCTGCTGGTGTTCCTGATCCAGTGGATTTTCCTGGGCGACTTGCGCTCAGCCGTCATCGTTGGCGTCAATATTCCCTTCGCCCTGTTCTTCGCCGTCTTGATCATGGTGGCACGAGGCGAGGATGCCAACCTGCTTTCCGTGGGCGCCGTCGATTTCGGCATCATCATCGATTCGGCCGTAATCCTGGTCGAGAACATTTTTCGCAATTTCCAGAGCAGCGCCGACAATCGATACCGGCTGCTGCAACATTTGAGCGAGGGCCTGTGGGGGCCGGACCCGAGTTCGGCAACCAGCGGCCACGGCAGCGCGAGGCTGTGGACCGATCGGCTGCGTCTGATCTTTGTGAGCGCGCTGCAGGTCGATCGCGCGGTGTTCTTCACCGCCACCATCACCATCACCGCCTTCCTGCCGCTCTTCACCATGAGCGGCGTGGAAGGCCAGATCTTCGGCCCGATGGCACGGACCTATGCCTACGCGCTTGTCGGCGCGTTGCTCGCCACCTTCACCGTCACCCCGGTACTGGCATCCATCGTGCTGCCGCGCCATGTCGAGGAAGTCGAGACGCGCTTCGTGCGCGCCATCCGCGCCGCCTACACGCCGGTCCTGCGCTGGGCCTTGGACCACTCCGCCGTCCCGATCGCTTGCGGTGTGCTTTTTTTGCTCGTTAGCGGCCTGGCGGCGACGCGGCTGGGCAGCGAGTTCCTGCCGGCGCTGGAAGAGGGCAACTTCTGGATTCGCGCGTCGATGCCGCCGACCATCAGCCTGCAGGCCGGCATCGAGGCGTCGCGCAAGATGCGCGAAATTCTGATGCGCCATCCCGAAGTGCTGACGGTAGTGTCGCAGCACGGTCGTCCCGACGATGGCAGCGACGCATCGCCCTTCTCCAATGTGGAGCTGTTCGCGCCGCTGAAGCCCTTTGATCAGTGGCCGCCCGGTCTCGACAAAGCCAAGCTCACCGACACCCTGCAGAAGGAGTTCGAGGAGGAGCTGCCCGGTATCGGCTTCAATTTCTCACAGTACATCCAGGACAATATCGAGGAGGCATTGTCGGGCGTGAAGGGCGCCAATTCGGTGAAGGTCGTCGGGCCGAATCTCGAGGTGCTGGAGAAACTCGCCGAGCAAGTCATGGCGCAGATGCGCCAGGTGCCGGGTGTCGCCGATCTCGGCATCTTCCATATCGTCGGCCAGCCCAACCTCAACATACGTATCGACCGCGAGAAGGCGGCGCGCTATGGCCTGAATGCGGGCGATATCAATACCGTGGTGCAGGCGGCGATGGGCGGCACCAGCGCCACCACCGTGCTGGAAGGCGACCGCCAGTTCGGGGTCTCCGTTCGCCTGGCCGGCCCTTATCGCGACACGGTCGACGCCATCCGCAACGTCAAGGTCGCCTACGCCACTCCGAGCGGCAGCAACGCCTATGTGCCTCTGAACGAGCTGGCCACCATCTCGGCCGATACCGGCGCCTCGTTCATCTACCGCGAGAGCAGTCAGCGCTACATTCCGGTCAAATTCAGCGTCCGCGGCCGCGATCTGGGCAGCACCGTCGCCGAGGCGCAGGAGCGCATTGCAAGGAACGTCCAATTGCCGACCGGCTATCGCATCCTGTGGGCCGGGGAATTCGAGAACTTGCAGAAGGCCAAGCGGCGGCTGGGAATCATCATCCCGATCACGCTGATCCTGATCCTCGTCCTGCTCTACGGCCTGTTCAATACGTTGCGCGACAGTCTCGTGGCGCTTGCGGGTATTCCCTTCGCGGCCGCGGGCGGCGTCATCGCGCTCTATGTCGCGGGCGAGGAATTCAGCGTCTCGGCCGCCATCGGTTTCATCTCGCTCGCCGGCGTTGCCGTCATGGATGGCATCGTGAATATCACCTATTTTCGCGAGCTGCTGAGCCGCGGCCAGTCGTTCACCGAGGCGATCTTCAATGGCGCCGAGCAGCGCATGCGACCGATGCTGATGACCGCCCTGTCGGCTGGCGTCGGCCTGTTCCCCGCTGCCATATCCCAAGGCATCGGCAGCCAGGTGCAGCGCCCGTTGGCCACCGTCGTGGTGGGCGGCATGCTGCTGGGGCCGATCATGCTGTTGATCGTCGGCCCGGCCCTGCGAAGGATCTTCCTCAGAGCCTATACGCGCAGCCCCGAGAGGGCGCCGCAGGAGGTGGAAGAATGACCGTTCCTCGCAGTTCGCTGCGCGTTTCAATGGTCGCCCTGCTGGCAACGGGCGTCGTCGGCTGCACGGTTGGCCCCGACTTCAAGACACCTGATCCGCCGAGGGACAAGACCTACCTGACTGGGCCGTCACCCGAGGCGACGGTTGACGTCCCCGACCTCCTGGGCGGCGAGGCGCAGAGCTTCGTGGCCGACCTCGACATCCCTGCCCAATGGTGGCAGGTCTACCAATCCAGGCCACTCAACGACCTGATCGAACGCGCGTTCCGGGCCAACCCCGACATCCAGACGGCGACCCAGTCGCTGAAGGCGGCACAGGAAACCGCAAGAGCCCAGCGGGCCGCGTTCTTCCCGACCGTGGCGGCGACAGGATCAGCCACGCAGAACCAGACATCGTCCGCCCTCTCCTCGGCCACGGCCAACCCCACCGGTTTTGTCTTTGGGCTATTCACCGGCCTGCTCAATGTCACCTATCTGTTGGACCTGTGGGGCGGAACGCGTCGTGCCGCCGAATCGCTGGAGGCTACAGCCGAAGCCCAATGTTTCTTGCTGGAGGCCGCGTACCTTACGCTGTCGTCCAACGTCATCGTCGCCGCCGTCACCGAGTCCTCGCTGCGCGGCCAGATCGCCGTCACCGAGCGAACCATCGACATTCAGCGCCAGTCGCTCGCCTTGTTCCAACGGCGCTTCGCGATCGGCCAGGCGTCGCGCGCCGAGGTGGCGACGCAGGAGGCGGCGCTGGCGCAGAGCGAGGCCGCCCTGCCGCCGCTCAGGAACCTGCTCAACCAACAGCGCCATCTCCTGGCGCAGCTCACCGGCCAGACGACGGCGCACGTTCCGGCCGAGACATTCCAGCTTGGCGATCTCACCCTCCCTCAGGCGCTGCCGGTGAGCCTGCCCTCGCGCATGGTCGAGCAGCGGCCCGACGTCCGCTCCGCGGAGGCCAATGTGCATGCGGCCGCGGCGACGGTGGGCGTTTCCACGGCGGCACTGTTGCCGCAGGTCACGCTCGGCCTGACCTACGGCTCGACGGCGACGTCGTCCGACTTGCTGTTCAGCGCCTTGCTCGGGCCGACGGTGACGGCCGGCGGCGCCTTCGCGCAGACTGTACTTGATGGCGGTGCTCTGCTGGCGAAGAGGCGCGCCGCCATAGCGGCGTGGGAGCAATCCAAGGCGACGTACCGTTCGACGGTGCTGACAGCCTTCCGCAACGTCGCCGACTCGCTGCGCACCGTCGAGTCCGACGCCCTGACGCTCAGGGCAGCTTCCAACGCCGAGAGTGCCGCCAGGTTGAGCCTCGAGATAACGCAGCGGCGGCTTGCTGCCGGCGACGCGGGCATCCTCGACCTTCTCAATGCCCAGCTCACCTACCAGACGGCGGCGATGGCGCTGGTGCAGGCTCGGGCGGCGCGTTACTCGGACACTGCCGCGCTGTTCCAGTCGCTGGGCGGCGGCTGGTGGAATCGCGATGGCGAGGGCAACCTCAACCCCGCCAAGCGCGCGGTCTGCAAGGCACCGGCCAATCCGCCCAGGCCGCGACCCTGGCCCGATACCGCCACGCCACAGCCCTTGCCGGCTGCCGCCACGCCACAGCCCTCGCCCGATGTCACCAGGCCGCAGCCTTTGCCCGATGCCACCAGGCCGGCCTCGAAGCCTTCCAAATCATTCTGGGGTTCGCGCTTCTGGTGAGATCGCTCCCCCCGTGAAGAGTGTCTGAGTGCTCGAATCGGAATCGACTCGGATTGGACCGCGGAGTTCGCAAGGCTAATGAAAGTCCGAAGTAATGTCGTGTCTGTATGGTCGAGTCGCACTGCGCAGTGCTCGGTTTTTCCCTGGGAGACAACAGCATGCGTGTGATTGGACTATCCAGTTTGGCGCAGATTGGCGCCTGCCTCGCTGCGATCATGGCGGCTTGTCCAGCCGACGCTCAAAGCCAGCAGGGCTACGCCAGCCTGCTGTCGATCCAGGCTTACGCGGTCGGCGGCGCCTTCATTCCGTTCGGCACTAACAGCAACGTGACCGGCGTCGACGCGACCATCGATCCCAGCAATTTATTGATCGCCAACCAGCCGGGGGGCTCATCGTCGGCCACGCCTCTCTTCGGCGGACGTGTCCACGTGCCCCTGCTGTGGAATATGTATGACGAACAACGTCTTGCGTTCAGCGTCTTTTTCGAGACCGGCATCCAGTCAAGCTTCGCCGCGCAATCCTTTATCCAGTCATTCCAGAACACTAGCTTTTTTGCCGGGGATTTCGGCTCCAGCACCATCACGGAGTACTATCAAATCCCGCTCTTGCTGGGATTCACCATACCAGTTGCGGAGCGTTCGGCTGGACCCAGCCTTTTGCTCGACGTCTATGGCGGCATCACGCTCGACAGCTGGGCCCAGGTCCTGCAAGGCGCCGAAGCGAACGCCCCCGGCCAAGGCTTCTACGGGCAGAACCGGCGCTTCAGCGCCGATCCGACGGTCGGCCTCGGCGTTCGCGTGCCAGTAGGCGACATCGGTGCCGACTTGCCCATCATCTTCGGTGTCAACGCCGAGCTGCAGTTCCGCCCCGGCAGCGTGGTGACGGCGCCCTCGCCCAACTTCCCCGTAACTTACTTCGGCACGGTCGACCCACACGCCAATCTGGCCATCATGGCACGGATCGGCATTGCCTTCGGCGGACGTTGAGGATCCACATCAAGAGTCAGCGGCAGTAACACTGCACGCCGGTCTTGGTCTGTACGCAATATCGCTTGGTTCCAGGGGGGCAACCGGCGGCCCACACCGTCGAACTTGCAAGCGCCAATGCGACAATCGCCAGCAAAAGTTTCACCGTTGTCTCCTTGGAGGCCCGATCCTCGGCCGTGTGACGGCAGCAGAATAATAAGCGGCGCGCAGCAAGGTTGCATGACGCGAGCCTGACAATGATCGCTACAGACCGCCGCGATTTTCCGTGGTGTAGTAAAGAAGCTTGCCATCGAGGAAGTCGATCCGGGTGCGTTTGAAGAGTATCGACTCCGGCCCGTTCCATTCGACCGTGGCATAGTCACCCGACGCCGGGCTCTGTCCGGCTACCAGTTGGCCCGGGCATCCCATGATGCGGCTGGTTTCTTCGTAGCTCATGCCGCGCTGGAGCGAGGCGAGCTTCTGCGGATTGGCGCCACACTGGACGGCGCAAGCCGACACTACCGTGCAAGCCGTGAATGAGCTCGCGATCGCCGCCAGCAGCCGCAACATCGTTCATCACCTCGCAAATCGACGGGAAATTCTGCCGTGGCGCTTGGGGAGCAAGCAATAGCGATAGTTGGATATTCGCACTCACGGTAAGCTTCGAGAAAGGTCCTGGCGGTCGGTTCCTACCTGGCTGCCGCCGTCGCGGGCGCAACGCCGCCCGGCTTGGGGGGCCTGCACGTCAACCTCTTGGCCGGATTGGAAAGCGTATCGTCCCTGTTCCACCAGCCACCGCCCAGCGCCTGGAACAGCGCCGCCGTGTTGGTGAAGCGGTTGGCTTGCGCCTGCACGCGGGCCAGCAGCGTCTGCCGGTAGCTGAGTTCGGCGGCGAGCACGACGACATAGGTCGTGTCGCCGAGCTCCAGGCGCCGACGCGCGATCGTGAGGCTGTTTGCGGAGGCACGCTCGGCAGCCACGGCGGCCTGCAGCGCGAGCGCGTCGTATTCCAAGGCCCGCAGCACGTCAGCGACATTGCGAAAAGCGGTGAGCACCGTCGAACGGTACTGTGCGCCAGCCTGCTCCAGTGCCGCTTGCGCTGCCCTCTTCTTGGCCGCCAGCGCGCCGCCATCCACGATGGTCTGCAGGATGCTGCCGCCGGCGACCGAGCTGAGCTGCCCGGGCAGGAAGAACTGATCGAAGACGATCGACGTCGGCGTAAAGCCGGCATTCAACGTGATCTGCGGAAACTGGTTGGCGGTGGCAACGCCCACCTGGGCGCTCGCCGAGTGGAGGGTCGCCTCGGCCGCCCGAATGTCGGGCCGCTGCTCGACAAGCCGGGACGGCAGGCTCAGCGGCAGGTCCGGCGGCAGCGCGAGATCGCTCAACTCGAAATACTCGGCGACCCGGACGCTGGGGAATCGTCCCGACAGGGTCGCCAGCAGGTTCCGACCCTGCGCCAGCGCCTTCTGCAGGGGGGGCAGGGTCGCCTCGGCTTGGGCAAGGGCCGCTTCCTGCTGGGCGACGTCGGCGCCCGTGACGGCACCCAGCCCCTCCTGGCGCCGCAGGATGTCGAGCGTCTCGCGTTGGGCGGCGATGATGCGCTGGGTTGCCTCGATCTGGGCGCGTAGCGAGGCCTCCTGGATGGCCGCGGCGACCACGTTGGAGGCGAGCGACAGATAGGCCGCCTCGAGCTGGAAGCATTGCGCCTCGGCCAGCGCCTCGAGCGATTCGGTGGCCCGGCGGTTGGCGCCGAACAGGTCGAGCGTGTAGCTGATGGTGAAGCCGACCGTGAACAGGCTGTAGATGAAGATGTCGGGGCTGGCCGTTGGCGGCGACAGGACGTTCGACACCTGGTTCTGGCTCGCGGTGACGCCTGCCTGCACCGTCGGAAAGAGCGTTGCGCGTTGGGCGCGTGCATTGAACTGCGCAGCCCGCAGCCCCGCCTTGGCCGCCTGTATGTCGGGATTGGCAATCAGCGAACGCTCGATCAGGTCGTTCAGCGGCCGCGAATGGAAGACGGCCCACCATTGGCCCGGGATGTCGAGGTTCTGCACGATCCGCTGTGCCTCGCCGCCGGGAATGCTGACGGCGACGAGATTGGTCGGCTGATCCTCAGCGAGGTAGAGGTCGCTCTCGGGAGGTTCGGGAGGGTGGAAGTCCGGCCCCATCATGCAGGCGCTGAGGGTGCAGGCGAGGAGGGCTGGCAGGGCAAGACGCATCAATGCGCCTCCGCCACGGTGGCGCCAGCTGCCCGCGCCGCCATGCGACGCCGCGAGAACAGGCCGATGGCCGCCGGCAGGACGGTGAGGAAGAACATGGGCGCCAGCAGAGTACCGCCAACCACCACGACGGCAAGCGGCCGCTGGACCTGGCTGCCGATCGCCGTCGAGAAGGCAGCCGGCAGCAGGCCGACGCACGCCGCCGCGCAGGTCATCAGCACCGGCCGCATCTGCACGCTGCAGGTCTCGCTGAGAGCCGCCGCGCGCTCACGGCCGGCATCGATCAGCCGGTTGTAGCAGCTCAGCACCATGATGCCGTTCATCGCGGCAATGCCGAACAGGGCGACGAAGCCGATGGCGGCCGAGATGCTGAACGGCATGTCGGCCACGAACAGGCCTAGAATGCCGCCGACCAGCGCCATCGGGATGGCGCTGCCGGCGAGCAGGGTGTCGCGCAGCGAGCCGAAGCTGACATAGAGCAGCAGCAGGATCAGCGCGATGGCGATCGGCACGGCGACCGCCAGCCGATGCAGGGCGTTCTTGAGGTTGCCGAATTCACCGACCCATTCCACGCGGTAGCCGCTCGGGATCTTGACCTGCTCGGCGACCCGCTGCTGGGCTTCCAGGATGGCGCCGCCGAGATCGCGGCCGCGCACGCTGAACTTGACCGGAACGTAGCGACCCTGCTGCTCGCGGTAGATGTAATAGGCGCCCGAGACGAGCTGCACCGTGGCGACTTCGCTTAGCGGCACCTGAGTGACGCCATTGGCGCCCTGCACACCGATCGGAATGCGCCGGATCGCCTCGATGTTCTCGCGGTAGCGCGGCGCCAGGCGGACGATCATCGGGAAGTGGCGGTCGCTGCCGCTTTCGTAGACGTCGCCCGCGGCCTGCCCGCCGATCGCCGCCTGGACCGTGGCGTTGATGTCGCCGGGGGCGAGGCCGTAGCGGGCGGCCTTGTTGCGGTCGATGTCGATGCGGATG
>Ga0070698_100005076_pt1 | contig 14414 bp, 11 predicted proteins | sample KBSK1502metaG_FD_65477 | JGI IMG/M metagenome (GOLD analysis project Ga0070698, IMG submission 65477) | Corn, switchgrass and miscanthus rhizosphere microbial communities from Kellogg Biological Station, Michigan, USA - KBS K1-50-2 metaG | ecosystem: Host-associated > Plants > Roots >...
CCATCGTTTGGCTCGGGAGATGCAACCGGGGCAGGCTTACGTCGAGCTCATTGTGACGGATACGGGCTTAGGGATGAGCGCAGAAACGATGCGACGTATATTCGAGCCACTCTTCACGACCAAGAGTTCCACCCAGGGTACCGGTCTTGGATTGTCGATTGTTCATGGAATCGTACGCAGCCACGGTGGATTCATCCATGTCGAGAGCAAGCTGGGCAAAGGCTCGCAATTTCATGTGTTTTTGCCGAAAGGATTGCCCGTGACTGCTCCTGAAGTTGCCGCGGAGGTCCACTCTCTGCCTCATTCGGAGCCGGATCAGTCGGGGTCCGGCCGAGCTAAACACGTTCTGATTGTAGACGACGATCGAGACGTCGGACGATTGGCGGCACGAATTCTGGAAACATTTCGGTATGAAGTAACTGCGCTGACCGACCCAACCGAAGCTGTTAATCTCGTGCGCAAACGGCCGTCAAAGTTCGATCTGGTGTTGACTGATCTGCTGATGCCGGAACTTTCGGGACCGGAATTAGCGCGCGCGTTGAAGAAAATCAGACCCGATCTTCCTTTGGTCTTGATTTCGGGACTAGTTTCTTCCGTTACGGAGGAGAGCGCCCGCCGCCAGGGCTTTGTTGGTTTGATTCGGAAGCCTTTTGAAATTGATCAAATGGCAAAAAGCGTCGCCGGGATCCTAGATAATACGAATACATCGGTGGCTAGCACTCCTGCTGCGTAGTGCAGGAATAACGCCGATGCCGGCTTTATTGATCATCTGGCGTTTCCGAAAGAATCGGTCTCGGACCCGGCAGGATGTAACCGCGTTTCCGCGCACTTTTGCGGAACGAATCGAGGAAAGACTTCTCGATGTGAGTGAAGGCGGCAAGCAGACCCTCCTCCTCAAACTTTCTGCCGATCGTGGCTTCGACCTGGCTCGGCTCTCCGAATGAAGAAAGGAACTGATTCGATACGAACAGTTCAAAGAGTCGTTGGCGATCCGCGTCGCTCATTTTTTTCGTGGTATAACGCAGAAGCCAACGCCTGGCGTACAGTGCCAAGACCGCATCCCCAAGCCAGGCTTGATCCCGCACGGTATTATCGGTGCTCATGTCAGACTATGGCGCTTGATCCCTAGTCCGACGAGTTGCCAGGCAGCGTCGCCAGAGCAACATATTCTGACCCTTTGGGCCCGGGAATGCTTCGCATCAAAGTGATCGAATCGATTTGCCAATCCCAGCTCGGCCTGCCCGTTTGCTGAGTGAGTTCAAACAGATGTTCGCCAAACCGAGCCGGTAATCGTTGGAAATCCAATCGAGCGATGGTCACGTGCGGATATGATCGATCCCTTTCTTTCCACACGAAGTCACCTTCGAACGCTTTAGCCAATCGGTCTTGCCAATCTCGCAGCGACGAATTGAGAGCGAATCCAATCCAAAGCACTCTCGGCCGATGGAACGCGGGAAAACACCCGAATCCTTTGGCGGTGAGACAGGGAAACTCCGGACGGTCTCCCACGAACTCGGTCAAGCGAGCTCGAATCGAATTCATCTTTGCTGCCGATGTGTTCCCGAAAAAAAGAACGGTGAGATGAAATTGAAATGATTTGATCCAGCGAATTGGCAATTCGGCATCATATGCACGCTCGAGCAGCTGCCGCAGAGTTTTCTGGGCGTTACCTAAAAGCCTGATTACATTGGGAGACGGATTGAACGAAATAAATAATCGAAACCGGGACTCCTCAGACGATCGGCTCGCTTCGTCTTGGCGGAGAACATCAGCATTCGGCTTTTCGTGACAAACGGCCGGGTGAGATTCTGCACTCAAGGTCCGTTCCTCATTCCGCACGATTTGTTTTCAATTGAATTTCCGCGTCTGGATAAGGGCGTTTGCTGACTTGCTTTTCCAAAGTCTGACGTTAATAAATGACTCGTTTCCATGAAAGTAATCGCGTGCTGGTGCTTCTTTTTTGTTGTATTGACGGGCCTGCATGAGTCCGCGTTGGCGGATATAACTACCGCTTCCTCTAAGGAAGCTCAAAAGTATTCGGCCGGGCGCGGCGGTCTTTCGCTCTTGGTTTGGCAGGACGACCGGATAGTTTACGAGGCTTACTCAAATGGCTTCGGGCCCAATCGGGTAACCTCGATCTTTAGCGGCACGAAGGGCTTTTGGTGTGCAGCGGCGGTTGCTGCCGAACAGGACGGAATTTTGGATTTGGATGAACCCGTGAAAAACACCATCACGGAGTGGCAGAACCAGCCGGACAAAGCAAATATACGAATTCGAGACCTGCTGCATTTTACGGCGGGAATTGAGCCGATCTTTGCTTTGCACGGAAAAACCATTGCCGATCGGAATGGATACAGCATCCGGCGGCCGGCGGTTCGAACTCCGGGGGAGTCGTTTATGTACGGGCCAAGTCAGCTCCAGATCTTTTCAGAGGTACTGCGGCGGAAACTTCTGCCTCGCCATTTGACTCCGCGAGCTTATCTTACCCGGCGTATTTTGCGTCCTTTAGGAATCGGCGAAGTCGATTTTCGCGAAGACGGTGCGGGAAATCCGCTGCTAGCCTCTGGCTTCAAGCTGACGGCGCGCCAATGGTTGGCCCTCGGAATTCTCGTCCTAAACAAAGGAAAATATGGTCATCGGCAGATTGTCTCAAGTGAACTAATTGGTGAATGCTTCCGCGGAACGCGAGCCAATCCGATGTTCGGCATGGGATTTTGGCTGAACCGAACCGCCAGCGATCCTTCGGCACGAGAGGTCGACGTAGAGAAGATGTTGAACATTCCGTGGGAGCGACAGGATTGGCACCATGATTGTCTCTGCAAAGACGCTCCGCGCGACCTGATTGCGGCGATCGGCTCGCACTATGAGCGAATGTTCATCATCCCATCGATGAACCTGATCGTCGTTCGTCAGGGCCGAGAGGCCAGTTTCTCTGATGCCAGGTTTTTGCGGCTGATCCTGGGCGAGGACCAATCGCACAAAGTATTGGCTCATTCTTCTTCAACCGGAAGTTCTTCCTGACCAGGCAGAGGCCGAAGCGACGCGCGTTCTTTGTGGCTAGCTATCTTCGCACGGCAAGAATCAGCGTCGAATTGTGACGGTTCCACTGATATCCAAAGCTGAAGGTCAATGTCTTTGGCGAACTGGCCTGATAGTATTGATGTAGGTCTGATTGGTAAAAATTCTTAAAAAGTTCAATCGGGCCCGTGTAGGCTCCAAAAAAGCGAAGAGTCCATTTGTCGGGCGGGAAGTAACGGATCGGAATACCCGAATCATCTTCGAGAACTAACTCGCTGTTGTTCAGGATTGAGGAACGAATGGTGTTGAAGCGACCCTCGTGCATCAGGTAGGAGGCCGCTTTCAGAAAACTATTGGCTGGCGCAAACTGCTCGACGAAGCGTAGGACGCCGCCGTTTTTCTTCACGCCATCGTCAGAAAGATCGGCCGTGAAGAAGTAGAGAACTTTTTCCGCTCCAGTTGCCGGATCGGAGAAATTAATCTTTACGCCGCGGCTAACGCCTTGGTTTCCATTTACTACCGTTCCGTTGCCAGTTAAAGAAACGTACTCGACCGCTGAAATGTCTTTTCCGGTGCGAGCGAGGAAAACAAAAATAATCGGTAAAACGCCCCGGAGTTGGCCACGCTGAAAATCTTGCCGCATATCCTTAGTCTTGAAAAAACTGAATTGGAGAATCGTATTAAGAGAAATCTGGATGTTCTGCAGCGTCGAAACCAAACTGCCCTCTGGCACCGTCAAAATATCGGGCATCGGATCGACCGATTCCAATCCGCCTAAGATATAGGTGGTACAATCTGGGAAGAAGGCGTCAGCATACAAGAAATCGGGACCGCTGAAGTAGTAGAGGCAGGTTTTTGGTCCACCCGCAGGGATCATATCCGCGCGCCAAACGCGGATATTGCTAAGCTGTCGTTGTTCCAGCTGAGCGAAGGCCGTGTTCATTGCCGCCGCGTGTGCTTGCCAGCGGGGATCGCGCGTCAACGAGCTCAGGCTGGAGTTGTCCGGGACCGGCAATCCCGCCAAATAACGAGCTGCGTCGGTCGCGCTCGATGATCGGGCGACGGTAGTCGGTTGTGTCGCGATTTGAGGAATGGCCGTCGGCTGTGGAATTTCCTGGACACCGGGAGTTGGCTCGGCGCTCTGGGCAAACAGCGAAGAGCTAACTAGCAGCTGGAGTATGCTGATCTGGAGCGGGATCCACCAATGTTTAAACATAAGCCTATCAAAAGGACGAAGAAGAACAGCTCTCAATGCTCTGAACCGAGAGCATCTTTACCGGCGGGCTCTGGTCGAGGAGAGTCGGTATGGCGCGAGAAGAAATAGACGATCAAACCAGCAAATACAGTAAGCAAACCTAGGATGGACTCGGTCGGTTTATCCCGAAGCACGAATATCATCATGTACAAGGTCATCAAGAGGAATACCAATGGGGTAATCGGATATAACCAGACGCGGTAAGGTCTAGTCAGATTCGGCTCGCGAAAGCGCAATACAATTAAACCGAGGACGGTTAAGAAAGAGCAGAGCAAGAGGCTGAATTCAATATATACCAGAATCGCCTCGAAGGTCGAGGTCACGATCAGCGCCGAAATGATCGAGGCCTGCAGAAGCAGCGCAACATATGGGATACCCTGACGGCTTGTGCGTCCGAAGAACCGCAAATTCCTGAGGTCGTCTGCCATCGCTTTGGTGATACGAGAACCAATCCAGGCCATCGCGCTGATCGAAGCGATAAGACCAAGGCTGATCAAGGCGCTGGCGACTTTTCCGCCGATTGCACCAAAAATGGCCCGACCCGCGATTTCTCCTACTTGGAGTTGGCCGGCGATCGCCGTCTTAGGCGTGGTGAGCAGGAAAACAAAGTTTATAACTACGTAAAGCACCGCAACAAAGACGGTTCCGATTAAAAGGGACAAGGGGACGTTTTTTGCCGGATTCCGGACCTCTTCCGTAATGTACGAAGCCGCGTTCCAACCCGAGTAGGTGTACATGACGTAGAACATGCTCACTGCGAACGGACCAGAAAAAAAGGTAGCTAAATCGCTGCCGGTAGGAACCAGCTGCAGAGGCTGCTTTTCGGGGAGTAGCAACCCGGCCAGAATGAACGCGAAAATCAATGCGAGCTTGACGATTGTTGAGATATTCTGAAACGCAGCGCCGGTCTGAACACCAGCTAGATGGATAATGGTGATCAACCAAACAATGCCGAGCGAGAGCAGCAGGGGTGAACCTAACGGCGCGAGCCCTACGAGGTAGTTCCCGAACGCCATTGCCGCGAGAGCGATCGGCGCAGCAAAACCGACCGTCGCAGAAACCCAGCCCGCCATAAATCCGATGGCCGGATGAAAAATGCGCGAGAGAAAGCGATACTCTCCGCCCGAGCGAGGTATCGCCGCAGCCAACTCTGCATAACATAGCGCTCCGCAAAGAGCAGCTACTCCACCGAAGATCCAGAGCGCGATCAATGCCACATCGGAGTGGATGGAAGCAGCTTGAAAACCGAGACTAGTAAAGACGCCAGTGCCGATCATGTTGGCAACCACTATGTTAGTGGCTGTGAACCCCGAAATTTTCTTTTCAGTCATCCAATTTGCGGCATTGCGTTGCTCTTGTTAGTCGAAGCATGCTCGGCAAGCAAAACAAAAACGAATCATTGCGGCAACACGCCACCCTTTCCGCACCGCAGGAAGCGCTCTCTCACTCCAGGAAAAGATCGGCCAGCAGTTTTTGGCGCGGATCAACGGCGTAGCCAGAGAAATCGGTCACCCCGGCTTCGCGCAGAATATCTTCGTCGATGCAAAATCGGCCGGTGAATGTGCTGGCGTCCTTCGTTAGTATGGCATGAGCGGCGTCAGCGACAATTTCCGGTTTACGGCATCGGAGCGGGTCAATGCCGGGAAGCAAGGTCAGAGCCGCAGTTTGGATTGCGGTCTTCGGCCAAAGACAATTAAATGCTACGCATTCCGTTTTCCATTCGGCGGCCAGCCCGAAAGTGAGCATGGCCATTGCGAACTTGGAAACTGTGTAAGCAGTGTGCTGGGCAAACCACCGTGGATCAATCGAGATGGGTGGAGCGAGGGTCAATACGTGAGGGTTTTCTCGGCCAATCAAATGGGGGAGGCACAGCTTCGCGCAGAGGAAGGTGCCCCGGGCGTTGATTTCATGCATCAGATCGAATCGCTTGATTTCAGTTGCATTCGCTCGAGTCAACTGAATCGCGCTGGCATTGTTAACCAGGATATCGATCCCGCCAAACTTGCCCGCACATTGGGTGACTGCGTTCGCGACCTGCTCTTCTGACCGGATGTCTACCTGCAGAGGCAAGGCTTTTCCGCCGGCTTTTTCAATCTCTTGGGCCGCAGTATAGATGGTACCTGGCAAACGCGAGTGCGGTTTCGCGGTTTTCGCGACTACGGCAACATTGGCGCCATCTTTCGCAGCGCGCAACGCGATCGCCAATCCGATACCGCGACTGGCGCCAGTCACAAACAAAGTGCGACCTTTTAAACTGCTGTGTTCCACGCGGGCTATCTTACCGTGTTTGCTCGATCGCGCGATCAATCTCGTATGATTGACGCCGTCAGGATGGTCGCCAGGCTAAAGAGCGCGAAGCTCCCCGGTGGCATTTGTTGGGACGGCCTTTCCCAAAATATTGAGAATATGACGCTGGCCGCTTTTTGGAAGGCAACTGCCGCCAAGCCGCCGAGCAATCCATAGATAAACGGAAGCTGATAGGTTCGAAGATCGATGGGGAGTTTTCGGACATAAACAGCAAGCAAGTTTCGCAAATCATTTCCTCCAATGCTCTCCAGCATGGGATGACCCGTGCCAATGCGCAATCAAGTCACTATCACTTTTAGCCGAACGAGAACGCAGGGAATATTTGGCTGGTTTCCGGTCCCATTATTTAGGGTGGATACGTTCGACGATCTACTCAGCGGTCCTTAACGAATCACTCGTCGGAGCTCGAGAAAAATGATTGCTTGGGCTAGGGCAAAGGATAAAACTCGCTTCCGTGTCATTTGCATTCAATGAGGTCGCCCGCTTTCGGTATGCCTGTCGGCAGGCACGTACCCATTAGGAAGAAGTCGTCATGGACAATCGAGCCTTTTTGAAACGGGCAAGCTACCTTCTCATTGGCGTGATCAGCATTGGCTGGGCAGGCTGTAACCAACCGAGTGCCCAACAGGCACCTCCGCCTCCTCCTCCGGTGACTGTATCCAAACCGATAACAAAAGAAATCGTTGAATGGGACGAATACACTGGGCGGACCGATGCCGTTCAGAGCGTCAATATCACTGCTCGCGTCAGCGGCTACCTTTACAACATCACTTTCAAGGCGGGGGACGTGGTCAACCAGAATGATCTTCTCTTTGTCATTGATCCCAGGCCTTACCAAGCTGCTTACGATCAAGCTAACGGACAATTGCGCCAGGCAGAGGCGCAGCAGAAACTGAACAATTTGAATCTAGAACGTGCGGACGAGCTCCGCGCGAAGAACGTGATCGCCAAGCAAGACTACGATAATGCGGTGTCGCAGAAAAACGTGACCGACGCGCAGGTTATCGCGGCCCAGGCCGCGGTTGAATCGGCTCAGCTGAACTTAGATTTTACGGAAATCAAAGCCCCGGTTACCGGCCGCATTGGCCGCGAACAAGTGACGGTTGGTAATCTGGTACAAGCAGACTCGACCTTGCTCACCACGCTGGTCAGCGTCGATCCGATCTACGCCTATTTTAATGTCGATGAACGTTCGGAACTGAAATATCGGCAGCTAGCCAGAGAAGGTAAGCTGGCCGATCCCAGAAGCGCCGAGGTTCCTGTCTATCTGCAGTTGGAAAATGAAAAGGGATTTCCGCATCAGGGCACAATCGATTTCGTCAACAACCAATATGATCCATCGACCGGCACCCTTCAGGTCCGCGGCATTTTCCCGAACGCGAACGGATTTTTGCTTCCCGGGGCTTTCGTTCGAGTCCGGATCGCGGGAACTCCCAGATACCAAGCTGTTTTGGTAACCGATCGGGCGATTGGCAGCGATCAGGGCCAGAAATTTGCCTTGGTCGTTGGGCAAAATAGTACCGTTGAGCTTCGTCCGTTGGAACTTGGTCCGGTGGTGGATGGTTTACGAGTTGTCAGAAAAGGACTCACTGGCGACGAAAATGTCATTATCAACGGGCTGGTGAACGCGCGCCCAGGCTCGAAGGTCAATCCCCAGCCGGGAGATATGAATCAGTTCACGGCCAGCCAACTTGAGTTGCAGAAGAATGTGACCGTGGAACCGGCTGGTGCCGGCAAAGAGAAGCCGGCCGGAAACCAGCCGCAACCGGGCCAGTCGCCAAATCAGGGCAACCAAACCAGCGACACGAAGCGGGGCGGTCATTAACGCGGGAGAGCAGTTATGAAATTCTCCTATTTCTTCATTGAGCGCCCGATTTTCGCGATGGTCATCTCCATCGTAATCGTCATCGCCGGTATGCTGGCATATCTCGGATTGCCGACGGCGCAATACCCGGAGATTGCCCCTCCGACGATTCAAGTTACGGCGAGCTATCCTGGCGCCGATCCCAAAGTGGTGGCCGAGACGGTGGCCACGCCGATTGAAGAGCAAGTCAACGGTGTCGAGAACATGCTTTATATGTCCTCACAATCGACGGCCGACGGCGCGATGACTCTGACTGTTACTTTCGCGCTTGGGACGAACTTAGATATCGCCCAGGTCTTGGTACAAAATCGTGTCGCCATCGCGAACCCTCAGCTTCCACAAACGGTCCGAGCCTTGGGTGTAACGGTGCAGAAACAGTCCCCCGACCTGATGATGGTGGTACATCTGCTCTCTCCCAAGGGTACCTATAATCAGGCTTATATAAGCAATTACGCCTTTCTTCAGGTTCGCGACGTGCTTTCCCGTTTGTTGGGGGTTGGCAATGTCAATGTCTTCGGTGCACGCGAGTACAGCATGCGTGTCTGGCTTGACCCGAACAGGATGTACTCAAGAGGTTTGACCACGGGTGATATTGTCACCGCTATCCAGGCCCAGAACATCCAAGTGGCCGCCGGGCGCCTCGGGGCGGAACCAGCTCCGCCGGGTACCGAACTTCAACTGACCCTCAACACCCAGGGTCGTCTCATCACGCCGGACCAATTTGGTCAGATCATTGTGAAGCGCGGAGACAATGGGCAGATCGTTTATCTGGCGGACGTCGGACGCGTCGATCTCGGAGCCAAGGATTACAACGTCAATTCTTATCTAGACGAGCAGCCGGCGGTGGCGTTGGCCATCTTTCAACTTCCCGGCTCCAACGCAGTAAAAACTGCGCACGCGGTTCGGGCAACGATGAAGAATCTTTCCCAAGCCTTTCCCCAAGACTTGGAGTACACCATCGTCTACGACCCGACGCAGTTCATCGAGCAATCGGTCGAAGCGGTCATCCATACGCTTTTTGAAGCGGTGGCTCTGGTTTTGATCGTGGTACTGGTTTTTCTCCAGACCTGGCGCGCTACCATCATCCCCCTTCTTGCTGTGCCCGTGTCCCTTATCGGTACTTTTGCCGTGATGGCGGCGTTCGGCTTCTCGCTCAATAACTTGTCGCTGTTCGGACTGGTGCTCGCGATCGGGATTGTCGTCGATGATGCTATCGTCGTCGTAGAGGCAGTCGAACATAACATCGAACTCGGCATGCAGCCCAAGGAGGCGACCGAAAAGGCGATGGACCAGGTAGGAGGCGCGGTCGTTGCGATCGCGATCGTTCTCAGCGCGGTGTTTATTCCGACGGCGTTTATCAGTGGGATCACCGGTCAGTTTTATCGTCAGTTTGCGTTAACGATCGCAGTATCAACATTGATCTCGGCTTTTAACTCGCTCACGCTGAGTCCGGCTCTGGCCGGACTGCTGCTGAAACCGCGGGACGCGAAGAAAGATTTTTTGACCCGGGCTTTCGATCTCGTCCTGGGCTGGTTTTTCCGTCTCTTTAATCTGACGTTTAATGCCAGTTTGAACGGCTACACCCGGGTTGTGCACCGTCTATTACGGCTCTCGGTGATCGTGTTGCTAATCTACGTTGGCTTGCTGGTTTTGACCGGATGGGAGTTCGACAAGGTGCCCGGCGGATTCATTCCGACCCAAGACCAGGGTTATCTGATTGCATTCGCGCAGTTGCCTGACGGAGCATCGCTCCAGAGATCGGATGAAGTGCGCAAACAGATGTCTGAGATCGCTCGCAAAATTCCGGGAGTTGCCCATACCGTGGAGTTCACCGGTTTCTCTGGGCTCGATGGTACAAATCGCAATAACACGGTGACAACGTTCTTGGCGCTCGCCCCCTTTGCAGAGCGGGTCAAAGATCCGAAATTGAGTGGGCCCGGCATTACGGCGGCGATCCGGCCGAAATTTGCTCAAATCCAGGATGCAAGAGTGCTCGTTTTTCCCCCACCGCCCGTACGCGGAATTGGGAATGCAGGTGGATTCAAAATGCAGGTTCAGGATCGGCGCGGAGGCGGTTTGCCCGCCTTGCAAGCGGCGACCGATCTCTTGATTGCCAAGGGAAGCTCCGGCCATGGATTGGTCGGATTGTTCACCAGTTTTCGCTCCCAGGTCCCACAGCTTTACCTCGATATCGACCGGCGAAAGGCCGAGACCTTGGATGTTCCGTTGAACTCGGTATTCGACACTTTGCAGGCTTATCTGGGGTCGACTTATGTTAATGATTTTAATTTTCTGAACCGGACCGATCAGGTCAACATCCAGGCGGAGGCACGGTTTCGGGTCGAACCCGAATCAATCGGGCAGCTCTACACCCGAAACAACAAGAACCAGATGGTTCCTCTTGGCACGTTGCTCGACATCCAAGAAATCAACGGGCCGGACAAGGTGATGCATTATAACATTTATCCGTCGGCCGAAATCAGTGGAAATACATTGCCAGGGGTAAGCTCGGGACAGGCTATTCAGGTGATGGACCAGTTGGCGAAGGAGAATCTGCCAAGCCAATTTGGCTTTGAGTGGACGGAGCTGACGTTGCAACAGATTCTGGCAGGGAACTCTTCGGTCTATATTTTTCCGCTCTGCGTGCTCTTCGTTTTCCTGGTTTTGGCTGCTCAGTACGAGAGTTGGTCGTTGCCTTTGGCGATCATCCTTATTGTGCCAATGTGTCTGTTTGCAGCGATTTCCGGCGTCTTTCTAAGATCGATGGATAACAACATTTTCACCCAAGTTGGATTTGTTGTGTTGGTTGGTTTGGCCTGTAAGAACGCAATCCTGATCGTCGAATTCGCCAAGCAACAGATGGATGCGGGCCATGATCGGATGGATTCTGCAGTGGAAGCCGCCAGGCTGCGTCTTCGCCCGATCTTAATGACTTCCTTTGCCTTTACTCTCGGCGTGCTGCCGCTGGTGGTAGCCGTCGGTCCCGGCGCCGAAATGCGTCAAGCGATCGGTACAGCTGTTTTCAGTGGTATGATCGGCGTCACACTGTTCGGGATCTTCCTGACTCCGGTTTTCTTTTCCGTGATCATGAAACTGTTCGGCCGTAAGCCTCGCGAACAGAGGGTGCCGGCTGAGCAGGTTCCCGTTAGTCAAAAGTAGATGACGCTGTATCTTCGGGGGATGGACGTGTCTAAGTCATCATGAGTGAGACCGGCATTCGTACCGACGCGGATTGCGCTCACCGATTTATCTCTGCCGACCAGGCAGAACCGGGCCCGGAGCCTGCCCTGGTTCTTCTCCACGATTCCGGCGCGAACGAGGAGCAACTGCTTTCGGTAGCGGAAGTCTGGGCGCGAGATCATCGAACCAATGTGCTTAGCCTGCGGGGATGGTTTCCGTACAATGAAGGGTATTCCTTCTTGGGAAGCCCAAACGATTCAATTTGCAAAGAGACCTGTTTCATCGAACGGGCGGACCGGATCTCAAAGTTTCTCGAGTGGGCGGTCGGTGAGTACGACCTTAATCCAGGACGAATTGTTGTATTTGGGATGGGCGACGGAGCTACTCTGGCCGCTTCCCTCCTTTTTGTTCATTCAGAACTGTTGGGCGGTGCAGTCTTGATTCGACCGAGATCGCCATTCCGGCCGAAGCCGCTGCCCGCCCTTCCATGTTATCCAATCCTGCTTGTTACCGGTCAGCGTGAATCTCCTGATTTCCAAGCTGAAGCGAAGGAACTGGCTGACCTGTTGTTCCAGTGCGGGTGTAGCGTTCGGCGAGTGCGCGTGCCGCTTGATCATCGCTTTGAAGCCAAGCTGATCCGCACCGGCAGCGCGTGGTATCGCAAAGTCTCTTCCGTCGATATTTCTATCGAGTGCGCCATCTGACCCGTTTTGATGGAAATTTGCCTTGTGGTTTTTTTCCTGATAAGGAAAATCCCGAGCGGGTTTTATCATCGAGTCGATAGAAGTTTTTTATCATGAAAGTAGCCGTTCTTTTTGGTGGCAATAGTTCGGAACGTGATGTGTCGATTGCCAGTGGCGCTCAAGTAGCCAAAGCATTGCGTGAGGCGGGGCATCGAGTGATTGCGGTCGATACGTTTCGCGGTGTTCTGTCCGACGTAGAGCAGCAGAGTTTGCTTTCTCGCGGCGTCGCTCCGGCACCGCCTACCGAGCACGAACTTCAAGTGGTCCGCGCGAAAACCGGAGGGATTGTCCAAGCCTCCTACTTTGGTGACGCCGATGTTGTGTTTCTCGCGTTGCACGGGGGGACGGGTGAAGATGGAACCATTCAAGCCGTTTTTTCGGCTGCCGGGATCCATTACACGGGGAGTGAGCACGTGGGAAGCGCTGCCGCAATGGACAAGGATCTGGCCAAGCGGTTATTCGTAGCGCGCGATATCCCAACTCCTAAGTGGCTGATGGCGCCGGCGGACCCGGAATATGCCTGTGCGCAGCTTGGGCTTCCCTTGGTAGTGAAGCCGAATAAACAGGGATCCACCATCGGACTATCGGTAATCAAAAGGCGGGAAGATTTAGCGGCTGCGGTCGCGGAAGCCTACCGGCACGATGACGAAGTGATGCTTGAGCAGTTTATTCCCGGCCGCGAGTTTACGGTCGGAATCCTCGGTGAGCGCGCGTTGGCAGTCGGCGAAATTATTCCGAAGTTGTCAGATATCTTTGATTACGAAAGCAAGTATCAGCCAGATGGAGCTGAAGAAATTTTTCCGGCCGACATATCCTCCGAAGCGGCCGCGGCGATGCAAAAGCTTGGCCTTCGTGCTCATCGGGCATTGAAGCTCCGCGACTATAGCCGAGTCGATTTTCGGATGGATCCGAATGGAAATATTTGGTGCCTGGAGGTGAACACTCTCCCCGGCATGACTGCACAAAGCCTGCTTCCAAAATCAGCAGCAGCAGTCGGTATTTCGTTTCCTGCTCTGTGTGACGAGATCTGTCGACTGGCATTGGCGCGCAGAAGCCGCTAAGAAGAATCCCCATGACCTGGTGGGGATACGCATTACTCTCGGCTGCCTGTTGGGGTATCCAGTACGTCTTGATGGAGACTCTCTTCCGAAGAGTGGATTTTGCAGCTGCATTTTCGTTCCTGAGCTTAGCCAATGGCATCTTGGTGGCAGCTGTTCTCTGGATTTTTTACCCTCGACAAAACTGGTGGAAGCTGGGCGAGAGCTGGTCGGTGATCGGGCTAGTCGTCTTATATCTAGTTTTCGGTACCGGCGCCTACCTTTTCAATGCGTTAGCCATCAACCAGAAGAACGCCACCCTGGCTTCACTTCTCGAGATCAGCTACCCGCTTTTCATCATCCTCTTCACCGCGATCTTCTTTCGGCAAATCCATCTGAATTTAATTGGAGTGACCGGAGCGGTACTGATTCTTCTCGGTTGTGTTTTGGTTGTGTTTAGTCGAGCGAGCTGAAGGAACGCCGACAACGGCAAGCAGAGAACAGTAATTAGTGAGAGGGTGATTGGTGACGGGTCCCCAGACCGGTAGGGCGAAACACGCCAGTGAGCGACAGCGAGGCGGGCGTGAGAGCCGATTTCCGTGCGCCACTATTCCGAAATCCAGGCCCACGAAGACGAGGCATCCTCTCACGTCACACGGTTGGGCCTACAAAGGCTCACAGTCCGGCGCGTCCCGGCATATTATTTCACGTGACGTGGGCCCGGACTGTTTCGCCTACCAGCCTCGGTGCGGTCAACGTCGCCGATTTCGGAAGCGATCGTCGCCGCCCTTTAATAGGACGAAAGGTATCCCGCGGCCCGGCTGAATTTGCTCAGAACGATGGGAAGGGGCTACCGTCGGATTTGAACGCCTGGTCTAAGCGTGATAACGGATATTGGGTGCCGGGAAGGCGCGAAGCGCAGACAAGATTGTAGCCTGGGCTGTTAGGCCCAGGGAAACGTCCCCCTAGCTAGCGGTCCAGCGCTGAAGGCGCGGTGGATTTTGAGAACC
>Ga0070698_100005077_pt1 | contig 14412 bp, 28 predicted proteins | sample KBSK1502metaG_FD_65477 | JGI IMG/M metagenome (GOLD analysis project Ga0070698, IMG submission 65477) | Corn, switchgrass and miscanthus rhizosphere microbial communities from Kellogg Biological Station, Michigan, USA - KBS K1-50-2 metaG | ecosystem: Host-associated > Plants > Roots >...
CCTGGGGGTCGCGCGCCCAGATCGCCATGGTGCCGTCGCCGGGGCAGTCGGCCGCGAGGAACTCGTACTCCTGGCCCTCGATCAGGAACATGTCGCCCCTGGTGAGGCTGACGTACAGGGCGAGGTGGGTGTTGGCGGTCATCTGCCTGGGTCCTTCCTGGCGGGCTCTTGCTGACATGGACAACATTAGCCGCGTCAACTCGGTGCGTCAATACCCCGGCCAAAGAATCTTGAACCAAGGGGCTGACCTGCACCTTTTAGGTCAACAGCCAGGTCATGACCGACTCACGGAGCGTCAAGAGGAGACGCGACATCCTCATCGTCACCCCGTTCGGGCGACCTGCGAATCGCCATGCCCAGGCCGCCGCACACCATGGCGGAGCCACCCAGGAACACCAACGCCCACCAGCCAGACGCGATCATCGCGGCCACGACCATGACGCCGCCGACAAGGATCGCCAACGCGCCGGCCAGCTCACGGAACACGGATCAGCCCTCCTTGCGGGCGATGTGGATGCGTGCGCTGATGTAGTCCTCGAAGGCGGGCTGAGGCGGCGGTGTCGGCCGGCACATCTCGGCGAGCGCCTTGGTGATACGCGCCTGGTAGCCACTCTCGAAGCGCACGATCAGGTGGTCTGCCTGGACCTCGTTGATCGCGGCGATGATGCCGGTGATCTCGTCGGTGCGGTAGCGGTCAACGATGGGCGCGGTGGTCTTCCGGCCGATCAGGTGCTGGAAGTCGGTCATGGCGGACTCGCTTTCGATCTTGATGCGGTTACTTCTGCGCTTCCTGGACGATGGCCCAAAAGGTGTCTCCTCGGGTGGTCGTCCACTCGCGTCGATACACGCGACCTGTCTCGTCTCTGTCGACCTCGGGATTCGACCCAGTGAAGGCCAAGCCGTTCTCTCGGCCAAGCTGCCGAAGCATGGCCTCGGTCGCTCGAATGCCACTGTTCCATGCGGATGTCACCTGCCTCGCCAGCGTCAATCCCGTGGAGTCCTTCAGGGTGGCGGTCACTGTCGCTCGGTTCACAAGATCATCCTTTCGTCGAAGCCCGCAGGTAGGCGAGCGCCTGGTTGATGTTGCCGACCATGAGGTGGCGGGCGTCCTTGGCGTCGGTTTCGAGGCGCGCCAGCTCGGTGACGATCTCGTCCAGGCGGCGGCGCAGGTCGGCGTCGGCCGACTTTTCCACGGACATGATGATCACCAATCCCCGAAGGTGCAGACCGAGCCGCATCCGCCGGAGCGGTGTCGCTCGCTGGCGAAGTGCGCCCGGATGTCAGCGGCGCGTGCCGTGTCCGCCTGTGCCCGGGATACGCCCCAGCCGGTACGTGGCGCGGCCCCGGCGGTCAGCTCGTCGCAGCGCGGGCACTGACCAGGCTGCGCACGCTTGCCGAAGGGCAGCGGCTTGCCGGGCTGGCTGGTGTTGCAGGTGTGGCGCGTTGAAGTTTCCATGATCACTTCACCACCGAACGCAGGTTGGCGTCGCTCACACGCGCGGCGTGCTCGGGACGCATGCGGCGAACGGGGTCGCCCTGCCGGTAGGTCCGGCCGGTGCGCACGTCGTGCAGGTGCTCGAATCGGCCGGACGGGCCGCTCACCGCGACACGCACGTACGGCAGCGGCTCCGGGCTGGCCACCTCGGCGACGTCCAGGACGCGAACGCGGAACGAGTCGTCGGGAATGCCGTCGGTGCCAGGGGTGTAGTGCCAGGACGGGACGTCGCCCTTCGCGAGCTTGTTCGCTGCGACGGTCTCCCAGATCCTGCTTGCCATGGTGGCCTCCTCGACTTGGCGGAACGGCTCAAGCTTAGCCGAGTTAACTCGGAGCGTCAAGTGCCCTCTCGCGCGCCACCGGACGGCAGCGCGAGAGGGCACTTTGCCTACTTGCCCAGGGTCTGGTTCGCCGCGTCTCGCCGCTGGCGGGTCAGGTCGATGCCCTCCTGGTAAATCCGCTTGTCCTTGGCGGACCACCCGCTGGTCGACTGGACATTGGACAGCACATCGTTCGCTTCGCCCACGGTCTGGCGAGCCTGCTCCTGTTGCCTGCTTTTTCCGAACATCGTTCCTCCCAGATTTCGTCTTCTCGGACTGCGCGTCCAAGTCTAGCCGGGTCAACTCGGAGCGTCAAATACTCTCCGCGTGTTGCCGCCGAACTCACGCGGGCAGGCCCGATACTGGGCCGGCCATCGGGGCCAAGATCCAGCGAGGAGTTCCCCATGACCTTCTACAACGCAGCCGGAACGCGGCTCACCGAGACCACGTTCAACGCGCTGCTCACCACGCCGAGCGGTCAGCCGGTCCTCAAGGAAGTGACCGCCGACATCTACCAGAGCTACACCGAGGGCGAGGGGGCCGGCGGCTTCGAGAAGGCGTCGCGGCTCGCGTTCGTGGACGGCCAGATCATCGACCAGGCCATGGTCGACGGCCTGTTCAAGACCGCCACGTTCACCAGCATCTCGCCGGCCTCGGGTGCGGCGGCCGGCGGCACGGCGGTGACGATCAAGGGCACCGACTTCTCCGGCACCGCCGGAGTGACCATCGGCGGCAACGCGGTCACCAACTTCAAGGTCGTGGACAACAACACGATCACCGGCACCACGGCCGCGCACACGGCCGGTGCGACCGACGTCGTCATCCAGGATGACGCGGGCAACGTGACCGCGACCGGCGCGTTCACCTTCGTCTGACCGGCGCGGCTCCCCGCCGGGATGCGTCAAGGCCCCCTCCGCGCCATCCGGAGGGGGCCTTGATCGTTCCTAGGCGACGTACTCGGCCTTGGTGGGCCGGTTGATCCACGCGTACCCGGGCACGCTGTCGCTGGGCTTGAGCGCGGCGCTGAACCGGACCCGCTTGCCCTCGAACTCGTCCAGGGAGCCGTACCCGGGGTCGAGGCTGGAGGGCAGCGTGCCGTCCAGCGTCCAGCCGGCCAGGTCGCCCTCGGCGTTGACCACCATGACGGTGCGGACACCGAAGTCGCCGTCCCGCGTAGTGACCTTCTTGATCGTTCCAGTGATCTCGATCCGGCCGGCCGGCAGCGCGGACAGGGTCTTCGCGGCCTCGCGCTGAGCGGCCTCGCGGGCCTGCTGCGCGGCGATCCGGGTGCGGCCCTTGGCGATGCACTTGACGGCGGCCGCGATCTGGCGCTCCGACAGGGTGCCGTTGCGGCGGAACTGGTCGGCCAGGCTGGGCAGGAAGTCGCCCCAGCCGTACACGATGGTCGAGTTGTCGTCGAGCAGCTCCGCCAGCTCGGGGTGCTCCTCGACCAGCGCGTCACGCTGGGTCTGCTTGGCGGACCGCTCACGGCCCAGCTTGGCGGCCTTGCGCAGCGCCTGGAACTGGCCCTTGGTGTTCTCGGCGAAGCGGTTGTCCAGGCAGGTCTCGCCCACGTGCATGAGCGTGCCGGTGGGGACGTGGGCCATGAGGGCGACGTACCGCAGCGGCCAGTGACCGCAGTGGCTGCACTGTCCGGTGCCGTGAGGGGCGTCCTTGAACGAGTAGCCCTGGGCGACCAGGGCGGTGATGACCGCGCCGCGCTGCACGATGCTGTGAGCGTCTTCCAGGTCGAACACGCCGTGGCAGTCGTAGTTCTCGGGATCGAACTGGTCGGAGCCGGGGCGGTGGATGTCGGTGCGAGTGCTGGCCATGCTGTCCTCCAGGGCTTGAAGCGGAACAAGTGCAACGATAGCCGCGTTGACTCGGTTCGTCAACCCACTTCAAGCCATCCCATTCAATCCGCCCTCGCCTCGAAATCTAAGGGCTCATCGACGTACGGATACAGAGGCTTGATCTCGCCCGGCGGAGTGTCCAGGCCGTACCAGCGCAAGCAATCCTCGCGCACGATCGACAGCCCGCCGTTGTGATCCTCGCGGTCATAACCGATCAAGTAGCTGTAGTAGCCCGGTCCATAGGCGTACCGACGGATCACCTTGCCCCCACTGTGCGTCCTGCACCACTCGACAGCGGCTCGGCGGGTGGGTTCGATCCGTAGCACGCCTTCGTCCATGTCGCACACGAACCAGCGTTTCGCGCTCATCGGCGAGACCTGGTCAGCCAGATCACTGTCGTGGCGACAACGAGAACCGGTTCAACGCCCGTCATCGGATCCCGCCCTCCAGTCGGGCCAGCACCCAGTCCAGCTTGCCGGCGTTGCGGTTGCCGATGGCACGGCCGTTAAACCCCTGCAAGTTGTCCGCCCAGCTGGCCTCCGTCACCTGGCTTACAACGCCGAAGTGCACCCGCACGTAGGCAACCTTGCGGCCGTTGCGCTTGCGGTACTCCGTGACGCCGATGCGCTCGGGCTCGGGCTCGTGGTGGATGGTCCAGCCCTTCGCCTCGGCGACGGCGTCCACGCGGCTCTTGTGGCTCATGACCAGTTCTCCTCGGCGTCGTAGGCGTCCACAGCGGCCCGACGGATAGGGGATAGGTCGCTGAACTTGGAGCCGTAACCTTCAGTGATCAGCTGGTCGTAGCGGCGAGCCACGTCAACGGCCAGCGCCTTGGTCTCCATCCACATGTCAGCCTCAACCGACTGGCCGATGGTGTGCTTGATCCCGGACTGTTCGGCCAGTTTCCACGCGGTGACGATCCAGCCCTTGCCGTCGCGAGCGACGGTGTAGCGACGAGTCTCACTATCGGCCTGGTAGCGGCCGGCCTCGACGCGGTGGAACTGGAGCTTGGCGGCTGTCGCGTTCATAAGGCGAGTCTAACCGAGTCAACTCGGTGCGTCAAGCCCTGGGACGTGACATCCTCGAATCAGCTCTCCATCAGGTCAAACCCATACAGCTGACTGGTCATGCCGTCCGGACCCTCACGTCCGACAACCCCTCGGATCTTGCCAGGCTCCGGCTCGACGAACGTCGCGTAGGTCATCCCGATGCCGCCGACCGACGGCAAGATCACTCCGCCGTCCTTCCAGGTCGCAGCGTGGTCGGTGCTGTAGGCCATGCGCGCCGCGCCGGTCGACGCCTCCCGGTACACCATCACCAGCGTGCCCGCATTGGTGCGGAACGTGCTGGGCCGCCCGGTGGCGTCCCACAGGATTTGACGCGGTGCGTCCCACGACGGTCCGAGCCCGGAGTTCGAGGAGGTGCGCATCGCGATCCCGGTGCCACCGAACCGGTAGAAGAAGTGGGTGAGGGAGCCGTCGACAACCAGCCACGGCTCGTTGTGAGCCACGCCAGCGCCGATCGAATTCGCGATGCGATTCGTCGACCAACTGACGCCGTCCGACGACCAGGCCATGAACGCGGTGTCGATGTTCTCGCCGGCCTTGCGCCCGTAGAACGCCCCGCCGAGCTGACCGTTCGGCAGCTGTACGAGCGGCGCGGCCGTGGCCGCGTACGGAAGGCCGCCGTCGAAGCGGGCCGGCCCTCCCCATTCACGCATCGCCCACGCCCCCTGCGCGGGCGCGGTGTTGGTGCCGGTGAACCAGGTCAGCCACTCCGCGCCGTAGATCACCGAAACAGACGGGTCACGACGGTCGCCGCCAACTTGCAGGACGTGCGTGTTGGTGAAGCTGCGACCACTGTCGTAGGAGATCGCTCCCATGATCACGCCGTCGCGGTTGACGTAGTGATCGGTGCCCTGTCGCCAGACCAGCCGCACGGAACCGTCTGGCAACTTGGCCATACCGGGGAACCCGGAGTGCTGCTGCTGGCCCACGTTCAACGCTTGCGGCGTGCCGCCGAGTGTGATCGTCATGGGCCGCACCGTAGCGGCGACGGTGGGTGTCTGTGCAAGCAATGCGACGATCGCGCCGACGGTGAACGCGCAAAGCCATAATCGAGGCTTCATCGTCGGTTCGTCTTGCAAGCCTTGGCGGCGGCCGCGATGGCGGCCTGCTCCTCGGCGTCGCTGAAGTTGCGGGTCGAGGTGGTCGAGGTGTCCTTGGCGGCGGTGGTCTCGAAGTCTTGCGAGTGGCCGGCGGCCAGCTCTCGGTTCAGGTCGGTCATGGTCATTCTCACTTCCTGTGGTGACATCCGGCCGGGCAGGTCGCTCGGCCGGATGTTCGATCAGATCTGGGCCTGGACGGTCCAGTTCTTGCGCTTGGCCTTCTTGGCCACCTTGTCGTTGATCTCGGCGCGTAGCGTCTCCTCGGTGACACCGGTCCCGCCGAAGTGGGTCGCATCGCGGTGCGCGAGCGCCTCGATCATGCGCTTCACGGTCTCGCGCCACTCGGCGGCGCTCGGGTGGCTGTCGCCGTAGAACGCGATGTCGGTCGCGTCCTGGAGGGCGCGGCGACGCGCGGCGACCTCGGTCTTGATCAGGTCGCCGTGGACGCCGTTCGCGGCGCGCAGCTCGCGGCCATCCGGGGTGGTGATCTGAGCAGCCTTCGTGGCGGCGGCCTTACGCGCCCTGGTCTCGGTGTACGCGGCGCGCTCCGCCTCGCTGGGTGTCATGAACCGGGCGGTCGCCGGACGCGGTGCGACCGGGGCGTCCGGGAAGCACGTGGTGCACACGCGGTCGCCGGCCAGCTCGATCATCTCGGCGGCACTGCGGCCGGAGTACTCGGTCATCCAGTAGTGGTCGGTGGTGGGGATGCGCGAGCAGCGGCTACCGGAGGTGTCGTAGTGCAGGTGGCCGTCGGCCACGAGGTACCAGCGGGTCCAGCCACCGCGCCGGACGAACTCGTTGTAGAGGGGGGAGAGCTGGCGATACGTGTCGAACCTGATCTTCTCGGTGGCCTCGATGTCGGCGGTGATCTCCTCGACGGAGCGGACGCGCCGCCTCGCACCGTAGCCGGCGGCCTGGGTCTTAGCTTCGCCGAATTCGCGACGCAGGCTGACCAGTCGTTGGCCGGTGGCACTCATGATGTTTTCCAGGCGGCAAATCTCGGTGTCGATCTCGGCAGGTGTCGCGGTCGTGATGTCCATCGTTTCTCCTCGTCTCGGCGGAACAAGGACAACGGTAGCCACGTCTGCCAGGAGCGTCAAGTATGAACTTTGACGAACCGATGTGACTCGGCTCACTGAAGATTCATGCTTGACGCACCGGGTTGACTCGGCTAGTGTTCTTCTCATCGGGGCCGCCGGCCCCCACCATCCCCAGGAGGACGCCATGTCGATCACCACCACGATGCAGGCCCGCCCCGGCTTCACCGTGCCCGAGCGGTTCGCCGCGCTGGTGACGAACCTGGCGTCGTTCCGAGAGCTGGGCGAGACCTCGTTCCTGGTCGGGCCGGCCATGGTCGACCTGTGGCGGCCGCGTGAGGGCCACTGGGTTCTCAACCTGGTCGAGTACACCCACGCCGAGGGCTCGGACGGCGACCCGTACGAGACGCACACCGTGCGCACGGTCGCGATCGTGCCCGGCGCGGAGCGTGCCTTCGAGGTTCGGCGCTTCGAGGACGGCGAGCCCGTCACCGTGGCGGACTGCCACTCCGTCGAGGCGGCCCTGGGCATCGCCCTGGACGAGGTCACCAAGCCCGTGTGGCAGCCGCCCATGGTCGTGGCCGCGATGAACGCGCACGACGAGAACGGCTGCTAGCAGCCGTTGCCGGGCGGGAGATCCCGCGCTCCCGCTCGGCCCATCCACTTCCAGTCCACATCTCATCCACAGGAGGCTGCTATGCGCGCGGAGCTGCGCGAGTTCGTCGCCCGGCATGAGGCCGGCCACGCGGTGACGATGATCGCGCTGGGCTGGTCGGTCCGCTACGTGACGCTGCGGCCGCATGGCGATGCCGCTGGTACGACGTGGGGCCGTCCGCCACGTCGGTACAACCTGCTGGACGTGGGCGCGGTCTATCTGGCCGGCATGGCCGCCGAGAGCTTCCTGGTCGACGACCGGCGGTTCCTGGTCAAGGGTGCCCAAACGGATCTCCGCGACGCGCGGAACATGGCTAGGCGCATCATCCGCCTGCGCGAGCGGACCGGCGACCCCCAGGGCACCGATGCGAGCTGGTCGGAGTGGGACCTGGGAGCACGGATGTGGCATCGCGCTCGCGACCTGGCCATGGAGTACGAGGCGTCGATCGACTGGGTGGCGGCCAAACTCCTCAGCTCCCGACAGGCCGTGTCGGGCAGCTGGATCCGCGACGCGATCCGGTGCTCGCCAAGGCGCAATGAGCCGCCGGAGCCTGACGAGTGGTGGCCACCAGGGTATTCGCGACTGGTGTGGGAAAGATAGTTGACGCGCCGAATTGACTCGGCTAGTGTTGTCTACGTCCACCCGCCAAGACAAGGAGAGAAAATCATGATCAACCCCGCTCTCGCTGACCTCAAGCCTGGCGACCGCGTCCAGGTGTTCGACGTCAACGGCAGTCGCAATGGTCAACCGAAGGGCGGCTGGGATGGCATCGTGACCAAGGTTGGCCGCAAACTGATCACTGTTACCTACAACGGCAGCCACCGGCCCAAGGCGTTCCGTCTAGACGACGGACGCGCCAACGACAACTACGGCCACCAGCACATCGAGACCGTCGAGCAGGCCACCGAAAACCTGCGACGCGCCGACATCCTTACCAAGCTGCGTGTTGGCGGCCTCGAACTCACCCACAGGGTGAAGATCGACACGGACACGCTGGCGGCGGTATTGGCCGTACTCAACCAGAGCGACGAGGAGAACTGATCATGACGTACGGCCAGATGCACACCGACCACAACCAGGCGATGCACGACATCAAGCGCGACATCGACGCGCGCCCGAAGGACCACCTGGCCGGCCTGCTGAAGGCGCTGCTCGACGAACCGGAGGTCAACCAGTCCGTCCACCTGCTCAGCGTGATCATGCGCGGTCTCAAGCCACCGCCCCGGCCGAACAGCTTCGGCGGGGTCAACACCGTGGCCACACTGAAGGAGCTGGCGCAAGGCATGCTCTACCAGGAGCGCGAGGGCAAGCGGATGTGGCTGCGGATCGTGGAGATTGGGCCAGTCGAGAACTACGACTCCTCGGGTGCTCAGCAGTACCGCGACGCGGTGGTTCAGCCGGCGTTCTCGCACCAGTTCGCCGAGGCGCGCCCGATGCGGATCTTCGGCTACGAGCGGCCGTTCGACGTGAAGGTGGCTGCCGGAAGGGAACCGAAATGACCCACCCTGTGAAAACGATCACCGCCTTGGCGGTCGCCGTAGTGATGTCGATCGCCCCCAAGGGGTGCGGTGATGACGGTGGAAACCCCAACGCCGACATCGAGGTCTGCGCCGTGATCACCGTGAACCCCGAGCGTCACACCTTCACCATCTCCTGCCACGACAAGAACACCGGCAAGTTGATTCGGGAGCAGGAGGTTCCGGCCGCCAAGTACCCCAACTGTGTCGTGGGTTCCCGCTGGCCGGACTGCTAGCGGCGAACTTTCCGAACCGCTCTAACGCGGTAAGGTGCGCCGTATGACGACCGATATCCGCGCTCGCCTGATCGAGCGCATGAAGTCCGAACTGGACAGGCGTACCGCGAACCTGCCGGACTCGATCCCCATCGCCGTGCCCGTGGGCCCTCTCGCCGACGCGATCATCGACGAGATGTCCGACGGGCGCGGCGTTCCGCTTATTCCGGACTACGACCATGAGGTTTGGTCGATCCGGCGCTGGACGGAACCCTTCACCTCCGAGGAAGCCCTGGAGGGCGGTGTCCGCGACATCGCGGTATTCCTGGAGAAGGATCGGGTGGTCATCCGTGCGCGAAGCGGCATCGGCCCGGTGATCGACGTCTCCCTGCCGGCCGACGACGCCGAGCAGCTGCTGATCGCTGGTCTGGCGACCGTGAAGGCCGCGCGCGACGTCGCGAGTTGACGCGCCAACGCAGCGCGGCTAATATAGCCGTAGATCGTCTACCTGAGGAGGAAGCCATGAGCACCCGCGCGAAGTGGGCCGAGGGGGTGAGGGATCTTTACCCCAACAACCTCGACGAGGCCGCGAACTACCTAGGCGTGCCGGCAGTCGCCGAGCAGACCGGACTTAGCCCGAGCACAATCCAAGACCTGCTGTCCCGTGCGCCGATCACCTCGGAGACGAACGTGCTCGCGCCGATCTCGCGCCCTGAAGCCCGGATCGGCAACCGGCCGCTCTACTCCCAGAAGCAGATCAACCAGGTCACCGAGCAGCAACGAGCCACCGGTCACCGTCACCTCGGCGGCGGTGACGCGCCACTGCCGAGCATCACCCCGACCGAGGCCAAGCGACGCAACCTCGTCTCCGTGGAGGAGATCGCGGAGATGGCGGACGCCGCGAGTCCGGGCGGCGTCCATGAGCAGACCGTTCGCCGCTGGGCGCGTGATGCCGAGGACTTCCCGCCCGCCGTGGCGCTGCGCTCCCGCGAGGGCGGCCACCCCGGCGTGCCCAAGGTAGTGCGAGAGAAGCGGAAGGTCGTCTCCTGGCTTGTCAAGCACGGCTACCGCAAGCAGGAGCCTGGTAGCCGCAAGGCCGCGAGGGCCAGCTAGCAGCGAAGGTCGATCATGGACGCCCGGTAGGATTTCCTGCCGGGCGTCCGTTCGCGTCGAGGGAAGTTCTCCAACATCATGATGGTTATCAGGTGCGTTTCCGCCTGCCTGTCCGTGGCCGTGCTCACGCTCTTCGGGCTCGGCTACTTCTTGCTGTAGCATCAGGTTCGCGTGGACTAGTTGTGAAACCGAAAGCCCCGCCAACTACTGCCGTTAACAGTGCTGGCGGGGCTTTCGCATGAGGCTGCTCAACCCGCGACAGCCACCCATACGGCCGCGATACGGCCGCCAAGCCACGGGTACGCGCCGGGGATGTTCGCGGGCACCAGCAGGACCAGGCCGACCCACATCATCGCGCGCAGGATCTCCTCGCCGTCGACCTCCTCGGTGCCGGTGCGGAATCGCAGGAACTCCGGGGTGCCGATCGGATACCAGACCTGGCCACGAATGGGGATCGGCCACAGCCAGGGGCAGCCGGCGAGCGTGCAGGAATCGCCCAGGCAGTGCGTGAACGAGCCGAGCGCGACGGCGACACCGAGCAGAGCTGGCGCGACGCCGGCCGGCTCGATCACCATCGCCGAGAATGAGAGCACGGCTGCCGTGGCGGACAGGGTGAGCCAGCCGTTGCGCTTGGCCCAGTCGCCGACCAGTCCGCGCAACGCGAAGGACAACCCGACGAACAGGATGCCGAAGGTTCCCCAGCGTGGCCATGCGGCGGAGATCGCGGTCGCGCCGACTCCGGACAGGAGGGCGAACACGAGGGTGTGCGTGATGGTGCGGTGGCCGTCCCTTCGCGGCTTGTCCTTTATGGATGACGTGAGGCTGAACAGCGCCTCGCCGAGCAGGTTGAGCGCGAAGGCGAGCGCGGCCGAGAGCGGGCCGAAGGACCGCGCGGCCGTGGCGCTCGGATGGTCGATGTCCGGCCAGAGCGCGAAGCCTGCTGTGATCACGATCAGGGTCGCCGCGCTCAACGGCGTGATCGAGACCTTGGACGCCATGGCGACGGTCGCGACGGCAGAGCCGACCAGCGCGCCGGATAGGGCGTGGTCACGACCCATCAAGAGAACCACCTCCAAATATTTGACGCATCGAACTGACGCGGCTAGCCTAGCCGAGATGTGTCACCGAAAGCCAATGGAGGGCAGCCCCTATGAATAAGTTCCATCGCCGCGCCTCGGCGCGCGGCGAATCGGGTTACCTGTGCTGGTCGGTGATGGACGGCGCGGCCACGCTGCAAATGCCGTGGTCGGATGTCATCCCGTCCGGGCATGTGGATATGGATCACCTGTCCGCCGTTTACACCGCCCTACGCGAGTTCGAGACGCGGCTACGGGAACAAGCGTGGGATGACGAGACAATGCCCACGCTGCCGACGCCGAACGCGAAGATCATGTACCTGGACAACGCGGCATTCGGCGTTGACCTGGCGCTGCGTTTGGTGGCGTACAAGAAGAGGCTACGGGAAATGGAGAGTGTCCATGGCTGAAACCTGGCCAGTCGAACTCAAGTTGGTGGCGACGGTCTACGACCCGGAGACCGGTCAGCCGCTGGAAACGATCGAGGTCAGCAACACCCGGCCGGCACCGATGCAAGCGATCAACCTGGAACTGGACAAGCGCGGCTACTCGGCGCTGTTCTTTGACACTCGATTCAGCATGTGGCGCACCACGGAGAGGGGTACCAAGCGTGTCTGAGGGCCCTCGGGAACTGATTGTCCCAGTCGGACTCCCGGGCTCCGGAAAGTCGACCTGGTCACGCGAGCTGGTCGACTCGGCGCGACCAGGGAAGATCGCGCGTATCAACGGCGACTCGTTGCGCGCGATGCTGCACAACGGCAGGTACGACGGCGAACGGACCGAGGCTCAGACGCGCGAGGTGACCCAGGCGGCCATACGCGCCTGCTTCCTCGCCGGTGCGCGAAAGGTGATCGTCGATGCGACCAACCTCAAGCTCTCCGTCCTTCGGGACTGGCACGCGTTGGCAGCCGAGGTCGGCGTGAAACTGGTGCTGTGTCCCGAGTTCTGCGATGTGCCGTTCGAGCTGTGCCTGACGCGCAACGCGAAGCGGGCGTACCTGAAGCGGGTGCCGACGACTCGGATGTACGAGATGCGCGAGACGCTGCGCAATGAGACGCTGCCCGCGATCGACATGATGCGGTGTGGACTCCTGCCGTGGGAGCCGGCGGTCGAAAAAAAGGATTGACGCGCCGAGTTGACTCGGCTAATGTTCTAGGTGTTCCGCCAAGGACAACCGAACCGAGGAGACTCGCGATGATCGTCAGCAACCTGGAACGCATCCGCCGGGCCACCGTCCGCACCAGCGAGAGCGGTCAGCCCGCCACCCGGCGCAACTCCAAGCGCCACATCAACGGCAGCGCCCGCGCCGCCGTGCGCCAGGCGCTCCGGGATCCCCGCACCTGGTAGTCCTTTTTCGACATAGGTCCGGCCGGTCCGCCTCCCGCGCCGGCCGGACCTTTCCTCGTCCGCCAACACTTCCACGCCACCCCGAAGGGGGTAAGTCATGACCGACACGAACGGCGACTGGCGAAACGACGCCCACTGCCGCACCGAGGACCCTGACCTGTTCTTCCCGACCGCCGGAGAGGGCACTCCCGCCGGGCGGGTCCAGTACGCCCAAGCCCGTGCCGTGTGCGCGATGTGCCCGGTCCGTCGCGACTGCCTCGACTACGCGATCGAGCTTGGCCTGGACAACGGCATGTTCGGCGGCATGACGCCGAACGAGCGCCGCAAGATCCAGCGTCAGCAGAGGATCAGCGCATGACAAAGAAGGAGACGCCCAGTCAGAAGGCGATTCGTGAGGGCATCGCCCGCGTCGAGGCCAGGCGTGTGCCGCCGAAAACCTCGGTGGGCGGACTGGGGATCGAAGCGCCGGGCGAGGACTGCCCGGAGTGTCACGGCAGGCCGAGGCCGAAGCCTTGCGGAACGTGCAGGATCTGACCGCGAAAAAGTACTTGACGCTCCGAGTTCACTCGGCTAGTGTTGTCCTCAGAGCGAGAACAACTCAACAGAGGAGATCCGAGATGGACGCCAAGGCCACCGCCCCCACGATCACGATCGACGGCGTGACCAGCAACCCCGGAGAACCGGTCACCATGACCTCGTTCTCCTGCGGCTGCTTTCCCATCCTGATGGGTCACAACGCCGAGGCCGGCGACACCGTGGAGTGCGACGAGTGCAACTGCTGCACCACCGTGCTGTCGGTCTTCAAGACCTGGGTGTTCTGATCCGACAAACGAGAGACCCCCGCACCCTTCCCCGGTGCGGGGGTCTTCGCGTGTCAGCCTAGCCTGCCGCGCTGAGCATCTGCACGCGAGTGCCGCCCTTGGTCGCCAGCTCGGGCATCAGCTCGACGGCGCTCCACACGGACGCGTCGAGGCGATCCGGGCTCTTCTTGGTCTCGCTGGGCACCCAGCCGGTCCACTCGTCTTCCAGGTCCGACGTGCCACCAGGAGCCTCCTGGAGGGCGTGGACGCGGTGCTGCTCCCAGACGCCGGCCATGGGCTCGGCGCGGGCCTTCTTGCCCACGGACGCGGTGACCGGGTGGATGTAGGGCATGGGCAGGTCGGAGCTGACCGCCGTCTCCCCGATCATGCTCGCGATCCAGTCGCCGCCCTGGTTGACCTCGACCGCGACCACGTTCGCATCCCACTCGTCCACGACTTCGAGCACCCGGCGCGCGATCGCGCCGGGACTGCCCTTGAACGAGTAGTCGGCCAGGATGTACAGGTGCGCCATGCCGGCGAGCACCATGCGTCCGGCCGGCGGCTGCCAGCCTTTCGGCGCGCCGCCGATGCCGATCACCACGATGCCGGTGTGGTCGCTGCCCTCCTTGTTGGTGGTGGCCGGGTCGACGCCGACCGCGATCCGGTCCAACTCGGGAATGTCGTCGGCCCGCACGCGGGTTACCTCGACCAGGGTCGAGGTGATCAGCGCCCCCTCGACCTCGTTCAGCATCTCGCCGTAGATCTCTTGGCGGCCAAGGGTGGTTCCCTCGTAGCGCTGGAGCAGCTTGCGCAGCGC
>Ga0070698_100005078_pt1 | contig 14410 bp, 18 predicted proteins | sample KBSK1502metaG_FD_65477 | JGI IMG/M metagenome (GOLD analysis project Ga0070698, IMG submission 65477) | Corn, switchgrass and miscanthus rhizosphere microbial communities from Kellogg Biological Station, Michigan, USA - KBS K1-50-2 metaG | ecosystem: Host-associated > Plants > Roots >...
CAGGTCCCGCGCCAGCTCGGTCACGGGCCGCTCGCCGCCCCGCAGCAGCACCAGGATCTCCCGCCGCTGCGGCTCGGCGATCGCATTGAACGCGTCCGAGGTCGTCGCCGCTCGTGCCATGGCGCCATCATATGCCTATATCGGAATGTGTCAATGCACCTGCCCACGCTAACGCGGGCATCGCCACGCTGGCGGCCCCGCGCCCGGCCGGGAGTGTCCTACCCGCACCGTCAACGCAGACGGTTAGCCACGGTTCCTGCCTGCTCACGCAAGCGAGGTCAGGGCTCCGGCGCTGTTTCCTCATCCCGAACGGCTGCGCCAGCCGGCTCCGTGGCCACGGTCGGCGCCCGCTCGGGGCGGACCACAGCGATATCCGTCGCGGCGAAGTCATCTCCGGTGCAGAGCACAGGGTGCCCGGTCCGCTCGGCAAGCGCGTAAGTGAAGCAGTCGCCAAAATTGAGCCCCGCCGGATGACGTCCCTTGCCATATCGTCGCCAGCCGCTCATCGCACGGGCAGCCAGGTCTGCATCGACGGGCACGATGTCGATCTTCGCGTCACGAAGGAACCGGTCGACAACGTCCTGCCCGGCCGGCCACAGCCGGGCCTCGATGACAATGCCCAGCTCGACGCGTACAGCGGCCGGCATCAGGCGGGCGAGAGCAGTCTCTAGGTGAACCGCAAGCTCCTCGCTTCCCAGCTCGCCGAGGAGGATCGCCACGGCTGCCGAGGTATCGACCACAAGGCTCCTACGCGCCGACTCAGTCAACGCGGCAGGCCAGCGTTGTCGTAACCGATGATTTCCTCCGCCGTCCTGTCGTCGGCGACCCGTAGGGCGGCCACGTCGGCCGCCAGGTGCTTCAGCCGCGTTCTTATGCTGGCCTCGTGCCTGGCGTGCTCACGGTCGAGCCGCTCCCTGAGCGCAGTCTCGACAGCCTCGGTCAATGTCTCACCCGTCTCGGCAGCCAGCTCCCTGGCGAGCCGGTCCGCCTCGTCACTCTTGATACTCAACGCCATAGGAAGAAGTATAGACCAAATAGCAGATTTCTGCTATAGAACCTGGTCTCGCCTTCCTGTGCTGCGCCGAGCTTCGGCGCGCCCGCCGTGGCCACACCGTCAAGGCCGACGGGCCGCTAGCGGCTTCCGCCGCGCGGTGCGGAACTACCTCTTCTGACGGTGTCGGCCGGCGCGACCCCGGCGAACCTGAACCCGGGCCGCAGCAGGGCCCCTGACGGAGAGGAGCCGTCGGCCATGCCGCCTGTTTCACGCGGATTCCGGCGCCTGCGCCGCCCCTCGGACGACGAGGCGGGCCGGGTGCCGCCGGGTCAGTACGTCACCAGGGATTTCCCGGTGCTGTCAGCCGGGCCGACGCCGCACACGCCGCTGACAGACTGGACGTTCTCGATCACCCGGGGCGGCGCCACCCGCAAGTCGTGGAGCTGGCAGGAGCTTCAGGACCTGCCGGCCGAGACCATCACCACCGACATCCACTGCGTCACCCGCTGGTCCAGGCTCGACACCGTGTGGCGCGGCGTATCGGTGGACACGCTGCTGGACCAGGTCGAGCACGAGGCCCCGTACGTGCTGGCGTTCTGCGACGGCGGGTACACCACGAACCTGCCGATCGAGGACGTCACCGGCGGGCAGGCGTGGGTGGCCTACAGCTACGACGGCGGCCTGCTCGAGCCCGAGCACGGCGGCCCGGCCCGGCTGCTGGTCCCGCACCTCTACTTCTGGAAGAGCGCGAAGTGGGTGCGCGGCCTGGAACTGCTCGACCACGACATGCCGGGGTTCTGGGAGAACTACGGCTACCACAACTACGGAGACCCATGGCGGGAACAGCGGTACGCCGGCGACTGAGGTGGCAGGTCGCCACGGTCAGGTCTGTCACCAGGGAGACGCCCGCGGTCGTCACGATCGGGCTGGACCCGCCGGACTGGCCTGGCCACGAGGCCGGGCAGCACCTGGACGTCCGGCTGACCGACGAGGACGGCTACCAGGCCTCGCGCGAGTACTCGATCGCGTCCGCGCCGGGCGAGCCGCCGGCCATCACGGTGGAGCTGCTGGAGGGCGGCGAGGTCTCGCCGTACCTGACGCAGGAGCTCCGGGCGGGTGACGAGCTGGAGCTGCGCGGCCCCGTCGGCGGCTACTTCGTCTGGGAGCTCGGTGACGGCGGCCCGGTGATGCTGCTGGCCGGCGGGTCGGGCGTCGTCCCGCTGCGGTCGATCCTGCGGCACCGGGAGCGCACCGGCAGCGACGTCCCCGTCCGCCTGCTGTATTCCGCCCGCACGCTGCCCGACGTGATCTACCGCGCCGAGCTCGACAAGGAGCACGACGGCGTGCAGGTGATCTACACGCTGACCCGGGATAAGCCGCCCGGCTGGACCGGGCGCACGGGCCGGGTGAACGCCGCGATGCTCGCCGAGGTCGCCTGGCCGGCCGAGCGCGATCCGCTGACCTACATCTGCGGGCCAACGAGCTTCGTCGAGGCCGCGGCGGCCGGGCTGGTCGAGCTCGGCTACCCGGCGGAGCGCGTGAAGACCGAGCGGTTCGGCGCGACGGGAGGACACTGATGGACGCGCTGGACGGCAACGCGATCGGCGACATGCTGATCGACGTCTTCGGCCACGACATGACCGCCGCGAGCAGCAGGTGCGCCACGTGCGGCGCCGTCCGCCCGATGGCAGAGCTCCTCGTCTACATGCAGGCTCCCGGCACGGTCGTCCGGTGCCGGACCTGCGGCAGCGTCGTCATGGTTTTCGTCAAGGCGCACGGTGTCACGTGCGTCGTCGACATGGCCGGGCTGGCCAGCCTGGGCCAGCTGGGACCGGTTACCTCCACCAATCAATAGAGCCAACCACAGAAAGGGCAGGACAGATGAGCATGCAGAACGAGGGATCCGTCCCCGCGATGGGCGGCCAGCCGCCCGCGTCGATGCAGCAGCCCCAGGGCGCGATGATGCAGGCGCCGCACGACCAGATGCACCACGGCGGTCACCTGTACATGCAGACGAACGAGGTCCGGAACTGCGTCATTCACTACTTCCGGGCCCCGGACGGCACGATCACCGAGGTGGAACGCCTCTTCACCGGCGGCGCCGGTTCCGGCGTCTTCAAGCCGGTCAGCGGGCAGGCCAGCGCGCCGAACGCCTTCGAGGGCGCGAACAGCGTCATCCTCACGCCGGACCGGCGGTTCCTGTTCGCCACCAACGGCGGCGACAACTCGGTGTCAAGCTTCGGCGTCGGCCAGGACGGCAAGCTCACGCTGCTGGACGCCAAGCGGACCGGGAACATCGTGGACGGCCCCGCCGGCACCCTTAAGGCGCTGACGTATTCCCCGTCGCACAAGATGCTGTACGCGCTGCACGCGTTCGGCAATCCGAATCACCTGCGGCTGATGTCGGTGGACGACGAGGGCAACCTCACCCCGCGCCCGGAGGGGTACACCATCAACACGATGGACTGGCCCCGCCGGCTGGCCACGATGGCCTCGCTCACGGCCGACGAGAAGTTCCTCGTCGTCGGCACCACGTTCGACGATGCACCGGCCGAAACGAACCCGGACGGCACGCCGATTCTGTGGATCGAGAAGAACGGCGCCCCCCACTCGATCGCGTCGAATCTGCCCGACCCGATCGGCCTGATCGTGTTCCCGGTGGACGCCCACGGCACGCTCGGCGAGGCCAAGATCCAGGACGGCGGCGGCGGCTCCCCGTGGAACGTGCAGTTCCTGCGTCACCGTCCCGATCACTTCCTCCTCGGGTACGCCGTCGCCGACGGGGTGGCCCTGGGCAGGATCGACGAGGACGGCAACCTCGACATCGGCCCGAACGTGCAGATCGACACGTTCCGGGGCAAGCCGAGCGAACTGTGCTGGCTGTCCGTCACCTCGGATGACCGGATGGCGTTCGCCACGGTCTTCGGTTACGGCTACGTCGTCAGCTACCGCCTCGACGGCAACATCCTCTCCATCGCGAAGGACCCCGCGTGCCCCCTGGTGCCCGGAGACGGCACCTTCAGGGGGCTCGATGGGGTCGTCACCAGCGGCCCGAGCGACAGCTGGCTGTCGCCCGACGACGCCTACCTCTACCAGATCTACGGGAATGCCTCGAAGCTGATCGGTTACGCCGTTCAGCCGGACGGCTCGCTGGAGGAGATCACCAGCGCCACCATCCCGTACAACAGCCCGCAGGGCCTGGCCGGATTCTGATCGCCGCTTCCCCAGGGGGCGCGACCCGCCACGCGCCCCCCTGGGAACCCAGTCCCGGAAGGCACGGTCATGCACCTGACACCGCGAGAGCTCGACAAACTGCTCATCTACACGCTCGCCGAGGTGGCGCTCAGGCGGAAAGACCAGGGGCTGAAGCTCAATCACCCCGAATCGGTCGCCGTGATCTGCGCCGCCGCGCTCGACGCCGCCCGCGCAGGCAAGACCCTCGAAGAGGTCATGACCCTGGCCCGCAAAGTCCTCACCCGCGACGACGTCATGGACGGCGTGCCGGACATGATCCCCCGCGTCCAGCTCGAGGCGGTCTTCGACGACGGCAGCCGCCTCATCACCGTCCACTCGCCCATTCAATGAACGACTCCGGTGAGACGAAGGAGAAAGGGATGGCGACATGAGTACTCCGGTGGGCGGCTATGTCCTTGCGGCGGCTCCCGTCCAGATCAACGCCGGGCGCCCAAGGCGGAACCTCAAGGTGCGGAATACGGGTGACCGGCCGGTCCAGGTCGGGTCTCACTTTCACTTCTTCGAGGTAAACCGGGCCCTCGAGTTTGACCGCGAGCGAACGTTCGGTCACCGGCTCGACATCGCGGCAGGCACCGCGGTGCGCTTCGAGCCCGGGGACGAGAAGGAAGTCACGCTGGTGCCGTTCGGCGGGAAGCGCCGCGTCTACGGGTTCAACAACCTTGTCGACGGCTGGGCACCGCTCGATGGCGCCTACCGCCCGCGTGCCACCCAGGCCGTCCGGCTGGCCGAAGAGTACGGGTTCATGTCCAGGGAAGGCCGAACGAAAGGGGCTCGGAGCAAATGAGTGAGATCTCCCGGCAGGAGTATGCCGGGCTCTTCGGCCCCACCGTCGGTGACAAAATACGCCTCGGCGACACCGATCTCTACGTAGAGATCGAGCGGGACCTGCGGGTGCTCGGCGACGAGGCGATCTATGGCGGCGGGAAGACGCTCCGCGACGGGATGGGGCTCAACAACCAGCTCACCAGCGAGGGCGGCGCGCTGGACCTCGTGATCACGAACGTGACGGTGCTGGACGCCGTGCTCGGGGTGGTGAAGGCCGACGTCGGCGTCAAGGACGGCGTGATCGTCGGCATCGGCAAGGCCGGCAACTCGGGCACGATGGACGGGGTGACGCCGGGGCTGGACGTGGGCCCGGCCACCGACGCGATCTCGGGCGAGCAGCTCATCCTCACCGCCGGGGGCATCGACACGCACGTGCACTACGTCGCGCCGCAGCAGGCGTACGCCGCGCTGAGCAACGGCGTGACGACGTTCTTCGGCGGCGGCATCGGGCCTACCGATGGCTCGAACGGCACCACGGTCACGGCGGGTCCGTGGAATATCGGGATGATGCTGCGGGCGATCGAGGGCCTGCCGGTCAACGTGGGGATCCTCGGGCAGGGCAGCTCCGCGGAGGAGGCAGCCCTGGTGGAGCAGGTCCTGGCCGGCGCGGCCGGGTTCAAGGTCCACGAGGACTGGGGGGCGACTCCTGCGGTGATCCGCGCCGCGCTGTCCGTGGCGGACCGGATGGACGTGCAGGTCAGCATCCATACCGACACGCAGAACGAGGCGGGCTTCGTGGAGGACACGATCGCCGCCTTCGACGGCCGCACGATCCACACGTTCCACAGCGAGGGCGCCGGCGGCGGCCACGCCCCGGACATCTTGCGCGTCATCGGTGAGGACAACGTGCTGCCCAGCTCGACCAACCCGACGCTGCCGTACGGGCTCAACACCGCGGGCGAGCTCTTCGACATGATCATGGTGGTGCACAACCTGAACCCCAAGGTCCCGTCGGACGTGGCGTTCACCGAGAGCCGCATCCGCGCGGAGACCATGGCGGCCGAGAACTTCCTGCACGACCTGGGCGCCATCTCCATGTTCTCCAGCGATTCGCAGGCGATGGGGCGGGTGGGCGAGAACTGGCTCCGCGTGATGCAGACCGCGGACGCGATGAAGAGGGTGCGCGGCAAGCTGGCGGAGGACGCGGCGGGCAACGACAACTTCCGCGTCCTGCGGTACGTCGCGAAGATCACGATCAACCCGGCGATCACCACCGGGACGGCCCGGCTGGTCGGCTCCGTCGAGCCCGGGAAGATGGCCGACCTCGTCCTCTGGGAGCCCGCGTTCTTCGGCGCCAAGCCGAAGTTGGTGATCAAAGGCGGGCTGATCAACTGGGGACTGATGGGCGACGTCAACGCCTCGGTGACCACCGCCGAGCCGGTCAGCTACCGGCCTATGTTCGGTTCCGTCGGCTCGGCGCTGGCCAAGACCTGCGTCAGCTTCGTCTCGGCGGCCGCCCACGAGGCCGGGGTGGCGGAGCGGCTCGAGCTTCGCCGGCAGGTCAGGCCGGTCGAGCGGACCCGGACCATCACCAAGCGCGACCTCGTGCGCAACGACGCCCTGCCGGCGATCAAGGTCGACCCCGAGACGTTCGCGGTGACCGCCGACGGCGTGCAGGCGACCGTGCCGCCGGCCGAGTCCGTCCGGCTCAGCCGGCTGTACTTCTTCAGCTGAGCCGGGGCGGTGGCCATGACGACGAGCAGCACCGACCTAGGCGCGGCGCTGGTCCGGGTGGACGCGGTGCTCGGCCGCGCCACCGAGGACCCCTGGCCGGGCCGGCTCGCGGGCGCCCGGGTGGACGTGCTGCGCCTCGGCCAGGCCGAGGCGCAGAAGAGCCGGCTGCGCACCGCGACCGAGGGCGGGGTCGAGGTCGCGATCGCGCTCGACCGCGGGACGCAGCTGCGCGACGGCGACGTGCTGGCCTGGGACGAGCAGCGCCGGACCGCGACCGTGGCGCGGGTTGACCTCAACGAGGTGCTGGTCATCGACCTCGGCGCGCTGGCCGGCGGGCCGCCGGAGGTCTCCCTGGCCCGGTGCGTCGAGCTCGGGCACGCGCTGGGGAACCAGCACTGGGTCGCGGTGGTCAAGGGCATGCGCGTGTACGTCCCGCTGGCCGTGGCCCGGGCGGTCATGGCGTCGGTGCTGACGACGCATCGCTTCGGCGACGTCGCGTACGCGTTCGTGCCGGGTGCGGACGTCGTTCCCCTCCTGGCGCCGCACGAGTCGCGCCGGCTGTTCGGGGCCGCCGAGGCGCACCAGCACGGCGACGCGCGGGCGTCATGAGCATCGCCCGGCTGATGCGCGCGCTGCAGTTCGGCGACTCCGTGCTGCCGGTCGGGTCGTTCTCGTTCTCCAACGCGCTGGAGCCGGCCGTCCAGGTCGGCATGGTGCACGACGAGGCCACACTGGCCCAGTTCGTGTTCGCCACCACCCGCCGGGCGGGAACGTCGGACGGCATCGCGCTGCTCGCGGCGCACCGCGCCGCGGGCCGGCAGGACCTGGCCGGCGTCGTAGCGGCCGACCGGGCCGTGTTCGAGCGCAAGCTCGGCGAGGAGACCCGGACCATGACGGTCCGGATGGGACGCAAGCTGGCCGAGGTCGCCACGGCGGCGGTGCCCGCGCCGCTGCTCGGCCGCTGGCTCGGCCGGGTGCGCGACGGCGCCGCGCCGGGCACCTACCCGGCCGGGCTTGGCGTGCTGTTCGCCGAGCTCGGCTCGCCGGAGGAAGACGCGTTCGCGGTCCACCAGTACGGCGTCGCGATGACCACGCTGAGCGCGGCGCTGCGCCTGATGCGGATCGACCACCGGCAGGCCCAGGCCGTCCTGTCCGCGGTCAACGCGGCCGCCGCGGGCGACTACGCCGCGGTTCGCGAGGCATCGCTGCCGGACATGGCGGGCTTCACGCCGATGGCCGACGTGCTCGCGGCGATCCACGTCCGGTCGCACGTCCGGCTGTTCATGAACTGAGGTGCTGTGGTGAAGAATACGACCCGGATCGGCGTCGGCGGCCCGGTCGGCTCCGGCAAGACCGCGCTCGTCGAGGCGCTGACCCCGCGGCTCATCGAGGCGGGCCTGAGCGTCCTGATCATCACGAACGACGTGGTGACCACCGAGGACGCCCGGCACGTCCAGGCCGCGCTGCGGGGAGTGCTGGCCGAGGAGCGGATCGTCGGGGTCGAGACCGGCGCCTGCCCGCACACCGCGGTCCGCGAGGACCCGAGCATGAACCTGGCCGCGGTCGAGGAGCTGGAGGAGCGGTTCCCCGACGGCGACGTGGTCCTGATCGAGAGCGGCGGGGACAACCTCACGCTGACGTTCAGCCCGGCGCTGGTCGACTTCTTCATCTACGTGATCGACGTCGCGGCCGGCGACAAGATCCCGCGCAAGAACGGCCCGGGGCTCGTGCAGTCCGACATCCTGGTCATCAACAAGACCGACCTCGCCCCGTACGTCGGCGCGAGCCTCGAGGTGATGGCGGCCGACTCGGCCGCCGTGCGGGCCGGCAAGCCGTTCGTGTTCACGAACTGCCTCACCGGCGAGGGGATCGCGGAAGTGGTGACCCTGATCCGGCGCAACGTGCTCTTCGACGCGGCGCCGGTGCCGGAGCCAGCCGGATGACCGTGCCCGCCGCTCCCGAGCTCGCGCCCTATCAGGACGAGCCGGCCCAGATGCCCAGCGGCGCTCCCGGCAAGCGCGGCGTCCTGGAGATGTCCTTCGAGCGCCGCGGCGACCGGTCGGTGCTCGCGCACCTGCACCGGCGGGCCCCGCTGCTGGTACAGCAGGCGCTGTACTGGGACGAGCACCTGCCCGGGCTGCCGTGCGTGTACGTCATCACGACATCGGGCTGCGTGCTGCAGGGTGACCGTCTGAATATCTCCCTAACGGTTGGCACCGGCGCGATCGCCCACGTCACGACCCAGTCGGCCACCAAGGTCCACGAGATGGACGCGAACTACGCCGCTCAGTCACAGCGGCTCACGCTCGCCGATGACGCGTACCTGGAGTTCCTGCCCGGCCCGGTGATACCGCACCGGCACTCGCGGTTCATCACGCGCACCGAGGCCACGGTGGCGCAGAGCGCGACACTGCTCAGCGCCGAGATCCTGCAGCCCGGCCGCAAGCACCACGGCGGCGGCGAGCTGTTCGAGTTCGACCTGTACTCCTCGGCCCTGACCGCGAGCCGGCCGGACGGCACCCCGCTGTTCACCGAGAAGCTGGTGGCCGAGCCCTGGCAGCACCCGGTCCGCCAGGCCGGGGTGATGGGAAACTTCGACGTGTTCGCGAACGTGACCGTCGTGACCCCCGAGCGGCACGCCCGGGCCATCCTCGAGCAGGTCGCCTTCGGCTCCAGCCCCGGCCCCGGCGGGGACTGCGTGGCCGGCGCGAGCCGCCTGCCGAACGAGGCCGGGCTCGTCTACAAGGTGCTCGGCATGGAGACCGAGCCGGTCAAGGCCAGGGTCCGGGCGTTCTGGGCGCTCGTCCGCCAGCAGGTGACCGGGGCGCCGATACCGGCACCCCGTCCGTGGGGCCCGCCGCTGTAAGAGGTGCTCGAGGTCCACACGATCACCGGGCCGGTCGGCCCCGGGCAGTGACCGGCCGGGGAGATGGCAGACAGTGAAGCGAATCCGTATCCAGAAGCCGCGCGCCCGGACCGTGAGCCGGTGGCGTAATTGCCCCAGGACCAACGTCTGGCCGCAAGAGGCGACTGCCTGTAGAGCTATGGCCCCATGATCCGGTGTGTACGTGTGGTGCTGCGCCGGTGGGCGTGGGTGGGCTGTTGACCGGTGGGGTGGCCGGGCTGTGGTCAGTGGCCGCGAATGGGTTCGAGCAGGCGATGTGCGGTGGTGAGGGTCTTGCTGACGAAGTCGTCCCCTTCCCCGTCGTAGCCGGGGCCGGGAAGTATCAGCAGATCCGACGGCGGAACAGCGCTGCCGCAGGTCGCGCACGCTCCGTCCGGCGCGATGACGCCCCCGTCCTGGACATGCTGGAACACCCGGCGCGGGCCGTTGGCTGAGTAGTACTCGTCGCCCCATCTCAGCAGGTCGCGTACGACGGGCCACAGGCTCAGGCCCTTGTCGGTCAGGACGTACTCGCTGTAGCCGTGGCTGCCCCGGGTCTCCGCGAGCACGCCGGCCTCACGCAAGGTCTCGAGGCGCTCGGTGAGCACGGCGCGCGGCCCCCCCAAGTGCGCCGCGAAGTCACCGAAGCGGCGCACGCCGAAGAACGCGTCGCGCATGATCAGCAGCGTCCAGCGCTCGCCGACGACATCGAGAGCACGCCAGAGCGAGCACCGCTGCCCCGCTGGGGATGGTGCGAGCAGGCCGAAGGCGCGGGCACGCTCCACGGCCTCGCGGCGACCGCGCGCGCCGAGCTTCTGGTACAGGTGCCTCAGGTGCGTCTTGACCGTATTCACCGACAAGTGGAGGTCACCGGCGATCTCCGGAGTGCGAAGGTGGGTCGGCAGGTAGCGCAGCACGCGGGTCTCGCTCCGGGTCAGAGGCTCCCAGGTGCGCGCCTGTTTGCCGGGGGCTGGCGCTATTTTGCCCGGCGCGGCGAGCAGATCCAAGATCTCGGAAATCAGGCCCGCATATGTGGTGCGGTGCATTCCGATGCACGGCTCCGCCTCCGGCTGGAGTGCGCGCTCGGCACGCCCGAGCCAGCGCTCTGCTTCCTCCAACCGCCCTTGGACGACCATCGCGCCGCTCAGCAGCGCATGGGCGACGGCTCCGGCGGGCTCCTCGCTTCGGTGGTGCGGTTCCGCTGGCTCTATCGCCTGCCTGCTCCGCTGGGCTCCGGGCTGAGCGCGCCGCAGCATGGCGGAGGCTACCTTCTTCTCCGCCTCACGTCCCTGCATCACCTCCCCGCCGGCAGACCGCGGCCTCGGCGTCACCGTCCCGCGCCCCCCTGGCGAGGAATCACTGATCATCGCGGTCATGTCACGTCCTGCCGACCTGCCAGGAGCACCGCTCGCTCACGCCGTCCGGCGCCCGGCGAGACGGCTACCTCATCAGCCGACAGCCGGGGGCGGACGACATGCAACTCGCCGGCCTCCGCGTGCGGGCCGGGCTGCACGGCTGGCTCCGCGAACGCCGCACCTGCCACGGCGCGCGCCCAGCGCATCCGGATCACCGCCGTCTCGGGATGATCGCCGAACTCCTGCGCCACCCTTCCGGCACAGCCCAAGCGACCGAAAACCCGGACCGCCGTGGCGATGGCCTGCCGGACCTGACCGGCGCCGGGTTCATCGCGGCGCTGCAGTCCCGACGCGAAGAGGGCGTCGGCTTGAAGGGCAGGGATGCCGAGATCGTGCACGACCGGCCACATCACACGTCTCCTGTTCGCTCATATCCCCCCGGTACCTGCGATTGTCATCTGGCGAGGGCTGCCTCCACATCCGCCAGGTGCACAGTGCAACTGGCCAGTGGCCGTCCCGTCCTGTCGTGGCTTCCCAGGGTCCCTGCTGCGCGCATCCGTGGATCCACTGGTATCCAGCCTGCCGCGCGACCCGTTGAGCGGGCGGCTGCCATCGCCTGTGCAGGCCGACAGGGCTGGGTGCCACTCCCGACATCACCCTGTTCGGGTGTTTGTAATGCACCCTGTTCGGGTGATGTAACGCGGGCCCTGCTGACGCTACGGTCGTACTGAAACACAAACGTGTTGACGTAATCGAGGAGACCGTTGGAGGGACATCATTATGGCGGACAGCAGCGAACCCACGAGGGAAGAAAAGATCGCGGATGCACTTCGGGCCGCTCCAGCCTTTATAGCTGACTTGGCGACGGTCGTCGACTGGGATATGACGACAGTCCTTCGAGAAGGGTCACCCGACTGGATCTGCGTGCCAACCCGTCCCGGTAGTCCCCAACCGGCTCCAATATGTGGCGACCCGACAATCATTCAGTGGTTCAAGGACGTCGTACAGGGGAAAACACCGACGATCGATCGGATAGGGATCTCCTACATGCTGATGGGAGACGTCGGCGTCGGACCGCACGTGATGTTTGTCTTCCCCGAAGGCACAGGCCGCATCCTGGAGGGTTTGGCACACGACACGACTTCGGGACTGCCGTATGTCGCCCCACCATTGCGGGATCGTGTGCCAGGATGGCCGATTCCAGGGGCTGAGCCTCTGCTCGTCGTTCCGATTGCCTTGCCGGGCGAGACAGCTTGTGGATGCCCAAGCGGGTGCTCCTGTGGCTGCAACGGCTGGGCCGCACCTTCACGCAGTGCGGTGACGCGCGCCGGACGGACGGCACCTTCCGTGCCTAGCCTTAAAACCTGACCGGAGCTCGAAAGCCTCCGACCATTACTTTCACCGGCTGGATTCAACTCAGACGGTAGAGCTGGGAAACCCTCCACCACCAAGGAGTCACACCATGACCACAACAGCGAAGCAAACGATCCAACCGCAGTTCCGCACCGTCGACGGATTGTCGATCCGCCTCGCCGAGAGCGAAGATCGGGGCGACCACGCCCTGCTGCTGAGCCCGTGGCCCGAGAGCCTGTTCGCGTTCGAGCCGATGTGGGCGCGACTGGCCGAACACGCGCATCTGGTCGCGGTCGACCTGCCGGGCTATGGTCATTCCGAGCGCCGCGACGAGCTGCTGTCGCCGCGAGCGATGGGCGAGTTCGTGACCCGCCTCGCCGACGCGCTGGGGCTCGAGAATCCGCACGCCGTCGGACCCGACGTCGGCACCCCGGCCCTGCTCTTCGCCGCGGCCGCCAATCCGGGTCGCTTCCGCAGCCTCGTCATCGGCAGCGCCGCCACGGCCTACCCGCTCCAGCTGGGCCAGCCCCTGAAGGACTGGGTCGAGGCCCCTGACACCGAGGCCTACCGCAGCCTCGACTCACGGGAGCTCATCGCCGGCTTCCTGAGCAGCTCTATCACGCGCTACGCGCTGCCCGAGTCAACGCGCGAGGACTACCTCTCCTCTTACCAGGGCGACCGCTTCGTGGAGACGATGCGCTACCCGCGCGCCTACCCGACCGACCTGGCGATCCTCGCCGGCCTGCTGCCGCAGATCCAGACGCCAGTGCAGATCATCAACGGAGCGCACGACCCGGTGGCATTGCCGGTCAACGCCGAGGACCTCCACCAGCGGCTGCCGAAGAGCAAGCTCGACCTGCTCGATTCCGGGCACTTCGCCTGGGAGGACCGAGCCGACGAGTACGCCGCGCTCATCACGAGCTGGTGGGCCGGCGGCTACGCGGCCATCGGACGCTGAGGAACCCGCGATGCCCCTGTCCGGCACCCAGACCGGCCGCGCCCGCGCGAGCGGCACCGCCGGACGGCACCGCTGGCTCACGATGCAGGCGTTGCGCATAACAGGAGGAGGAATCACATGACCAGCATGACCAGCACACCCGCGCCCCACACGGTCGATCACCACATGACCCGCGTCGATATCCCCACCGGTATGGCCTTCGACGGCTTCTGCGACGCCTTTGAACAAGCTGTCCCGGCCTTCGACTTCGCACACATCCGTGACATCACCGAAAATGGCGGTACGTGGGAGGATATCGCCGCGGCAGTAGCCGCAAATGCTCCCAACGACATGATGCGGTACGCGACGCTCGACATGACCGCGCTTTACGCGACCACCGACCATCGCACAAAGGCCGTTGAGTACTTCGTCGGAAACCATGTGATCGCCGACCGGATGGTTCGCCGGGACCCGAAAATCTTGCTGTACGCGCCGTTGCGAATCCTGGTCCACGGGGACGCCGACGGCGATGCGGTTGTCTCAATCGATCGCCCCAGCACCGTCTTCGCCAGCCTGGGCGCTCGGGAAATGGACGAGGTCGGCGGCTTGCTCGACCAGAAAATCACCGCCCTGCTGCGGGGCATCGGAGTCGACACCGGAGACGCTCTCGGTCGCGACACCGACCAGCGAACCAACTAAGGCGCCCATCCCATCCCGGAAGGAGAGATTGCCCGGCCTGGCCACGTTCAACCTCCGTGTCGATGAGTGCCGAAGGTCCAGTAATTAATCGTGATAAGTGGGCTTGGCCTGAACGTCAGCAAAAGCGTTTTCTGACATGGCTCCCTCAGATTGGAGCGCGGGGAAAGGAGGTAGTGCCGTGCCTCTGCCCGACTTCTCAACCCCCGACACCGGGTCAGATGGCGCCGCGTCTTCTGCGGGAATCGACAGTCTGACCACCAGCCGGGTCGAAGCCAATCAGCTAGCAACGGCCGCTCTCGAGCCCAACGGCGAGCCGCCCGGCCCGTCACGGAAACCAATGTTGTCCGAACGCGCGTCGTTTTGGGCGGCGGCCGCCGTGCTGATCTTGGCATTCGTCGCCAACGCGGCGGCGTCGCCGCTCTACCGCGTCTATC